>CAAGKR010109264.1_pt1 | contig 11017 bp, 14 predicted proteins | sample 2556971 | NCBI WGS metagenome assembly CAAGKR01 (sample SAMEA5207829, study PRJEB30636) | soil metagenome | biome: forest; feature: boreal; material: soil | place: USA | collected 2011-09 | depth 1 m
CGTTATGCTTGCAAGGCGCGGCTGAGGCGCGTATACTCATGGCGATCTTTATGAGTTGCGCGAAGCGTTCACAACTATCCCGTCACCATGTAGCCTCGTTGCCATCGTCGTTCTGGCCCGTCATTTCGTACTGCGCGCCGTTGTTGCGGTGATCGGCAGGGTACGGACATCTCCGACCCAACCTCGGTCCCGCTAGTTAGGAGAGGGTTGATGGAAGGCCTCGAAGGGACGGTCGAGCCACTGTGCAAGCACCACTGGCGGATCGAGCCGCCGGCCGGCGCCTGCAGCCACGCGGTCTGCTGCGTCTGCGGAGCGGAACGCGAGTTCCGCAACAGCGAAACCGAACACCCATATCGCCTCCAGCGCGGCAAGCGCTCCTAGAAGTCAAGACAGGCAGTGTCCCGGCACCGGTCCGGGATACCAGGGACGCTACGGGGAGAGCAGCTTGCTCTCCCCGCGTCGTTTGTCCGGGAACCGCGTCAGACATGATCCCGAGCCAGGCCGGCGCCGCCCAGGTACGCTGCAACGATGTCTGAGATTCAGAAGCCGCCAGCATCGCCTTGAAATCGCGACGACGAGATGCCGCAGATCCGTGCCGCTCCTTAGCGACCGTCCAGCCACTGAACTATCCGGCTGAAGTCATCATTCATCAACAGCCGCGCTTCATCGAGAAACGTCCGCCACTGAGCGAGCGTGCGCAGGTCCGGGTAGTCCGCGAACGCGAGCGGATACACGTCCCCCTGGCGGTACGCTCGCCAGTTGGGACGCACAAAGATGTGCACGTAGCGGGTGCTGCCGTCGTCGGTGAAGCCGACGCGCTCCACCGCCTGATCGGCCAGGTCGGCTCGCCCGAGCGCTCGCAGGCGGCCGCGTAAGTCTCGTTCAAGGCTTCGCAGCGACACACTCATCCAGATCTCTTCATCGGCGATGGCATTGCGGCATTCCAATGACGGGCCGTCGATTTGTGGTGTGCCGTTGGGCCGCGCCCGTTTCAGCTTCGGGGTTAGTCATGGGCGAAGACATGCTGCACCGGCCGGCGGGGGCGAACCAGGCATTGTGCAGTCCGTACGGGGTTTGGCCTGATGATGTGGCTGTGGTACGATCAGTCGGATGCAAGTTCCGCCATCGCGCCGCCCTGCGCGGCTCTTCTCTCGGCGATCTCCCGCCGGCCATTCCGATGACCGAACGAATCCTACTACCCTCTGAGGAGGCTGTCGCGTGGCGTACACCGACAAGACGCTTTCGTGCGTCGATTGCCAGACACCCTTTACCTTTTCCGCGCGGGACCAGGAGTTCCACGCGTCGAAGGGCTTTACGAATGAACCGAAGCGCTGCGCTTCGTGCCGCCAGGGGCGGCGCGTCCAGCGCGGTGACCCGCCGGCCGGCGTCGGCACCGGAGCGCCTGCCCAACGAACCGTTCAGCCGCCCGTGTACAGCGGCCCGCGGGCGCAGTCCCGGCCCAGCACTGGCCGCGACTTCGGCCGCGCCCGTGGCCCTCGCAGGGACTTCGACCGCGGCAGCCGTGGGAACGGTGACGGCGGCGGCGGAGGAGGAGGGCAGCGCACCTTCGAAGCCAGCGAATCACCGCGCAGCTACACGGCGGCCTGCATGGCCTGCGGTGAGGAGACGAATGTCTCTGCCGATGCTGGCAACCGCGTGATCTTCTGCAGCGACTGCTACAGCAAGATGACCGCAATGGCGAGCTCGTAGGGCTCGCGTCGGTCCTCGCGAGGTTAGCATCGTGCCCGTTTATGAATACCGCTGTACGTCCTGCCTCACCGGTTTCAGCAAGCTCGCCCGCCGCGTCCTCGGGGAAGATGAACCACTGCCTTCGTGCCCACGATGCGACGGCACCGCCGAACGCACCCTCTCGACGTTTGCCTATCATCGTTCGTTGCAGATGCAGATAGACCAGATCGATCCACAGATAGAGCGTGAGATGGAGGCCGTTGATTCGTTGAAAAGCGATCCCATCAACAGGTCCTACCTCAACCAGCGCACCGCCGGCCTCGATTGACGCCTCGCCACCCCGAACTAGCCGGCCGCCCAGCATGCATCCTTCTCGTCGAGTATGAGTCAACGTTCGCGACAGTACAGGCAGGTTCGGCTAACGGATTCCGCCGGTGGCAATCGGCCAAGACGGCGCCATCCGGGACAAGGATGGTATCGATGCACCGCACGTTGTTTGAACACGAGCTACGGCGCATCCAGGACGAGGTGCTGCTGCTGGGCAGTATGACTGAAAAGGCGATCGACTCGGCGATCGATGCCCTCGCACGTCGTGACGTGTTGCAGTCCAAGCAGGTAATTGAAGACGACGTGCGCATCAACGCCAGGCGGTTCGCGATCGAGGACCAGTGCATCCAGGTGATGGCAACGCAGCAGCCTCTTGCGACCGACCTGCGCACGATCGTCGCCGTGCTCAGCATAGTCTCCGACCTCGAACGGATGGCAGACCACGCCGAGGGAATCGGCCGAATCAACCTGCTGATGGTGGGTGAGCCGTACGCTCAGGACCTCGGCCACATCCCCGAAATGGCAGCCAAGGCCCGGGCGATGCTGCACGACAGCCTGACGGCCTTCATCAACCGGGACGTGGTGGCGGCGCGCATGATCTGCATGCGGGACGACGAGGTTGATGCGCTGTACGACACGGTGTACGCCGTCACGATCACCCGCATGATCCAGCAACCGGCGGCGATCACACCGCTCACCTATCATCTCTGGACGGCGCACAACTTAGAGCGCATCGCCGACCGCGCTACCAACATTGCTGAGCGGGTGGTGTTCCTGGTGACGGGGCGCATGGACGAGCTAAACGTCTCGCGCTACTGACTCGCCGCCGCCATCCGATACCACCCGGCAGCCCCACGTCGAGCGATGACCATAACGGTCCTGCTATAGCGGAGATAGCCGGAGTAGTATCGGGTCGTGCGATACGGGCTACGGCGTGGCCGGAGCGGGCTACGCGCCCATCGCACTGCTTTCACATCGGGAACGCAGTAGGACAGCGCGTCATCGCCAGACTTACCTGAATCGTGACGGCTAGCGGCAAACGGGGGCGGTGGACCACTAGCGCCGGTCGGAAAGACGGCTTCGGAGGGCGTTCGCACCATGTACACATGTATCATCTGTCATTTCAGCGCGACCCTCGACGATGCGGTCATCAGCGGCCGCAACGGACGCTGCATCTGCCTGCGCTGCTACCTGCGCGAAACGGAATCCGACCGGCCGATGACCAAAGAACTGCGGCGCGACCTGTCGCTCGCGCTCAGCGGCATCGCGGGCATGGATTAAGCGAGCTCAGAGGGTCAGCGACGCCCGCAGTCCATCCTCGTCCATCTTCGGACCCACAACGGCCAGTGCGAGATTGTCGGGAAGGAAGATGCGCGCGGCCACCCGCTGCACGTCTGCGGCGGTCACGGCCCTATAGCCGGCCACGACATCTTCGATCGTCTCGATCGCGCCGAGCATCAGCAGGCTTTCGCCGGCGCGCTGGCCGAGCGACATGCTGCTCTCCAGGCCTAACCGGAAGCTGCCCGAGGCATAGTCCCTTGCCTTGCGCAGTTCTTCTTCTTCGACGGGTTCGTGCACCAGCTTTCGCAGCTCGGCAAGGATGACGGTCGTCGCCTCCACCGCGTGTTCGGGGCTAACCCCGGCCGACACCGAGAAGGCGCCCGTGTCGGCGTATCGTGACGTGGAAGCCCCGACCGAGTAGGCCAGCCCTCGGCGCTCCCGCACTTCGCGGAACAGGCGCGAGCTCATGCCTCGGCCCAGCACACAGTTCAGGATCGTCAGCGCGAAGCGATCGGGATCCTCGCGGGCAATGCCCCGCAGTCCGATCGCCATGTTCGCCTGAGCGATATCGCGCTGGTCGATGCGAATCCGCTGCGCTGGCATCTCCGGTAGTGCAGGGGCGATTGGCGGCAGTTCGGAGTTATCGACGCCGCTCCACTGCTTCTCCGCAAGCTCCATCACCTCGTCGTGGGTCACGTTGCCTGCCACGCTTAACACCATGTTGCGCGGCACATACCAGGTGTCTAGGTGCCGGCGCATGTCCTCGCGAGTGATTTGCTCGACGATCTCGAGCGTCCCGGCGATGCTCCAGCCAATCGGTTGATCGCCGTACACTGCATCGGAGAGCAGTTCACCCACCCAGGCGCCGGGCTGGTCGTGCGAGCGGCGGATCTCCTGCTGCACGACCGTCCGTTCGCGTTCAACTTCCACCTGCTCGAGCAAGGAGTTCTGCACCATGTCGGCGACCACGTCCATCGCCCGCGGCAGCATATCGTACGGAACCTGGTTCCAGTAGCAGGTGAGTTCCTTGGAGGTGTAGGCATTCAATACGCCGCCGGCGCCCTCGATTTCAGCGGCGATCACGATCGCGTTCGGACGGCGCTCCGTGCCCTTGAATAACATGTGCTCCATGTAATGAGAGACGCCGTTCACACGGCGCTCTTCAGCGCGCGAGCCGACGCCCACGAACACGTTGACGCTGGCCGACTGCGCAGTCGGGATCGGCGTCGTGACCACGCGCATGCCGTTGCTCAACGTCGAGATCTGCCAGATCGGCGAAGCGCCGGGAGCGCCATGCCAGGTTGAACGATGTGGTGCCGCCATGCCGCCCCCTGGTTGATCAGAAACATTCCCGGTCATGGAGAAGACGCCCCGGCAGGCTGAAGGCCGCATCGCGAGACGCCTGCGTTCGAGTGTAGAAGTCTCCCCGAGCGCGGGTCAACCGCGACGCCATTCCCCATTTCCAACGCATCGCTCCGCGCCCGAAACGTGTATTGTCGTGGCCGGGTAGACTTGAAGCAGAAGAGTCAGGGACAGCAGCAGATTCATGCGCTTGTGGACCGGCGGCCTGAAAGCAGTATTTCGAATTACGTGGCGCGGCCTGCTGTCGTATAACACCGACCATGCCAGCAGCTTCGCTGCCGCGGTGGCGTATTACACCCTGTTTTCGATCTTTCCGCTCGCCCTCTTCTTCATCGGCTTCTCTGGGTACTTCATCACGCGCAGTCAGCGCGACGCGATCGTCGGACAGGTAGCGAACCTCTTCGGCGGCGCATCGACCGGCACGCTCTATCACGAGGTTGAGCTGGCAATGGCAGGCCGCGCCGGGCTCGGCCTGATCGGCCTCATCGGAGCGCTGTGGGGCGCGAGTGCCGTGTTCGGCGCGATCCGGACGGGACTAAACGCTGTCTGGCACGTCACGAACGGCCGTCCCTGGTGGAAGGCCAAGCTGCTCGATCTCGCGAGCGTGATCGGTCTGCTCGCGATGCTCGGGCTCGCGCTGGCGCTCACCCTGGTGCTCACCAACGTCACCAACCGCATCGAGCACCTGTTCGGCGCGAGGTTGAGCGGGCTGGCCACGTTCACACTCGCGGCCACTTTGGTGCTGGTTCCGGTCGTGCTCGCATTCTTCACGTTTCTCGCGCTCTATGTGCTCGCCTCGCCGCGCCACATTCACCTGCGCCACGTCTGGCTCGGTGCGCTGATCAGCGCCGTCGGCTACCAGGCGATCAGCCTCTGTTTCGGTCTCTACGTCAGCTACTTTGCGCACTACGACAGGGTATACGGCTCCCTGGGCGCCGTGATCGGCTTCCTCTTCTTCGCCTACTTGATGGGCAGCCTTATTTTGCTCGGCGCTGAGATCTCTGAGGCCTACATGGAGTCGGTGACCGGCCTGCGTGCTCCGGAACGGGCATTGGTGGAGGCCAACCGCATCGCCGACGGTGTTGAGAAGACGGTGACGCGCCTGTCCCGAGCCCGGCACTGACGACGTGACACAGCACACGCCGGCCCAAACACCTGTGCTATGATCGGCCCAAATCATAATCCTCCTGCGTAACTTGATGGAGGTCGGCGCATGGCTCATTCCCCCGTGCGGCTCATGGTGGTCGATGACCACCGGCTGTTCCGCGACGGCCTCGTCAGCCTGATGAAGAGCTTCGAAGATGTAGAGCTCGTCGCCGAGGCAAGCGGCGGACCGGAAGCGGTCGAAAAGGCGAAGGCCGAGCTTCCGGACGTGATCCTGATGGACATGAGCATGCCAGGTATGTCGGGCGTTGATGCCTGCAAGCAGATCCTCGCCTTCGCACCAGAAACGTCGATCTGCATGCTGACCGTATCCGAGCAAGACGACGACCTGTTCGCCGCCATTCGTGCGGGAGCGCGCGGTTACCTGCTGAAGGACACGGAGTTGAGCTCGCTCCACGACGCGCTTCGCGTGCTGGCCGATGGCGGCACGTCGATCACGCCCGTGTTGGCGACCCGCCTGCTGCAGGAGTTCGCCAAGGCGAGCCCGCCTCCCCGCGCCGCCGGACCCGGTCTCGATCAGCTCACCAGCCGCGAGCGCGAGATCCTGGAGTACGTCGCCGCGGGCTGGCGCAACCAGGAGATCGCCGACCATCTGTTCATCGCGGTGAACACGGTCAAGGTCCACCTCCGCAACATCCTCGAGAAGCTGGACCTGCGAAACCGCCAGCAGGCAGCCGCGTTCGCGGCACAGGAGGGGCTCATCAGCCCGAACGCCGCGCCCGGATCACGCCGGCGTGGAGGCGACCCGAACTAGCGCTCTTCACCCCGTATGCCGGAGCATAACCCCATGCGCGTTCTAGGCATCGAGTCCTCGTGCGATGAGTCCGCCGCCGCGGTCATCGAGGACGGCCACCGCATCCTCTCGAACGTCGTCGCGACACAGATCGAGGTCCATCGCCGCTACGGTGGCGTCGTTCCCGAGGTCGCATCGCGCCAGCATCTGAAGACTATTATTCCGGTCATCGATACAGCGTTGCATTCTGCCGGCTGCACCTGGGACGACATCGACGGCGTCGCGGTGACACACGGACCCGGCCTTGCCGGCTCGCTGCTGGTCGGCGTCAACGCCGCCAAGGCCGTCGCTTTCGGAAGTCGCAAGCCGCTGGTTGGGCTCAATCACCTGGAGTCCCACATCTACGCCAACTGGCTCGACACTGAAGCGGTAACGCAACCGCCCGACTTCCCAGCGCTCTGCCTTGTCGTCTCCGGCGGTCACACCGATCTGATCATGATGCACGGTCACGGGCTCTACGAGCGGCTGGGGCGGACTGTAGACGACGCCGCAGGTGAGGCATTCGACAAGGTTGCCCGTCTGCTCGGCCTTGGCTTCCCCGGCGGACCAGCGATCGAGCGTACCGCGGCGGAGTATGGCCCGGCAGGCTTTCAGCTGCCCCGCGCCTGGCTGCCAGGCACCTGGAACTTCAGCTTCAGCGGCCTCAAGACGGCCGTGCTGCACCTGACGCGGGAAGAGAGCCATCCACCTCCGGCAGAGATCGCCGCCGCGTTCCAGGAATCAGTTGTAGACGTGCTCGCGTCGAAGACGGTCCGTGCCGCGCGGGAACACGGGGTCAGGCAGATTCTTGTCGCCGGCGGCGTTGCTGCTAACGGGGCGCTCCGACGCGAACTAATCGCACGCGCCCCCGTACCTGTGCGCGTGCCGCCGCCGAAATACTGCACGGACAACGCGGCGATGGTGGGTGCGTGTGGCTTCTTCCACTTCGCGGCAGGCGACGCAAAGGACTTCGACCTTGACGTTGAGCCAAATCTCGCTTTCGCCAGTTGATCCGCGCGTCGAGTACATCCGCTGGACCAGCTGTCGCCACTGTGGCCTGCCGTACGCCCTGCGACACCGTGACCCGCGGCCCGGCCATGCCTGCTCCGTCCGCTCTGGCTGCTTTGTCATCCTTCCCAACCGGCGCTGCCCCACCTGCGACGCGACGGTTCATGCTCCGTGTCCGGACGGTGTGGACAGCGTCTGCCCGGCCATGCTTTCGGCGCCCGCCCCATGATCCGGCGGCCAAAGCCCAGCTACGCTGATGGTGTACGAACGTCGGTCGGTCTCGCGCCGCCGCTTCGAGGCCATCGTGCGCCGGGCGTTGCTGCATCTGCCGCCGGAACTGGCGAGGCGGTTGGAGAATATCGACATCATCGTACGCATGCGTCCTACGGAGAATCAGTTGCGCTCCGGCAGGGTACCGCCCGGGCATACGCTGCTGGGCCTCTACGTGGGGACGGACCTTACGCGGCGCAGCCAGAGTTACAATTTCGTGCTGCCGGACCGGATCTTCATTTTTCAGCAACCGCTGGAGCACATGGCAGCCAGCGAAGAGGCGCTCGAACGCATTGTGCGGCGCACTGTATTACACGAAGTAGCCCACCACTTCGGCATAGACGACGCCCGCCTGCATGAATTAGACCGGTACTGAGCGGACGCTCAAACGGAGGGTATGGTGTCAATGCTCGACGGTTTGCTCGGATGGTCGCCGCGGGGGTCGGTTATCGTCGGCGGCGCACCGCCGCGGGGCTTCGCGCCGGTGCCGCGTCCACAGTTCATCGTCACGGGGGCACTTGCGATCTGGACGGGGTTCAGCGGCCTCTGTCTGCTCTTCACGCACGACAACCTTGCGCGGCTGATCGCCGGTGGTCTTGCCGACGCCGCCGGTAAACGCCTGCTCGGCGCAAACCTGCTGATCCTTGCGGCCCTGTACCTGCTGATCGTCTCTCGTCCCGCGGTCTATGCAGCTCTCGGGTGGCTGCCGCTGGTTGCAGAGGGATTGACCGCACTCGTGACCGGATACGAAGTCGTCGTCGGCAACCGCGGTTTCGGCTGGGGCTGGCTGGCGCTGGTCGTGTCGCTCGCGTTTTCCCTCACCCTCGCTGGCTTCCGCATGGCGGGGGGACCGGTCTACCGCGACGAGCGCGCATCAATTGCACGGCACTCCGCGCTCCGGGATGCGCAGGAGTTGAACGACGCTCCTACCGAGCGGCTGACCGTTGAGCGGCCGGCCGCGCACCCATCAACCCCGAAAACATCGATCGACCCGCCCGAAGACGGGGTGCTCGGCATCTAGGGCCACGGGGTCTACCTGGCCCAAACTGCTTCAGGCGGCTGTCGCTGCCGACCTTCGGCCCCTGAGCAACATGACGAAGGCGGCCGCCTGCAGCAGCGGAATCAGGCCGACAAGCACGAAGACCTGGCCGTAGCCGGCGGCATCCGCGAGAAACCCAAGCACGAAGGCGCCCAGCACCGTGCCGATGTCCCAGGCAGCCGTCAGGGTCGCCATCGCGGCACCGCGCTCGCTCTCCGGCGCACGGTCCATTGTCAGGATCGTCACGCCGGTGTGGCAGAGCGCAAACCCCAGACCGTATACCAGCGCGACGGCATAGAACGCCCAGGCTGTGCCCGAAATGCTGAGTGCCAACATAGCGGTCCCGGTCAATACCAGCCCCGGCACGATTGCAGCCGGGCGGGAGATGCGGTCGGCGAGGAAGCCGCCGCTGATGCGCCCCGCCATCAGTGTGACCCCATAGAGGATGAAGAAAACGCCTGGATCGCCGGCATGCCGCTGCTTCTCCACCAGTGCCAGGAAGGCAGTGATGGCACCGGCAGGAATCGTGATCGAGAGGAATGTAATCATCGGCAACAGCGCCGATCGGCTAAACAGCTTTGCCGGCGGCCTGCCCGCTGCTGCCCGCACGCCCGTTTCTACCAGCAGCAGGGCCAGCAGTATGCAGCCCAGGTTAAGCGCGGCGCTGAAGCCGAACAGCACCGTGTAAGAAAACGTCGAAGCGAGCCAGAGTCCGAGGCCGGGTCCATAGAGATTCGTGCTGGTATAGACGACGCCGTACCAGCCCATGCCCTCGCCTCTCCGCCGGACCGGAAGCACGTCAGCCAGTGATGCCATGATCGCCGTCGTAATCAACGCCTGCGCCGCTCCAAAGAAGAGCCGCAGGACCGTGAGGAACCAGATATTGGCGCTCACCGCGTGCAGGGCAAGCGTGATGGCACAGCCGGCGGCCCCGGTCAGCAGGAAGAGCCGCCGGCCCGACCGATCGACCATCCGGCCTGAAAACGGGCGCAGCACCATCGAGGCGAGAAACGGCACGCCGACGACGAGCCCGATCTCCCAGCGCGGCGCCTTCGAAATGTAGAGCGGCAACGCCGCGATCAGCATGAAGGAGCTGAGGAAAAACAGGTGAACGACGCCAAGCACCAGCGCAAACGCCGCTGTCCAGAGCGGCGTTCTCGTCGCCCGCTCCGGCGGCACCGGCGCTGCCGCCGTCGCTGAGGGAGCTGCCTGTATCGCGTTGGCTATTCTGGCCATCATCGGCATGCTAGTTGCCGCGCAAAACGCGCGTCAACGGCACGCCGACGCGGTCGACCGCTGGAAACTGCCGCCGGGGCGTTGTAGAGTGTGCCCGCGGCTACCGGAGCGACGTTGCCGGCCCTGCCCGCCTCCAGGAGTACGTTCGCAGTGCAGACCAATCAGACTACGCGCGCACTCAACGCCGTGCCGCTGTTTGCCAATCTGCCTGCCGCGGTCGTCGAAGCGATCGCTGCCAAGGTGCGCCGCCGCCGCTACGCCGATGGAGAGGTGATCTACCACGAAGGCGACCCCGGCCGCTCGCTGTGCATCATCGAGTCCGGCCGCGTGAAGATTGTCTCCGTCTCCGAGCAAGGCCAGGAGGCGCTGCTTGCCGTGATGGGCTCTGGCGAGTTTTTCGGCGAACTGGCGCTGTTCGACGACATGCCGCGTTCAGCCGACGTGGCGGCCATGGAGCCCACCCAGACGCTGAGCCTCGCGCGAGAAGACTTCTTCAGTATCATCGATCGCTTCCCGGCTGTCTCGCGCCAGATCTTCGGCGTACTGGCCGCTCAGATCAGGCGGCTCACCACCGAGGTGAGCGACATCGTCTTCCTCAACCTGGACGCGCGCATCGCGAAGCGGCTGCTCGAGCTGGCCGAGGCGCACGGCGCCGATACGCCCGAGGGGCGCCGCATCGAGATCGCGCTGAGCCAGGCCGAGATCGGGTCGATGGTCGGCGCAACGCGCGAGAGCGTGAACCAATGCCTGCGCCGCTTCCAGGAGGCAGGTCTTATCCTGCTGGGGCGTCAGCGTGTTACGATCGTCAAATCGGACGGGCTGCGGCGCCGCATCAACTACTGACGGCGGGCGCCGGCTTGACCTTGCTC
>CAAGKR010436065.1_pt1 | contig 11014 bp, 9 predicted proteins | sample 2556971 | NCBI WGS metagenome assembly CAAGKR01 (sample SAMEA5207829, study PRJEB30636) | soil metagenome | biome: forest; feature: boreal; material: soil | place: USA | collected 2011-09 | depth 1 m
AAACGAAAAAGGACCCGCAGGCCCTCTTCAACGTGTGACAGGCTCCGGCTTCAGGCGGCCGCGCGCACGTGTATATGTTTACGATTGCGATGCATCGCAAACTCCACGATGCCGTCGGCCAGCGCGAAGAGCGTGTGATCTTTCCCTAGCCCGACGTTTTCACCGGGACAAATGCGCGTGCCGCGCTGGCGCACCAAGATGTTGCCGGCGATCACCCGCTGGCCGCCGAAACGCTTGACGCCCAGGCGCTGCGCGTTGGAGTCGCGGCCGTTCCGAGTGGAGCCGGCGCCCTTCTTGGATGCGAAGAGCTGGAGATCGAAAAGGAACATGGCCGCAGCACTATAGCACAGGGGAGGCTACTGCGGCAAGACTTGGAGTCTCGCCAGCGCCCGCCGAACGGCGCCGGCGAAATCCGCGATCGTCCACGAGCCGTGGACCCGTATGCGCACGACCTCGAGCGCATTTTGCGGGGCGATGACGTATTGCGGATTGGTCGTTACCGCAAGGGGTACGCCGGCGGCGCGCTCGATGCGTAGGGTTTGGGCGTTGAAGCGCCCGCTCGGGTAGGCGTACGAGCTGATCGCGCGCAGCCGCAGACGCGTCTCGAGCTGCTTGATGCTGCCATCGATCTCGGTGGCTTGCGCGAGTGCGTTCATCGTTGAAAGGTCGTCGTGCGTCAGCCCGTGGGCCGCGATGTCCATGCCGCGACCGAGCATGGAGCGCAGATCGCGCCACGTGACGTGCGAAGCTTTTCCGACGTTGCCCGTGACGATATAAAAGGTTGCGCTTGCGTGCGCTCGTTCCAGCGCGGGAAAAGCGTATTCGTACTGATCGGCATAGCCGTCGTCGAACGTCAGGATCACCTCGCGATTGGTGGGTTCTCTCAAGCGGACGCGGCGCTCGTAGTCCGCCATGCTGATTGCAGCGATTCCTTGCGATCGCAAGTAGCGCAGTTGGGCGGCGAGCGTTTCCGGGGTTATCGTGAGCTCGCGCGAAACCGCGTCGCGCGGTGAAGCGACGTCGACGCGATGATACATCAGCACCGGCGGAAAGACGTAGGTCGTCAGGCTAAAAAGGAAGGCAAGCACGATGTGCGCTCCTTCTACGAGCGTACCGCGAAAGGTTCCCGGAGAGAGCCGCTGTAACTTGAGTCCGTTTTGACTAAGCGACGCGTGGTCGTCACCGGGCTCGGGGCCGTGACGCCCCTCGGAAACACCCGTGAAGAGTTTTGGCGCCGCCTGGTCGCGGGAGAGAGCGGCGTCGGCCCGATCACGGCCTTCGATGCAAGCGAGTTTTCAACGCGTTTTGCCGCCGAGGTCAAGGACTTTGACGCCGACACGCTGATCGGCAAACGCGAAGCCAGGCGAATGGATCGCTTCTCACAGTACGCGCTCGTTTCGGCGCGCGAAGCGATCGAAGACGCGCAGCTGCCGCAGGATCAGGAATTCAAGAACCGCGTGGGTTCGGTGCTCGGCACCGGCATCGGCGGCATCCTGACGTTTTGGCACAACTCCGATGTCGCCAACAAGAATGGCACGTGGTCGAAGGTCACGCCGTTCTTTATCCCGATGCTGATGGCCAATGCCTCCGCCGCGCACATCTCGATGCAATTTGGTTTTCGCGGGCCGTTTTTTTCGGCAGCGAGCGCGTGCGCAAGCGCGAATGATGCCATCGTGACCGCTTACAACTACATTGTGCTCGGCGACTGCCTAGCGATGATCGCCGGCGGAACCGAAGCGACGATCTCGCCGCTCGCGGTCGGCGGTTTCTGCTCGATGAAGGCGCTCTCGACGCGCAACGACGAGCCCACGCGCGCCAGCCGGCCATTCGACAAGGAGCGCGACGGATTCGTCCTTGCCGAGGGCGCGGGCATACTGGTGCTCGAGGATTACGAGCATGCCAAAGCTCGCGGTGCGAAAATATACTGCGAGATGATCGGATACGGACAATCGGCTGATGCATACAATTTGGTAGCGCCCGATCCCGAAAGTATGGGAGTTGAACTCGCGCTCAACCGCGCGCTTGAGCAATCGGGCGTGAAGGCGGATGAAGTCACTTACATCAACGCGCACGGAACTTCGACCCCGCAGGGCGACGTCGCCGAGTCGCAAGCGATCGAAAGAGTCTTCGGAGCAGGAACGCGCGTTGCGGTGAGCTCGACCAAATCGATGCACGGCCACGCGCTCGGCGCAGCGGGCGGCATCGAAGGCGTGGCCACGGCGCTCACGGTCGAGCGCGATACGATGCCGCCCACGATCAATTACGACGTTCCCGATCCCGAGTGCACGCTGGATTACGTGCCGAACGTCGCGCGCAAGGCGCCGGTCCGCGTGGCGCTGTCGAACTCCTTCGGTTTCGGCGGGCACAACAGCGTTCTGGTTTTCAGCAAGCTCCGGTAATGGCTGGCGAAGCGCGGCGGCGGCGGCTGCGCGCGTTGTTGAGAAAAGCCCATCTCGCACCTTCGGATTTGGGGCCCTTCGAGCAGGCATTCCTCCACGAAAGCGCGGCTCGAGAGCGGCGTATGCCATCGAACGAGCGGCTCGAGTTCTTGGGCGATGCCGTCGTCGGTTTGGCGGCGGCGAGCTGGCTCTTCGAGCAGCATCCCGAGGCGAGTGAGGGATGGCTGACCGCGCGCAAAGCGGCGATCGTTCGCGACAGTGCGCTCGCAGTGACCGCGATGCGGCTCGGTTTCCCGGATTTGGTCGAACTAGGTTCGGGCTTGACGCGCGGCGGAGGGGCCGAGAACAAGACGATTCTGGCCGACGCCTTCGAAGCGTTCGTGGGTGCGCTCTACCGCCGCTACGGCGAGGCCAAGGCGCGCCGTTTTGTCTTGGAGCAGCACATGGCGTTCGTCGATCTCTCCGACGAAGGCGTGACCGACCCAAAATCGCTCCTTCAGTCGCTCGCGCAGCAGCGCTACCGGCAGCTGCCGCTCTACCGCGATCGCTCGGCCGGCACGCCGCAAGAACCGCATTTCGTCTCGGAGGTCATTCTAAAGGATAGGGTGCTGGGTTCCGGAGCCGGAAGGTCGAAAAAGCTGGCGCAGTTACAAGCGGCGAGCGAAGCGTTACAAACGTTGCTCGCGCGAGCTCGCAAAAGGGCAAAGAAATAAAACTTAAGAGCATAAAAACTTTCGGCTTCAAGACCTTCGCCGATCCCACGACGCTCGAATTCGGCAGCGGCATCACCGCCATCGTCGGCCCTAACGGCTCCGGAAAATCCAATCTGATCGACGCCTTCCGCTGGGCGCTCGGCGAACAGAGCAGCAAGAGCTTGCGCTCAGGCAAGATGGAGGACGTCATCTTCGCCGGCAACGAGAAGCGCAAGCCGCTCGGACTGGCCGAAGTGACGATCACTTTCGATAACAGCGACGGGCGCCTGCCCATCGATTTCGCCGAGGTCGAGATTGCGCGGCGCGCCTACCGCGCCGGCGAGATTGAGTATTATATCAATCGCAATCAGGTCCGGTTGCGCGACGTCCTGGACCTCATGATGGGAACGGGTCTGGGACCGGGCAGTTATTCGATCGTTTCACAAGGCCAGATCGACGCGATCCTCACGAGCAAGCCGACGGACCGCCGCGCGCTCTTCGAAGAAACCGCCGGCATCGCCAAATTCTTGGCGCGCAAGAACGAATCGCTCCGCCGTTTGGAGCAGACCGAACAGAACGCGATCCGGATCAACGATTTGATCGTCGAGTTGGGGCGGCGTATTCCCGAGCTGGACACGCAGGTGCGGCGCGCAAAGCGCTACCGCAAACTGAACGCGCGCGTACGCGATCTCGAGATCCTGTCCTACACTCGCGCCAGCGCTTCGCGCCGAGCCGAACGCGAAACGCTCAAGGCTGACCTGGACCGCAACGAAGAGTTGCGCGGCGCGGGCGCCGCCAAAGCCGCGACGCTCGGCGCGGAGCTCGCGCAAGCGCGGACCGCCGCGTACCGCCAAGAACTCGCGGTCGAAGAGCTGCGCACAAAAACGCAGACGGTTCGCGCCGATCTAGCGCGTCTCGAAGCCGATTATGCGGCCGCGCAAGCGCGCCGCGAAGCGCTCGAGGCACAGGATACGCAGACCTCGCAGGACGCCGCGCGCGTTCGCCAGGAGCGTGAAACGCTCGAAGCGACGATCGCAAGCCTCGATGCGCGTTGGGAACCGCTGCAATCCGATCTCGAAGCTGCGCGCGAGCACGAATTGGAAACGCAAACCGCGCTGTCGCACGCGCGCGGCGAGCTCGACGAGATCTTCACGCAGCTGCGCGAAGTCGAGACGGCAGCTTCCGCATCGGCGGCGCGCAAAGCCGAACGCCGCGTGCGGTACCAGAACGCACGCGCGGAAAGCGAGCGGTTCGAGAACGAGCTGCGAATCGCGCACGATGCAGCCGAACGGCTGCAGATCGCTGCGGGCGGTGCAACGCATCGTTACGGCGAGCGTGAAGCTCAACTCAATACGCTCGAAACGCGACTGCTCGACGCGCGCGGCCGCATTGAGGACGCCGAGAAGCTGGCTGTGGCGGCGCAAAGCGATCTGACCCACGCGCAAACGGCGCATCGCGAATATTCCAGTGAAGTCGCGGCCGCGCAGTCGCGTCTGCACACGATCGAAGAGCTGGAGAATACGATGGAAGGGCACGTGCCGGGAACTCGCGCCATCGTCGAGGCTTGGCAGCGCGGCGAGCTGCGCGGCATCGAGGGAATCGTCAGCAACCTTATCGAGATCGACGAACAATACGCGCGCGCCATGGACGTTGCGTTCGGCGCTCGCCTCTCGAACATCGTGACGCACACGTCGGAGGATGCCGAACGCGCGATCGAATTCTTGAACGTCAAAGAAGTCGGACGCGCGACCTTCTTGCCGCTCGATACGCTGAAGAACCGCACGGGCCGGGAAATGACCCCGGAGTTGCGCGGGATGCGAGGCATCGTCGGTTACGCTCACACGCTGGTGCGCAGCGCGCCGCAATACGAAAGCATCGTGCGTTTTCTGGTCGGCAGCGTGCTGATCGTCGACACGCTGCAAATCGGAATCGATCTCGTGCGCAATCGCGGATTTCGCGAAACGATCGTCACTCTTTCGGGCGAGCAGATTGCGGGAGGCGGCGCGATAACCGGCGGGCGCTACAAACGCGAACGTTCCATTCTTTCCCGGCGCGCGCAAGCGCAGACCCTGCGCGAACGGCTGGTCGAGATGCGCGTACACCTGCAGCAGGTCGAAGCGAAGCTGGAGCGGACCGCCAACGAATCGGTCAGTGCGATCGAGCAACGCGAGGCGGCCAAAGAATTCTTCACACGCACGGAGCTCAATCTCGCCGAGGTTCGCGGTGAGATGGCTACGGCCGCTGCGGAAGTCGAACGCATGCAGCGGGATTTCGAATCTGCGCAGGCGCGTGTCGCGGAGCTGCAAACGTCAGCCGAAAGCGCCCGGGCTCGCGAGCTCGAACTGGAAAAACTACCGGAAGAAAGCGATGACGCGGAACGCACGCGCCTGGAAACCCGCTTGCGCGAAGCGCGCGAACGGATCGGCAAAGCCGAAGCGGCGCAAGCCGAAGCGACGCGCGCCGCCGGAGATCTGCGCGAACGGCAAGCAGCGCTCGGTGCCGAGCGCGATGCGGCGAAGGCACGTTTTGGGATCATCGGTGCGGACGTCGAGCGCGCGCGCACGGCGCGCGAGCAGATGCACGCCGACATCGCAAACTTGAATGCGCAAGTTCAGAATGCCGCGGGGCAGCTCGAAACGCTGCGCAGTGCGGTCGGCGAAACCGACCAAAACTTCGCGGCGGCGCGCCGGGAGCGCGAAACGCTCTCGGATCGCGTGACGCAGCTGGAGTCGGATGTGCGTTCCGCAGAGCTCGAAGAACGCGACATCGCCGCGGGTGGCGAGAGCCATCGCATGCGGCTGGCGGAGATTGAGGCCGAGCTCGGCATGCTCGTTTCGCAATTCGCACAGAATCCGGCCACGGACGACGAGTGCCGCGAAGTCGAAGTACGCTACAAAGACGAACCCGACGAGATAACGGTCGATCTTCCGCGCTTGCGTGAAGAGCTGGCGCGCCTCTCCAACGTCAACCTCAACGCCGAAGCGGATCGCGATGAGCTTGCGCAGCGCGAACAATTCTTGCGCGCGCAGCTCGACGACTTGGCAAAGGCCCGGGAAACGCTGCTTCAATCGATCGCCGAGATCGAGCAGCTGACGCAAGCACAGTTCAACGAAACTTTCGAACTGGTGGCGGCGGCGTTCACGGAAATGTACGCCCGGCTGATTGGGGGCGGCGAAGCCCGGATGTGGCAGACCAACCCGGAGAACCTTTCCGAAACCGGCATTGAAATCTCCGTCCAGCCGCCGGGGAAGAAGCTGATGCCGCTGGCGGCGCTCTCCGGGGGCGAGCGCGCTCTCACGGCGGCCGCGCTCATTTTCGCGCTCATCACAGTGCGCCCGTCGCCGTTCTATCTGCTCGACGAAGTCGACGCGGCGTTGGACGACGCAAACGTCGAGCGCTTTTCGAACATGGTGCGCGAGCTTGCGAGCGAGTCACAGATGGTCATCGTGACGCACAACAAGCAGACGATGGAACTCGCCGATCGACTTTACGGCGTGACGATGCGCGAAGCGGGGATCAGTACGATCGTTTCCGCGGAGCTGCGCGAAGGCGAGCGGCGGGCGGAGGCCGCCATTGCCTGACGCGGCGCTTTTTTCAGTATTCGATAAAACCGGTGCAGCAGAACTAGCCAAAGCGCTCTCCGAACGCGGTTGCGCGATCTACGCTACCGGCGGCACGCGCGAACTGCTGGTCGCCAACGACATTCCTGCTCGCGACGTCGAGGAGATCACCGGTTTTCCACCGCTCTTCGGCGGACGCGTCAAGACCCTGCATCCCAAACTCTTTGGAGCGATCCTCTTCGATCGCGACGACGCGAGCCATCGGGATCAGGCACGCACGTATGCTATCCATGCGCTTTCGACCGTCGTCGTAAACCTCTATCCGTTTGAAGAGGCGATCGCGCGTAAGGAAACGACACTGAACGATGCGCTCGAACAGATCGATATCGGCGGAGTGGCGCTGCTGCGTGCGGCTGCGAAAAACTTTTCCCACGTTACCGTGCTCAGCCACCCGTCGCAGTACGGCGAGCTCTTGGCGGCGCTCGAGCGGGGCGGACTTGACGACGCCGCGCGCAAGAGGTTCGCAATCCGCGCCTTCGAGTGCGCTGCCGAATATGACGCCGCGATCGTGCGTTATCTGGGAGCGCAAGGCGAGACCGGTTCGCCGGAGCTGCCCGGAGCTTTGACCGTTGCGATGCCACTTTCGCAGCAACTGCGCTACGGCGAGAACCCGCAGCTGCGCGCGGCATTTTATCTTGGCGGGCCCCGCCGCGTACCGGAACAGCTGCACGGCAAGGCGTTAAGCTACAACAATCTGCTCGATCTCGACGCGACGTTGCGTCTGCTCTCACGCGCGCCGATCGGCGCCGAATTCGGTTCGCAGCGGGAGCGTTTCGCGCGCGCCGCCATCGTCAAACATACGGTTCCGTGCGGTGTGGCGCAGCGCTCGTCGGTTCAAAAGGCCGCCGGCGAGGCACTCAGGGCCGATGCGATCTCCGCTTATGGCGGCATTCTCGCGGTCGACGGCGCGATCGATGTGGCCGCCGCGCAAACATTGGCGCCGTTTTTCCTCGAAATCGTCGCGGCTCCTGAATTCGCGAGCGACGCGTTAGCGGTACTGCGGAAAAAGAAAAATTTGCGCATCATGCGTTACGAACGGGATCTGCCGGACGAGCTGCAGCGCGGTCTGCAGTTGCGTAGCGCCCTCGGCGGCGTGCTCGCCGAAGAAGAGGATCCGTCATTCGAGCGCGAGTCCTGGCGCGTCGTGAGCGTCCGCCAGCCGCTCGAACAGGAATGGCACGACTTGGCGCTGGCGTGGGACGTCGTACGCCACGTGAAGAGCAACGGCGTCGTGATCGTGAAGGACGGCGTGACGCGGGGCATTTGCGCCGGTCAAACCAATCGCGTGAGCGCGGTTCAGATCGCCGGGCAGCGCGCGGGCGAACTCGCGCAAGGCGCAGCCTGTGCGAGCGACGGATTCTTCCCGTTCCCCGACGGCTTGGAGGCGGCCGGCGCCGCCGGCTGCTCCGCAATCATTGCGCCAAGTGGATCGGTGCGCGATGAAGAAGTCGTTGCAACCGCCGACCGGCTCGGCGTTTCGCTGGTGTTTTCCAGTCACCGATACTTCTTGCATTAGGAGGCTTGCAAGCATGCCGCGCTACCTGCACACGTCGATCTTCGTCAACGACATGAACGAGTCGATCGACTTTTATACCAAAAAGCTCGGGCTGAAACTGCTCGAGGGTCCGCTGCATTATCCCGGAAATGCCGACATGGCTTTCGTCGGCCGCGACTGGAACGCGTACATCGAACTCGTGTACGACTTGGAAGGGCATCCGCCGTACGAAATCGGAAACCGTTACGAACATCTGGCGATCGAAATTGATGGAGAGCTGGAGCCGTTCGTCGCGCGGCTGAAAGCGCAAGGCGTGAAAATCATCAAAGACGTGAAAGAGACGCCGAGCGGAAAAGGCGCCCTCGCGTTCATTGAAGATCCGAACGGCATTCCGGTCGAGTTGCTCGAGCCGCGCGTGCGAACCTAACGATAGACGAACGGATCCGTGGGCGCGGATGTTGATTCGATCCAATCGACCCGCAGACGCAATCCCTCGCTGTGCTGCACGAGCGTGCCGCGCGCGTGGGCCCAGCCGCGCTGCACCGTTGCGGACGGTGAATCCAAACGCACGGCAATCGGCGCCGCATCTGCGCGACAGCAGGTGATCGCATAACGCACCAGCGTTGTGGCGCTTTCTGAGCGCGTGAGGATTCCGGTGAAATCCATCCGGTCGCCGGGGAATGCATCTGCAAGCGTCGTTTCGGTTGCGCGGTAGATCAACGCGCCGCACGCATGCATGCGGTAGCGATAAGCCAAACCTGCGAAGACAATGGCGCACGGCCATAGCGCGATCGCGATCTTCGGATTGACCAGTGCCATGCCGCCCCGCATCGCGACCAGAGCGCATGCCAGCGCCGCAACGGCGTACGCAAGACAATCGTGCCCGTTGCGCGATCGGCGCGCGCGCATAAAAGTTCGCAGATCGATGATCCCGGCGACGCAGAGGAATCCCGTGGCGGTCGTCGGCGCAGCGCTCCGCGCGATCGCCGCGGTACCGATTGTTCCCAACCCGCATGGCGAGCTGACGAATGCCGTCAGCGCGGCGGCGGCAGTATCCCCGCAAGCTGCGCCAAGACAGGAGCTTCAACGTGCGTGCAGTCACATTTGCTCAAACAAACGCTCGACGATGACTGCGGCGGCTAGTCGCGCAGCGGCGACGAACGGCCCGAATGCCATCCACGCAGCGGCTGCCGCCGGGAGCGAACGCGCGGAAGGGCCCGCGCCGCAACCCGCAGCCGCGAGGTACGCAACGACGCCACCCAAGCGCCACGACGCTCGCAAACAGATCGCGCCGGCCAGCACGAAACGGCGCGCTTTCGAGCAGCATCGCGGCGGCATTGACGACGATTGCGCTCACCACGCGTATCAATCACGTGGTAAAGGTCCAAACGCAAGGGGCAGGTCCGGCCCAAGGCCCTTCTAAAGACTGCGCCATGCCCTCGAAGCTCGCTGCGCCGCGCGGCACGCAGGATCTGATTCCGCCGCAGTCGGGGCGTTGGCAAGAGCTCGAGGCGCGCATTCACGCGCTCGCGCGCCGGTATGGCTACGGCGAGATTCGCACGCCGATTTTCGAGTCTACGGAGCTTTTCGTTCGCGGCGTCGGCGAAACGAGCGATATCGTCGAAAAAGAGATGTACACATTTCTCGACAAGGGCGAGCGCAGCATGACGTTGCGCCCCGAGTGGACTGCGCCGGTCGTGCGCGCCGCTCTGCAGCACGGACTCTTCGCGCAAGGAGCGCAGCGTCTCTACTATCTCGGTCCGATCTTTCGCTACGAGCGCCCGCAAGCCGGCCGCTACCGTCAGTCGCATCAATTCGGGATTGAATGCGCTGGTTTCACCGAGCCGGAAGCCGACGCGGAAGTGATCGCCTTAGGCTGGGATCTGCTGCAAGAATATGCAATCGGCGGAGTTACGCTGCGATTGAATTCCGTCGGGGACGAAAACTGCCGTCCCAAGTACCGCGACGCGCTGCGGGCGCACTTCGCACCACATCGCGATAAGCTGAGCGCCGATTCGCAGCGCCGTTTGGAACGAAATCCTTTGCGCGTGCTCGATAGCAAAGCGCCCGAAGATCAACCATTCTTAGCCGGTGCGCCGCAGTTCGAAAGATTCTTGTGTGCCCAGTGCCGCGCGCACTTTGATTCCGTCAAACGCGCATTGGAAACGATCGGCGTCCCGTACACCGTCGATCCGCGGATCGTGCGCGGACTCGACTATTACACGCGCACGGTTTTCGAATTCTTTTCCGATGCGCTCGGAGCGCAGAATACGATCTGCGCCGGCGGGCGTTACGACGAACTCGTCGGATCGCTCGGCGGCCCCGACGTGCCGTCCGTCGGTTTCGCGCTGGGATTGGAGCGCTTCTTGACGGCTGTCGAAGCCGCGGGATCGAACGAAGAAGCTCGCCGCGAGGGCATCCAGGCAATCGCTATCGGACCCAAAGCGCTACACGAGCTGCTGCCGCTGGTGGCTGCGCTGCGGCGCCGCAGCGCTTGGCCGGTCTTCATCGATTACGGCGATCGCAAACTGCTAGCGCAACTGAAAATCGCCGATCGCAACAACGCCCGGTACGCTTTGATCTTCGGCGAGAAGGAACTGGCCGCGAAGCAGATCGTTTTGCGCGACCTGGTCACGCGCATGGACCGCAACCTGCCCTTCGGAAAAGATACTCTGGAGGCGCTCGGTGAAGTGAGAGAGTGATGAAAGAGGAGCAGACGCTTAAAGATCTCCTGAAGATCATGCACGAGCACGATCTCGACGCGCTCAAGGTCAAAGTGGGTGACGCGATCTTCGAATTGGTTCGGCG
>CAAGKR010207152.1_pt1 | contig 11011 bp, 14 predicted proteins | sample 2556971 | NCBI WGS metagenome assembly CAAGKR01 (sample SAMEA5207829, study PRJEB30636) | soil metagenome | biome: forest; feature: boreal; material: soil | place: USA | collected 2011-09 | depth 1 m
GACAACAAGGAAGGCTGGGACAACATCGACATCATCGGGTGGATGAACTATCCGATGCAGATCAAGATCAACTTCCTCTGCCGAGACTCGATTCTCGCCGCGCCGATCGTTCTCGATCTCGCCCTGTTCTCGGATTTTGCGCACCGCGCCGGAATGAAGGGCATTCAGGAATGGCTGTCCTTCTATTACAAGAGTCCGATGGCCGCGCCGGGACTGGAGCCCGAGCACGACCTGTTCATCCAGCAGACGAAGCTCAAGAACACGCTTCGACATCTGATGGGTGAAGACCAGATCACTCACCTGGGCCTGGAGTACTACGCCTGATGCTTCGCCGCCTCGCGCTGGTGCCGCTCGTAGCCGCAGCTCTCGCGAGCTGCGGCCCGAATCCGAAAGCCCTCGAGCTGCGGCTCTGGTCGGACAGCTACGCAATCAGAATAACGATCGACCCGACGCCTCCACGCGCGCTGGAGCCGATAGTCTATCGAATCGTGGTGCAGGACAAGAAGACCGGTCAGCCAATCGAGACAGGAGAAGGAAGAATCTTTGCGACGAGCGAGGACCGCGCGAACACCAGCGACGGACTCAAGAAGGAAAAGGAGCTTGGCACGTACTCCGGACGTCTTTTCTTCGCGACCACCGGGGACTGGCAGGCCGCGCTGCAGTTCAGGCGCGAGAAAAACCCCCGGATGCCGCTCGAACGCGTCGACTGGACTCAGACTGTGCATCCGGCCTCGGAACCGGGTACCTAGAGCTCAGATGCGTCATTTTTTCAGAACACAGCTGACTCCCGTGGAAGTACTGCGCATCGCTGACGATTTCTTCCCCGAGATCGGCATGGAGCGCACGGGCCACACGGCGCGGTCGCGGATGTTCGGGGGCGACCTGGGAAAGCTCCAGCTCAGCGTGCGCAAGGAAGGCGGGCACTACACCTTCGTCGAGATCGTCACCGACCAGATGGGCGAGAGCCGTCTCGACCGCAACGCCAAGAAATACTTCGTCGAGCTGCACAAAGCGGGCGACCCGCGTCATCGCATCGAAGCGGCGTACTAACATGGCGCGGTCGAGTGCCGCCGCGTCGAGGCCGGCCGGCGCGCGACAGGACGCGGCTCGCTCAAATGGAAGCGGATCGCTTTCGCGCGAACAGAAGCTCGAGCTGTACTACTACATGCGGCTCACCCGCTCCCTCGAGGAGCGGCTGGTCAATCTCTACCGGCAGACCAAGGTAGTCGGCGGTCTCTTCCGCTCCCTCGGCCAGGAAGCCGACGCCGTAGGCAGCGCCTACGCGCTCGACCGGTCGAAGGGTGACGTCCTGTCGCCGCTCATCCGCAACCTCGGCTCGATGCTGGTTCAGGGCGGCACGCCCAACGAGATCATCAAGCAATACATGGCCAAGGGCGACTCGCCCACGCGGGGACGAGAGCTCAACATCCATTACGGAGATCTGGTGCGCGGTTTCATCGGGCAGATCTCCCATCTGGGCGACATGGTGCCGGTGATGGCCGGCGTCACGCTGTCCTTCAAGATGCGAAGCCAGGATAGAGTTGGCCTTGTCTACGTCGGGGATGGTGCCACATCAACGGGGGCATTTCACGAAGGAATCAACTTCGCGGCGGTGCAGCGCTGTCCGCTCGTGGTCGTGGTCGAGAACAACGGCTACGCGTACTCGACGCCTCTGAGCAAGCAGACCGCGGCGAAGCAGCTGGTCGACAAGGCGATCGGATACGGGATCGCGGGCGAGCAGGCCGACGGGAACGACGTGATCGCGACCTACGAGGTGACGAAGCGCGCTGTCGATCGGGCGCGCGCCGGAGGAGGAGTCACTCTCATCGAGCTGATCACTTATCGGCGGAAGGGACACGCTGAGCACGACAACCAATCGTACGTGCCACCCGGTGAGATCGAGAGATGGGCGAGCGAGAACGATCCGATCGACCGCTACGTGAAGCGACTTCTGGGTGAAGGAGTCGATCAATCGGAGCTGAACGCGATCGACGCCCGCGTGAAGGAAGAGATCGATGTCGCAACGGACGAAGCGGAAGCGTCGCCGATGCCCGATCCGACCGACGCTCTTGTCGGGCTATACGCCGACCCGCCGATTCTCGCTCCACTCTGGTTCCGGCAGGGAATCGAGTCGGCGGTGGAAGTGCACGAGCGCCCGTCGAGCTGGGGGACCCACGATGTCTGAAGTCACATACCTCGAGGCGATCCGCGAAGCATTGTTCGAGGAGATGGAGCGCGACGAGAATGTGTTTTGCCTGGGCGAAGACATCGGAGCGTATGGCGGTGCGTTCAAGGTCACCGAAGGATTGATGGCGAAGTACGGCGAGCAGCGTGTGATCGACACGCCGATCTCCGAGGCTGCGATCATTGGAGCGGCTGCGGGTGCCGCACACATGGGAATGCGGCCGGTGTGCGAGATGCAGTTCATCGATTTCATCTCGACGGGTTACGACATGCTCACGAACTACGTCGCGACGGCGAGGTACCGCGCGATGCTTCCGTGCCCGATGGTGGTGCGCGGACCGAGCGGCGGATACGTGAGGGGTGGTCCATTCCATTCGCAGAATCCGGAAGCGGCGTTTCTGCATACCCCCGGCCTGAAGATCGTCTATCCGGCGACCGCGAGCGACGCCAAGGGATTGCTCAAATCAGCGATTCGCGACGAGGACTGTGTCCTCTACTTCGAGCACAAATATCTCTATCGCCGTATCAAGGAAGAGATGCCGTCGGGGGACCACCTGACGCCGATTGGTAAAGCGCGGATAGCGAGAGAAGGGAAGGACGTTTCAATCATTACCTACGCGGCGACCGTCTGGAAAGCGCTGGAAGCGGCGGAGCAGGTTGAAAAGGAAGACGGGCTCTCAGTCGAGGTGGTGGATCTTAGGACGATTCTGCCGATGGACGATGAGGCGATCATCGCGACGGTGAAGAAAACGAATCGGGTGCTCATCGTTCACGAAGACACGCGCACTGGTGGTGTGGCTGGTGAGATAACCGCGCGGATCAACGAGAACGCGTTCGAGTGGCTGGGCGCGCCGATTCTGCGCATCACCGCCGCGGACGTGCCTCTGCCTTATGCTCCGCCGCTCGAGGACTATGTGCTTCCGCAGACCTCCGACATCGTGCTGGGGCTGCGGAAGCTCGCCGCCTACTGATGGGAGCTCCGGAGCCCGATCGCGAGGGAACCGCGGCACGAAACGTCGGCGTGGGCTGTGTCACTACGGCCGCCGGCTTTTTCAGCGGCGGAATGATTGGGGTATTCACGGGCAAGGTCGTTGGAAGCATTCAGGGATGTAAGCCGGTAGAGGGGCTTCCGGCGTGCAATTGGTGGGTGTATGCTGGTATCGGAGCGGCTATCGGAGCGCTCACGCTCCCTGTTCTTGCATTGATGCGTCTGAACCGGAATTGGCCGGACCGATAAAGCGAAGGAAGGAGAAGCCGTGGCACGCATAGACATCATCATGCCGCAGATGGGCGAGTCGATCGCCGAGGGCACACTTTCGAAGTGGCTGAAGAAGGTGGGCGACGAGGTGAAGCGTGACGAGCCGATCTTCGAGATCTCTACGGACAAGGTCGACGCGGAAATCCCCGCGCCGGCCGCCGGCGTTCTCGCGGAGATTCTCGTCAAGGAAGGCCAAACCGTTGAAGTGAAGACCGTTGTCGCTCGACTCGAAACGGAGAAAGGAGCGGCGGTGTCAGCCGAGGCCGCTTCGCCCTCCCCGAGCGCCGGGGCGGTAACCGCCCCCGCCGCAGCGAGCAAATCGCCAACCAAACCGGCTTCATCGCCGCCCCCCCAGCGGGAAGCTAGCCCAGCGTCGAGTCCAGCACGTCAGCAGCCGCCCGCGCCCGCAATCGCCGCATCACACTCGGGCAATGGGAATTCATTCGAAGATCGAGTGCGGACCAAATCATCGCCCCTCGTTCGCAAGATCGCCGCTGAGCACGGCCTGAACATCTCTTCTCTGCAGGGCTCCGGTATAGCCGGACGCGTCACGAAGCGCGACATCGTCGGCTTCATCGAGTCCGGCGCCGCGATATCCGCCGCGGGCGCGGGAGCGCGAATGGGGGGCGGCCACGCGCTGCCGCTGCCCGAGCCGTGGCCGGGAGACGTGGTCGAGCCGATGTCGAAGATGCGCGCGCTCATCAGCGAGCACATGGTCGCATCGCGGCACACATCCGCGCACGTCACGTCGTTCATCGAGATCGATTTCACGCACGTCGCGCGCATTCGCGCGAAGAAGCGCGCCGAGTTCGAGGCGGCGACCGGGCAGAAGCTGACCTACATGCCGTTCATCATCAAAGCGGTGACGCAGGGGCTGCAGGCGTTTCCGGTGATGAACTCGTCGGTAGCCGGAACGAACGTCATCTACAGAAAGCAGATCAACATCGGCATCGCGGTCGCGCTCGACTGGGGTCTGATAGTGCCCGTCATCAAGCGGGCCGACGATCTGTCTCTCTCGGGAATCACCAGAGCGCTCAACGACCTTGCCGGGCGCGCCCGCGCCAAGAAGCTTTCTCCCGAAGAGGTGCAGGAGGGAACGTTTACCATCACCAACCCGGGAGTGTTCGGGTCGTTGATGGGGACACCGATCATCAATCAGCCGCAGGTCGCGATTCTCGGCGTCGGTGCGATCGAGAAGCGGCCGAAGGTGCTGCCGGGAGCGGAAGGCGAGGACACGATCGCGATCCGCGTCTGCGCTTATTTTTCAATCTCGTTCGATCACCGCGTCATCGACGGCGCCATCGCCGATCAGTTCCTCGCGTTCGTGAAAAAAACCATCGAGACATTTCCGGAGACCGGACTCTAAATGCCCAAGGCTCTCACCATTCAACGCTCCACCGTCCCTTCAGCCGAGCGCTCGAACTATACGAAGCGACTCAAGGCTCTCCGCTCTCACTATTCGGCGGCAAATTGCCGGTTCTGGGTGTTCGAGGAGTCCTCGCTGCCGGGAGCGTTCGTCGAGTTCACTGAAGCAGACGACGAGCAAACCCTCAGCGTCGCCCACGCGAACGCGCCGCACAAGACTCTCGATCCCTCGCGCGTCTATCAGGAGGTCGAGCTTTAGGATGCCGGCGCGCTCTCTCGAGGTCGGCGGACAGAAGTGGGAGGTGTATCCGTCCGGCCATATCACCCAGTACACCCAGGACGAGTACGGCCTCCTGTTCTCTCACGGAGCCGGAAAGGATCGCAAGGTGCGCGTGACGCGGTACTCGCCGCAGGGAACCCGTTCGCGGGAGCAGGCTTTCGCCGAGCTGTCGGATGCGCAGCTGAGAGAGCTGTTCGAGCAATCGCAGCCAAGCTTCACGTCGCCTGAGGCCGGTTACGCGCGGTGAGCGCAGAGGCGGGCGGGCCGTCGTTCGTCGACCTGCATACCCACTCGACCGCCTCTGACGGCCTTCTCCCTCCCGAGGGCGTAATCGAGGCGGCCGAGCGCTGCGGGTTGGTGGCGCTGGCGCTCACTGATCACGACACGATAGACGGCGTCCGCCCGGCCCGACTGGCGGCAGACCGGGCGGGCATCCGTCTGATTGCCGGGGTAGAGCTGAGCGCATTCGACGATGACCGCGAAGTACATTTGCTCGCGCTCCACCTCTCCCACTTTGACGTTCTGGAGAAGCGATTGGCGGAGCTTCGCGCATCGCGCCACGTCCGAGCGGAGAAAATCGTGGAGAAGCTGAACACGCTCGGAGTTCCGCTCACTCTCGATGAAGTTCTTCAGCAATCGAATGGCGGCGCCGTCGGCCGGCCACACGTGGCGCGCGCGTTGATTGCGCGGGGCGTCGTCCCGGACTTCCGTGAGGCATTCATGAGGTACCTCGGCACCAACGGGGGCGCGTTCGTGCCCAAAGATCCGCTCTCCGTCCGCGATGCGATTGCGATCGCGCACGAGGCCGGCGCGATTGCGATCTGGGCGCACCCGCAAGACGGTGGGCGCCGGGAGCGTCTGGAGCCGCTCGTGGCGGCCGGACTCGACGGAATCGAGATTAAGCATCCGAGCCACTCCGGCGAGGACATGAAGCGGCTGCAAGCGCTCGCCGATTTCTTTGGACTCGTGCCCAGTGGCGGATCCGACTGGCATGGTGGATCCGACGGCCCGCGACGTCTGGGGATGATGAACGTTCCCTCGGAGTGGTTGGAGCGGCAAGATGAAAGAGTCGCAGCACTAACGTCTTCCGCGAGCGCGTGATGGAGCTCTCTCAGTGGAGCTGAAAGGACGCACGGCTCTGGTCACCGGCGCCGGCACGCGCGTCGGCCGGGTTATCGCGCTGGCACTTGGCAGAGCGGGGATGCGCGTCGCTGTCCACTACTCCGGCTCGGAAAAAGGCGCGCGCGAAACCGCCGAGGAAATCGTCCGCGGAGGCAGCGATGCGCGGACGCTGCCGGGCGATCTCATCGATCCGGCTACCGGTCCGCGCCTCGTCGAGCACGCGGTCAAGGTGTTCGGCTCGCTCGACGTGCTCGTCAACTCGGCGGCGGTAATGCTTCGGACGCCGGTTGGCGAAGTCCTGGTGGAAGATTGGGACGCCATGTTCGCGCTGAACCTTCGCGCGCCGTTCTTTCTCTGCCAGGCGGCAGCGCGGGTGATGCGCGACCACGGCGGCGCAATCGTGAACATTGCGGACCTGGCCGCGTTCGAAACATGGCGCGGCTACATCCCGCATGCCATCACGAAGGCGGGAGTAGTGCAGATGACGCGCGGGCTCGCGCACGCACTTGCTCCGAAGATCCGCGTCAACGCAATCGCACCGGGGCCAGTGCTGCTTCCGGAAGGATGGACGCAGGAACAAGCGGAAAAGCTTATCTCTACCACGCCACTGGGCCGCCTCGGCTCGCCTGAGGATGTGGCGCACGCCGTTCTCTATCTGCTCAGCGCGGATTACGTCACCGGCGAGACGATAATCGTGGACGGAGGCCGTCACGTTCGCACGTGAGCCGGGAATGCAATACCGGCGGCGGTTATATTTCAACTGAACGTTGATTCCCCCTCTGATTGTAGTGCCTCTCTCCAAGTGAGTCCTGTGGCGACAGTTCGCGACTACGATGTTGTCATCGTCGGTGCGGGGCCGGCAGGAATGACCGCCGCGCTCTATACCGGCCGCGCCATGCTGCGCACGGCCGTGCTCGAGCGCGGATTTCCGGGCGGAGAGCTCCTCAACACCGAGTATCTCGACGACGTAATCGGCTTCCCGAAGATTCTCGGCTACGAGCTGGCGGAGAAATTCGCCGCGCACGCCAAACAGTTTGGGGGCGAATTCTTCGAGACCACGACCGTTATGTCGGTGACGAAGATGCCCGACGGGTATTTCCACACCGAGACCGAGAGCGGGGAGATTTTCCGCTCGCCGGCGGCGATCGTGACGGCGGGCGGCACGCCGATCAAGCTCGGAATTCCCGGCGAGCTCGAGTACGCGGGGAAGGGCGTGTCGTACTGCGCCATCTGCGACGCGGCGTTCTTCAAGCAGCAGGTCGTAGCGGTGGTTGGAGGCGGCGACGCGGCGGTCGAAGAAGCTGATTTCCTCACCCGCTACGCGAGCAAGGTTTACCTGATCCACCGCCGCCACGAATTCCGCGCGTCCAAGATTCTGCAGCGGCACGTCTTCGACAATCCCAAAATCCAAGTGATCTGGGACACCGTGGCGGAGAAGGTCGAGGGAGATGCTCAGACCGGGATGACCGGCCTGCGCATCCACAACCTCGTAACGCAGGAGCGCGCGCTTCTGGACGTGACGGGGCTGTTCGTGTTCGTCGGATTCCGCCCGAACACGGGCGTCATCGCCGGCCACTTCGAGCACGACATCATGGGATACGTGCTGACGGACAGCGCGATGATGTCGTCGATTCCCGGGCTGTTCATCGCGGGCGATCTGCGGGCGCAGCTGACGCGTCAGGTCACGACGGCTTCAGGCGATGCGACCACCGCGGCAATTGCGGCGGACAAGTACATCACGCGGTTCAGGGAAATGGAGCGCTCGACGTCTCCGGACGACGCGACGCGCGAAGCTCTTCAGAGCTCGCATATCAGCGCGGGCGGATACACGTGAACGTCCTGACCCTCACCGTCGGCGCATTCCAGGAGAACTCGTACCTGGTCGTCGACGATCGCACGCATCGGGCGGTGATGGTCGATCCCGGCAGCGAAGGCGACAGGCTCGTGGACGCGATCGATGACTCGGGAAGCACTCTCGAGGCAATCTGGATTACGCACGGCCACGTCGATCACGTCGGAGGCATCGCATCGATCAAGCGGCGATGGGACGTTCCGATCTACCTGCATCCGCTCGACCGGCGCCTGTACGAAGCCGCGTCACGACAGGCCGAGGTGTACGGAATTCCATTCGAGGAGCAGCCTCCGCCGGACCGCGAGTTCGCCGACGGCCAGCTGCTCAAAGTCGGTGGTGTGGAGATGGAGGTAATGCACGCGCCCGGCCACTCGCCCGGACACGTAGTGATTCACGGCGGCGGCATCGCGCTTGTCGGCGACTGCCTCTTTGCCGGATCGATAGGAAGGACCGACCTGCCTTTCTCCAACCCGCCACAGCTCGCGGCATCGCTGGAAAAAATCTCGGCGCTCGCGCCCGAGACTGTGGTCTATCCCGGTCACGGAATCGAGACGACGATCGCTGAGGAGCGGTTGTCGAATCCCTTTCTCAACGGAACCGCCCGCATCGTCGGGCGTTAACATGAAACGGTCATGAGCGAAAAGACACGAAGCGAAAAGGATCCGCTGGGTGCTCTCGAAGTTCCGGCAGACGCTTTGTACGGGGTGCAGACTCTGCGCGCGGTTCAGAACTTCCCGATCAGTGGAATGCGTCCGCTGCCGGCGTTCATCGACGCGACCGTGCAAATCAAGCGCGCCGCCGCGCTCACGCATAAGGAGACGGGCAGACTCGAGCCGCGGATCGCCGATGCGATCGTGAAAGCGGCTGACGAAGTGCTGGCCGGAAAGCACCGCGACCAGTTCGTCGTGGATGTCTATCAGGCGGGCGCGGGCACGTCGCACAACATGAACTGCAACGAAGTGCTCGCCAATCGCGCCAACGAGATCCTCGGCGGAAAGCGCGGCGCCTACACGCCGGTTCATCCGAACGATCACGTCAACATGGCGCAATCGACGAACGACGTGATCCCGACCGCGATTCGTCTGGGCTGTCTGATGGAGCTCGGTGGCCTCGAGGACGCCTTCGGCGACCTCGCGAAGGCGTTCGAGAAGAAAGGCAAGGAATTCGACGACGTGCTCAAGTCCGGACGCACGCACCTACAGGATGCGATGCCGATACGGCTGGGGCAGGAGCTCGATGCCTACGCCGGCTCGTTACGGAGAGGTCTCAAGCGTGTCGTCGAAGCGGCGGACTATCTGCGCGATCTGGGGATTGGCGGTAGTGCGGTGGGAACGGGAGTCAACGTGGAGCCCGAATATCCCAAGCTCATGATCAAGCATCTGAGCAAGGCGACCAAGTTGAAATTGCGCGAGGGCGAGGACCGCATTCAGCTGATGCAGAGCATGGGAGATGTGGCTGGGTTCAGCGCGCAGCTCAAAGTACTGGCTCTGGACCTCAGCAAGATCGCGAGCGATCTGCGCCTATTGGCGAGCGGTCCCCGCACGGGTCTTGACGAAATCCGGCTGCCCGCGGTGCAGCCCGGCTCCTCGATCATGCCGGGCAAGGTGAATCCCTCGATACCCGAGATGGTCAACCAGGTCTGCTTCCAGGTATTCGGCAACGACGCGTGCGTGAGCGTCGCCGCCGAGCACGGACAGCTCGAGCTGAACGTCATGATGCCGGTAATCGCGCACAACGTTCTCTTCTCGGCGATGATTCTGCGCAACAGCGCGCGTGTATTCGCAGACAAGACGGTGAAGGGAATCGAGGCGAACGAGGAGCAGTGCAACTACTGGCTGGAGCGGTCCGCGGCGCTGGCGACCGCGCTCGCCCCGCAGATCGGTTACACTCGGGCTGCCGAGCTCAGCAAGCAGTCGGTGAAGGAGAACGTACTGATCCGCGATCTCGTGAAGCAGGAAAAGGTTCTGCCGGCGAAAGAGATCGACGAGGTGCTCGATCTGAGGAAAATGACGGAGATCGGGTTGCCGGGCGGAAAGCATGGTGGGGCGGCCGGGGGTTAACTGCAACTGAACGGGTGCCAGACGTCAGTAGCGGAGATGCCAGTGGCCAGTTCACGACGTCGGGACGTCACCGATGGCGTGAGGGCACAGGCAGTTGATTGTGCCCGGATCCGCACCGATCACGTCCCGACGTAGTGAACTATCAACCGGCCACTCTGCTACTGACGTCTCGCACCCGTTCAGTTGTAGTTAGGTCCCAGATGAAGCCGGGATGCCGGATACCCCGCCCCTTGTCCGATCTCTCTCTATTCCCTATCCTGAATACATGCGGATAACGACCTGGGCGGAGTACGGCGTCATTTGCGCCCTCAATCTCGCGAAACGGACCGAGCTCGGACCGGTCAACGGGCGCGAGATCGCGAGACAGGAGCGACTTCCGGCCGATTACATCGAGCAGATCCTGCTCAGGCTGCGTCGGGCGGGCGTGATCGCCAGCACGCGCGGCGCGCGCGGCGGCTACGTTCTCGCCAGGCCCGCGGCAGAGATCTCGATACGCGACGTCATCCATGCGTCCGAGCTCGAGACGTTCGATCTCCACTGCGTCAGCCACCCGGTTGAGGAGGAGCGCTGCTCCGCGTCGCACAGCTGCAGCATAAGACCGGTTTGGGTGATGCTGCAGCAGAGGATCGACGACGTGCTGCAGGGCGTGAGTCTCGCCGATCTTCTTCACGACGAGCCGACGGTGCGCGAGCGGGTCGGATTGCCGATCGCGGAGCGCGGCAGGCCGGAGAAAGCCGGCCTCCCGATCCTAGAGACGGTTTAGATTTACGTACTGGATGCGGAGACGGCGCGCCTGACTGACCAGACGCGCCGTTCTTTTTTACGTGCCGAAGGGGGGACTCGAACCCCCACGAGCTTGCGCCCACTGGCTCCTGAAGCCAGCGCGTCTA
>CAAGKR010359908.1_pt1 | contig 11011 bp, 7 predicted proteins | sample 2556971 | NCBI WGS metagenome assembly CAAGKR01 (sample SAMEA5207829, study PRJEB30636) | soil metagenome | biome: forest; feature: boreal; material: soil | place: USA | collected 2011-09 | depth 1 m
CAACTTCAAGGGTGCCTTCTCTTGAGCTGCAAGGCTGACCGCCAGCGCGGCAAATACGGTGAGTATGGCAAACCGCATTCGATGCATATGTTCCTCCCTAAAGTAATGTGGCATACAACTCGTCTACGGTGCAGCTGGGCGAGACATTTGCTCAAAATCCAGTCCGGGCAAGAGTGGCGTCTTCTCAATTCTCACCGCGTCCAGAGAAGTCGGATCCAGCCCTAGCGCTTTGAGAATGGTCGGGGCAATTTGCGAAGTTTGCACTGGAAACTTGATCTGACTTCGGCTGAACTTGCGATAAGAAACAAGAAGCGGGACATTCCGATCCGTGTCCGCATTGCCGCCGTGCTCTGCGATGAAGGTGCTATCGGTATCTACGTAGATTTGCCCTGGAGTTGGCTGAATTATGATGTCTGGCACACGCGGATCGCTCTTAGGATCGTTAAACAGCAGTTTCAATGATTCGTCCGAATAGATTTCCTGGATGCCCGCCTCCGCCTGGATTTTTCGTAGGGCGGCGACGACATCAGGCGTTCGGTCCTGATCCGAGAGCCAAAGGAGCGCAACACTTCCATCCTGCTCGATACCCGCCAACAAACCTTCGTGGATGGCGGCAACGGTTTTCGGAATGAGTTCCACGTCGGCATGCCGCAGCTTTGCAGGGTCCATCGGGGAGTCGCCGTGCTTGGCAGTCACGATTACGACTGTGGAGTCGAGCAAGCCGCGGTCCCACAGCCTGGCCATGATCCTTCCAATGGACTGATCCGTGTGAGTGAAGGCGTCTTCTAAGAGCGGACTTAGATGGCCGCTGGCATCGAAGTAACCCCCGCCGCGGGTCTTCTGCGCAACGCTGATCGCCTGGAAGTTCATGCCGAAAATGGCCGGAACGCCAACTCGTCGCGTTCCGGTGTGATCTTTACCATCGATTTCGTTCAGGATCGCCGCCACCTTAAGGTCGTCGTACGATTCAATATTTTTGGTCCCGCGGAAAGAACGAACTTCCGGAGTGAAAAGGTCATCCACGCCCGTACCCGACGGCCCATTCACAAAATCATATGCCGGGTGCTTGTCAGACCATGCAGTACGGCGGCCACTCTTCTTAATGACTTCGAAAATGGTGTTTACCCGGACGAAGCTGTGGGGGAAAACGGGGACGCAGCCCTTCTTTGGGTCCCTCGGCAATTTATTGGGATCGATGCCCCCTCCACCATCGACTGCATCGTGATTCATGTCGATTGAGGAATCGAAGATCACGGGAGTTCCAATCTTGGAGCAATCGGAAGCGGGGGCCGATAAACTGCGATCGTAAGAGTTCTCAAAAATGACTCCCGTGACATTCGGAGAACCTCCCGTCACCATGGAAAGCAGTCCGGGCCATGAGTTGGATGGGAAGGAAGTAAAAGCATTCGAGTAGGTAACGGCGTGCAAACTCAATTTCGAAAGAGCCGACTCGGGTAGGACTTTGACAAGATTAGCGAGATCCAGGCTATGCATGCCGTCGATGCTAAGCAGCAAGACGTGCTGTACCGAATGCTGCCGCAGAGTCGACCGGTTCTCGTGAGGGCGTTGCGCCCTTGCTCCGAATGGCAGCAAGAGCGAAATCGCGCACAATAATACAACGCTCAAAAGAGCGGATAACGTGGATTGATTTTTTTCACTGTCTGTTTGCAACTGTTTTCCTTCGACCCGCTAATACTCTTCGAAGCCTGCTTGTCGAGTCAACGGCCCATTCAGCCCCTGAGCGAGAGTGTGAAACTGGAGATGGATCTAAGCTGCTTGTTTTCAAGCAAAAGCCATTTCTAGGAACCTTTCAGCTAAATAGAAATTAATGCTGTTTTAAGTTGGCAAAGGAACGAATGAATTATGCTTTGTCGTGCTGGCCTGCGGCAGGGGTCGAACTGCGGTGCAGAGTCACTTCACGTGCCAGTCCAATTCGGTGAGTGGAATTCCGATGCATATTTGGACTATTCCGAGACTCTTTCGCAGCGGCAGTTCGTTGTCGTCTTTGTCTGGCACCGCCGAGCTTTGAATTGTCCACGGCTCATACAAGCCCGGAGCAATTTCGGGCAGGGCTTTGCAATTGTGCTGAAGGAAAATAAAGCATCAACGCTTAGGGAGAGAATATGAAGAAACAGTTTTTGATTCTTATGGCGGTTTTCGCCGTATTCGGAGTGAGAGCGCAGTCTCAGGAGACTGCACCACTCAAGCTTGTCCAGACTTTCAAGCTGCCTCCCGAAGTGAAAGGAAATTTCGACCATTTTGCGATCGATCTTAAGGGCCACCGGCTCTTCGCCACGCCGGAGGGTTACAAAGCGGTCGTGGTCTTTGACCTGAAGACCGGCCAGCTGATCCACACTATCGGCGGAATCGAGAAGCCGCACGCGGTGCTCTATCGTGAAGACGTTGGCCGCCTCTATGTTACGGATGGGGAAGCTGGAGACTTGAAGATATTCGACAGCACGACGTACAAATTCCTGTCGAGTGTGAAACTCCTGGAGGACGCGGATTCCATTGGATACGATCTGGAAACCAAATATCTCTACATCGACAATGGCGGCGGCGATGTTCACGAAACGTTTTCGATGTTGAGCGTCGTCGACACCACCGCCGGAAAGAAGCTGGCAGACATCAAGATTGACGGGGACACTCTCGAAGCCATGGCGCTCGAGAAGTCCAGTCCGAAAATATACGTCAATAATAAAGCCAAGAACCAGGTGGATGTCGTGGACCGGGAGAAGCGCGTAGTCGTCGCAAGTTGGCCGGTGACGAAATGTAAAACCAACGTCGCCATGGCCTTCGATGAAGCGAACCACCGGCTCTTCGTCGCTTGCCGCAGCGGACAGATTGCTGTGATGGATACCCAGATGGGCAAGGAAGTCACCGCCTTGCAGATTACAAAAGGTGTGGACGACATTATTTATGACCCTGCCAGTAAACGCATTTATGCCGCATGCGATGGCGACGCCGATGTGTATGAACAGTCCGACGCCGACAATTACAAGCTACTTGGAAAAGTTGCTACCGGACCCATGGGGAGAACCGCGCTCCTGGTGCCTCAACTCAAGCGGTATTTCGTGGCTGTGCCACAGCACGGAACGACGAATGCCGAGGTTCTGGTCTTCGAAGTCCACTAAGTAGTTCGCAAATTGAACTTGGATGCAGGCTCAGCATCCGCGAAATAAATTGAGGCAAGCCTGGCAGGCTGCTCATTCTCGTGGTTTGCGCTGTGGGACTCACGAATTCACGTGATAGAACGAATCTGCAATTTGTGGAGGCTGAATTGACATCTTGGAAATTTCGGTTGTTGACTTTCCTTCTTCTGTTGGCAGCCGTGACGGCGTTGCACGCACAAACTCGCGCGGTGGTCGCGATTCGCGCGGGTCACTTGTTTGACAGCCATTCCGGTCAGGTAGAGGAGAACCAGATCATTTTGGTCGAAGGCGAGAAAATCACGGAAGTTGGTCCCGCCGCCAGGGTCCAGATTCCGTCCGGAGCCCAAGTCATAGACCTGAGCAACGCTACGGTATTGCCCGGGTTAATCGATGGACATACGCACGTCTTTGGCTTTGGACTCGACGGCATCAAGCCCGGCGGCCCGCCATTCGCCAGCAATATCAATGACACTCGGGAATACCGCACGCTGCTTGCGCTGGCCAACGCTCAGAAAGATCTCCGCGCAGGGTTTACCACCATCCGCGATTTGATGAGCCACGGCGGCGGCTATGCTGACGTGGACATTAAAAAGGCCATCAATCGCGGCTTTTTCCAGGGTCCAAGGATGCAGGTTTCTACCATGGGCCTTGTTGCCACCGGCGCAGGCATACTGGGGTCGCCGGAAGTGAGCTTGCCACGAAACTACGAAACTGTGGACAGCCCGTGGGCCGCTCGCCAGGCGGTCCGGGAACAGATCCACTATGGCGCCGACTGGATCAAATTCCACTCCACCGCCGACTATGAGTTCGAACCGGACGGCGCGCTTCGAAGCGACCCCACCTTTACGAGAGAAGAAGTCGAAGCCATCGTCGACGAAGCACACCGACACGGCAAGAAAACCGCCTGCCATGCATTCGGAGGTGAGGGCCTCCGGAATTGTGTCGAGGCTGGAGTCGACACGGTTGAGCACGCCATCGAACTCGACGAGGCCACGGCCGACTTGATGAAGAAAAAGGGGATCTACCTCGAACTGACGGCATATCACTACTCTCTGTCCGATTATACGATCAAGGACGCCAAGGCAACGGGAGGCAAATACAGCCTGGAAGCCCTGCGGGAGAAAAGCGGCCGGTTGGCCATCTCGCGCGGCGTAAAGATCTCTTTTGGCACCGGCGTGGGACCCTTCCCGCACGGAACTCAGACTGCGGAGTTCGCCTATCTGGTGAAATACGGCATGACTCCCGCGCAAGCCATTCAGTCTGCGACCAAGGTCGCGGCCGAGATGATGGGATGGCAGGATCAAATCGGCGCCATCGAGAAAGGAAAATTTGCGGATATCATCGCCGTTTCCGCCGATCCGCTGAAGGACATCACGGAACTCGAACGGGTGAAGTTTGTGATGAAGGGGGGCCAGGTCATTCGGAATGATCTGAAGTGACGATGACGAGTTCGCGGCGGCCACCAGGCCTCCAAACCGATGCGGCTTCCCTTGCGCCATCGTCTCGCAGAGTTTCCCCTCACGTTGTGCGATGATATTGTGCAAGTCGTATGCGCCTACTTTTGGTCGAAGACGAGCGGAAGGTAGCCAGCTTTATCGCACGAGCTTTGCGCGAGAACTCCTATGCCGTGGACGTCGCAGAATCCGGCGAGAAAGCCCTCGAACTCGGTACGGACGTCACTTACGACGCCATACTTCTGGATGTCAGACTACCGGGCCTTAGCGGCGTCGAAGTATGCCGGGAGTTGCGCCAACAAGGCGTAGAGGCGCCCATTCTGATGCTCACAGCCCGGGGATTGGTCGAGCAAAGAGTGGAAGGCTTGGACGCCGGCGCGGACGACTATCTCACCAAGCCCTTCGTCTTGGCGGAACTCCTTGCGCGTGTGCGGGCACTAGTTCGGCGGGGCCTCCATAGCGGCAATGCCAAACTTCGGTACGCAGATCTTGAGTTGGACCGCCACCGGCGCCGCGCCACACGAGGCAAGGAAGTCATTCCCCTGACTTCCAAGGAATTCGCTCTTCTCGAGCTCTTCTTGCTTCGGGCTCCGGAGTTGGTCACGCGGAGCGAAATCGTCGAGCATGTCTGGGATCGGCACTTCGATAGCGAGACGAACCTCGTCGAAGTCTATATCAATCGATTGCGCCAGAAGATTGACCAAAACCGATCCGCAAAATTGATTCATACGGTCCGCGGCGTCGGTTACCGCCTGGGAACGCCGGAATGATGAAGGGGCGCACGCTTCGTTTCCGCATGATGGTGCTGTTCTGCAGCGTGGTCGGAGTGCTGCTTGCTGCCTCCTACCTTGCATTCTGGGGCCTGCTGGCCCACGAAGTTTCCGCGCAAATCAACCGCCAGCTTGTCGAAACTGCCCGCCCCATAATCGCTGACATCATCACGGAACCCAATGCGAAAGACGTAGACCGGCTGGATATCCCCGGCGAGTTCTTCGAACTCCTGGACCCTGCGGGCCAGGTTCTCCAGCATTCAAAGAATCTTACGGGTCCGATTGATATTAAGGACATGAAACCAGGCGTCTCCGGCCCTGTGTTCGGGATTGCCGCCATTGGCTCCGGGGAAACACTGCGCATCGCACTCATCCCTTTTCAGCAGGGGAATCAGCCGCATATCCTGGCGGTGGCCATCCCGACTTTTGGTACCAACAGAGTGCTCGACAGTTTTGGCAGAGTTGCCCTGCTTCTCTTTCCTCTGAGCCTTTTGCTGACCGCGGCGATCTCGGCCTTTTATGTGGGAAGAAGCCTCAAACCTGTCACCGCGCTCACGCAGCATGCGGCTCTGATGGCGAAACGGGTTACCAATCGGGAAGGGTTCTGGACGCCTCTCCCCGTACACTCGCCTCATGATGAACTGGGCCGCCTGGCGAATACTTTCAATCAACTTCTGCAAAGCGTTGATTCTGCGGTTCGCCAATTGCGTCAATTTGTCACGGATGCCTCCCACGAGCTGCGCACACCACTTGCCGTTCTCCACGGTGAGACGGAACTGCTGCTATCCAAACCCCGGAGTGCCGAAGAATATCGAACAACTCTGTCCGTTTTCGACGACGAATTCAAGAAACTGACTCGGATTGTGGAAGCATTGTTCACGCTCTCGATGGCTGACGCCGGGCAGCTGAACCTGGCTAGCGAGCCGCTCTACATCAACGAGGTTCTGGAAGAGGCTTGCGCTCTGGTGAACTCGCGGGCGCGCACAAAAAATATTTTGATTGTGCGGGATTTAAACCATGAGATTGCCTACTCGGGCGATGAGGCTTTCCTTCATGAACTCTTTCTGATCTTTCTCGACAATGCGATCAAGTATTCCCCCGAGGACACCCAGATTCGTGTGACTCTCGAGCAGCAGGACGGTACGATCCGAGCCCGTTTCGAAGACCAGGGCATCGGGATTTCCAGTGAGCACTTGTCGCGCATTTTTGAGCGCTTCTACCGCGCGGCGCCTTCCAGTAATGGCGATGCTCACAGCGGAGGGCTAGGCCTTGCTATCGCCCAGGCCATCGCGCGGGCCCAGGGTGGCTCCATCGAGTGCCGTAGCGTGTTGGGCGCCGGCTCAACTTTCACGGTGATTTTGCCGGCGGAAAACTCGACAGAACGGAGCATTGAAACTCCACCTAAACAGAAATTAATATTGAGTTAAGGCATCCCTTCAAACTATGCACTAGTCTCCGCCTCAATGGGGGTGAACCAGTGTCCTCTCGAAGGCTTTCTACAACGATTTCGTTCAGCTGCACGATAACTACATTCTTGATCATCGGAATTCTGTTTTCCGTTCCAGTTGGCGCGCAGGTCGCCGGAGGAACTCTCTTCGGCACGATCACCGACCCGTCCGACAGGTCCATTCCTCAAGCCCAAGTCTCGATTATGAATGTGGCAACGGGGATTACCACCACTCTTATGACGAATTCGGACGGTTTCTACACCGCCCCGAACCTGTTACCCGGAGAATACGAAATCACGGTTTCAGCGAAGGGTTTCAACACCGAGGCTCGTAAGGGCATTTCGCTAACGGTCGGAGCACAGCAAGTCTTCAACCTCACCCTGCATGTCGGGTCCGCATCGAAAACAGTCGTGGAGGTGACCACCGAAGCTCCCGCCGTGCAACTCGCCAGTTCAGATATCAGTGCGGTTGTAAACGCCACCACCGTCCGTGAGTTGCCTCTGAACGGCCGGAGTTGGACGGACCTGGCAGCTTTGCAGCCCGGCGTCGATACGATCCAGACCCAGCCCACCTTCGCGACCGGTGCAGATCGCGGCAATCGCGGTTTCGGGCAGCAGTTGACGATCTCCGGCGCGCGGCCGCAGCAGAACAATTATCGTTTGGACGGCATCAGCCTCAACGATTATGCCAATGGGGCGCCCGGCAGCGTGCTGGGTGGAAACCTGGGCGTAGACGCGATCCAAGAGTTCTCCGTCCTGACCAGCAACTATTCCGCGGAGTATGGCAAGACCTCCGGAGGAGTCGTCAATGCCGTTACGCGGTCTGGCACGAATGGGTTTCATGGTAGCGTTTACGAGTTTCTCCGGAACAGTGCCCTCGACGCACGGAATTTCTTCGAGGACCCCACCGCTCCGAAAGCGCCTTTCAAGCGCAATCAATTTGGCGGCGCGATTGGCGGGCCAATCGTGAAAAACCGCACTTTCTTCTTTGCCGACTTCGAAGCCATCCGGCAGTCCAAGGGGATTGCCGCAGTCGACACCGTGCCGACTCTGGATGCTCGCAACGGGAATATCCACGACGCAAACACAGGTCTTCCTAAAACTGTAACTGTGGATCCTGCGGCCCAAAAGTATCTGGACCTTTACCCTAAGTCCCATGGTGCGGTGACGGATAACCCGGACATCGCCCTCTTCACTTTCGCTGGCCAGCAGGTGGTCAACGAGAACTTTGTTACCACGCGGATCGACCATAAGTTCTCCGGGAAGGATAGCGTGTTCGGGACGTACTTGTTCGACCGTACTCCTTACTCCTCTCCTGACTCCATGAATAACGTCTTGCTTGGCAGCTTAAGCTCGAGGCAAATTGTTGCGGCGGAGGAGACGCACAGCTTCACTCCAACTTTTGTGAATGCTGTCCGATTTGGCTTTAACCATGAAGCCGTAAATAATAATCAGAGCCTCAGTGCAATCAATTCACATGCGGCCGATGCGGCCCTCGGGTCATTCACGGGCCGGAATGCTGCCCAGGTGCTGATCGGCGGTGTGTCTCCGCTGCCCGGTGGTGTCGGCGGACTTCCAACTTATTTGTACCGGTGGAATTCATTTCAAGCGTATGACGACGCTTTCCTCAGCCGAGGCACGCATACCATCAAATTCGGCGTGGCGGTCGAACGCATGCTGCTGCAAGCCACCGCGCTTACCGACCCGAATGGCATCTGGCAGTTCAGTAACTTGGAGAACTTTCTAACGAATAACCCTTCCCGATTCCAGGGGGGAATTGCCAGCACGCTCTCCCCTCGCGATCTCCGCCAGACTCTTTTTGGCGGCTATTTGCAGGACGATTGGAGGTGGAAACCCAACCTGACGCTGAATCTGGGTTTGCGGTATGAAATGACGACCGTACCAACCGAGATTCATGGCAAACTCGCTAACCTGAGGGACCTCTCCTCCGGCAATCCGCACCTGGGCGATCCCTTTTTCAACAATCCCACACTGCGAAATTTTGAGCCACGGATTGGCTTTGCCTGGGACCCGTTCCGCAACGGAAAAATGGCCCTCCGCGGCGGTGCTGGATTGTTTGATGTCCTGCCGCTGCCTTATCAATTCATACTTCTTGTGACCCAGGCGGCTCCCTTTTTTCAATATACCTCGATCAAGAATCCCGGAGCTGGCACGTTCTTTTCAGGCGTTACGCCGCCCTTCCCGGCGAATAAGTTGCGCGCGACCTACACGGATCCCAGCCCTAAGCGCAATTACGTGACGCAGTGGAACCTCAACGTCCAATATCAGCTGACCCCGAGCCTGGCAGCCATGGTTGCTTACGTCGGGTCGCGCGGTGTGCATCAGCCCTTCCGCGTGGATGACGCACGTATTTTCATACCTGGGAAGACCTCCGCCGGCTACCTCTGGCCGCAAGTGGATGTCCTCGGCAACTTCTTTTCACCACAGTGCAACCAACTCGATCCGAACGGCAGCGATCCGCCGGAATGCGTTGGCCCGGATCCCAACAACACGCACTATGGCTCAGTTCGGGGAATGTTTTACGAAGGGCGCTCTTATTTTAATGCCCTCGAATTGCAGTTGGCCAAGCGCATGAGCCATGGCTTTCAGGTGCAGGGAACCTACACCTGGGGCAAGAGCATGGATACTAGTTCCGCGACGGTGGCGGGCGATGCATTCGGGAACTCCATCTCCAGCCTGCATTTCTTCGACATGAAATTGAACCGCGCGCCTTCCGATTTCAATGTCGGCCGCACGCTTGTGGTGAACGGCACCTGGGACCTTCCATCACCGAAATCGTTCTCCGGACCAGCCAAGTGGATGGCGGATGGATGGGAACTGGGACTTATCTTCACAGTGAGCGACGGCGTGCCGCTTACGCCGACTTGGGGGACAGGTTCGGACCCGGCGAATACGCTGAGTAACGATGACTGGGCCTTCCCGAACCGGCTTGGCGGCCCTGGGTGCGGGACACTTACGAATCCCGGCAACCCCAACAATTACATCAAGACCCAATGCTTCTCCGTCCCAACCGCGCCCGACCAAGCCTTTTGGAACGCGAACTGCAATCCCGCACCACCGAGTTTGGGTGTCGCAATCGGGGATCCGAGCGTGAGTTATCTCCCACCCTTGGCATGCTTCAACCTTCGCGGCAATGCGGGCCGCAATATTGTGGTTGGCCCAGGCATCACAAACCTGGACTTCTCTGTCTTCAAGAACAATCATATCAAGAGGATCTCGGAGAACTTCAACGTGCAGTTTCGCGCCGAGATCTTCAACATTATGAATCACCCCAACTTTGCGCCGCCCACCACCCCCGACAACACGGACATTTTCGATGGGACGGGCGCAGCCACCGGCGTTGCCGGCAGGCTGTCCAGGACGACCATCCCGGAGCGGCAGATCCAGTTCGCGATCAAAATAATCTTCTAGTCGCAGATGCGTGGCGAACTATAGGAACGATTGGCGCAGACAGTCCGGGGGGTCGGCTGCTTGTGTCGTCATTTTCGGCACCGCGGAAACCTGTGACTTTTATCGCTCTGCAAGATAACAGAAACTTAATTTTAATTTCAGGGCGTCTGCGAAGTAGCATTGCACCGTAAGCACCGCTTCGAAAGCATCGAAGCGCGATCTCGATGAGGACTCAAACCTTATGAAGTTTGCGCATGCCATGTGGGTGCCGTTCGCATTTTCCGCGCTATCGGCAGTCTTGACCGCAAGCGCGCGTCCACAGCCGCAAGAAAAGAATTCAACTCCGAAGTTGACGGCTTATCCCGCTCCCCGCTGGCCTTCTTATTTGAAAAAACCAAAATCCGTCGAAGAGATTCTGCCCCACGCGCGTGACCTTGTGCGAAACAAGGCCGGGTTCGGCGGTAATTCTCCCGGACTGGGCCTCGGTCTGCTCCAGCCTGGCGAAGAAGTCATGATTGTGCCAGATACGACGGCAGAAAACTTCGTTGTGCAAGCTCTTCTAAAGGCCCTCGTCGAGCGCGGCGTGCAGGCACACATTATGCCGAACTACACCCTGGTCGGCGTTTCGAAAGAGGATGCGGAACAGATTCGGCTGAAAACGGAAATCCGCAGCGCCGAAGAAGGTTTCATGGAGGCGAAGTATTACTGGATTGAGCGGGTCTTTGCGCACCCGGAAGTGCCGAAGGAGTGGCTCAAACAGAAAAACCCTGACCTTTA
>CAAGKR010460696.1_pt1 | contig 11011 bp, 7 predicted proteins | sample 2556971 | NCBI WGS metagenome assembly CAAGKR01 (sample SAMEA5207829, study PRJEB30636) | soil metagenome | biome: forest; feature: boreal; material: soil | place: USA | collected 2011-09 | depth 1 m
ACATCGCTCAGCCTTAACTGTCCTGGTGCCGCAGCCTTCAGGAATGCTGTGGCCGCACTTGCCTGATCCGCAGGGGTACCAGTGAAGTGGCGAACGAGAACGTTGGTGTCGAGGACCTGCGTCATCGGCGGCGCCGGCGCGCATGCTCATCACGAGCTAATCGCCGCTCATCGGCCCATTCCTTCGGGACAGCCGTACGCGGACCTATCGATCCAGCCATGGCAAAGATATCCGGGGCCCGACGAAGCCTCGCCACTGCCAAGTCGGCCTGACCGCCAATCTCAAATACCACCTGGTCCCCCTGGTGGAGGTCGAGGGCCTTCCGTACCGCTGCCGGGATCGTGATTTGGCCCTTCGACGTGACCTTAGCTCGCTCTTTCATGCCCTTCCCTTAGCATGAAGGTAAGGCGCGCCAGACTATGTAAGGCGAGTGGTCGGGGAGGCGGGATTTGAACCCGCGACCACTTGACCCCCAGTCAAGTGCGCTACCGAGCTGCGCTACTCCCCGACGGAATCGCTAATCGTAGCTAGTGCACTGGCCCAGAAATAGGTGTCGGATCGCCCCTCGGGTGGCCGAGATGCTGGGCGCCGGCGAGCACCGGAGCGCGCGTATGGAACATACGTAAGCGAGGAGCGGATCCGGCAACAACGCAGATCGGCCGCACCAGGGGATGAGTTTTCGGCGCAGCCGAAAATTGCCCTGCCCGTAGGGCACGGCAACCGGCAAGCTATTTCTGGGTCGGGGCACTAGGTTCACTACGGCCGTCCCGGACGCCCGCCATAAGCGACCAGACCCCTGTGGCTGGACGCGAATCCGGCCTCCCGAAGCAGGGCTGCGATGGGCGATTCCATGACCGGAAGACCGTCCACGCGCTGGATCTCGACCCTGCCCGCGTTGGTGGCCACGCCCACCAGGGCGCGCACGTGCTCGGGCCGGATCTCCCCGTTCGTCTGCAGCGAACGCCCACCGCGCTCCAGGTAAAGGACGAGCTGGCCGGAGTCCAGCACGCAGTACGCGCCGGCGGCGCGGGCCATGCGTCCGTCGGACTGCGGCCAGGGCAGGACCGAGCCGTAGGCGTTGGCGGGATCGCAGGCGGCAAGCGCCACGACATCGTCCTTTGAATCGCGCAGCGAGCGCAGGCGGTCGACCGCGCCCGGCAGCGCAAACTGAGAACCGCCAAGCCCTTCGATGAAGTAGCCCCGCCGGATCCGGCCGGACTCCTCCATTGCGCGCAGGACGGGATAGAGACCAGCGAAGCCACCCGGCCAGCCCTCGCCGACGACCGCCTCCCGCGTGAGCACTCCGTGCCGCTGCAGCAGGGCGCCCGCTTCCGCATGCAGGCGCTCGGTTGCCACCGCCCCGGACCCGACGAGCTCCGCGACCAGCGACCATCGGCCGGAGGCCCGCGGCTGCGTCACGCGTGGCAGGCGAGGGCCCCGTGCCGCCCGGCGCGTGACCGGGCCAAGCAGGCGCAGCGGCGCGAACGTGTCGTTGGTGACCTCACCCGACCACACCAGGTCCCAGAGCGAATCGAGCATGGCGTCCTCGTCGCCCCCGCCGCACGCGTTGTAGAGGTCGCGGAAGAAGCTCGCGCCGCGGGCGCTCAGATGCTCACGCAGGCGAGAGTGAAGCTCGCCCTCGGGCGACTCCGCGGGCTCGGGGACCAAGCGTGGAGCGTCGCCGCGCATGTACAGCGCGACCTTCCCGTCGCTGGCTCCGAGCGCACCCCGGCCGACCCACACGACCTCGCCCATCGACACCAGGTCGTCGAGGAGGCGCGGGCTGTAGCCGGCCACACGGCTTGCGATCACGTCGCGCTCGACCACGCTCGCCGGCAGCGCTAGGCCCTGCAGCTGGAAAACGACCTCGAGCAAACGGTCGGCTCCGCCCGCCCTGGAGCCGATGCCGTGCCACAACGGGAGGAAGCGCGCCACCACCTCCGGCGCCACGGATTCCACTTCGCGCCGGAGAGCCGCGAGCGAACGGCGCCGGAGCATGCGCAGGACCTCGGGATGGCAGTACTCGCGGCCCTGCGCGGCCCGCCGGAACTCACCGGCCACGACCTCTCCCCGCGCGGCCAGCTTGGCGAGCGCTTCCTCGCAGGCCTGCGCCGGCAGGCTCCATCGCGTCGCGAGGTCGGCGGTGACGAACGGGACGTGCGTGCGCGCCCACCGCCTGGCCAACGATTGCAGCGGCTCGACGCCCGGGCTGAGAAACGCGTCGGGCAAGCCAACGGGCAGGTTCGCTCCCAGCGCCTCGCGGTAGCGGCCGGCGTCTTCCGCGGCGATCCAGCGCGCTTCGCCTGCAACCCGCACCGTAACGGCGCGACGCTCGCGTTCCAGTCCGTGCAGCCACTCCTCTGAGATGCCACGCGCGGTCGCCTCCTCGTCGCTGAGGTCCCCGAGCCGGATCAGCTGGTCGTGGGCCTCGTCGGGATCGCGAGGGAAGCGTTCTGGCAGGAGACTCTGCAGCTCCAGCTCCACGGCCGCGATCGCCTCAGGGTCGAGAAGCTCGCGCAAGTCCTCGCTGCCCAGCAGCTCGGCCAGCAGCTCGCGATCGAGTGTGAGCGCCTGTGCGCGCCGTTCGGCCAGAGGCGAGTCGCCCGCGTACATGAACTCGGCCACATACGAGAAAAGCAGCGAGGACGCGAAAGGCGAAGCGCGTTCCGTGTCAACGGCGACGACGCGCACCTCGCGTGAGCGAATCGACCGCAGCAGCCACATCAACGCGACCATGTCGAAGTGGTCGGTCATGCATTCGCGCCAGGTCTCGGCCAGGATCGGGAAATCCGCATACTGGCCGGCCACCTTCAGGAGGCCGGCGCTGCGCATGCGCTGCTGCCAGAGTGGGGTCCGCTGACCCGGTCGCCGTCGCGGCAGCAGCAGCGAGCGTGCAGCATTCTCGCGGAACCGGGCGGCGAACAGTGCAGAGCCCGGAAGCTGCGCCTGCACGAGCGACTCGACCTCCTCCGGGTCGAGCAGCAGCTCGTCGAGGGCGGGCGGCAGCTCAACGTCGGGCAGGTGGAGAGCGATCCCGTCGTCGGTCCACAGCGCGCGAGCGTCGATCCCCAACCGGTCCTGTAGTCGCGCCTCGAGGGCGAGGGCTAGCGGCGCATGCACGCGACCGCCGAACGGCGTGAGCACGCAAACCCTCCAGTCCCCCACCTCGTCGCGGAAGCGTTCCACGACCACAGTGCGGTCGTCCGGGACCGCCCCGGTCGCAGCCGCCTGATCGTCGAGATAGGCGAGCAGGTTCTTGATGGCGCGGTCGTCGAATCCGGCCCGCTCCCGCAATCGGCGGGCGGCAGCATCCGGCTCGAGCGCGCGCAGCTCGCGGACCATCTTCCCGAGCGCCGCCCCCAGCTCGACCGGGCGACTGGGCGCCTCCGCTTTCCAGAAGGCGATTTTGCCGGGCTCGCCCGGAGCCGGGGTGACCAACACCTGCGACGGCGTGATCTCGGCGATGCGCCAGGTGGAGGCGCCGAGCACGAATGTCTCGCCGACCCGGCTCTCGTACACCATCTCCTCGTCGAGCTCTCCGACGCGGCGGCCGTCCTCGACCAGATTCACGGCGTACAGCCCGCGGTCGGGGATGGTGCCGGGGTTCGTCACCGCCAGCCGCTGTGCGCCGGCCCGGCCGCGCACCGTGCCGGCGACCCGATCCCAGACGATTCGGGGGCGCAGCTCGGCGAATTCGTCCGACGGGTAGCGACCGCTGAGCATGTCCAGCACGGACTCGAAGGCTCGCGGGCCCAGCTCGCTGTACGGGTACGCACGTCGCACGACCTTCGCCAGCTCATCGACACTCCACTCATCCATTGCGCACATCGCGACCACCTGTTGCGCGAGCACGTCGAGCGCGTTGCGCGGCACCACGGTCGATTCGATCCGTCCCTCGAGCATGCCTTCCACCACCGCCGCCGACTTGAGCAGATCCCCGCGGAACTTGGGGATCACCACCCCGCGCGAAACCTCCCCGACCGAGTGGCCGGCCCGCCCGACGCGCTGGATACCGGAGGCCACGCTGGGCGGCGCTTCGACCTGCAGCACCAGGTCGACCAAGCCCATGTCGATGCCGAGCTCGAGGGTGGAGGTCGCGACCAGGCCGCGCACGACCCCGGCCTTGAGCTGATCCTCGATCAGCAGTCGCTGCTCACGCGCGATGGAGCCGTGATGGGCGCGAACAAGGTCTTCGCCGGCAAGCTCGTTGATACGCGCCGCCAGCCGCTCGGCAAGCCGCCGCGAGTTGACGAAGACGATCGTGGAGCGGTGCTCCCGGATGAGACCGAGCAGTCGTGGGGAGATCGCCGGCCAGATGCTGTTGACCGGCCGGCCGTTTTCGTCGCTCACCGGGAGCCTCGCCATGTCGTCGACCGGGACCTCGACACGGACGTCCATCGTCTTCAGCCGTCCGGCGTCGACGATGGCGACATCACGGCCGGTGCCACCCAGGAACCGGGCCACCTCCTCGAGCGGACGCTGAGTAGCCGAGAGCCCGATCCGCTGGGGCTCGACTCTTGTCAGCACGCAAAGGCGCTCGAGGCTCAGGGCAAGGTGGGAGCCACGCTTCGTGGCCGCAACTGAGTGGATCTCGTCGACGATGAGCCACCGGACCGAGGCGAGGATCCGGCGGGCGGCGCTGGTGAGGAGTAGGTACAGCGACTCCGGCGTGGTGATGAGAATGTCGGGCGGGTGGCGCTCCATCGACCGCCGCGCCTCCGACGGCGTGTCGCCGGTGCGGATGGCAACGGTGATGTCGGGTGCCGTGAGCCCCAGCGATTGCATCTGACGGCGGATCCCGACCAGCGGCGAGCGCAGGTTGCGGTCGACGTCGTGGGCGAGGGCCTTCAGCGGCGACACATAAAGGACGCGACAGCGCTCGGCCTCAGGCGGCGTGGCTTCGGCGGTCAGGCGGTCAAGGCACCAGAGGAAGGCGGCCAGCGTCTTGCCGCTGCCGGTGGGCGCGGCCATGAGGACGTGGCGGCCGGCCGCGACCTCGTGCCAGCCGCGTTCCTGGATCTGCGTCGGGTCCGCAAACGCGGCAGCAAACCACTCACGGGTGGCAGGTGCAAAGAGATCGAGCGCCCTCCCCACACGTTCAGTTTGAGGCGTTCGGGCCGCCAACTCCCCTCCCCGCCCGACGGGGAGGGGGTGGGGGTTGGGGGGGCGCGTAAGAGCTCACCTCGCCGCGCCAAGCGAGCGCACACTTGGCGAGCAGACCGTGTACCCGTTTGAACGGTTCACTGAAGACGCAAAGCGAACGCTGACGCTGGCCCAGGAGGAGGCGGAGCGCTCACGCCAGTCCTACATCGGCACAGAGCACCTTTTGCTCGGCCTTCTGCGAATCGAATCGGGAATCGCGTATCGCGTGGTGACCGGCTTCGGCATCTCGACCGATTCAGTGCGGCAGACCATCCAGGCGGTCCTCGGTCGCAATGAGGGCATCCTCATCCAGTCAATCATTCCTACGTCGCGCGTGAAGAAGGTGATCGAGATCTCATTCGAAGAAGCCCGGCGGATGGGCCACAACTCCGTCGACACGGGTCACTTGCTGTTGGGCCTTGTCATCGAAGGCGAGGGGATCGCTGCCCACGTGCTGGCGGACTTGGGCGCAACCCCAGAACGTGTGATGGCGGAGGTGCAGCGCGAGATGGGAGCGCCGACCAGCGCGCGGCACAAGGCAGGCCGCGGCAAGCGCTCGCTCTTTGGCCGACCCATCCGCTCGACCTTCGGCACCTCACCCATGCCCACGGCACCCATCGACCTCAGGCCGAATTGGACCACCGATGCTAGCGAGCTGGCGCGCTTGTTGCGCTCGCCTCGAATCGCCAAGTTGCTGAAGGCAAAAGGGCTTGACACCGAGGCTCTGTCCGCGCTCCTCAGCGAGCCGCCGGCGAAATTCATCGAGCTCCAAAATCAGCTGGCCTACGCTCGGTTCGGTCTGAGCCAGGCGGCGGCCACCCAAGACTTTGAGCTGGCGGCCAAGCTTCAGGACGAAGTGAAGAACCTGCTCGAGAAGCTGGAGAAGGCCGAGTCGGACTGGCTGGACTCGCTCTAGTGATCGACGCCCAGCAGTTCCGCGAGGTCATGGCCAGCTTTCCGAGCGGAGTGGTGGTGCTCACCGCTTTCGGCCAGGACCACCTGCCTCGCGGCTTGACGGTGAGCGCCTTCTGCGCGGTCTCCCTCGACCCGCCGCTCGCGTTGGCATGCATCGACAAGACCTCCAACACCCTGCCCGCGGTGCAGCACACCGGCGGCTTCACCGCCAACATCCTCGCCGCCGGCCGTGAGGAGCTGGCGCGGCGCATGGCGACCAAGGTCCCGGACAAGTTCGAGGCCATTGCGTGGCGCCGACCCGGCCACGACGGCGGTCCGATCCTCCACGTCGATATCGCCGCGTACGTGGTCTGCCGCTTGAAGGAGACGATCGAAGCCGGCGACCACTGGATCCTCATGGGCCATGTCCTCGAAGGGGCGCATCGGGACGGCGTCACGCCCATGATCTTCAGCCGGCGCGGCTACCACCAATAGACGGGTTGTTACCTCTTACGCGTCCCCCCACTCCCACCCCCTCCCCGTCGAGCGGGGAGGGGAGTTGGCGGCCGAATGGCTGACCCGCTCAGATCTGAGGCTGCGGCCAGGAGGGCACGAGCTGCGAAAGGCCCGCGGCCAGGACCGTGAGCTTGTTGGTGAGAAGCAGCAACCCCATCACGAGGAGCACCCCCGCGGAGGCGAGGTCGATCGCCCTCCGGTGGCTGTTGACGACGCGGACGAGTGGGCGCGCGCTCTCGAGCGCAAAGGAGAGCACGACGAATGGGAGACCCAGGCCGAGGCAGTAGGCGATCATCAGAACCAGGCCCTGCGCCGTGGTCCCGGCCGACACCGCCGAGCTGAGCACGGCGCTGAGGGTCACCCCGATGCACGGCGTCCCCCCGCTGGCAAAGCCCATCCCAAGCACGAACCCACCAGCAACGCCTCCGCCGGTCGGCGCCCGATTCATCACCCGATACTCGCCCGACAGGAAAGGGATTCGGATCAACCCGGCCACATGAAAGGCCATCACGATCACGAATACGCCGGCCACCACAGGCACGTAGCCGCGTATGGGCTGCACCGCAATGGAAAAGACGTAGAAGAACAGGATGAAGATCAGGGACAGCCCGGCCACGAAGCCGAGACCAGCCGTGACGACGGGCAGCGAGGGCGAGGTTCCGGCGCGCAAGCGGCGGTAAGGAGAGCCCAACTGATCGCCGGCGGGCGCGACGCCCGCGCCCACCGGCACGGCCGGCTGTCCGGCACGAGCGCCCAGGTAGGCGAGGTAAGCGGGCACGAGAGGCAGGACACAGGGGGACACGAATGACACCAAGCCTGCCAGCACCGCGAGGGCTGGGCTGATGCCGTCGAGGGTGCCCGTCGCAGCGGCCAGGTAGAAAGGGACCATGCCGCGCTAGCGGGGCTGCAGCACGGTCGCTTGGCGGGCGTTCTCGGCGATGGCGTCCAGGATTTGCGGCCAGAAGCGCTCGGGCACGTTATGGCCCATCGTCTCGAACTCCACCAAACGAGCGCCGGGCACCGCCGCTGCCACCAAGCGCCCGTTCTCGACCGGCATCAGCAGGTCGTCGAGCCCGTGGACCACCAGGGTTGGCACATTGACCTTGGTCAGCCTCTCCAGGCGGCCGTGCGCCGCCAGGATCGCGACCAGCTGCCGACCTGTGCCGACCGGGTAATACGAACGATCGTATGCCCGCTCGACCCTCTTCCTCTCAACATCCTCGTCGAAGGGGTTGCCGGCGCCGGCCAGAACCCTGCGGATCCACATCCCATGCTCGATCCGTCCCTCGCGGGTTGGCGGCGGTACCGTCATGAGCACCGCTGCCCCCTCCGGCGCCGGCGCGACAGCGTCTCGACCTCCCGGCCCCGACATGATCGACGTCAACGACAGGACGCGATCCGGGTGGTTGATGGCGACCAGCTGGCCTATGAAGCCACCCATGGAGGCACCCACCATGTGGGCGGCGCCTATCCCGAGCGCATCGAGCACGCCGACGGCGTCGTCGGCGAGGTCGTCCAGCTGGTAGGCGGGCGTCGCGTTGCCGCCAAAGGCAGCCAGCAAGTCCGGTTCGCCGGCCGACTCCATCTTGGTGGACAGGCCCGAATCCCTGTTGTCGTAGCGGATCACGTGGAATGCCCGGTCGGCGAGCTGGCTGCAGAACGCCTCCTCCCAGCTGATCATTTGCGCGCCCAATCCCATGATCAGCAGCAGCGGCGCGGCCTTCGGATCGCCGAAGGTCTCGTACTCGATCTCGATTCCGTTCGCCTTCAAACGTGGCATCCACCCCAATCGTACCGCCGGCACCCGTCACCCCACCACGGCTGCGCCGGGGTGGGTCAGGACTCAATCCTGAGGCGCTACCCTTAGCGGCCGTGACCAAGACGCTGCCGGGCCGAGCGGAAGTGGACAAGAGGTTCACCTGGAACGGCGAGAGCATCTTTCCGGACGAGGCTGCCTTTGAAGCTGCCCTCGAGACAATCCTCGCGAGGCTCCCCGACCTGGCCGAGTTCAAGGGCCACATCGGTCAGTCCCCGGACACGCTCGCCGATTGGTTTGACGCGGCGGAGAGCGTGCAGCGATTGATGGGCAAGGTGGTCGTGTACACCACGATGTCGTACGCGGTCGATACCGGGGATCAGGCCGCCGGGGCCCGGTCCGACCGCGTACGGACGGCCGCCGCACGGCTCGGGGCCGCGATGTCGTTCGCGGTGCCCGAAATGATCGCGACCGGCTTTCCAAAGCTTCGGGAGTGGGTCTCGAGCTCCCCTCGGCTCGCCCACCTCGGCCATTACGTCGATCGAGTGGAGAAGATGCAGCGCCACGTCCGAAGCCCCGAGGTGGAAGAGATCCTGACGCAGGCGTCCGACCCGCTCGCCACGGCGCTCTCGGTCCACAGCGTGCTCGCCAACACCGACCTGCGGTTCGCGCCTGCGATCGGAGCGGGCGGCGAGGAGCGCGAGGTAGCACAGGGCACCATCGGAGCGCTGCTGACCAGCCCCGATCGCGACTTGCGGCGGACGGCCTTCGAAAGCTATGCCGATGCGCACCTCGCGATGCAGCACGCGATGGCCGCCAACCTCGCGGCGGGGATCAAACGCGACGTCTTCTACGCGCGCGCCCGCGGGTACGCGTCACCACTTGAATACGCGTTGACGCCCAACCACATCCCGGCAGAGGTCTTCCACAACGTCATCGCCACGTTCCGCGACAACGTGGGCACCTGGCATCGCTACTGGCGAGTGCGCCACCACGCCTTGAGGCTGGACACGCTGAAGCCCTACGACACGCGGGCTCAGCTCGGAGCGTCGACGCTGAACGTCCCTTACGAGCAAGCGGTGGAATGGATCGCGGAGGGCGTGCGACCTCTCGGCGACGAATACGTTCAGATCCTACGCAAGGGCGCGCTGGAGGAGCGCTGGGTCGACATCTACCCCAACAAGGGCAAGCGGATGGGTGCCTTCTCCACGGGAGCCCCGGGCACCTACCCGTTCATCTTCATGAGCTACAACGACGACATCTTCTCGATGAGCACGTTGGCCCACGAGCTCGGGCACTCGATGCACTCCTATTACGCGCGCAAGACGCAACCGTTCATCTACTCGGGCTATGGGATCTTCCAGGCCGAGGTGGCTTCGAACATGCATCAAGCCCTCACCCGCCGCCACCTGATCGCCACCAACAAGGATCCCGAGTTCCAGATCGCGGTGATCGAAGAGGCGATGTCCAACTTCTACCGGTACTTCTTCATCATGCCGTCGCTTGCGCGCCTGGAGTTGGAGATCCACGAGCGTGTCGAGCGCGGCGGTGCGCTCACTGCGGACTATCTCAACGACCTGATGGCGGAGCTAATGCTCGAGGTCTACGGCTCTGAGGTGGACGTGAGCGCGCGCGACCGCGATCGCATCGGCTCGACGTGGGCCCAATTCCACACCCACCTGTACAGCAACTTCTACGTGTTCCAGTACGCGACCGGGATTGCTGGCGCTGCCCATCTGGCCGAGCGGGTCGTTGCCGGCGAGCCGGGCGCGGTCGAGTCTTACCTGGCGTTTTTGAAAAGCGCCGGTTCCATGTATCCGCTCGACGGACTCAGGCTGGCAGGTGTCGACATGGCGTCGCCCGAACCCATCCAGGCGGCCTTCGCCTCGCTGGCCAAGATGGTCGACCGCCTGGAGAAGCTCATCGCCGCCAGGGCCTGATCGTCAGCCGAGCGTGATCCGATACACGTTGGTGTCGCGCAGTTTGAACCCCATCCGGGGATAGAGGCGGTTCGCGGCCTCGCGCAGGACGCCCGACTGCAGCTCGGCAACTTGCGCCCCACTCCGGCGGGCGACGTCCAGGCATGCATTCACCAGCGCCGCGCCAACGCCCTTGCCGCGCGCGTGTTCGTCGACCACCACCTCGTCGAGGCGCGCTTTGATCCAGAAAGGGGTGGTGTACACGATCACCGTCGCGGTGCCCACGATCTCTTGTCCTTCCTTGGCGAGGAGGAGCGTGACCGCCGGGTCGGCCATGATCGCCTGCAGCCTCTCCATTGTGGGGACCGAGAGTTGTGAGTTCAGCTGCGGGAGCAGACGGGCGAGCGCCGCATGCACCTCAGGCGTGGCCTCAGCCGCCTCTTCGATGTGCACCATCCGCGGAACAGCCTAGCGGTGCTTCATCGATGATGTCGGACACGATGGCGCAACGAGAATTCGATCACTACCGGCACGTGCTGGAAAGCAAGTTGCTCCCGGCCGTCTACCCCAGCCGTGGCCCACTCGGGCTCTCAGCCTTCAACGTTCGCGGCGAGCCGATCAGCTACGAGGAGGCGATCCGCGCCGAGTACCGGCCTTTTCGCCCTGGCGAAGCATGGGGCGCTCCGTGGAGCACGACCTGGTTCCACGTGCAAGGCCGCGTGCCGGACGACTGGAGCGGCAAGGTCGTCGCGCTGTTCGATCTCGGGTTCGACGGCCCGACCGG
>CAAGKR010161517.1_pt1 | contig 11009 bp, 7 predicted proteins | sample 2556971 | NCBI WGS metagenome assembly CAAGKR01 (sample SAMEA5207829, study PRJEB30636) | soil metagenome | biome: forest; feature: boreal; material: soil | place: USA | collected 2011-09 | depth 1 m
CCGTCGTTGACCTGCGGGCCCGATTCGGGCTCACGCCTGCGGTCCCCACGCTCGATACGCGTGTCGTCGTCGTGGAGCTCCGGGATCGAACGGTCGGACTGCTCGTCGACAGTGCGCGAGAGGTCATCAAGCTGTCGCCCGAACAGATTGAGCCGACTCCGCAAATGGTCGGCGATGGGGGCGCCGGCTTCGTAAAGGCGGTCGCCCATCTGGGCCAGCGTCTGCTGATGCTGGTCGATTTTGGCAAAGTCATCGGAGAGGAACCGGTCCATGTCAACTGAACGAAATGGCGTGGGCGTGCCCGATGGCGTGCGGGGTCAGCTGGATGCCTTCGAGCGGAGTCTCCGAGAAGCGACGGCGCTCGTGGCGGGCATCGAAGAGGGAGCTCGCCGGCTTTCGGTCGGAGGGCATGGGCGCGTCGAACCCGAGCAGACACGGGCGGCAACCGACGCGCTCGTGAGTGGCGCGGACGAAACCAACGCCTCGGTACAGGAGCTCGTTCGGACCCAACAGGTCGTCGTGGAGGCCGTGCGAGCCCTGGCGCACGGAGCCGATTCGAACGCCGCATCGCTCACGGAAGTGTCTGCAACCATCGGCACGATACGCAAAGACGCGACGGAGCTCGCAAGCCTCTCGGAGGCAACGGCGGAAACGATCGAGGAGGTCGTGCGCTCGATCAAGAGCGCGAGTCAGAGCGCGGAAGACCTCGCCGCTGGCAGCGAAGAGCTCGTTGCGACGAGCACGCAGGCGGCCGTCAATACGGCGCAGATGGCGGCGCGCGGCCAAGCGAATGCCGCGTCCATCGAGGAGGTGGCCGCCACCGTGGAGCATATGTCGGAGGGAATCTTGCGGCTCGCCACCGACGCGCAGGGGGTCAGCGAGCGGGTGGGTCTCGTGGCCACCTCCGTCGTCTCGATCGGAAGGGTGCTGTCGTCGGTTGCCGGCTCCGCCGCGGAAATGGCCCACTCCGTCGAAGAGACGGCGACCACGACCGAAGAGCTCGTGCGGTCCGTTCGCGGCGTCGCCGAGCATGCCAAGCAGCTCGAGTCCGTGGCGAGGTCGACGTCGGCCGCGGCGACGGAAATGGCGGCGTCCGTCGAGCAGGTGGCCGCCACGTCGGAGAAGAACGCCGCGACGATCGACGCGGCCGCCGTGGCGCTCGAAGAACTCATGCGCACCGCGCAATCGGTGTCGAAGAACGTGGAAACCATCGTGGAGTCCGCGACGTCGACCGCCAGCGCGGCGTCCCAACTGGAGTCTGGCGCGCGTCACATTGCCAAGCTGAGCGAAGGGGCCCGCATCGTGGGCGACCGCGTCACCTCGATCGCGCGCGACGGGGCGACGACGGTCGGGCGATCCATCGCAGGGTTTACCAAGATTCGTCATGCGATGGCCGACTCGGCCGGCGTCATGAAAGAGATGGGCAAGCGCGCCGAAGAAATCGGCGACATCGTGCAGACCATCAATCTCATCGCGGACAGAACGAATCTCCTCTCGCTCAACGCCAGTATCGAAGCGGCGCGGGCGGGCGAGCATGGCCGAGGATTCGCCGTCGTCGCCGAAGAGATCCGTGCCTTGTCGGACCGCGCTGCGGCCGCGAGTTCCGAAATCGCGAAGATTCTCCGCGGCCTCCAGTCTTCGGCGCGAGACGCGGTAAGCGCCTCGGTAGACGGGTTGCGTGTAGCGGACGACGGCTCCGCCCTTGCGGCGGACGCGGAGCGCGCCCTGACCTCGATTGTCGTGGGGGTCGAAGAGTTGGGCGCGTCCGTGCGGGACGCCGCGCACGCGACGACGGAACAAGTCGAAGCCAGTCGAGCCGTGGCGCACGGGATCGCCAAAGTGAGCGAGCAGACGCGCCTCATTGGTGTCGCGACGGCCCAGCAGACGGCGGCCGTGCAGTCGCTGGTCCAGGGCAGCGCCGAGATGCGCAAGATGGCGAAACAGACGTCCCAGGCGACGGCGGAACAGGCCCGGGCCATGAGAGATATCGTGCGCTCGAACGGCGCACTCAACACGAGCGCCGAGCAGGTCGCCCGCGCTTGCCAAGATCAGGCCGCGGCGACGTCGCAGCTCGCCAAGGCCGTCGTGGTCATGCGCTCATCGATTCGGCAAACCTCGGGCGCCATTTCCGAGCAGAGCCGAGCGGTGGGCACGATCGGGTCGCAGGCCGAAGAAGTAAGTGCGGCCACGGGGCGTGCCATCGCAGGTCTTTCGGAGCAAGCGCGCGGCGCGGCCGAGGTGGCCAAGGCCATGGAGGATGCGCGCAAGCAGAGTTCGATGACGGCCAAAGCGGTCGCGGAGCAGGCCCGCGGCGTCAAGCAGCTCGATATCGCATCGCGGAGAACGTCCGAGCTCGCGGCCCAAGTAACCAGGGCCATGAGCGAGCAGGCCGACGCCACCGCGTCGCTGGCCCGATCCGCAGCCCAGGTGCGGCGCATCGCAAAGCAGACCGCTCGGGCCGTGGAAGAGCAAAGCGAGGGCATCGGTGCAATCGCGAGCGTCGCGGGGAAGGCGACGTCGAGCACAGCTTCGGTGATCAAAGCCATCACCGCGCAAGGCGCGTCGATCGAACGGATTGCGCGCGGCGCAGAGGGCGTGCGGCTTCGAGCCCGCGAAGTGGTCAAGACGGTCGCCCTGCAGAACGAACTGGCCGCTGCGGCGGCGCTGTATACGGCCGACGTGGAGTCCCGTGCAGCGCGGATCGCAAAAGCCAACGGCGAGCAACTTGCATCCCTGTCGGCAATGTCCGCCGCCTTCGAGCGCACGTCGCAGGGCCCCGCGGAGCGCGCGTGAACGCAACGTTGATCGTTTCCGCGAGCGAGCGGCGCCGGCGTGCCGAGGTGGACGCGCTGTTCCATGCCCGGTCGACGCACGCGCTGATCGATCGGCTCGACGATCCAAGCTGGGCCGTGCGCCGCGCCGTTGTTTCCGCCCTGGCTCGGCTCGGGGACGACGCGGTCGACTCGCTATGCGACGTCTTGAAGAGGCGCCGCGACCATGAAGGGCGCATCGCGGCGGCCGTGGATGCCTTGGTCGGCTCGCTCGGCCACGTCGAGCCCGCAGCGTTCGGGCTCCTCGAGTCATCCGATGGATCCGTCGCAAGTGATGGCGCCCAAATCCTCGGGCGGCGCCGGTGCGCCGCCGCGCTGCCTCGTCTCGCCCAGCTCGCCAACGGGACCGACGACAACGTCGCGATGGCCGCGATTGAAGCGATCGGGCGCATCGGAGGGGAGGGTGCGATCGATCTGCTCATTGCCGCCATCCAAAGCGGGAGCTTCTTCCGCGCGTTCCCGGCGATTGACGTCTTGGGGCGAACGGGCGATCCCAGCGCGGTGGCCCCGCTTGCGGCCCTCCTTGGCGATCCGCGCTATGCGATCGAAGCGGCCCGTGCGCTCGGGTCGAGCGGCCAGCCGCTCGCTCTACCGCCGTTGAGCGCGCTGTTGGTCAGGCCCAACGATGCGGAGGTTCGGGTCGCCGCCGCAGCTCTTGTCGAGATCGGCGACCGCTACACCGAGCGCTTCGGACCCAATCGCGTCGTCGGCGACGGAATCGCCTCGATCGACGCGGCGTTGGCGAACCGGCGGGTGTCTCACGCTCTTTTGCAGGCGAATCCTTCGGAGCGAACATCTCTCTGCCGTGTCCTCGGCCTCTTGGGGGTCGCAAGCGCCGTTCCGTCCCTCGTCGAGTTGCTCGACGCGGAGCCTGAAGCAGCGCAGGCCGCGGCGGCGGTTCTGTCGTCGCTTTCTCGCGATGCCGAGCCCTACTTGGTCGCGGCTCTCCGCGACAGCACCAGCGAGCGGCGGCTTTTGCTGCTCCCGATCGTGGGGCGCCGTCCTTCGGCCAGGCAGGAGGTGCTCTCCTGTTTACGCGACGACAATTCGGGAGTGCGCGCGCTCGCTTGCGACGCGCTCGCGAAGCTGGGCGATACGGACGCCGTCGGAGACCTGTTTGGACTTCTGCGCGACAGCGACGCGCGCGTCTCACAAGCGGCCGTCGCGGCCATTGAGGCGCTCGGCGGCAACGAAACGGAGAAGCTTGCCCTGGCGGCCGCCGCCTCAACCGAAGCCCGCGAACGGCGCTCGGGTCTTCGCATCCTTTCCTACTTTGGCTGGCCGTCCGCGCTCGCCACGTTCCTGGTGGGCATGGATGATGCCGACGAGAGGATCCGCGATCTCGCGGCCATCGGCCTTGCCGCGATCGATGACGAGCGATCCCTCGGGGCGCTCGTTGCCGCCGCGCATCATGCTTCGCCACGCACGCGCGCCGCCGCCATTCGAGCCTTGGGCTACACGCGGAGCGATGGCGCGGTGCGCGATTGCGTGCGCCAGGCGCTCGGAGACGCCGATGCGTGGGTCCGCTACTACGCATGCCAGGCGCTGAGTCGCCTCAAGGACGAGGCGGCCGCCGCGGCGATCGCCGATCTCATGGACGACCCTGCAGGTCACGTCCGCGTCGCTGTCATCGAGGCCCTCGCCCGTCTTCGGGGCGAGAGCGCTCTCGATGCGTTGCATGGGGCGGCCGGTTCGCCCGATTGCGACGTTCGCCGCGCCGCGCTGCTCGGTCTCGGCAGCGTCAGGAACCGGTCGTCGCTGCCATACCTGCAGGCGGGCGTTCAGTCGCCCGATGCGGCGACGCGGCTCGTGGCGCTCTCGGCGCTTTCCGAGTTCGACGGGCAGGATCCCGTGAGCAGCATGGCGTCCGCCATGAGCGATCCGGACGAAGGGGTGCGGGGCGCGGCGATCGCCTTGCTCGCGATGAGGTCCGGGCCCCAGGCCGCGAACGTGCTCATCGAGCGCCTTACGGATCCCGCGCTTCGCGAACGCGTCGTCGGCGCGCTCTCGCAGCCCGCGGAGGGCCGCGTCGCCGCGATTCTCGTTGCGCTTCGAGGCGCCGACTTCGAGCGGGCTCAGCACCTGGTCTCGGCGCTCGCGCGCGCGCGACGGGCGGATGCGCTGGCAGCGATCGAGGAGGCGTTCACCTTCGACAACGTGTTCGCTCGCCGCGCCGCCGCGCCGGCGCTCGCAGCGTTGGGAGAGGCTTCGTCGCGAAAGCTTCTCGATGCCGCGGCGGCCAATGACCCGGACACTCGCGTCAGGAGGGTCGCTGCGGCGTATCTCGGGAGGGGATGACCCTCGCGATGTCGCCGCACGTTTTCTCGATTACGAGCCACTTCATCGAAGATCGGTTCGGGCTTCACTACCGCGATGCCGATCGCGAACTCTTGGCCGAGAGAGTCGCCCCGCGCGCGCTCGAGCTCGGGTTCGATTCGCTACTCGATTACTACTATTTCCTTCGGTATGACGAACGCGGGGGGCAGGAGCTCCAGAGGCTCGTCGAAACGCTCGTCGTTCACGAGACGTATTTCTTCCGAGAACCGCAACCGCTCTTAGCGCTCGTGAACTCGATCGTTCCCGAGATGCTCACTGGCAGGGAGACACTGCGGCTCTGGTCGGCCGCGTGTGCGACCGGCGAAGAGCCCTACACGGTGGCCATGATGCTCGCCGCGGCGGGGCTCAAAAGCCGCGTCGAGAGCCTCGCCACCGACGTCAGCGAGCGGGCCCTTGATCGCGCTCGCGCGGGAACCTACGGACCGCGATCGCTGCGCCGAATGCCGGACGACGCGACCCTGCGTCGCTTGCTCGACGAGACGGCGGCCAGCGGACGCGTGCCCGATCGGCTCCGCGCGGACATCGTCTGGAAGCAGCTGAATCTCGTCGACGCCGCAAGCGTGCGCGCGCAGGACCTCTTCGACATCGTGCTTTGCCGAAACGTTCTCATCTACTTTTCCGACGCGACCGTGGTGAAAATCGCGAACGCCCTGAGTGAAGCCCTGAGGCCTGGAGGCGCGTCGCTCGTCGGCACGGCGGAGTCCTTGCTGCGTTTTGGAACGACCTTCGTTTGCGAGGAACGCGGGGGGGCATTCTTTTACCGAAAGTCGCTCAAATGACCGTCGCGCGAATCCGCGTGCTCGTCGTGGACGACTCGGCATTCGCTCGCAAAGTCGTGCGCGAGGTTCTTTCGGCCGACGAGGCGATCGAGGTCGTGGGAATCGCGCGCGACGGCCTCGACGCGCTCGAGATGATTGCCACTCTCCGGCCGGACGTAGTCACCCTGGATCTGCTGATGCCGAACCTCGACGGGCTCGGCGTTCTCCGCGCGCTTGCGGGCAGACCGGGTCCGCGCTGCGTCGTGGTGAGCACCAGCGACGAGCAAAGCGATCTCGCGATCCAGGCGCTGCAGGCTGGAGCCGTGGAGCTCGTACACAAGCCGACGGCGCTCGCCACCGATCGCCTCTATGACCTCTCCTCGGAGCTCGTCTTCAAGGTCAAGGCGGCGTTCGCGGCGCGGTCCGTTCATCGGGACCCCGCGGGGACGGAGGCGGGCCATGAGCCGCTGGGCAACGAGGGGCCTGCGTTGCGGGTCCGCGCCGTCGTCATTGGAACGTCGACCGGCGGCCCCCAGGCCCTCGCGCAGCTTTTGGTCCAGCTGCCCGGCGACCTGTCCGTGCCGGTCGCGATCGTGTTGCACATTCCAGCCGGGTACACGGAGGCGCTTGCCAAGCGCCTCGATGAACTCTGTTCAATCGATGTCGCCGAGGCTTACGACGGGATCGTATTGCGACCCGGGCTCGCCGTGTTGGCCCGCGGCGGAGTGCACATCAAGATCGAACGGAAGGGCGCGGTTTGCCGCGTGCGGCTCGATATGGCGCCGTCGGGCACCCCCCACCGTCCTTCGGTCGACGTTCTCTTCGAATCGGCTGCGCGCGCGTACGGGCCTCAGCTGCTCGGGATCGTGTTGACAGGAATGGGCCAAGACGGCTTGGAAGGAGCACGCGCGATCCGCGCTGCCGGCGGTGTGGTCTTTTCGGAGGCGGCCGCTTCGTGCGTGGTCTATGGAATGCCCCGCGCGGTCTACGAGGCCGGGCTCAGTGACCGCACCGTGCCGCTCGATGACATGGCTGCCGCCATCACACGGGCCGTCTGAACCCGCGGCTCTGCGCCGGGCGTTCGGCGCCCCCGCGGCGGCGGGCGTGCCACGACGCCGGGTCGAAAATGGGCATCCTTCGTGGCTGGGCTACACTCGGCGCCGTTGATCCACCTGCTCTCGCTCGCAAGCCGCCGCCCGTGCACCTCGTGATGGATCCGGGCATCGCGGACAAGACGCCGCGCACCACGTGCGCGGCCTGCCGGAGGCCGGAAAGCGTGTGCTACTGCCGCCACGTCACGGTGCTCGACACGAAGACCCGCGTCGTACTCTTGCAGCATCCTCGCGAGCGGCACGTGGCGATCGGCACAGCGCGGATGGCCAGCCTTTGCCTGCCGAACTCGGAGATCCATGTCGGCGTGGAATGGCGCTCCTCCGCGGCCGTCGCGCGTGCACTCTGCGACCCCGAGCGGACCGCGGCGCTCCTCTATCCGGGCGAAGGCGCCATCGACGTTCTGCGTAATCCCCCGCGCACCCCGGTGACGCTCGTCGTCGTCGACGGCACGTGGGCGCAAGCGAAGAAGGTCTTGCGCCAGAACCCCGACCTCGCCGCCCTGCCGCGCTACGCGTTCACGCCGCCATCGCCGAGCGAATATCGCATCCGCAAAGAGCCGAGCGCCGAGTGCGTCTCCACAATCGAGGCGCTCGCCCACGTGCTCGGCGCGCTCGAAGGCGATGCGGGACGCTTCCAGGGGCTCCTCGCCCCCTTTCGCGCCATGGTGGACTCGCAAATCGCGTGTGAGGCGCGCTATCAAGGGGCGCGCATCCGGCACGCCCGAAAGCGAAGGTCTGCGCCCTCGCCGTCGCCCGTTCCGACGTCCCTGCGGGATCGGGCCCGTGACGTCGTCTGCGTCGCGGGCGAGGCCAACGCATGGCCGTACGGCTCGCGCGAGCGGCGAGAGGGGCACTCCGACGAGCTGGTCCACTGGGTCGCCCGGCGTACGAGCACGGACGAAACGTTCGCGATGATCGTCGCGCCGCGCAATCCGCTGTCGGCCGGCACCGTGGCGCATTGCGGGTTGTCGTCCGCGGCCCTTGCGGCCGGCGCCTCCGCTGCTGCGTTTCGCGCGGCGTGGCGCGCGTTCGTCGGCGACTCGGATATTCTGTGCTCGTGGGGACCTTACGTCCCCGCGCTCCTTGCTGCGATCGGGGGTCACGTGCCCAGCGACAAGGTAGACTTGCGGGCCGCCGCTCGCCTCTTCGTCCGCGGCTCCGCGGGCTCACCGAGCGACTTTGCAAGCCGCGTCGGGGAGCACGTGGGAGGTCGCCCGCGGCCGGAGCGCGCTTTCACGCGGCTGGAGAGCGTGGTCGCCGTGGCTCGCTACTTTCAGAGGCAACCGTGATCAGCACCTCGCGACTTGGAAAGTCGTACGGCGGTCGCACGCTCTTCGAGGGCGTGTCCCTTCAGCTCAATCCGGGTTCCCGGTACGGACTGGTCGGGGCCAACGGCTCGGGGAAAACGACCTTTCTCAAGATCCTCGCCGGCGACGAGCCCGCGTCCGACGGTACAGCCGCGATCGCGAGCCGCGCGCGCGTCGGAGTGCTTCGTCAGGATCGCTTCCTCGATGACGGCGAGATCATCCTGAGCCTCGCGATGATGGGCGACGGCGACGTTTGGCGCGCGCTGAAGGAACGGGAGGCCATCATCGATCATGGCATCGGGGATGCGAGCCGCATCGGCGATCTGGAGGACACGCTGAGAGTCTCGGGAGGTTATACGCTCGAAGCGCGCGCAACCGCGATCCTCGAAGGGCTGGGGATTCGCAAGGGATCGCACCGGATGCCCCTGGCCACGCTCTCGGGCGGCTTTCAGCTGCGTGTTTTGCTCGCGCAGGTTCTCATCGGCGGTCCGGACGTTCTCTTGCTCGACGAGCCCACCAATCATCTCGATATCCTCTCGATAAGGTGGCTCGAAAAGTTTCTCGCGGCCTATCGCGGCGTCGCCGTCGTGATTTCGCACGATCAGCGTTTCTTGGACAACGTGGCGACGCACATTCTCGACGTCGATTACCAAACGATCACCGCATACACCGGAGGGTACGGTCCGTTCGTGACGGAGAAACAGGGGGCGCGTTCGCGCGCTCTCGCGGAAGTCGCGCGGGCCGAGAAAATCATCGCCGAAAAGAGAGCGTTCGTAGACCGCTTCGGCGCCAAGGCAACGAAGGCCAAGCAGGCCCAGAGCCGCCTGAAGCAGATCGAGAAGATCGAAGTCGAGGAGCTTCGAACCAGCTCTCGGCGCGCCCCGTTATTTCGTTTCGAGCCCGCACGCGCGAGCGGCCGTGACGTGCTCGACGTCGTCTCCGTCTCGAAGGCGTATGGCGACAAGCAGGTCTTGCGCGACGTTTCTCTGACGATTCGGCGCGGCGAGAGGGTCGCCGTCATCGGCCCCAACGGCCTCGGCAAATCGACCCTGCTCAAGATCGTGATGGGTCGCCTCGAGTGTGACGGCGGAACCGTTCGATTCGGCCACGAAGTTCGAGCGGGTTACTTCGCTCAGGATCACAACGAGCTCTTGCCCGATGGGCCATCGACCCCTCTCGCGTACGTTTGGCAGGCATGCCCCGACGAGGCCACGGCGTACATCCGCGGTCAGCTCGGGCGCGTCCTTCTCTCGGGCGAAGACGCGAACAAGTCCATCGCGTCGCTCTCGGGAGGCGAAGCGGCACGCCTGATCTTCTGTCGCATCGTCACCGAGAAGCCCAACGTGCTCGTGCTCGACGAGCCTACCAACCACCTCGATATCGAAGCCATCGGCGCGCTCGCGGCGGGGCTCAAGGCGTTCGAAGGAACCGTACTTTTCGTGTCGCACGATCGCTCGTTCGTGTCCGAGGTCGCGACCCGGATCCTCGAAGTGACGCCGAACGGCTTCCGCGATTTCACCGGTACCTATGCCGAATACCTCGCCCGATGCGGCGACGACCACCTCGACGCGGATACGGTCGTGCTCAAAGCCAAGGGCGAAAAGCCGCTGGCAGGGTCGACTGCGGGGCCTCCGGCCACGGAGGGAGCGTCATGGGAAGACCAAAAGCGGCGACGCAATCGCCTCGGCGCGCTGCCGGCACGGCGCGACAAGATCCTCGAAGCGATAGCGGCTGGCGAGGCAAGGAGGAAGGCTATCCTCGAGCTTTACGCGACCGAGAATTTCTTCGCGCGGACGCCCGCCGAGCAGGTCCAGAAGCTCGAACGCGAGGACGGCAACCTCGCCGCAAAGATCGCCCAATGGACCTCGGAGTGGGAGGCCGTCGAGACGGAGCTCGCGTCGCTCGGGGAGACGTGAGCTACCCTTTCGCGAGCCCGCGCAACGGCGAGGTGGATCAAACGTGCGCGGCAAAGCGCGCGATGACGTAATAGCGCGCAGGGCCGAAGCGTAGGGACTTCGCGTCGGTGAGGGCCGCTGGGTCCAGCGGCTCGACATGGAACGCGCGAAGGTACTCGCGAAATGCGCTCGCTGCGCCGTCGGGCAACCCGCCGAAGTCGGCGAAGTCCACCACGATCACCTCGCCCTCAGGGGTGAGCGCGCTCCGCGCGTTGGTGATGGCAGCCGCGCGATCGCCGACCATCGACAGGCAATACGAGAACAAGATCCGGTCGGGACGGCCACCGAGCAGATCGGCGAGCGGCGCGTTCTCTGCGAAGCCGTGATCGAGCTTTGCCCACGGGCACCGCTTTCGCGCGTGAGCGAGCATCGCGTCGGAGGCCTCGATGCCTCCGAGCTGCGCGTCGGGGCGCGCGCGAGCGAGGCGTACGAGATTGCGCCCCGTGCCGGGCCCTATCTCGACGAGGCGTCTCCAACTCCGGTCGACTGCGAGATCGCGGAGGACGGTATCTCGGCCGAAGAGATAATACTTGCGGGTGGCGTCGTAGAAAAAGCGCGAGACGCCGTAGTATCGATTGAGGAACGCGCGGTGTTCGGCGCGCGCGTCGGTCAATGCGCGACTCGGTAAAAGGCGACCCGCCGGAACTGCCGCGTCCTGTCGAGTCGGGTGGCGAGGTCGGTCGCCTCGACCATCGGCTGGGATTGTCGC
>CAAGKR010329518.1_pt1 | contig 11006 bp, 10 predicted proteins | sample 2556971 | NCBI WGS metagenome assembly CAAGKR01 (sample SAMEA5207829, study PRJEB30636) | soil metagenome | biome: forest; feature: boreal; material: soil | place: USA | collected 2011-09 | depth 1 m
CTCGGCACGAGGGCGGCTCGACGTTCCTCGGCGCCCTCCAGCTGGGCGAGCCGCTCGGCGGACTCGACGGCGAAACCGTTGACCTCCGTGAGCGTCGGCCCGTACTTGCGGCAGAGCTCACGGAGGCGCTGACGCCGGGCCCGGACCTGCGCGAGCTGCTCGGGATCGTCGACCACCTGCTCGGCGGCGACCCGGATCTCGTGCGCCACGTCGGCCAGCTCGGCCTGCAACGAGCCCAGCCTGGCCTCGAAGGCGGCGAACCACTCCGGGCCCGCGAGGGCGGCCATGGCCTCGCCGACCGCGTCGGTTGCCGGACCGTCGAGGAACCGCCGGGCCGCCTCGAGGCCATCGCGGCGCGCGGCCGCATTGGCGAGCACGTCTTCCGCCGCGGCGAGCGTCTCCGCCTCGTCGGGATCCGACAGCCCCGCGCTCTCGATCTCGTCGAGCTCGAAACGGAGGAGGTCGAGCTCGCGCGCACGCGCGCGCTCGTCGCCGCCCAGCTCGGCGAACGCTTCCGCGATCTCGCCGATCTCCGCGCGAGCCGCCACGACCGCCTGCGTCGCGCGCGCGGCGGGCTCGCCGACGAAGGCGTCGAGCAGAGCCCGTTGCTCGAGCGGGACGAGCAGCGACTGGTGCTCGTGCTGGCCGTGCAGGTCGACGAGCGCTCGACCGTGGGCCGAGAGCTCGCCGACCGTGGCCAGCCGGCCGTCGACGTAGGCCCGGCTCCGTCCACTCGCCGGTACGACGCGAGCCAGCACGACCTCCGCTTCGGTGTGTTCGCGATCACCGACGACGAAGCGACCCTCGACCCGGGCTTCGGTCGCGCCGTCGCGCACCAGCGCCGGGTCGGCCCGGCCCCCGAGGAGCAGATCGAGGGCCTCGACGAGCAGGGTCTTGCCCGCTCCGGTCTCGCCGGTGATCGCGGTCAGACCGGCGCCGAAGGTGACGTTCAGCTCGTCGATGATGCCCAGGTTCTCGACCCGCAGCTCGGTCAGCATCTCGTGATCAGCATCTCGTGATCGGCATCGGGCTAACGGTCCGTCAGGCCGAACTTGGCCTTCAGGAGCTGGTGGAAGTCGTCGGGGCGCCGGGCGACGAGGCGAGCGGAACCCGGAGCGGCGCGACACACGACGGCGTCGCCGGGCGCGAGCTCGCCGGCCTCGCGACCGTCGATCGTGAGCGAGACCGGCCGGCTGTCGGTGACCAGGAGCTCGAGCTCCTCGTCGGCACCGAGCACGAGCGAACGGTCGAAGAGCATGTGCGGCGACACCGGCGTCACCAACAGACAACGATGTCCGGGCGACACGATCGGTCCGCGCGCCGAGAACGAGTAGGCCGTCGATCCGGTCGCGGTCGCGACGATCACCCCGTCGGCCGCGTAGGTCGTGAACGCGGTGCCGTTGATCGAGACGAGCAGCCTGATGAGTCGACCCGCACCGACCTTCTCGACCACGGTCTCGTTGAGCGCGTACTCGCGACGCTCTCCGATCGCGGTCTTGACGACGACCTCGAGCATCATCCGCTCGGAGACCTCGAACTCGCCACGCAGCAAGCGAGGAAGCACGGCTTCGAGCTCACTCGCCTCGACCCCGCTGAGGTAACCGAGCTGTCCCGCGTTCACACCGAGGATCGGCACCGGCTGCGGGTAGACGAGCTGCACGGCGCGCAGCATCGTGCCGTCACCGCCGAGCGCGAGGACGAGGTCGAGACCCTTGGCGAAGCCGCCGGCGGCGACCGCGCAGTCGCCGAGCCCCGCCGGCTCCGCGTCGGGTTCGGGCACGCGGACCTCGACCCCTCGCTCGGCCAGCCAGGCGCGGGCCCGCCGGGCGAGGTCGTGCGCGACCGCGCGGTCACGATGGGGAACCAGTCCGACGGCTTTCACGAGGGCTCATTCTTGCCCGGAGCGCGACGGAACCGAGGCGACGACGAGATCGAGCGCCTCCGCAGTGACCGTCGCGGGGCCCCGTGAGGCCCGGGCGAGGAACTCCACGTTGCCGTCGGCACCCCGCAGCGGGCTCGGAATCACCGCGCTCACCCCGAGCCCCGCCGAGTCGAGATCCGCGACCACGTCGGCCAGGACCGCCCGATGCACCGCCGCGTCGCGCACGACGCCACCCTTGCCGACCCGCTCGCGCCCCGCCTCGAACTGCGGCTTGACCAGCAACACGAACTCGGCGTCCGCGGCCGCGAGCTCGAGCAGGTTGGCGGCGACGAGTCGCAGCGAGATGAACGAGAGGTCGACGACGACGAGATCGAACGGCGGTCCGAGCGCGCCGGCGTGGAGGTCGCGCAGGTTCGTGCGCTCGGCCACCGTCACTCTGGCGTCGTGGCGCAGCGCCCACGCGAGCTGGCCCCGACCGACGTCGACCGCGACCACCTCGGCCGCTCCCGCCTGCAGCAGGCAATCGGTGAAGCCTCCGGTCGAGGCACCGGCATCGAGCGCGCGGAGTCCGGTCGGGTCGATGGTGAATGCATCGAGCGCGCCGCGCAGCTTGTGACCGCCGCGCGACACGTACTCGTTCGGCGCGGCGACGACCGCGACGGCCTCGGCACCGTCGACCTGACGCGCCGCGCTGTGCGCCGGCGCGCCGCCAACCGTCACCCGTCCGCTGGCGATGAGCTCGACCGCGCGGGCGCGGCTGGGCACCAGTCCGCGCCGGACCAGCTCGGTGTCGAGCCGCCGGCGCACCGGTGATCTCTAGGCGCGGCCGCGGGCGGTCGCCGGCGCCTTCTTGGCCGCCTTCTTCGCGGCCTGCTTCTTCGCCGGCGCCTTCTTGGCCGCCTTCTTCGCGGGGGCTGACTTGTTGGCCCCGAGCTTGCGCTCGAGCCGGGCCAGGTCGTCGCGGGTCGCGATGCCCAGCATCCGAACTTGGCGTTGGATCTCCCCCTGCACGAACTCCCGCAGGTCTTCGCGGCTCCGGCGGCTGATCTCCAACACCTCGTCGACCGCGGCGGCCGCCTTGTCCTGCGCGAGCTGACCCTGAGCCACGAGGTCGGAGACGATCTGGCGGGCCTGTGATCGCCGTAGCTCGGTGAAGTTCATGCCCGTCTCGATGAGCTGCTTCCAGTCGGGGCGTTGCGGCATCGTGTGCTCCTCGTCGTCGATTGGCACCCGGGCCACCCGTCGCCGAGCCTACGGCCCGCGTGCGCCCTCATCCACTTGTGGGCTCGCCGCTCGTACGCACGTCCGCGTGTGCGCGGGAGCACGACGCGTGCAGGGGTACGGTGCGCGCGATGGTGCTGCCGCTCCGCGACCTGAACCCCACGAGAAGGGTCCCGGTCGTGACGCTGCTCATCATCGCCGTGAACGTCTTCGTGTACTTCGCGGTCCAGCCGCACGCCGGCACCCAGCGATCGGACAGGTTCGTCTACGAGCACGCGGTCATCCCGTGCGAGCTCGTGCACGGACGCCCCCTGACCCAGCCGCAGATCGCGCTCGGAACGTGCTCGGTGCCCGATCGACCAGTCGTGCTGCGCACCGACCACGGCCTCATTCCCGTTCCGAACCAACCGTTGGCGCCCGCCAAGAACGTGTACCTCGCGGTCGTCGCGTCGATGTTCCTCCACGCCAACCTGCTCCACCTGTTCGGGAACATGCTGTTCCTCTGGATCTTCGGCAACAACGTCGAGGACCATCTCGGGTCGGTCGGCTACCTGCTCTTCTACCTCGCCGCCGGCGTCGTCGCGACACTCGCGTTCACCGCCGTGAACGCGAGCTCGGTCTCCCCGCTTCTCGGCGCGTCGGGGGCGATTGCGGGGGTGATGGGCGCGTATCTGATCTGGTTCCCGCGGGCCCGCATCTTGAGCGTCGTGTTCCCGCTGTTCTTCCTTCCCTTCTACCTGCCCGCCGCGCTCGTCCTCGCGGTGTGGTTCGTGACGCAGTTCTTCACCGATCCGAACAGTGGCGTGGCGTGGGTCGCACACGTCTCCGGGTTCGCCTTCGGTGCCCTCGTCGCGATGTCGCTCCGCGACACCCGCGGTCCGCACTCGCGTCGCGTCCCGCCTCCGCCGCCGTTACCCGGGCAGTGGCCGGGCGGTCTGCGCGGCTTCGAGTAAGGCCGGCGCGAGCGCGCCGAGGTCGGCCGCGACGAACGGCGGAGCGGGCTCGGGAACCGCTTCTCCGCCTGCGGCACCCGCGACCCCCGAGAGCACCAGCGCGAAGGGCCACCCGAGCGCGGACGCGAATGCGCCGTCGGTCGACGGTCGGTCTCCGACCATCACGCCGTGCCCATCCGACCCGCTCCCACTCGATCCGCTCCGACCGCACGCGTCGACGACGAGCGCGGCCATCGGCGCGCTCGGCTTCCCGGCGACCTCGGGCTCCCGGCCCGACGCGGTCGCGACCGCGGCGACGAGCGCCCCGTTGCCCGGCAGCAGACCGTCGGCGCTCGGATAGGTGGGATCGAGGTTGGTGGCGACGAAACGGGCGCCCGCGCGCACCGCGTCGGCGGCACGGGCGAGCCGGTCGAAGTCGAAATCGCGGTGCCAGCCCACGACGACGGCCTCGGCCGGGGCCGACTCGACGGCGACGAGGCCGACGGCGATGAGCGCCTCACGGACCCCCGGGCCGGCGCACGCGAGCACGCGAGCTCCCGGGGCGAGGCCGGCCGCCAGCAGCCGCGCCGCGGCCATGGCGCTGGTCAACACGTCGTCGGCGCCGGCCGGCACACCGCACGCCGTGAGCTTCGCGGCGTACTCGGCGCGGGTTCCCGACGAGTTGTTGGTGACGAACACGACGCGCAAGCCCCCGGCGCGCAGGCGTTCGACGCCCTCTGCCGCGCCCGGGATCGGCTCGTCGCCCCGCCAGATCACCCCGTCGAGGTCGCAGCACACGACGTCGAACGTCACGACGTCCCGTCGGTTCCCACGAGATCGGCGAGCGCGTGCTGGTAGTCGGCGTTGTCGGGGCGCATGGCGGCGGCGATCCGGAGGTGGCGCCGGGCCCCGACGATGTCTCCGGTGTGGCGCAGCGCCAGCCCCAGACCGAAGTGTGCGTAGTCGTTCACCGGATCGAGGTCGACCGCGATGGCGAACTCCGCGGCCGCGGCCGCGTAGCGGGCGCTGCGGTAGTACGCCCGGGCGAGGGTCTCGCGCACCGACACCTTCTCCGGCTCGAGGGCGCGGGCCCGCTCCAGCGCCACGACCGCCGCGTGCGGGTTCCCCGACGCGAGCAGCTCGTGCCCGTCGCGAAACGACTCGTACGCGGCGTTGTCGTGAGCGGCTTGGTCGTGAGCGGCTTGGTCGTGAGCGGCTTGGTCGTCAGCGTCGTGGTCGTACATGGGCTCTCTCGTGAAGCAACGTTGAACCGCCGCCGGTCCGAGGGGGGTGCCCGGCGGCACTGTGGTACAACCAAGACCCCGAGCCTCGGAGCGTCGCCGGTGCCCGACTTCTTCCCGTTCGCGGGGATCCGTTACGACAACCGCAACCGCGGAGCCGACCTCACCGCGCGCGCCGCCCCACCTTACGACGTGATCGACGAGGAGCAGCGCAGCGCCCTGGAGGCCGCGCATCCGGAGAACGCGGTACGGCTCATCCTTCCGCGCGACGCCGAGGTCGAAGGCGACCGGTACGCGCGCGCGGCGACGGCCTACGCGGATTGGTGCCGGCAGGGAGTCCTCGTCCGCGATCCCGAAACGCGGTTCTACGGCTACCGCATGGACTTCACCGACGACCACGGTCGGCCGCGTCGCACGATCGGTGTGGTCGGCGCGCTCGCGCTGCCCGAGGCCGGCGACGGAACCGTGCTCCCCCACGAGCGAACCCTCCCGAAGACGAAGAGCGACCGGCTCTCGCTGCTGCGAGCGACGCGTCTGAACCTCGACCCGATCTGGTGCCTCTCGCTCACCGAGGGCCTCACCGCGGCAGTCGAGACGAGCAATCTGCTCGGGACCTGCACCGGCGAGGACGGCGCTTCCCACTCACTGTTCGCGATCGACGACCCGTCGGCGCAGCAGGCGATCCGGGATGCGGTGCGCTCGAATCCCCTCGTGCTCGCCGACGGTCACCATCGCTTCGAGACCGCGCTCGCGTACCGCGACGAGCGCCGCCGAAGCGGTCAGCCCGATCCGGGCTCGGAAGCGATCATGACGTTCGTGGTCGAGCTGGCCGACGATCAGCTCAGCATCGAGCCGATCCACCGGCTCGTGCACCTGCCTTCGGGCGCTCTGCCTTCGGGCTCCGCCCTCCGCGACGTGCTCTCCGAGGTGTTCACGGTCACGCCGGCCGGCCCGAACACTTCCGAAGGCGTCGCCGCGCTCGAGCCCGCGATGCGGGCGAACGGCGGTTTGGGCCTGGTCGACGCCGACGGCCTTGCGCTGCTCGTCGCCGACCCCGAGGTCGCGGCCCGCGCGCTCGCGGCGGAGCCCGCGCCGGTCGCCGGCACCGACGCGGCCCTGGTCGAAGCGGTCGCCCTCCCCCTGTTGGCCGGCGCGTCGCTCGAATACCGCCACGATGCGATCGGCGTCGCGGCGCTGGTCGCCTCGGGCGTCGCCGACGCGGCGCTGCTGCTGCGTCCCGTCTCGGTCTCCGACACGCGCGCCGCGGCGCTCGCCGGTGCCCGGATGCCCCAGAAGACGACCTTCTTCGCGCCGAAGCCGCGCACCGGAATGGTGTTCCGCAGCCTCGACTGAGTCGGCCGCCTGCCCGCGCTTCGGTTACCGGGCTAGGAGATGGTCCACGTGGCGCCGGTCGAGAGCAACGCGGCGAGATCGCCCGGACCGGAGCGCTGCGCCGCCGCCGCCAGCTGGCGCTGCACCTCGACCTCGTAGACCGGCCGGTCGACGTCGCGGAACACCCCGACGGGAGTCGGCACGTTCGGCGCGTCGGCGAGCCGGGAGAGCGCGAACGCGAGCGTCGGGTCGGCGCGGTGCTCGTCGTGGACGAGCAGGCGCTCGACGCCGACGTCGGCGACCTGGCACACCGACGGCTCGCCGAACTCGTTGAGCGTGACGCCCAACTGGTTCTCGGAACCGAACCGGATCGGCTCGCCGTGCTTCAGGTCGACGAGCATGTCGGCGCGCACGTCGCGCTTGAGGATCCCGGCGAAGGCGCCGTCGTTGAAGACGTTGCAGTTCTGGTACACCTCGACGAAGGCGGCGCCGCGGTGCTCGTGCGCCCGGCGGAACACCTCCATCATGTGCTTGCGGTCCATGTCGTGGGTACGGGCCACGAAGCCGGCCTCGGTACCGAGCGCCAGCGACACCGGGTTGAACGGGTGATCGATCGAGCCGAACGGCGTCGACTTGGTGACCTTGCCCACCTCCGACGTCGGTGAGTACTGACCCTTCGTCAGCCCGTAGATCTGGTTGTTGAACATGAGGATCTTCAGGTTGACGTTGCGGCGCAGCGCGTGGATCAGGTGGTTGCCGCCGATCGAGAGCATGTCGCCGTCGCCGCCGATCACCCACACGTGCAGGTCGGGACGGGCCATCGCGACACCGGTCGCGACGGCGGGCGCGCGGCCGTGGATGCTGTGCACCCCGTAGGTGTTCATGTAGTACGGCAACCGGGCCGCGCACCCGATGCCGGAGACGAACACCATCTCGTCGGGGTTCACACCGAGCTCGGGAAGGAGGAACTGGATCGCGGCGAGGATCCCGTAGTCGCCGCAGCCCGGGCACCAACGGACTTCCTGGTCGGACTCGAAGTCCTTGCGCTTGAGGGCGACGCCGGTGTCGGTCATCGGTACATCTCCAGGATCTTGGCTTCCATCTCGGCGGCACGGAACGGCACGCCGGCCATCCTCGTGAAGGTCTGCGCGTCGACGAGGAACTCGGCGCGCACGAGGTGGGCGAGTTGGCCCAGGTTCATCTCGGGCACGAGCACCCGGCGGTAACGCTGGAGGATCTCGCCGAGGTCGCTCGGGAAGGGGTTCAGGTGGGTGAGGTGGGCGTGGGAGGCCTTGTGGCCTTGGAGCCGGACCCGCCGCACCCCGGCGGTGATGGCACCCCACGTGCTGCCCCAGCCGAGCACGAGCACCTCGTCGCCGCCGTCGTCGTCGAGGTCGGTCAGAGGAATGTCCTTCGCGATGCCGGCGACCTTGGCCGCCCGCACCCGAACCATCTTCTCGTGGTTCTCGGGCTGGTAGCTGATGTTGCCCGTGCCGTCTTCCTTCTCGATCCCGCCGATGCGATGGGCCAGGCCCGGCGTGCCCGGGATCGCCCACGGTCGCGCCAGCGTCTCCGGATCGCGCAGGTAGGGCCAGAACTCGTCGCCGTGGTTCTTCTCGGTGGCGAACTCGACCGAGATGTCGGCAAGCGAGTCGACGTCGGGGAGCAGCCACGGCTCCGCACCGTTGGCGAGGTAGCCGTCGCTCAGCAGGATCACCGGCGTCCGGTACTTCACGGCGATGCGAACGGCCTCGAAGGCGGCGTCGAAGCAGTGAGATGGCGAGCGCGCCGCGACGATCGGCAGTGGCGCCTCCCCGTGGCGCCCGTACATGGCGAGGAGGAGGTCGGCCTGCTCGGTCTTGGTGGGGAGCCCGGTCGAGGGACCGCCGCGCTGCACGTCGACGACGAGGAGCGGGAGCTCGAGGCTGATCGCGAGGCCCATGGCCTCCGACTTGAGGTCGACGCCGGGACCGCTCGTGCCGGTGACACCGAGCGCGCCGGCGAATGCGGCCCCGATCGCGATACCGCAGGCCGCGATCTCGTCCTCGGCCTGGAGCGTCTTCACGCCGAAGTTCTTGTGCTTCGAGAGCTCGTGGAGGATGTCGGACGCCGGCGTGATCGGGTACGACGAGTAGACGAGGGGCAACTTCGACTTCTGGGACGCGGCGATCAGCCCGTACGCCAACGCGATGTTGCCGACGACGTTGCGGTATTTGCCATGACGCAGCTTCGCCGGGGCGACCTCGTAGGGATTGTCGAAGAGCTCCGCGGTCTCGCCGAAGTTGCGACCGGCCCGGAAGGCGGCCAGGTTGGCCTTGAGCACCATCTCTTTGTCGGAGAAGCGCGTCTCGATCCATTCGATCATCGGCTTGGTGGGCCGCGTGTACATCCAGCACAGCAGCCCGAGCGCGAAGAAGTTCTTCGAGCGCTCGGCATCGCGCGGCTTCACGCCCAGCTCGCGCGTCGCCTCGACGGTGATCGACGTCATCGGCACCGGGTACAGGTTGAACGCGTCGAGCGACCCGTCCTCGAGTGGGTTGGTCGCGTAGCCGGCCTTCTCGAGGTTGCGGACGTCGAAGGCGTCGGAGTTGACGAGCAAGGTGGTGCCCGGCGACACGTCGGACATGTTGGCCATCAACGCGGCCGGGTTCATCGCGACGAGCACGTTGGGCACGTCGCCCGGCGTCACGATGTCGTGATCGGAGATGTGCACCTGGAACGAGGACACACCGGCGATCGTGCCGGCAGGAGCACGGATCTCGGCCGGGAAGTTCGGCAGCGTCGCCAGGTCGTTGCCGAACGCGGCGGAGAGCTCGGTGAAGCGATCGCCCACGAGCTGCATGCCGTCACCGGAGTCGCCGGCGAATCGGATGACGACCTGATCGAGCGTCTGGGTCTCGTTGGCCGACGTCGTGTCTACGGTCACCGTTGACCTTCCTTCAGGATGGCTTCTCGCGCGGTCGCTGGAGGGCACGTCGAGCGGTTCCCTGCCCGCGCGCGCCGCGCATCGCATGGTAGTGGTCCAGCCCCTCTCGCCTTGACATCGGCCCGATCGCGTGGCATATGACGCGATCGGGGCCAGGTTCACGGTGCGCAGTCGTCACAGGGTGGCCTTCACGAGATGGAGTCGAGTCCCTCGAGCGCGGTCTGGATGCGCCGCATCGCGACGTCGATGCGGCGCCGGTCGCGGGCCCGGGCGACGAACGCGGCCTCGAGCTCGACGCGCGAGGCGGTGGTGGCACCGGCGCGGTAGAAGCGCCGGCGCACCGAACCGACGGCGACCAGCTCGGCACCCACGTCGAGCGCCACGAGCCAGGCCGGGGGATCCCACACGGCGACGGGAACCGAGACCGCACGGTCGTCGGAGCGGGTCGTGATCTGGAGCGTGACCAGGTTGGTGCCCGACGGCAAGGTGCGGGCCTCGGGCGCGCTCGTGAGGTGGCCGCGCACGACGGCAAGGTTGACGGACATTCGGATGACCTCCCGGAAGCTTCGGACGCACGGCTCGCGCGCACGGCTCGCGCGCAGAGAACAGGGAAGTCGGGGAAGGCGAGACCGACGCTACCGGGAGGGTGCGACATTCATGAGTGCGAGCACGAGAAACGAGCGCACAGAGACGCGGGGATGGGCGCGGTGGTACGTCCGCCGTTACGACAGCGCGGCGAGGCGCTCCGCGACGTCGGCGAACTCGGCGTCGAAGCGGCGCACCTGCTCGAAGAGCGCCCGGGCCCTCGGCACGTCACCGGCCCGCTCCTCGAGATCGGCAAGCGCGTACCAGAGGCGCACGGTGTGTTCCTTCGTGCGCCCGGGAACCTCCGCACGCCGCGCGAGCAGGTCGATCGCGTCGGCGAGCCGGCCGGCGTCGGCGAGCGCGCCGGCGAGAACGATGCGCCCCTCGGTGACGAGCGCGGCCGACGGCGACGTCTCGCGCAGCTCCTCCCACAGCTCCTCGACGGCGCGCAGCTTTCGCTGCGCGCGCCGGCAGTCCATGAGCACCGGGTGCTGCTCGGTCGACCCGGTGAGGTCGGCGAAGGCGGCGAGATCGTCGGCCGCGACGGCGTAGAAGCCAATGCGGTACCGGCACAGACCCGCAAGCTCGCGGACTGCCGCCGCACCGGGATACGCCTCGGCGAGTGGGCGCAAGATCCGCAGCGCGTCGCGCTCGCGGCCACGCGCGAAGGCCTCGCTCGCTCGTGCGAGGGTGTCGACGGCCCGATTGGCGTTCCCGCCGGCCAGTCGGCGCAGCTCCTCGGTCGCCTCCGTCGGTCGCCGCCGCTTGCGGGCCGGGGAGCCGTCGCCCGCACCGCGGGCGGTCGTGGATGCTCGCCGCGCGCGCTCGGGGGCGTTCCGACTCGCCGACGACGCGCCCGAGGCAAGGGCACTCGCCGACCGTTTGGC
>CAAGKR010519422.1_pt1 | contig 11006 bp, 11 predicted proteins | sample 2556971 | NCBI WGS metagenome assembly CAAGKR01 (sample SAMEA5207829, study PRJEB30636) | soil metagenome | biome: forest; feature: boreal; material: soil | place: USA | collected 2011-09 | depth 1 m
CGCACGGGGTGTGGCGCAGTTTGGTAGCGCGCTGGGTTCGGGACTCAGAGGTCGAGAGTTCAAGTCTCTCCACCCCGACTCGACTGGTCGGCCGCTAGGCCGTCCGCGGCTCCCGGCGCTTCATGCCGAAGCGGCAGCCGGTGTCCTCGAGGTCGACCGCGAGCCATTCGCCCTTCAGCAGCGCCTCCACCCGGTAGCCATCGCCTTCGTCACGATCGATCGCGCGGAGCATCTCCTCGGGCGCGCGCAGCACGACCCAGACCTTGCTCTCGCCGTCCGGACGCGCGTGGCTCTTGCGCCCCGCGGGCATCGGGATGCAGCGCCGGGTCTCGAGGACCTCATCGCGATGCATCAGCCGCACTTTGTCCGGGACGATCTCGTCGGTGCCACCTTCGAGCTGCAGCCAGGCGGCCTCGCCGTCGTCATGCAGGCACGTGTGGAAAACCACGCGGGTCTGATGCGCGACCGGCAGCTGGACGAGCTTCTCGGCGGACGGCACGAGCCAGGGGTTGACCTCGTCGTGGAGCTCCACCGTCGGTGCCGCGATCGGCTCGACGCGCTGGCGCGACCGCTGGAGGAGCTCGGGGAGCTGCGCCTTGATCCGGACCACCGCATCGGTGAGCTTCTGGACCTGGCCCAAAGTCTGGGCCGCGTAGTGCAGCTCGGCCGTCGCGAGCTCGAGCTCGCCGCGCGGCAGGAGGAATTCGATGTAGCGCACGTACTCGTGAGCCGCGCCGTCGAGGTCGCCACCGCTCGCGAGCGCCGCGGCGAGGCGGCGATGGACACTCTGGTCCACCGGATCCATGGCCACCGCGGCCCAGAGGACGGCGAGCGCGGCGACGCGGTTCCCGTGCTGCGTGAGGAGGGCGGCGCCCTCCTTCAGCTGCTCGAGATCCGCGCGCCGGTCGTCCTCATTTGGGGTCGCGACCACACCATCCAGCGGAGACATCCCACTCAGTGTCTGTGGCCGGTCAATTCGTCAGATGAACTAGCCCGATCGGGTGACCGCCCGCTCCAGCACTTCGTCGGCGTGGGCCGGGATGTGCTCGCGAGCGTGTGTTTGCAGGAGCGCGGCGAAGGTGACTGGCCCGTCGACCAGCACGCCCGGACCGTCGACGATCCGCGGCGGCACCGCCGTCGAGGCGTCGGCCGCGCTCGGCTGTGACACGATCGCAACCAGGGCCGCCCGGCTCCGGCGGAGCTCATCCACGAGCGCGCAACGATCGCCGATGCTCTCAGCGATGGCCCGGAGGTACGCGTCGCTGCCGAGGAACTCCGCGTCGGAGGTCGCGGGCTTGCCGTACCTGAGCTTCGTCCCGCAGGATCCGTGCGGCCGTCTCCATGAGCAGCCGATCGGTGCCGATCACATGGGCGGCCACGAGGCGCGCGGACCAGCCCTGGCGCTCGCAGTCCTCGGCCCGGATGACGTGGCTCTCGAAGGCCTCGTGCGCCGCGACGAACGCGAGCGTGTCCATCCCTGCCGAGAGCACCGGACGGCCGGTGGTTCTTCCGGGGGGCTCAGCGGCTCCCGACGGCCAGCAGGCCGACCGCCCACGGCGCCGAGGCCAGCGTCCCGAGCGGCCGGCCGGTGGCCGCCTCGACCTTGATGATCGTGCCGCCCGAGACGACATACAGACGCTGCCCGTCCCCGCTGACCGCCACCGAATCGACGAGCCGGTCGGCGAGGTAGCGCGAATGGACGGACAGGTCGCCGGTGTAGATGACGATGACGCCGTGCTCCGCCGCCGCGTAGATCCGCGTGCCATCAGCCGACAGCGCCGCGGCGTGTCGCGGGGTGGTCGTCAGGCTCGTTGCGACGGGGGCCAGATCGATGCTCGAGCGGAGCACGGTGAGCCTCCTGGTATCGACCTCGCTCACCACACCGGCCGCGCCGTTCACCGCGTAGAGCCGCGCGTGCTCGGGATCGAGGAGCATCGACCACGCCGGCCGCAAGACGACGGGCACGTCCGGTATGTTGAGGATGCATTGCGCGTAGAGCTGCGTCGTGTTCAGCGCGTGGATGAACGGACCGCTCTCCGGATTCGTATACAGGCTCAGGAACCAATCGCCACCCACCGCCACGGACGCGTGATAGAGACCGTTCATGACCTCCGGGTCGGCGGTCTTGATCTGACCGAGCACGCCGGCCTGCAGCCCCGCGCCGTTGAAGCTCGCGACGCGCACGGCGTAGTGCGGCGCCGGCACGAGGTGCTCGACGAGGTACAGGTTTCGGCCATCGTCGCTCACCGCGTCGAAGCCGACGTCGCCATCCGCGGTGACCACGCGATCGAGCCGCTTGTTGGCGAGATCCACGACTGCGAAACGGTTGACCATCGCTGCGCCGGTCGGGTGCGGCGGAGCGACGAGCACCATCCACTTGCCGTTGGCCGAGAGACCGCTCGACGCCGGGCCATACGCGGCCGGGACCGACCAGCGGCCATCGAGGACGAATGACGCCTGGTCGAGGCCTGTCGTCGGGTCGATCCCGCGAACGGTCGTCGAGTCACCGGGATCGACGGTCCAGTAACGCGACCGGTCCGGCAGGAGCGTCCCGACGGGGAGCGACGCGACCAGCGAGTCCGTGGTCGCGTCGACGATGGACATCCCGGTGGCGGTCGCGATGTACAGCAGCTCGTGGGCGGGCTGGGATGCCACCTGCGAGGTCTCTTCTTTGAGGCCGCCGCAGGCGGCAAGCAGGACGACTGCGAGGAGCACTGCGATTCGGCGCATATCACCCCTACAACGGGAGGGCGGGACTGGTTCCCTTCTTCACCGCGGCCTGGCGGCCGCGTCCGCCGCAGGCGCTACTGGAAGCTGGCCGCGATCCGTAGGGCGGTGGCCTTGTCAACCTGGGCTTCGAGACGCATGACAAGCCCGTTCTGCTCCCAGATCAGCGTGTTCCCCGCGAGGCGGAGGGTGTCAGTGATGAACGACCCGCCGCCGTTGCTCGTGTAGAACACCTGGTGCGGCTGGCCCTCCATCCATGCGCCGGGTGCCCCGTTCACGGTCAAGAGCTCCAGCGTTGTCCCGGGTGGCACGACCTTCCCGAGGATCGCCGGCTCGAGATGGCCGCCGAACTCGGTCACGAGAGCAGCCAGCCCGAGCTGCGGCGACACCGGGATCCCCGGGCGTGCCCGGTACGCCAACGAGATGGCCGTCGAGCCTTCGACCGCGCGGACGTACACAGCATCCGCGCCGCCGAGCGCCGGATCGGTCGGCACGGCCACCACAAAGCCGGCGCGGTTCTCAGCACCGCCGAGCGTGACGAGCTCGCCGAGGGTCACTTGATCGAATGTCGGTACCGGTGTCGGGATCGATCCGGGCGAGCGCGAGGGCGTGGGGCTCGGCGTCGGCACCGGGCCGCGGAAGATCTCGACCCCGCGCAGCCGCAGGATGTCGGTCGCGGTAGTGCGAGCCTCGGGCGAGAACACGAGCACCGCGAGAAGCGCGAGCGCGATCGTCACGATCGCGGGCGCGAACCCGTAGCGCGGCGACCAGAACGCACGCCACCACTCGGACTTCCGCGGTGTCGTGATGCGGGCGAGCACGCGCGCGCGGACATCAGTCGTCGGCGGCCACGCCATCCGCGCGCCGAGGTCGGCGAGCGCCGCCGCGAGCTGGTCGCCGTTCATCCGCAGCTCAGGCATCGGCGTAGACCTCGCGCAGGCGAGCCATCGCGCGCGACAGCCGGGACTTCACCGTGCCACGCGCCACGCCGAGGACCGTGGCCATCTCGACCTCGGAGAGATCGAGGAAGTACCGGTAGGACAGCACGAGCCGGTCCTCCTCGCGCAGCCGCCCGATGGCGGCGAGCAGACCGCTCCGGAGATCGCCCGCGACGGCCGCGTCCTCGGGTGAGAGGGCCGTCTCACCCGAGGCGCGATCCGCCGCGGCACTGAGCTCGACCGTCGGACGACGGCCCGCAGCCGTCTTCCGGTTAATGGCCTCGTTGGCGACGATCCGCAGGAGCCACGGCCGGAACGGCGCGCCCTCACGGAAGCGATCGAGCGCGTAGTACGCCTTCACGAAGGCGTCCTGGGTCACGTCCTCCGCTTCGGCGGAGCTCGCCGTGATCACGTACGCGACCCGCGCGGCGAGCGCCTGGTAGCGCGTGACCAGCTCGCCATATGCGTCTTGGTCACCACGCCTCGCACGCTCCACCAACACGGATTCGCCCGGCTGCTCCAGTGGTCGGCCCTCCACGGAGTTCGTTACCGCCCCTCGTACAGCCGGCCGGCCTGATCGGTTCCCCCGTGGTCGGCCAGCCAGGCCGCCCGCGACACAAGGTCGTCGCGCGTCGCGGCGGCCAGCGCGTCGACCCCGAACGACGCGACCGCGAATGACGCCGCGGCCATGCCCGCGGCCAGCGCGTCGCGAAGGCCTGCGGCGTCGTCAAGGCCGTTCTGGGCGAGGCGGCCGATGAACCCGCCAGCCAGCGCATCGCCCGCTCCCGTCGGATCGATCGGCGTGATCGGATACGCGGGAAGCGCGTACGCGGCCTCGTGGGTGATGAGGGTCGCCCCGCCCGCGCCGCGCTTCGCGATGACCGCGCGCGGGCCGCGTCCGACGAGCAGCCGGCCGGCGGCGACCAGGTCGCGCTCGCCGGTGAGCTGGGCGAGCTCGCCCTCATTGAGCGAGACGATCGTCGCTCGCACGATCATCGCTTCGAACGCGCGGCGCCGCTCGCGGATCCATTGGTCCATCGTGTCCAGGAGGACCACGTCCGGCCGGAGCTGGTCGAGGGCCCGGCCCTGGATCGCCGGATCCGTGTTGGCGAGCAGGACATGCCGGGCGCCGCGCGCCCCGTTCGGCATGACCGGGTCCCACTGGTCGACGACGCCGAGGTCGGCGTTGCGAACCTCGCTCGCCGTCAGGCCGTCGCTGTAGCTCCCGGTCCAACGGAGCGTGCGCCCGGCGACGCGCTGCAGGCCCCCGAGATCCACACCGGCGCGTCGAACCGGCTCGAGCGCCTCGTCGTCCAGGTCGCTGCCGGCGATCGAGACGAGCGCGACAGGCCCGTACTTCGCCGCGGCGATCCCGGCGTACGCACCCGACCCGCCGAGCAGCCCGGCACGCTGCCCGGCGGGCGCGCGGACATCATCGAATGCGAGCGGACCGACCACGACCACGGGCACGGTCAATACGATGGACCCAATGCCACCCGAGCCGCTCCACGACTACGTCTCGCGCGGGTTCGCTCCGACGACCGAGCTCTACGAGAAGATCAGGCCCGAGTACCCGCATGCGGCGGTCGACATCCTCGTGCGAGAGCTCGGGATCGCGCGCGGCCGAATCGTCGTCGACGTGGGCGCCGGGACCGGCAAGCTCACCCGCGCGCTCGTGCGCACCGGTGCGACGGTCATCGCCGTCGAGCCGCTCGCTGAGATGCGCGAGCGTCTCGCGGAGAACGTGCCGGTGGCGGTCCCATTCGACGGCACGGCCGAGCACATGGCGCTCCGCGACGGCTCAGCGCACGCGATCACGGTCGCGCAGGCGTTCCACTGGTTCGACGGGGATCGCGCGCTCGCGGAGCTCCACCGGGTGCTGGCACCCGGCGGACGGCTCGGGCTCATCTGGAACGTGCGCGACCGCCGGACCGCGTGGGTCGCTGCGTTCGAGGCGCTCGTCGATGCCGTCGACCCGGACCGTCCCGATCACCAGACCGGGCGGTGGCGCCTGTCCTTCGACCGGACCGCGCTGTTCGGCCCGCTCGAGGAGCGCGACGTCGAGCACGCGCAGACCTTGACGCCGGCCGAGATCGCGGACCGGGCGGCGACGGTCTCGAGCATCGCAGCGCTCGGTGACGGCGAACGGGAGCGCGTCCTCGATCGCTTTCGGGAGCTCGCCGCGACCCATCCGGACCTCCGTGGCCGCGACACGGTGACGCTCCCCTACCTCACGAAGGTGTACTGGACCGAGAAGCGCTGATATTGGTCGTCCCTGTGAGTCAGACGTCCGCTGACTTTCGTGGGGAGGCCGGTCAGGCGCTATTCGGTTACTAGACCGCGCCGTCCTTGCGCAGCTTCGCGATCTCCGGTGCCGCGTAGCCGAGCTCGGCCAGCACTTCGTCGGTGTGTTCGCCGAGGAGCGGCGGGGGCATTCGCACGGAGGGTGGCGTCCCATCCATCCGGACCGGGATCCCCGGCGCTCGCACCCGGCCGGCGGTCGGATGGTCGACCTCGGCGATGAGGCCGAGGTGCCGGACCGTCGGGTCAGCGAACACGTCGTCGAGGCCGTTGATCGGCCCGACCGGGACGTTCGCCTTGCGCAGCCGCGTCACGACGTCGTCCTTCCGGAGCGAGCCGATGCGCTTCTCGAGCAGCGGGATGAGCGCCGCGCGATTCTGGATGCGCTTGCCGTTGTCGGCGAAGCGCGGGTCATCGGCGATGTCATCGAGATCGAGCGCCGCGCAGAGCCGCTCGAACAGCGCGTTGTTGCCGGCGCAGACGTTCACGAAGCCGTCGGCGGCGCGGAACGTCTGGTACGGGACAATCGAGGCGTGCACATTCCCTTCGGGCTTCGGCACGGTGCCATCGGCGAAGTACCGCGCGGCCTGCCGCGACAGGAGCGCGACCTGCCCGCCGATCATCGTCGCGTCGATGGCCTGTCCTTCGCCGGTGCGCTCGCGCGCGTGCAGCGCGGCGAGGATCGCGAACGCGGCGAACATCCCGGCGACCATGTCCGCCTGCGGGACGCCCACCATCACCGGGTCGCCGCCCGGCGGGCCGGTCAGGCTCATGATCCCGCCCATCCCCTGCACGATGAGGTCGTACGCCGCCCAGGCGCGGCCGGGGCCGTCCTGACCGAAGCCGGAGATCTGACAGAAGATCGCCTGCGGGTTCAGGGCGCGGATGCGCGCCTTCGGAAAGCCAAGGCGAGCGAGCGTCCCCGGACTGAAATTCTCCACGACGACGTCGGCTTTCTCGATGAGCCGCTCGAGGACCTGCGCGCCGTCGGGGTGCTTGAGGTCGAGCGTGATGCTGCGCTTGTTGCGATTGATCGAGAGGTAGTACGCGGACACGCCGTTGATGTATGGCGGGGCCCAGCCGCGGGTCTCGTCGCCAGTGCCGGGTTGCTCGACCTTGATGACCTCGGCGCCGTGATCGGCCAGCATCAGCGTGCAGTACGGCCCCGCGAGCGCGCGCGTGAGATCGACGACGCGGATCCCGGCCAGCGCGCCCTCCGAGGCGCCGCCGCTGATCGCGGGCAGCGCCTCGAGGGTGTCCTCATCGCTGAGGATCGCGTCGGCGTCGCGCTGCTCGCCGTTGACGATGAACGCGGCGGTCTCGGCCGCCGGGATGCCGAGGCCCTGCACGACCTCGAGTGCCGACCGGCCCGCGCCGTCGACCCGCAGCTGCTTGACGCCGCCGGGGCTGAACTGCCGAAGCTCGCCGTGGAGCACGAGCGTGATCACGGCGCGATCTCGAGCGTCGGCCCGACGATCGCGCGCGTCGCGCCGTCGAGCCGGTCATCGACCAGCCGGATCGTCTCGCGGAACAGCTTGACCGCCGCTTCCGCTTGACGGAACGCATCGCCGTCGTTGAGACCGAACGCGGCCCGATGCTCCGCGGTCCATGCCGGACCGGCCGCCGCACGGACGATCTTGAGGTACTCGTTCTCGGTCGGGATCGGCGTGAGGAACGCCACCGCCATGATCCGCTCGCACTTGCCGGTGAGCGACGCGGCCGCGTGCAGCGCCTTCGATTCGTCGCGCCGCTCCAAGCCGTCGCGGATCTTGAACACGTACTCGCACGACGCGCCGACCTTCTGGCGGACGTACGCGGTCGCGGCATGGCGCAACGGGCGGTAGTCGAAGTCGCGAGCCGTCGCCTGGAGCGCCGCCAGCGCGCCATCGCGATCCACGAGGATGCGCATCGCCGCGAATGACGGAGCCGCCCAGATCGCCATATCGGGCAGCTCGAGCTGCGCGATCTGCTCCGCGTGCGTGATCGAGCTCGACATCACCAGTCGTCCAGTCATGAAGGTCGCGCGGGTCAGCCACTTGTCGGCCGCGCCTGCGACGGTGGACTCGATGTCGATGTCGCTCCAGCGCCCCGCCTCGCCCCGTGCGGCGCTCCCGAGGACGGCCACGCCCCGTACGGCTGGCCCGTCGGCGAGAGCAGCGAGGTGGCCCAGCAGGTCGGGCGTCAGAACCTCGCCGAGCGATGTGGCCATGGATTCGCAGAGTACCGTCTGGTCGTGGCCGAGACGGCGACGGTGCCGCTGTTCCCCCTCGGGAGCGTGCTGTTCCCGGGGATGCTGCTGCCGCTCCACATCTTCGAGCCGCGCTACCGGCTGCTGCTGCAGCGCGCGCTCCAGACCGACCAGCCGTTCGGGATCGTGCTGATCAGCTCCGGCCCTGAGGTCGGCGGACAGGCCGAGCCGCACCGGATCGGCACCACCGCGCGGGTGGTCGGGACCACGCCGTTGCCGGGCGGGCGGTCGTTCATCATCGTGCGCGGCGAACGCCGGTTCGCGATCGAGACGATCGACGCCGAGCGGGAGCCGTACCTCGTCGGCGAGGTCCGCTACCTGGATGAGGACGACGGCGCCGACGCGGCGGAGCTGGCGGATCGCGCCGCGGACTCGTTCGGGCAGTACCTCACTGGGATCATCTCGACCTCGAACGACGCGCGCACCGAAGTGCCGCTCGCAGAGCTGCGCGAGGGCACTCCGGCAGATGTCTCCTACCGGATCGCCGGCGGCCTCGGCATCGACGCGGCCGAGCGCCAGCGGCTGCTCGAGACCGAGCGCGCGGCGCCGCGGCTCGAGTCCGTCATCCGGCTCCTCGAACGCGAGAACACGCTGCTGAAGGAGCTGCTCCTGCGGCTTCGCGCGCGCGGCGAGGCGCCGCGACTCAACTAACCGAGCCCAGCGGAGTGCACGACGTCGCCGCCGACGACGGTGCCGCTGATCTTTAGCCCGGGCCAGTCCTCGACCGGCGTCGATGCGAGATCGCGTTCGACGACCGTCGCGTCGCAGCGCATCCCGACGGCGAGTGTGCCGCGCTCGTGCTCCGCGTTCATCGCGTAGGCCGCGCCCGAGGTGTAGCCCCCGATGGCCTCGGCAAGCGTGAGCGCCTCCTCCGGGTGCCAGCGATCGACATCCGCCGGGCGCTTTCGCGCGACCGCGGCGTGCATCCCGAGCAAAGGATCGATCGGCTCGACCGGCGCATCCGAGCCGAACGCGAGCCGCGCGCCGGCAGACAAAAGCTTCCGCCACGGATAAGCGCGGGCCGCCCGATTCGGGCCCCAGTACCGATCGACGAGGTCGCGATCGCTCGTCGCGTGGATCGGCTGCATCGACGCGATGACCCCGAGCGTGCCGAACCGCGCGATGTCCTCGATCCGAAGGAGCTGCAGGTGCTCGACGCGCTGCCGGAGCGCCCGATGCGTCGCTCGCGTCGGCGCGATTGCGTCGAGCGCCACGCGCACCGCGCGGTCCCCGATCGCGTGGATGGCGACGGCGAGGCCGTTCTCCGCCGCGCGGACCACGTCCGGACCGAGGGTCGACGGATCGATCGTCAGCAGCCCACGGTCGGTGGTCCCGACGTACGGCTCCTCGAGCGCGGCGGTCTGCGAGCCGAGGGCGCCGTCGGTGAAGATCTTCAGGTGCCCGACGCGAAGCCATTCGTCCCCGAGGCCGCTCCGCAACCCGAGCGCGATGGCCGATTCGAGGCTCGCGTGCGGGATGCCCATCGCGACGCGCAGTCGGAGGTCGCCGCGATCGCGGTGGCGCTGGAAAGCGCTGAACGCCGCGGCGTGCTCGAGGTCTTCGATCGCGGTGATGCCGCGACGGTGGGCCTCGCGCTGACCGCGCTCGATCGCGGCGAAGCAGTCATCGCTCGTGGGCGGCGGCACGACGGCGTCCGCGAGCCGGTTCGCGTTCTCCTTCAGGATGCCGGTCGGCGCGCCGGACGGATCGCGCTCGATCGCGCCGCCAGCGGGATCCGCTGTACGGGCGTCGATCCCCGCTGTCCGCAGCGCCGCGGTGTTCAGCCAGCGCGAGTGGCCGTCCCGGCTACGAAGCGCGGCCGGGCGTCCATCCGTCGCGCGATCGAGCTCCGCGGCCGTCGGCCAGCGGCCCCACCGGTTCTTGTCGAAGCGTCCGCCAAGGACCCACGCTGCTCGCGGCAGCGCCCGCGCATATTCGGCGATGCGCGCCAGCGCGGCCTCGACCGTGGGCTCGTCCCGCAGATCGATCTGGTCCATCTGGATCGCCCACCACGTGAAGTGGACGTGCGAGTCATGCCAGCCGGCGGTCATGAGACCGCCTTTGAGGTCGATCCGTTCCGCGCCGGGGTGCGCCTTCGCGACATCGGTCGCCCGGCCGACGGCGCGGACCACGCCGTCGACGGCCACGAGCGCTTCCGCGCTGGTGCCGTCGCCGACGTGGATCCGGCCGCCGTGGAAGAGCTGCGCGCTCACGCGCGCCGGATGCTAGCTACCGCTCTCGATCGGTGCGCCGATCAGGCTGCCGTATTCGGTCCAGCTTCCGTCGTAGTTCCGGACCTTCTCGTGGCCGAGGAGGTACTTGAGCACGAACCACGTGTGCGAGCTGCGCTCGCCGATCCGGCAGTACGCGATCGTCTCGATCGAGCCGTCGAGGCCCTTGTCGCCATAGATGCGCGTCAGCTCGTCAGCGGCCTTGAACCGACCGTCTTCGCCCACGGCGCTCGCCCACGGGACGTTCACCGCGCCCTTGATGTGGCCGCCACGCTGCGCGCCTTCCTGCGGGAGGTTCTCGGGCGCGAGCAGCTCACCCGAGAACTCTTTGGGCGAGCGGACGTCGACGAGCTTCTTCCCGTTCTTCTCGACCGTCTCGAGCACGTACTGGCGGAGCGCTCGCAGCGATGTCTCAGGACCGCTCGCCGCGTACCGGCTGGCCGGATACGTCGGCACGGCCGTCGTCACCGCGCGCTGCTCCGCCAGCCACTTGGTGCGACCGCCGTTCACGAGACGCACATCGGCGTGGCCGTAGTACTTGAGCAGCCAGAAGAACCACGC
>CAAGKR010293580.1_pt1 | contig 11002 bp, 9 predicted proteins | sample 2556971 | NCBI WGS metagenome assembly CAAGKR01 (sample SAMEA5207829, study PRJEB30636) | soil metagenome | biome: forest; feature: boreal; material: soil | place: USA | collected 2011-09 | depth 1 m
AGCTCGGCAGCCGACGGGGTGACAGCGGGGGCGACGGCGAGTGTGAAGGGTTCTGTCACCGGGATGACATCGACTGCGAAGGTTTTTGTCGCGGCGATCACGGCAGTGTGCAGGGTTTCCGCCCCCCACCCCAGCGCAGCGGCCTCGGTCTGCCACCGGTCGTGCAGCACCGACACACTCGCCGCGGGTTCCTTCGCGTCCCTCGTCCTCAATACCGCGGCCTTGGTGACCGTGGCCCGCTCATTCCTCGTCAGCGAACGCCCGAGGGTCGCTTCGTAGTCGGCGATGACTGGCGCTGCTTCGGTGGCGATTTGTGCTGTTCTTTTGCTCCAGGCGGTCATGACTTCTTGGGGGACGCCGAGGATTTCCGCTTGCCCGTGCGCATTCGGCGCTCCGAACTGAACGCCGAGCCTCGAGTGGAGTTCGGCTCGCAGCGCGGCTTGGTAGAGGACGCCGCCGGCTTTCTTGTGATGGAACAGCTCATGCCCGTCGACAGTGCGCCACACCCCGTCCGCGCACAGCAGCTTGTTCGGCACCAGCGCGTGGGTGTGCAGCTGCGGATCCCCGGCCCGTGACGTGCGGTGATCAAACAGGGCCGCGGCGAACCCAGCCGTGCGGATCTGCTCGACCCCGTCGGTGCCGCGCCGCGACAACGCCGCATGGCTGTCGAGATACGCGAGGGCGGCCAGCACAGCGGCCCGGTGCGCTTGCGCGACCTGGGTTTGCGCGGTCGCCCCACCCAACGCCCACAGCACGCTGACGCTCTTGGGTGCCGAGAACGTGAGGTCGAACCCCGTGACCGCATCCGCCCGCCACGCCCGCCCCAGAGCCTCACCGGTGACGGGGTGCAGGCCGCGGGCGAACACCGCCTCCAGCTGCTGCTCACTGACCTCAGTGCCCGGTTCGAGCCCGAGCTCCGGCAGGCCGCGGCCGACCCACATCCCGGGTTGCTCACCCGCGCCGAGGTAGTACTCACACGCGCCGACCGCAACGCTCTTCTGGTAATACCGCCAGGAGGTGCGGCCGATCTTCGCCGACGACAACACGTCTGTTTCCCCCGCACCGATATCGCGACCCAAGCCGCCAACCATACATTCGAAGAATGCATATGTCTGCTGAATAGGAGAGTGGATTATGGAGGGTGTGCTTGATGGTGGTGGTGTCGTGTCGGATGGTGTCGTGTGGTTCGGATTTGGCTTGTGGGCTTGGGTTTCCGGAGGGTTGTCAGGCTGGTGTGGCTCGGGGATTTGTTGGGTGTGAGTTTGTGGATGCGCGGTCGGCTATTTGACGTTTCAAAGGTTTGCGTTCATCGGGAAATGGCAGCGCGTGATATTCCGTGTCACGAGGCGATATTCGGCCAACGAATAGGAGCCAAAGAATCGGTCCGAGAATTCTGCTGCCAGTGCCCGCATGGCCAAGTCAGCGGGGATGACGGTAGGGATGACACCAGCAGCCTCGCGACACCCTGCGCGCCCCCGGACGTCGACGGCCGCGCGGGGTCGCGCCGACGTGGTGCTGCGGCTCAGTTCCGCGCGGGTGTCCACTTCCACCGTGACCGACACGCCTGTACGTAGCGGAGTACATGACACACAGCACAGTCAGAAACGATTCCCCGATCAAGGAGCGACGGCGATGGCGAGACCCGACACGACACCAGCAGCACGCGACCGAAACTCACGCCCCGGACAGCCGGCGACTCGGGTCGACCCAGCGGTGCCGCTACCCGCCGTCCTCGACCTCGTCCAAGCTGCCGCGCTCCTCGGTGTGGGGCGAACAACCGCCTACAAGCTCGTCCACGACCAGCAGTGGCCGACCCCCGTGCTGCGACTCGGCCGGCTCATCAAAATCCCCACCCAACCACTGCTCGAACTGCTCGCAGGCACCAGGCATGACGTCGCCTGATACGGACGGCCGGCAGTGGCCCGGGTTGCGCCGAGACGCCCCCCACTGCAGGCGTGGTCTCCGGTGCCGCGCTTTTGCGGACCTTTGCTCCAGCTTCGGGCTAACTGGGTACTTACGGGTGAACTATGGGTGAATCCGAGATTTAGCTCTTGCTAATCCGCTTGGGCCGTTAGTACGTTTCGCCTCGTAAACCCAGGCCAGGTTCGCGAGTTCTGCATAGTCGGGCGCTGGTTGTCCGTAGCACGGCTCGCTGGCCGGCCTGGTCGGTGAGGGTGACGCATCGCCGCGGTCGCGGCGGATGCCTCCGACGGGGGTTCGTTCGTGCAACGTCGCGCCTTTTCGAGGTCCCGCATTGGCTGTCTTGGCGGCCATAGGCGGCACCGCGTTCGCGTCGTCCAGCACTCCTGCGTCGGCGCCGGAGGCGGCTGCTGGGCCGCATGCACAACCGAGCGACACGACTTCCCGGGGCGGTGAGGCCGCGCGCCAGCATCCGAATTAAGTGACGCCAACCCGGTGTCAATACCAAGGTCAGGAACGCTCACCGAGAGGAACGATCATGAGGGCAGGACCTTCACGCCGTTTTATCAGACGAGCCACTACGTGCGCCGTTTCGGCGTCCATCATCGGACTTTCCGCAGCTGCACCAGCATATTCGGCGTCAGCGGCCCCACCGACTGGGACGGGCATCACAGAGCATTACCAGGGGAAGACCTTCGCGCTCAGCCCTGGAAACTGGCACGGCGCCAAGGACTGCGCGATCGTTTCGCCCACGCAGGCATATTGCTTCAACACTGACGCCGATTTCGCATCGTTTACGAGCACCGAGCGCGCTGCGGATGGCTCAGCAATCGCCACCACGTCGAAGGCCATCGTTGCTTCTCCCGACACCACCGGGGTCTGCAACGGCTGGGCAAAGATATGGAACGGTGCCAACTTCACGAACACAGGCCTGGCCTTTGAGGACTACGGCACACAGCAGTACCTCGGCGACTACGTGTCTGTGCCCTTCAATGTCGTCTCGTGGTTCACAGACGGAAAGCGCAGCTACAAGGCAATGACGAACTGTTGGGGGTTCGCAAACGACCCGGGCAACATCACCATCCACACCAACGCTGACGCCACCAACGATGGTGGGCACGAGGTGTCGTACATATTGTTGCTCTCCGGCACCGGATGACGTCCTGAGCTTGCGGGGGATCAACGCCGCCGAGAGGCGGCGTTGATCCCCTAAGAATTCGCTGTAGGGCGATCCCGTCAAGTCGAGAAGATTGCGACAGGGCGCACCGGTGTTCATGCATGTGGCTACGGTGCGTCGACACCCACGTTAGCGACTTGCCCGGCGTGGAGGATCACGTTGTACTGCTCGATGGTGGGTTGCGGTGGGAGCCGCAAACCGCACGGAGCACTTGGCGTGTCGACCTCTTCAACCTCCAGGGGCGCGCCACTTGTCGGATCGACAATCAGATACGTGATCCCCCGACCCAGTGCGTGTTGTTGGAGCAGCGTCTGCTCGACCTGTGAGGACGGTCCGCTCACGCTTAGGCACGTACGACCCGCGTCGAATGTCCCCGTCTGGATGCCGACGGCTAGTCCGGTTCGGCCCGCGGAGTCGGTCACCGTGCCCGCGTCAAAGACGCCCGACAGATTTGCCAAAACCTCATACATGCTGGCGTTTTGCGCCGCGCTGGCGGTTCCTTCGCTCAGATGAGACATGACCCCTTGTGCGATCGTCACATCGCGATCGTCGGCGCTAGCGCTGCTTCCCAACAGTGCGGACATGACCGCCGTGGGCGATGTGGGGAGGCTTGCGTTGGTGTCTTGCCAATGGGAATCAGTGCTCTGAGTTCCCGATGACCCGACCGTCGCACCTGATCGGGTGGTGTCTTGCAGCCAACTCTTCTCAACACTCGCTCCGCCGGGTGAGATCCACACCTGCCGCACAGTCGTTTCGACGACGGTGGTGGCGTGATGCCGGCTTACGTCGGTCTGAAGAGCGTAATTCTGTGTCTTCGCGTAACGCACTGCACCGTTGCCGGCGGGTGACTGAGTTTGGGCCGCCGCTGCGCCCGTCAACGTATCCACGGCCTGCTGATGGGTACCGTTCCCGAACTTCAGTGGTATCGGCAACGCCGGAGTGCCGACAGCTGTACCCGCCCCAAGAGCGAGCAAAGCGATGGCAGACGCGACCACACTTGCGGTCACGGCCGTGCCGATCACAGCCAACCGTCTCGGATAACCAAACGGCCCACGCTTCTTCACGTCCCGTACGCCCAGCGAGTTCGAGTCGGAGCGTTCAACCGCCGTTCGCGCGATGACCGTGCCCCACGCCCTCGTGCTGTCCACCGGCAGGGTCTCTCCCAGGATCTGAATCCGCGTCCGGATTGATGTTTCGATGTCGTGGGATGTCATTGCTCGAATGCCTCCTTTGTTTGACGTGCTCTCTCGAGGGCGCGCCGAATAAGGACCGAGACGGTCCCCGCGCGGCATCCCATCAACTGCGCTACCTCGGCCAAAGGAAGGTCGCAGTAGTACCGCAGAACTACCGCCGTGCGCTGGCGGACACTTAGCGTCTGAAGAAAGGACCACAAGCCATACACTTCGGGCGGCGCCTGAACCAGCGGCCGGCCGGGGGCATGTCGGCGTTCCAAGATTTGGCGCCGCTGCCAGCTACGCACGCGATTCACGACGGCCTTGTGGATGTAGTGACTCGCGTCGTTGGGCACAGTGTCGGTCCTCAACATCTTGACGAAAACGTCTTGGACCACGTCCTCTGCGACGTCCTGCGAGCCGCTCAGAAGCCAGGCGGCCCGTACGAGCCGTGCGTAGTTAAGCCGGAACACCTCCTCCCAGCCCTCGGAGCTCGCGCCCCGCCCAGCGGCGGCAGTCGCCGGGGCATTGCCTGGTCTCGACGTCATACCTCTAAGACCCACAGCGCTCCCTTTGGTGAAGACACCTTGCGAATATTTGCTTAGACGGGCGCGTCTCAGGCTAATCCTGCAAGGTCGGCCGACTCGGTGCATGTCGCGTCGGCCAAGACCGCCAGAGCGTAGAGTCGAGAACCTCTACACGCGCGCGGGGCACGCGTGTACGCGGTAGATGAGAGTTACTGACGGCGGACACGGCATTGGCCCCAGACGCCATCACCACAACCCCGATCGCCCCCGCCCAACAGTGGCTCACCAGCGACCGCTCAACGCCGACGACCGCGCCTGTCTTTCAGGCCACGGCAGTTTGTGAGACGTTGTCCACAGCCATACCGCGACTTTGGTGAGCTTGATGACACCCATAGGTAGGTGAAGGGCTTTCCTACTTAAGGAGCAAACCTGATGACGCCATCGCCATCGCCATCGCCATCGCCGTCGACGCCGGCTGCGGGTCCGGGCACGTCGCGCCCAGCATCAGCACTTGATTCCGCGGTGCCGCTTCCCGCGGTTCTCGACCTCGTCCAAGCCGCCGCGCTCCTTGGGCTTGGGAGGACAACGGCCTACCGGCTGGTGCACGACGAGCAGTGGCCGACCCCGGTTCTGCGGCTCGGCAGGCTCATCAAGATCCCTACCCAACCCCTCCTGGATCTCCTCGCTGGCACTACGCGTGGCCGGAGCGTCACCCGCGACCTCAATGACCTCGATGCTCGTACTGAGACGCTTATGCCGGTACCGCATCATTGACGTGGATGTGCCGTGACTGCTACACAGTCTCCAGTTCGAGCGGAATATATCGGGGGAGGTCGCCATGGGTGTTTTGAACCGATGCGGAACGCGGGGCCGTCGGACTTTAGCAGCGGCGTGCGCGGTCGCACTTTCGTCGGCGGTCCTCGCAACCTCAGCGTCTCCCGTGCAGGCGGCGAGTTGCGTATCTGGACAGTGGCGCGCAGCGGACGCTGCTAGCGGGGGACCAGGGTCATACGACGGCGTCAACGCACAGATGTACGTGCCACCCTTGTCGGCACTCGGGAACTACGCCTCGTACTCGCCGGGCGGTGACATCTACGTGATATCCGGCGGCGGGGACATGGTGCAGTTCGGCTGGACGGTTTATCACGGCGCGACCCGCCTATGGTGGAAAGAAAGCATTCCGGGGCACAGTGAAACCGGGCCGACCCCAAGTCAGACGATCAGCACCGGGTTCCACAACTTCAGACTTCTTTGGCTGGCAGCGTACAACGGCTCGGGACAGCCGATCCCGGCCAAGTATGGGTTGTACATCGACAGCACTTCCTTCGCCCAAACGGCGGACACGCATCCCTACAACGAGCCGCAAGCTTCGGTGACCGGCGAGCAGGACAACAGTTGTGGGGTAATCGACAACAAGACTGTGCGCAACCCCTCTCCCCCCTACGGAACCCTGTGGTTCCACACAGAGCCAACAGGTTGGGTCTTCTGGACTGGGGACGATCGGTGGGCCGTTAACCCACCCGGGACCTCCGAATACACGTCGAACGGGATCCCCGACGACACACCGGCTGGGATCGGCACCGACTATGCGTACGGGGGCTACTGAGATGAACATTCGACTTGCGTTCTTCAGCGCCGCCACGGTGGCTTTGGCCACAGCGGCGGCCGGGTGCGCTAGCCAGCCAACGGCGCAGCCCGCTGCTCCGAATACTGTCGATTCGCCCACCACCTCGCCATCGCCGACCGCTCCGCCCACGTCCGCTGCTGCCTCGGATAGCTGGGCCGGGTACGGAGTGCCTTGTCTCGCGACACAAGCAACGGCGGTCGTTGACGGGCAGGTGTTGACGGCGCAGACGCCTGCCACGCTCCCAACCCTGCACGGACCATTTAGCAACATCGGCGTTCGCTTCACCGTCGGCGGGGGCAAGCTCTCAGATGCGCGAATTGACGTCGTGGCTAACGCGACCACGACGCCTGCCGCAGCCGATCCGACCGCCGGTGCGAACGAGTCACGTGCGCTCAGCGCGGGGACCGAACCAGGGTTGGCTGCACGCGCCACCTTCACGGGTTTCGCGCAGGGAGTCTTTTCTCTGAGCCTCGGTTCGCTTGATACGGCGCTGCACCTCACGGTGCCCGCCGGCACACAGCCGACGAACACCGCGACCGCCCCCACCGGTGCGACCGCCACGGTTGTCGCCGTCGCGACACCGCCCATCGCGTCGAGTTACACCGTCTACATCGTCGAACACCTCGACATGGCGGCCTGTAACGGCGGCTCGCCGGCGGACGGCCTGGGGATCCAAGCGCTTGCGACCCTGACCCCCTGAACGCTCAGGCTCCATATCCGTTCGTGTCGGGCGGGCATGAGGCGATCACAAATCGCATCGCCATCGCCGGTTGGTGTCGGCTGGGTTTTGCAGAAAATCCCTATGCTGTAGGGAAAATCATGCACCTGACGGTGGTTTGATCAGGCACGCTGGGGTGGCGTTTCGCAATCCCGCGGCTTCGCAACTCGAGGCTCCTTCACATTGCCTCTCACTAGGCGATTCGCTTGCGGATGCTGTCGAGTGCCGCGACCGCAGCGGCGTCAGCATTAGGCAACGTGTGGAGATATTTCTGGGTGGTAATGATGCTGGAGTGGCCCATCCGTTCCTTGACCACTTGGATGTCGGCACCACCGGCGAGGAGCCATGACGCGTGTGCATGACGCAGGTCGTGGAACCGGACGTCAAAACCGAGGCCGACTTTCTCCAGAGTTGGAATCCAGACTTCCTGCCGGAACCAGGCGCGTGGGATATGACCATCGGTGTTGAGACTGCGTGGCTGTCGTGGTTGGTCTTTGCCTGCGGCGCGCCGTACGGCGCGGTACATCGCGCAGGCGTCTTTGCAGTTGCGGCATCGGCATTTGCCGGCACCGTAGCCCGAGAGCGTGCCGTGCCGGTAGCGGCGACCCTGCTCATTTGGTTCGGTGTGACCGAGGGTGTCGGGGTCGGGGAGCACGGCGGGGCGGCGGTATGGAGTTTCGGTGGGCTCTGGTGCTCTGAAGAGCAGCGATTCCGGCGTCAAGCCGTCGACGTGCTCGCGTAGCTGGCCGAACATGTGCCGGCTCAGGGTCACGCCGCGCCATTCGGTGTCCTTCGGATACTGCTTGACGAAGAACCTTTGCCCGTCCGGGTTGAACCTCGCCACGATCTCCCCGGCGACGCGAGACACGGTGATAACCCCGGTGTCCCAGTCAATGTCCTTGACTCGCAACTCAACGAGCTCACCCCAACGCAGCCCAGTCTCGACATCGGTCTCGACGAACAACTGCAGCTCGCGGGTCGGCAGATTTGCGTGAATCAACTCGAACTGCTCGGGCGTGATGACGCGGCGACGCTTGCTGGCAACCGCAGGGGTTTTGACGCCCATACAGGGATGGAGAAATGTGATCTGGTCGTTCAACGCGGTCGTGAAGATGGCGCTCAAGACCGTCATCGCGTAGCGGATCGTGTGCGGTTGCACGCCTTTCCGCTGCAGGCTTAGGACCCATTCGCGAACGTCGGCGGGCAGGATGTCGATCAATCGGTAGCCTGCGAACGTCGGCATGATGTGGCGGTAGATGCAGTAGCTGTAACTCTGCCGGGTGGCGAGTTCTATGACGTGGTGTGGGAACCAGACCTCCTCCACGTAGTGCTTGAACCGTTGTCGGCCGCGTTGGAGGTCTTGCCCACGACCTTCGCTGGCCCGGGCGGCCGCTCGTTGCCACGCGCCGTTGGCTTCCTTTAGGGTCGGGAACGTCCCCGCTGAGCGTCGGTGGCCACCGAGATCTGTGTAGTAGGCGGTGTAGCTCGGCCGGCCGTCGCGACCTACTCGCTTGCGGGACTGGCCCACAGAACCCTCCATGACCGAGCACATCTTGACCCCGATTTGACCCCGGAGGACGTCCTGATGCGGGTCATCACGGGACGGTACCGATGAACACGGGATGGCAGAAAGACCTTACTACACAAGGGATTCTAGCCGTGATTGTCATTCATGTGAAGCGTGGCCTAGGACCTCAAAGAGCGGTTCGCATCGAGGGGGTCAGGGGTTCGAATCCCCTCAGCTCCACCCATCGTCGCAGGCCCGCCGCCCGGATTCGTCGCGGCCGCAACCTTCCCGACGTCCGCGTTGTCGGGCAGTTCGATTGAGCGCCGCACATCGACCACGGCTTTGTCGGCCATCATGCCGATGATGTCGTCATGGGCGAAGAAGTAGACCCGCTTGCCGTCTGCTCACAGGCCGACTCTGTCGATGCCCGTGCTGCTGACCTCATGCATCGCCGAAGCGCCGGCCGCTCGGTCCACCTACCGCGCTCGGCTCGCCGTGCTACGGGTGATGGGCTTGAGCCAGAGCGCAGCCGTTGTCGGTTGCAGGCTTCGTTGGACGGAGTCGAGCAGGTGAACGTTGACATCGTCGAACGCGTGCGCCGCGGCGACGTTGGCGCGGAACTCAGCGATCAGCTCGTCGGCGCGATAGCGCGTGCGATTGAATCTCCGATCGACGACATGCTGGGTGCGGCGCCGCAGTGGATTGAATACGGCCGCGGTCGCCAGGGTGGCGGCCGCGACTCCCACCGGGGACGAGAGTTGGAATGCCTTGGTAATCAATGTGACAAGAACCGCGTAGAGACCGACCAGTGTGCCCGTGACGATCGCGTACGACAGTGTCCTGCTGATGAGTCGGTCGATGTCGTACAAGCGGTAACGCAAGATCGCGAAGCCCGTGGCGATCGCAATCAGCGAGAACGCGCTTGACTCGACTGCAGCCTGGGTTGAGTCTCCAACCTGAAGCACATCGATCACGATTTCGGCGACGATCGCAACCGCTGCCGCGGCGACGAACCACCGGATCTGGAGTCTTTGGATTCCGTCGGACCGCCGCCAGCGCACCGCCAAACTGACGGCTGCGCCGATTACGCACGGGACGATGGCGAAGATGCTGCACTCGCCGATGAGGAACAGGACGCCTTTCCAACCCGTTGGGCTTGGGGTTTTGCTTGACAGCAACTCTGCCGTCGGTGTGAGCCAGGCGGGGATTCCGACGAAGATCACTCCGCCAGCCATGACCGCGACGGACGCGAACTCGAACCCCCGCCAGGTGCGCCCTGGCAACCGTCCGCTCGGAAAGTAGAGAAGTCCGAGCGTGATCAACAAGAAGAGAGCAGGGAACCACAAAATGGTGACCCACGCGCCCGTGTGTGCGATGACGTCCGGCCAGCCGTGCAAGACCGCGAAGCGCGCGAGCCGGTCGCCGAATTGATTCAGCCGATCAAGGAACGAGCCCGCGAGGAAGACCCAGGCAACGCCGTTGCGTGGCTGCGCGCGGGTGATCATCACCGCAACGATCGGAAAGCTGATCAAGATCACGCCGCCAACCGCGGCAGGAGTATCTCTGAGGGCGATTGACAGGCCGGTCGTCGCCAGGCTTAACGACACGACCACCGCTGCTACCAGCCGCGATGCGGTACGAAGTCGCCTGTCCCACGTTGCAACGGCCACGTCTGGCCTTGCTCCGTCCACGGACACGACTTGCTCCCTCGCCGTACAACGCTTCGGTGTGATGCCTGAGTGTCGGGCTGAACCGTTCGCGCAACGTTACGAGGTTCGGCAAGATAAGACAGCCATGCCACAGCTACCTTTTCCGCTCGAGCCTTCGCCGATCCATGTGCCGGAGGCGGTGCTGGCAGACCTTCGCGCACGTTTAGAGCTCACCCGCTGGCCGGTCGATGCGGGCAACGATAATTGGTTCTACGGCGTGGGGCGAACGTACCTCGAAGAACTCGTCGACTACTGGGCCCACAGCTACGACTGGCGTAAGGCCGAAGCGGCCATCAACACCTATGAACAGTACAAAATTGACGTCGCCGGCGTCCCCGTTCACTTCATGCGCAAGTCGGGAGTCGGGCCGAATCCGATACCACTCATCCTGAGCCACGGCTGGCCGTGGACCTTCTGGCACTGGTCCAAAGTCATCGACCCCCTCGCTGACCCCGGAGCGCACGGCGGTGATCCGGCTGATGCATTCGACGTTATCGTGCCGTCGCTGCCGGGCTTCGGGTTTTCCACTCCCTTGCCGAACAACCCCGACATGAACTTCTGGAAGGTCGCCGATCTGTGGCACGTCCTGATGACCGACGTCCTTGGCTACTCGAAGTACGCGGCAGCAGGGTGTGACGTCGGTGC
>CAAGKR010218137.1_pt1 | contig 10998 bp, 8 predicted proteins | sample 2556971 | NCBI WGS metagenome assembly CAAGKR01 (sample SAMEA5207829, study PRJEB30636) | soil metagenome | biome: forest; feature: boreal; material: soil | place: USA | collected 2011-09 | depth 1 m
ACGTAGGCGTTGACCTTCTCGGTGTCGACGCTCTTGTTCCCCTCGTAGACGCGCGCGCCGTCGACGCCGGCCCGCGCGGCCACCGCCAAGACCTCACCCTCCAGCGCCTTGTCTTTCATTGGGCCAAACTTGTTGAAGAGCGGTGCGATGAAAACCGGCGTCACCAGTAAGACCAGCGCGAAGAATGGCAGCGACAGCGCACCCGTCCAAAGCCACCAGCGGGTCGGGCTGCGCGCCAGGAGCAGGTAAGGCACCCAGAGGACCAACCCTCCGACCGCCACGCCGATTACCAACCCCTTGAGCTCGTCCCCCGCCCATTTCGCGAACCGCTGCGTCGACAGACCGTAGGCGTGCTCGCGCGCGTAACCGGCGTAGTACAAAAGGGGGAGCTGGATCAGAAATAGTAGCGCCGACAGCAGCACCAGGTAGACGACCAGCGTCGGGTAAAAGTGCCCGCGTCCCAGGCCAGCGGCGAACGTCCGCATCCGCGCCGATAGCCCCGTCCACAAGAACAGCGCCGGAAGCGCCAGACCCAGCGCTTGCTCGATCGCCCAGATGACGTTGCCGCTGCGGTAATACCGAAGCGCCTGCTCGGACGGCGGCGGAACGACCACCTTTCCATTCGGATGGCCGGCCGAAGGCGGCCCGTCGACGTTCAGAGGCTCCGGCGCGGTGCTTGCCGGCGCCCGAGGCGACGCGGCGTTACTGACCGCCGCCGCGCGGGCGATCAGCCCGACGCAGATCACACCCGTCGCTACGCCCAGGCCCAACACCACCGATCTCGCGCTTGCCTCCATCGCTCCAGTCTTGCACCGGACGGCGGCGGGCGCACGCGTCGTGCAGCTCGTCCCGTGTCGACGGCTGCAACCGCCGCGGGGAACCTCGATCGCTGTTATCGTGAAATGAATGACAAATCGAGGAATCGTCTGGATCGTCGCAGGTATCGCGGCTGCCCTGGGTGGTTGCGGCACATCATCCTCTCCGTCGACCACGGACGGGGCAGGAGGGACGGGCGACTCCGTCGGTTTGCGTTGGTTCACGACCTGCGGCGAGCCGGTCTGCCAGGTCAACGACGACGGGGGTCCCCCGGACTCCGGCGTGAGCGCTTGCACCGGAGCCGAGCAAACGGGCGGTTCGTGCGACCTTCAGGGAACGACCTGCGATCCGGGGCAAGGCTGTGGAGTGCTTCTGCTCTGCAGCAACAAAGATCCCAAGGTCCAGACGGGCGGCTGTCCCGTTTCGCGGCGTGCCGCCAAGCGGGATATCGTTTATCTCGATGACGCCGGTCTCGACAGCCTTGCCGCCAAAATGCGCGCTCTGCGCTTGGCGACCTATCGCTACAGGGACAATCCGGGTCGTGAGCGGATGGGATTCGTGATCGACGACGGCGCCGGCAAGCTTGCGGTCAACGAGGCGGGCGACCAGATCGATCTTTACGCATACATCAGCTGGGCCGTCGGCACCCTGCAATCGCAGATGAAACGCATCGACGCACAAGAACGGGAAATCGCTGCCCTGAAACACCGATTGGGAAGTCCGGCGCATCGACCGATGGGACGATAGAAACTGGGCCATCGTCGGCCGCGTACTCCGCCCGCAACGTTGCGCCTCTGGGCGGATCTCGCTGCGCGAGGCACGCCCGTCGGTGAGCGTGATCTCTTCATCGCAGCAACTGCCGTCGCATTCGGGCACCGTGTGCTCACTCGCGATCAACGCAGCTTTCCCAAGATTCCGGGCGTCGACGTCGAAGTATGGAGCGGTAGCGACAAGCAGAAGATCGCAACACGCCGGCTCTTACAGGATGCGGTGGGCAAACGCTTTCGACTCTCGTGGCATGACCGGGTCTACGACGTGACCATCACAGACGCACTGGCCCACACGGTCGTCGTGCACGACAAGGCCGACGGCAAAATCATCATGAAGTACGAAGACGTGTCGGGGATCCGCCTGCGCGAGTGACTGCCTGTCTATAAAACAACAACAGTTGCAAAATAGGACCACCTGACGCATGCTCGCCCCTCAAAGGAGGACAGGTCATGGCTCGAACGGCGGTCGAGATCGAAGCCTCAGAGGGGATGTGCCCCGCCTTCGTGTTCCGGCCAGCCGGCGAGGGGGCTTGGCCGGCGGTCATCATGTACATGGATGGGATCGGAATGCGCCCGGCGTTGCACACGATGGCGGCGCGGGTCTCCGACCACGGCTACTACGTCCTCTTGCCGGACCTCTTCTACCGCGCGGGCGCCTACCAGGCTCCGGAGCCGGGCGCCTTGTTCAACGATCCGGAGGTCCGCAAGAGCTGGTTTGCAAAGTACGTGTCGACCGCTTCGCAGACCAACGTGCGGCGCGACACAGCGGCGTTCCTCGGTTTTTTGTCGAAACAGGCGGCGGTCCGACCGTTCGCCGTCGGGACGGTGGGCTACTGCATGGGCGGCGGACTGGCCTTGGCGATGGCGGGCTTCTTCCCGGAGCGCATCCTGGCGGCCGCCTCGTACCACGGGGGCAATCTGGCCACGGACGCGCCAGAGAGCCCGGATCTGCTCGTGCCGCGGATGAATCCGAACGCGCGGATCTACGTCGCCGGCGCCGACCAGGACCCTTCGTTCCCTCCGGAGATGAAGCAACGTCTGGAGCGGGCGCTCAGCGACGCGGGCCTCGCGCACCAGGTCGAGACGTACGTCGGGGCGCGCCACGGCTTCGCGCCGCCCGACACGCCGGTGCACGACGCGGTCGCCGCGGAGCGCCACTACCAAACAATGTTCGAGCTGTTCCAGGCAGCCTTGAAGTGACCCGTGCGCGACATCGCCTCCGGTAGTTTGCAACCAGCGTTGCATTTCGGCCTCGGACCCACTATGGTAGCGACCGTTCCGGCTTCAGTGGTCATGACCCGCTTTGCGTCACTGAAATTTGTGCCTGTTGCTCTTCTGGCGGCTCTGACGCTGGTCTCTTGCGGCGAGAGCACCGCCAAGCCGGGGCCGCTGCCGCCGCCCACGGTCCTGGTTGCCGAGGTGGCGAAGCAGGACGTTTCGTTGTTCGTCGAGGTGGTCGGAACGCTCGACGGATATGTGGACGCCGACATCCGCGCGCGCGTCCGCGGGCTCCTCCAGGCGCAACGCTACAAGGACGGCGCTGCCATCAAGCAGGGGCAGCTCCTCTTCACCATCGATCGCGCAGAGTACGAGGCGGCGTCGGCGGCGGCCAAGGCGGCGCTGGCGCGCGCGGAGACCGCCGCCGCGCACAACAAGGCGCAGCTCGCGCGGCGGCAGGATCTGGGCGCCGCGCGCGTGGTGAGCAAGCAGGAGCTGGAGGACGCCGAGGCGGCGGCTCAGGATGCCGACAGTCAGGTGCTGGCCGCCCAGGCCCAGCTGCGGCAGGCGAGCCTGAACCTCTCGTACACGGAGATCCGTTCGCCCGTCACAGGCGTCGCCGGGCTGGCGCAGGTCCGGGTCGGCAACCTGGTCGGCCAGGACGGGCCGACGTTGCTCACCACCGTGTCGCAGATCGATCCGGTCCGGGTCAGCTTCCCGATGAGCGAGGTCGACTACCTTCGCGCGGCGTCGCTCCTTAAAGGGTTGGACGCGCGCGATTTGGCCTGGGCGCGGGCGGCATTCAAGCGCGCCGACGACGGTACGATGCTGGAGCTGCTCCTCGCGGACGGCAGCGTTTATCCCCACCGCGGCGTCATCGTGGCGGCCAACCGGCAGGTCGATCCAACCACCGGGACGATTCAGCTTCAGGCGCTCTTTCCCAACCCGGACGGCCTCCTCCGGCCGGGCCAGTACGGCCGGGTGCGCATGCGCCGCCGCGACGTCGGTCCGGGCTCGCTGGTGGTTCCGGACAAGGCGCTGGTTCAAGTCCAAGGAAGCTACTCACTGGCGGTGGTCGGTTCCGACAGCAAAGTGAAGCTCAGACGGGTCGAGGTGGGCCAGGTGGCCGGCCCACTCCGCATCATCAAGAGCGGTGTCTCTGCGGGCGAGCGCGTAGTCGTCGAAGGCGTGCAGAAGGTCAGCGACGGCACGCTGGTCGTGGCGCAAGTGGCGCCGCCCGAGGCGGCGGGCCCCGCGGTGGCGGGCGGCGGATCGCGCTGAGGACGCGCGCGTGATCTCTTCATTCTTCATTCGGCGTCCCATCGTCGCGATGGTGATCGCCATCCTGACCGTGCTCATCGGCGCGGTCTCTGTGCTGGGGCTGCCCATCGCCCAATTCCCGCAGATGATCCCGCCACAGGTGAACCTGACCACCACGTTCACTGGCGCCGACGCGATCACCATTGAGCAGTCGGTGGCGACGCCGATCGAGCAGCAGGTGAACGGCGTCGACAACATGCTCTACATCCAGTCGACCAACGCCAACGACGGGACGATGACCCAGACGGTGACGTTCGACGTCGGCACCAACATGGACGTCGACAACGTGCTGGTGCAGAACCGGTTCTCGCAGGCGCAGCCCTTCCTGCCCCAGGACGTCAAGAACTTCGGCGTCACCATCAAGAAGTCGCTGGCCTTCCCGCTGATCGTCGTGTCGTTGTACTCGCCGGACGGCCGCTACGACGCCTCGTTCCTCACCAACTACGCAACCATCAACGTCAACGATGCCCTCCTGCGCATCCGCGGCGTGGGCGACATCCGCAACCTGGGCGCTTCCGACTACGCGATGCGCGTCTGGCTCAAGCCCGACGTGCTCGGCCGCCTCGGGCTGACCGTGGTCGACGTCGAGAACGCGGTTCGGGCGCAGAACGCCGTGAACCCGGCGGGCCAGGTCGGCGCCGAGCCGGAGCTCCCCGGCCAGCAGCTCACCTATACCGTCCGCGCGCAGGGGCGCCTGGTGACGCCGGAGGAGTTCGGCGAGGTCATCGTGCGCGAGAACCCGGATGGGTCGCTGGTGCGGGTGCGCGACGTGGCGCAGATCGAGATGGGGTCGCTCAACTACGCCCAGGAGGGGGCCTTCAACGGCCGCCCGGCCGGCGTGATCGCGGCCTTCCAGCTTCCGGGATCGAACGCGCTCGACGTCGCCTCGGCGGTTCGGGCCACCATGGCCGATCTCAAGAAGCACTTCCCGCCCGGCATGGACTACGAGATCTCGCTCGACACCACCGCGCCGGTGAAGGCCGGCATCCAGGAGATCCTGATTACGCTGGCGGAGGCGATCGGGCTGGTCGTGCTGGTGGTCTTCATCTTCCTGCAGAGCTGGCGCGCCACGCTCATCCCGCTCCTCACCGTCCCGGTCTCTCTTGTCGGCGTCTTCGCGGTCTTCCCGGCGCTGGGATTTTCGATCAACACACTGTCGCTGTTCGCGCTGGTGCTGGCGATCGGCCTGGTCGTCGACGACGCGATCGTCGTCGTGGAGGCGGTCGAGCGCCACATCGAGGAAGGGATGTCGCCGCGCGACGCGACCTTCAAGGCGATGTCCGAGGTGCAGGCGCCGGTCATCGGCATCGCGCTCATCCTGGCGGCGGTGTTCATCCCGGTCGCCTTCATGGCCGGGATCACCGGGCGCCTCTACCAGCAGTTCGCGCTCACCATCGCCGTCTCGGTGCTCATCTCCGCCTTCAACGCGCTCACGCTGAGCCCGGCGCTGGCGGCGCTCCTCCTGCGGCCGCGCCAGCCGCCGCGCGGGCCGCTCGGGCGGCTCGGCGCCGCATTCAACCGCGGCTTCGAGCGCCTCACCCACGGCTACGTGAGCCTCAACGCGCGCCTAGTGCGGAAGCTGGCGATCCCGCTCGTCGTGCTACTCGGCGTGACCGCGCTGTCGGCCGGCATCGGGCGCAAGCTCCCCTCCGGATTCTTGCCCGACGAGGACAACGGGTACGCGCTCATCGGCGTCCAACTCCCCGACGCCGCCTCGCTGCAGCGGACGCGCGCGGTGTTCAAGAAGGTGGAGGCGATCCTGGGCCAGACCGAAGGGATCCGCACCTACAACACCATCGCCGGCTACAGCTTCTTCACGCGCTCGGCGGCCAGCTATGCCGGCACCGGGTTCATCGGGTTCAAGCCCTGGGACGAGCGCGGCCGCGAGGATCTCACCGCCAAGGCCATCGTCCGCAAGCTCAACGCCCAGTTCTCGAAGATCCCCGAGGCGCGCGTGTTCGCGCTCCTGCCACCGGCCATCCCGGGGATCAGCGCCGCGGGCGGCTTCAGCATGTTCCTGCAGGACCGCAGCGGCGGCTCGGTGCCGTTCCTCGCCGCTAACGTCAAGAAGTTCGTCGACGCTGCCCGGAAGCGCCCCGAGCTGCAGAACCTGAACCCCAACTTCTCGCCGTCGGTGCCGCAGATCTTCGCCGAGGTCGACAAGGAGAAGGCGATGAAGCAGGGGGTGCCGATCACCGACGTCTACAGCACGCTGCAGGCGTTCCTGGGCGGCGCTTACGTCAACGACTTCACCCGCTTCTCGCGGCAGTGGAAGGTGCTGGTCCAGGCCGAGCCCGCCTACCGTCGCGCCGCCGACGACATGAAGAGCTTTTACGTCCGCAATGCCCGCGGCGAGATGATGCCGCTATCGACGTTCGTGAACGTTCGCACCACCACCGGCCCCGAGTACACCGTGCGCTTCAATCTCTACCGTTCGGCCGAGATCATCGGCGCGGCGGCGCCCGGTTACAGCTCGGGGCAGGCGCTGGCGGCGCTGGAGGAGGTCGCGGCGCAGACGCTGCCGCCCGAGATGGGCTACGCGTGGAACGCGCTCTCCTACCAGGAGAAGGCGGCGCAAGGCGGTACCGTCAAGGTGCTGGGGCTGTCGCTCGTCTTCGTGTTTTTGATCCTAGCGGCGCTCTACGAGAGCTGGTCGCTGCCGTTCAGCGTCCTGCTCAGCACGCCGGTGGCGGTGCTGGGGGCGTTCCTGGGGCTCCTCAGCAGGCGGTTCGATCTCAACGTCTACGCACAGATCGGCCTGGTCATGCTGGTCGGCCTGACGGCCAAGAATGCGATCTTGATCGTGGAGTTCGCGAAGGAGCGGCTGGCGGAGGGACGCCCGCTGATCGACGCAGCGCTGGAGGGGGCGCGCCTGCGGCTGCGCCCGATCTTGATGACCTCGTTCGCATTCATCTTCGGCTGTCTGCCGCTGTGGGTCGCCGACGGTGCGGGCGCCGCCGCCCGGCGCATGCTGGGGACGACCGTCGTGGCCGGCATGACGGCCGCGACCGCGCTCGGCATCTTCCTGGTGCCGGCGCTGTTCGTCGCCTTTGAACGCCTCGCGGGCCACCATACATCGGCACTGATCAAGACGCCGACCGTGGAGCTCGCCGCCACCGACGCCGAAGCCGAGCCTCCCCGCGTATCGCTCACCTCGGTGGACTAGGAGGCCATGGGAAAGCATCCGATTCTGTTTCTCGTCTCTTTGTTGGTTCTGTCGCCGATTCGTGCCGGCGGGGCCGAGGAACAGGGCGGGGCGGAAGCTCCGGTGCGCGTCACCTGGAAGCAGGCCCTCGAACGGGTCCAGGCTCGCAATCCCTCGGCGATCACGGCTGAGCAGGAGATCGTCCGCGCCGACGGTCTGGTGCGGGAGGCGCGCGGCGCCTGGCTGCCCACGTTGTCCGCCAACGGAAGCTATCAGCAGCTCAACGCCGCGCGTACTTTCGAGGGCGTCACCACGACGCCGGAGAGCCAATGGAACGGCAACCTCCTACTCAACGTGCCGCTGCTCTCTCCTCTTGCCTGGGTCAACGACGCGCACGCGCAGGACAACCGGACCGTTGCCGTGGCCAGCGCCGCCGACGTCCGCCGCCAGCTCTCCGCCGCCGTGGGACGAATCTACCTGACGGTCGTGCTGCAGCATCGTGAGGTGGAGGTGGCCGAGCGCGCCCGTGCGACTGCCGCGGCCCACTACGACTACGCGCACACGCGCATGCTCACCGGCCTCGGTAACGGCGTCGACGACGCCCGCGCGGAGCAGGAGCTGCACACCGACGAGGCGCAGGTGAAGACCGCCAGCACGGCCCTCGTGCGCGCCCAGAGCGCGCTGGCCGTGCTGCTGTCCGAGAAGACGCTCGTCGACGCCGCGGACGACGACATCGATCTCGCGGCGCCGCAGCCCGAGACCCCCGACGACGCGGCAGCCCGGCGGCCCGATGTGCGGGCACTGCAGGCACGACGCGACGCGACGGCACATCTCCGCCGCGACGACTGGGCCTATTACGCTCCGACGTTGCTGGCGCAGGCGGAGGCCTTTCGGGAGACTGCCACCCCACTTCAACCGGGCAGTGGTTGGCAGGCGGCGATCGTCCTGTCGATCCCGCTCTTCGACGGCGGCGCGCGCTACGGTATTCAGCGCGAGCGACGCGCCAGCGATGTAGAGGCGCAAGCGAACCTGGAGGCGCTGCTTCGGCAGGTGAGTGTGGAGGTTCGTGCCGCTCTGGAAGTGGTCCACAACGCCGACGACGGTCTCACCGCCTCCCGGGCGGCCGCTGTGGCAGCGAACACCGCGGCAGTGCTGGCAGATAAGTCCTACCGGGCCGGCGCCAGCACCAACATCGAGGTCGTCGACGCCGAAAGGCAGGCGCGCGACGCCGCCTCGCAAGTGGCGCTCGCGGAGGACGCTGCCCGACAGGCACGGCTCGACCTGCTGCTCGCCACGGGCGCATTTCCCTGATCCTTCGGTCTGAACCGCGAGCTCGATTCGACGCTAGTACCAAATGACGATGCCCAAGGCACGAAGACGCGGAAGGGGCCGCCCAGCGGGCGGCAGCGACGCCGTCGTTCACGCCATCCTGACCACGACGCTGGAACAGCTTGGCCGGCGCGGCTACGCGGCGCTAAGCGTCGACCAAGTGGCGCATGCCGCCGAAGTCAACAAGACGACCATCTACCGCCGCTGGCCGACCAAGGGAGAATTGGTCGTCGCCGCGGTGGTCGCCTCGCGCGAGGACCAGCCCCGCTTCGTGCCGACGGGACGGCTGAGGGACGACCTTCTCGCTTTGCTGCGAAACAAGGCCCGAACCGTTTCGACCCCGCGGCAGCGCGCGATCTCGTCCGCAATCAACACGCTCGATCCGTCGATCAGCGCAGCGCTCCTTCAAGAGCTTCGGCGGCGACGTTACACCATGCCGCGGGACGTGGTCGAAGCCGCCGTGGCGCGGGGCGAGCTGCCGGGGGAAGCGGACACGGAGTTTCTTACCCAGCTCTTGCTGGCGCCGATCTTCTATCGCTCACTGGTGCTGCGCGAAACGGTGCCCGATAATCTGATCGTCCAGACGATCGACACCGTCCTGGCCGGTGCAGGACATGTGCAGCCGCGAAGGCCGGTCAAAAAGCGAGGGTAGTCGCATTGGTTCGAGCCGCCTGGTGAGCGAAGGATCCGCGGCGTCCGAGAGTGATGCGAGCTCGGCACGCCGCGCGTTGCCCAGATCAAGCCCTCGGCGATCGGTGCCTTCGCCGTATCGAACTTGTGGAGATTTGCGTGAGACTTCCATTCCTTGAACCTTGAACAAGAGTTCCCTTGGGTAACGACGCCGTCACCCATGCGTCAGCCAGTTACCGTACGGTTCCACGGCCCTCGCCTGACGCGGCGGTTTGCGAGCCCGCTGACTTGGCACGATAGTCGCTACTCCTTCAGTGCATGCATACAAAACAGCAGAAAATGAAATCAGGGACTTCGGTCAAGTTAGTCAAGAAGGTGCCCCGGAAGCCGGCCACGGTGACTGGCACTGGGTTGGCGGTGGTTGCGGATCGGCTTCGCGCCGCCCCTGACGTCGTGAAGCGTGCGAGCTCGACCTTGAAAGGCCTCCCCGGCCGGACGAAACGCTTCGTGAAGAGCCATCCCGTGCGGGTGCTCGTGGGGGCCGCGGCGATAGGCTTGGTCATCGCGAAGCTGAGACAGGCCGTCTGACGCTCGCCGCGGTGTATCTGGCGGAGCATCCGGTCATCGGCCGAAGGCGGTCACGCTGGACGTCATCCTGTTCCGGGCGCTCGCCAAGAATCCCGCGCGACGGTTCAGTAACCGTAAAAAGTTATACAGTCTCCACCACTTAGGTTAGGTCCGGAGCGCCAACTTTCGCCGTCGCTGGAAGATCAGGCAGCCGTCTGAAACAAAGTTGTTAACAGTAGGTTCCCGCTTGTGCCGGTATCAGTGGGCGTGTCGCATGGGTTCTCTGTTTACGACCCGTCGTCCAATCGATATCCTCTCAAGATGGTGCCCAGTTGCTTGGCCGGACGGGACGCCTCTCTGGCGCTTTTGGTGACCTTGGCGCTGACGTCCCGACCGGCGTTCGCAGTCGGCGAGCAGATCACCGATGTCCGTGTGCTTGACAACGACCGAACGGAAGAATCCACGGTGCTGTCTATCGCCGGCATTTCGATCGGGGACACCCTCGCCGAGGGCACGCTCGAGATGGTACGAGAGAGGCTCAGCAGCAGTGGTCTCTTTGCGGACGTGAACGTGTGGTGGGAGTCACACGGCTCAGGGGTCCGAATCAACATCTCCGTCAAGGATAAGTTCCCCTGGGCGCCGGTTCCGACTGGGTCGTGGTCTTCAAACAACAAAGCCATCGGGCTGATTTTCGTCCACGGGAACCTATTTGGGCGTGGCAAACAGCTTCTGATCGGAGCTCGGCTTGCCACTATCGACTCCGGTGCCGTGGTCGCGTACCGCGACCCATCGCTCTTCGGGACCTGGATGTACTGGCAGCTTCAGGGCCTCCTCCAGAGACAGGTAATTCCAGAATATCAAAGCTACGGTATGACGCCGAATGGTGACGCCGTTAGCCTGGCGAATCCTTTTGAGTTCCGCGAAACGCGACTCTTGTCGTACGGTTTTGAGCCCGCGATCGGCATTGCCTGGTTTCGCAGGGTCAAGACCCAAGTCGCGTGGCACCTGGAAAAATTCGAGTATTTCAACAGCGGGTCCGACGATCCCAACCAGAACCCACCGAGTGTTCGGCTAACCCAGGCAACCGCACCTGGAACGATGGGGTTCGGCCGTGCGGGGCTGACGTTCGACTTCCGGGCGCGCGAGTTCGCAGTGATGACAGGTGGTGCGCTGAGCGCGTCGCTCGACTATGGCGGGCGGCAG
>CAAGKR010515611.1_pt1 | contig 10997 bp, 10 predicted proteins | sample 2556971 | NCBI WGS metagenome assembly CAAGKR01 (sample SAMEA5207829, study PRJEB30636) | soil metagenome | biome: forest; feature: boreal; material: soil | place: USA | collected 2011-09 | depth 1 m
CGGACGAACGAGAGGGCGACATAGTCGACGCCCAGCTCCACCGCCAGCTTCAGGTCCAGCAAGTCCTTCTCCGTGAGCGCGGGCATGGGTATGGGCCGCCCGGGGACGCTGACCCCTTTCCTCTCGCCCAGCAGGCCGCCGCGGATCACGGAGCATTCCGCTCTTCCCGGGGACACGCTCCGGACCAAGAGCTCGATGCGACCATCGTCCAGCAGCACACGGTCCCCGCGACTCAGAGCTTCGACCAGCTCCGGGTGGCTGACCTCGATCTCGTTTTCGGCGGCGCGCGCTTCACCCGTCAGGACCACCTGACGGCCGCGCACCAGGCGCTGGAAAGCGGTCTCGAGCGCACCCGTGCGGATCTTCGGCCCCTGGAGGTCGCCCAAGATCGCCACCGGGCGGCCGGCAGCTTCGGCGGCAGCGCGGACGTCGATTGCGGCCTGCCGGTGCGTGGCGTGGTCGCCATGCGAAAAGTTCAGGCGGGCCACATCCATGCCCGCCTGGACCAGGTTCCGGAGGACCACCGGCGAGGCGCTGGAGGGTCCGATGGTGCAGACGATGCGCGTGCGGCGGATCACCGTGCGTACTTCTCGACGCGGCGCCCCATCTCTTCCTCGGCCGCCACGACGCGACGCTCGAGCTCGAGCGCGCTGATCACCGCGCCACCCATTCCCCTGACGAGATCGCCCTGGACGCGATCGGACGTGGCGACCGTGAGGACATCTCGCACGGCGCTGGCCTGATAGGCGATGCGTTCGATTGCATGATCCGCGGAATGACCCTTGCGGGTGAACAGCACGCGGACGCCCTCCACCACCTCCTCGGCGTTGGTGCGGGCCGTGGAATGGTGGGCGTCGAAGACCACGGTCACCTCCGACCCGCTTACCATCGCGTAGACGGCAAGCCGCTCGACCAGTCGGTCGCGTGCCGCCTCCAGCGACGCGCTGTTGAGGAGGCGTTTGAGCGGCGCCCACGCGTGGACGATGTTGTATCCGTCGACGATGACGCGCTCCACCTCGATATTTCTATCAGCGAAGCCGCATGTGGGCTTGGCCGAGGACGATGAGGCCCGGGTCGATGCCGGCCAGGTTAGTGACTTGAAAGATCGACTGGAAGAAGGCGTCTCGCACGGGCGCCACGTACCACAGCACGATGAACACCCCGATGATTGCCGTCTGGCCAAAGCGCATGGCCAGGTCTTGGACCGAGTACGGAAGCCATGGGCGAATGATGCCGAAGCCGTCGAGCCCCGGAATCGGCACGAGGTTGAGCACCAGCGCCACCGCCTCGATGAAACCGAGAAAGGCGAGAGCCTCGAAAAAGCCGATGTTGGACACCGTGATCCAGCCGCCATGGTTTGGAAACAGGAACGGAGCCGCGACCAGCAGACCGCAGAGCAGCGTGCCGGCGGGCCCGGCCACTGAGACGGCGGAGTCCCAGACCCGGCTGCGCAGCGCGGAGTGGTTTATGTACACAGCGCCCCCCGGCAAACCGATGCCGCCGAGCAGCAGAAAGGCGATCGGCATCGCGACGCTTAAAAGGATGTTGGTGTAGCGCAGCGGATTCAGCGACAGGTACCCGTAACCCACGACCGATCGGTCGCCGCCCAGATAAGCCACCAGCGCATGTCCGAACTCATGCACGCAGAGCGAGGTGACCCACCCGGCGGTCACGAAAATGATGGTCATCACCCCTGCGGCCGCTGGGAGGACGTCGAACCAGAGCATGGCTCCACTGCCCGCGGTGACGGCGACCAACGCCAGGAAGATCGGGCTGACGCTGAGCACTCCGCGCAGCGAAGGCAGTGGCTTTCGGCGCAGAGCGGCATCGAGCCGCGGCAAGCTGGGCCGCCCATCGCCCGGGGAGGCCGGCTTGGGCGCGGTCTGCAGGTGACGTCGGAGGTCATACAGAGTGAGGCCGCCTGCCTTCAGTGCTGCCGAAGTCGCCGGCGAATCGCTGTAGAGCATCGCCGCCAGCAGGTGGATGGGATCGACCTGGTAGTGGCCGAGGACCTGGGCCTCACGGTTGGCATTGACGAGCAGCTGGCGAACCGGCAGCCCGCCGGATCCGTCGGGTGCAGGCAAGAGCGCGCTCATCGCGGCCGGATCGGCATTGAGGGCGCGCACGGCTTGGTCGGCAAGCGTGCCACGGCTCTCGAGCGTCGCCCTGAGCACGTCGACCGGATGTGCCTGCGACGCTCCACGCGCGGTGGCGATGGCCGCGGCGCGGTCGAGCACATCGCGCGCGGAGCGTGTGAGCGGAATGTCGGCCGCGGCCTTCTCAAGGTCCGCCCTCGCGTCACCCATTGGAGTGGTTACTCACGCCGAACATTGGCTTCAGTCTAGGGAAGGCGATGTTCGGTTCCGCTGCGCTGGCGCATGACCTCGTACAGGAGCGCCGCGGCGGCGGCCGAGGCATTGAGGCTGGCGATGTGGCCTTTGACGGGTAGGCGGACGCGCGCATCGCACCGCTCCTTGACCAGCCGGTGCACGCCCTCACCCTCGCTCCCGACCACGAGGCAGACGCGTTGGGTCAGGTCGAACTCCCAGGCCGGTATCTCGCCGCGCGGATCCAGGGCCACGCACCAGATGTCCGCCCGCTTGACCTCGGCGATCGCCGACGGCATGCCTGAGACGTGCGCGATGCGCAGCAGCTCGCTGGCGCCGGAACTGGCCTTGACCGCGGCCGGCGAGAGGGGCGCGCTGCGGTGTTCGGGGAGGATTGCGCCGTCGCATCCCGCGACCTCGGCGCTCCGGAGAATCGCCCCAAGGTTCTGCGGGTCCATGATCGAATCGAGCGCCACCAGCAGCGTCGGGCCGGTGGCCAGCAGCTCTTTCAACGTCCACTCGCGTCGCGGCTTGAGCTCCGCCGCCACGCCCTGATGCACCCCGGGGGCCATGACGTCCAGCCGCTCCGGCGCCACGACCTCTATCCGGGCCAGCCGTCCAAGCTCCTCCAGGCGGGCATCGTGCCCCAGACCGGAGGCTTGATAGACCTTGACCACGCGTCCCGCGCGTGCGGCCTCGAGCACGGCGTTACGGCCATGGATCAGGGCGGCCGGAACGTCGGCTGGCCGCGCCGGCCGAGGCCGCCGGTTGGCGTGCGAGCGCGGGCTGGATGGGCCTAATTGATCGCTCAATCTGCCCCGGCCTGGATGCGCTTCCAGCGCACTCCATCCTTGGAGTCCTCGAGGGCGATTCCCCGCTGACGGAGCTCTTCTCGGATTCGGTCCGCATGGCCGAAGTCGCGCGCGGCGCGCGCCGCCTCGCGTTCGGCGATCAGTCGCTCGACCTCGTCGGCAAGGCCGGGTTCCTCGGCGCTGACCACATCGAGGTGTGCATCGACGTCGTCGATCAAAGCGAGCAGCTCGGAGCGGCCTCGTTCGCCCACCCTGTCATCGTCCAGCGCGGCGTTGGCCTCACGAAGGAGCTCGAACACAAGCCCCACGCCCTGCGGCAGGTTGAGGTCGTCGTCCAGCGCGTCGCGATAGCCGGCGCGGACCTCAGCGATTCGCTCCAGCAGCGCCTCGCCATCACCATGCGCTGGGGTTGACCGCCGGACCCTGTCTGCGAAGTCACGCAGCCGGCGGACCTGCTCCGCAGCCGCATGCAATGCGTCGGTGCTCAGGCGGATTCGCGAACGGTAGTGCGCGTTGGCGATCAGGAAGAAGCGTACCGCGAGCGGGTCGTGCCCGGCGGCGACCAGGTCGCGCAGGGTGGTAAAGCCGCCGGCGCTCTTGGACATCTTCTCGCCGGTCGCCTCGGCCAGGTGCTCGGAGTGCAGCCAGACCCGCGCGAACGGCTTGTGGTTCGCCGCCTCCGACTGTGCGATCTCGTTCTCGTGGTGGGGAAACATCAGGTCGATGCCGCCGCAATGGATGTCGAATGTGTCACCGAGATATCGCTTGCTCATAGCGGAGCATTCGATGTGCCAGCCCGGTCGGCCACGCCCGAACGGGGCATCCCACGCTGCCCCCAGGCGTTCGTCCCCTGGCTGCGCCTTCTTCCAGAGCGCGAAGTCGCTCACCGACTCCTTGTCGTACTTGTCTTGTCGAATGCGGGGGGAACTCCCCTCGAGCGGGGGTCGGGCGGAGCCCTTGGGCGTCCCCTGGGCCGCGCTCCCGCCCGCCCTCAGGCCGCCGCGGTCGAGGTGCGATAGCGCGCCATAGGCCGGGAAGCTGGCGATTCGGAAGTAAACGTCCCCGTCTGCGACGTAGGCGTATTCGTGCTCCAGTAGTTCGGTGATCATGCCGACCATTTCGCGGATGTGTTCGGTCGCCTTCGGATAGTGCTCGGCGGGCTGCGCGCGCAGCGCCGCCATGTCCTCGAAGAAGGCGGCCGAATATGGCTTCACGTACTCGGCGATCGTCGTTTCAGCGTGCATTGCCTGGTCGAGGATCCTGTCATCGATGTCGGTGAGGTTCATCACGTGCGTCACGCGATAGCCGCCAACCTGGAGGTGGCGGCGGAGCAGGTCGTAGAAAAGGAATGCGCGCAGATTTCCGACGTGCGCGAAGTTCCAAACAGTCGGCCCGCACGTGTAGATGCCGACGTGTCGTCGTTCGAGCGGTTCGAAGGCGTCTTTCGTGCCAGTGAGGGTGTTGTGAAGCCTGAGAGCCACCGACGTAGGGTAGCTTTAGCCGGTTGCCTCGATCAGGGCGACGGCCTGCGCCGCGATTCCTGCCTTGCGTCCCAGGGCGCCCAAACCCTCTGGTGACGTCGCCTTCACGCTGACCGCGTCGGGGTCAACATCGAGGCCCTTCGCGAGCTGGGTGCGCATGGCGCCCAGGTGAGGTTGCAGGTGCGGCTCCTCGGCGATGACGGTGCTGTCCACATTCACGATGCGATAGCCCGCCTCCGTCACCGCGCGCACCGCCGTCGCCAGCAGATCCTGGCTGGAAGCCCCCTTGTACTTCGGGTCGCTCGCCGGGAAGTGCTGGCCGATGTCGCCGAGTCCGGCGGCGCCGAGCAGGGCGTCGATGATGGCGTGCGTCAGAACGTCGGCGTCGGAATTGCCGTCAAGCCCGAGGGGATGGTCGATACGCACTCCACCGATGATCAGGTCGCGTCCTGGGCGGAGACGATGCGCGTCGTAGCCGGTGCCGACCCTCACGTCGCGGCGGCTTCGTGCTCTTTGATGAGCGCCTCCACGACCTCGAGGTCCTCCGGTGTCGTGAGCTTGATGTTGGCCGGCTCTCCCTCGACGACGGTGACGACGTGTCCGGTCGCCGCGACGAGCTGTGCGTCGTCGTCTCCGACCAGGCCTGCGTCCGCAGCCTCACGGTGGGCGCGGGCCAGCAGCTCGTACGAGAAGGCCTGGGGGGTTTGAGCGAGCACGATCCGCGTGCGGTCGAGGCTTTCCACCAGCCGGTTGGCCTCCACGCGCTTGACCGCGTCGCGCGGCGCGATGGCGGGAAACGCCGCCCCTGATTCCACAGCGGCTGCCAGCACGCGCCGTACTAGGGCTGCCGTCGCCAGGGGGCGGGCGGCATCGTGCACCAGCACGAAGTCGCACTCACCGAGAGCCGCCAGCCCGGCGCGGACGGAGGCTTGCCGGCTTTCCCCTCCGGCCTTCACCGTGACCGGCTTGCGCGGGTGCAGCGCCACGACCTCGCGTTCCGCGTTTTCCAGCCGGCTCGGGGGACCCACGACCACGATCCGGTCGACTTCGTCAAGGGCGAGGAACAGTTCGAGCACCCGTGCCAGCGTGGTCCTGCCGTTCAAACGCACGAGCGCCTTGCTGCCACGGCCGAGGCGCGAGCCTGATCCGGCCGCGGCGACGATCGCGCCGACGGTTAGGCGCCTACCCACTCTCGGCCTTGCCGCGGACATTGCTTCGGCGGCCATCCTGCCCTGCCGGCTCAGCGAAGATCATCCGGCCCGCCGAGGTCTGGATCACCGACGTCACGATGGCCGTGATGGTCTGGTTCAAGAGGCGGCGCCCGTTCTGGATGACCACCATCGTTCCGTCGTCAAGACTGCCCACCCCCTGGCCCGGCTCCTTGCCCTCGCGTGCGACTGTGACCACGATCTCCTCACCGGGTATGGCGACCGGGCGCATCGCCTGCGCCAGCTCGTTGAGGTTCAGAACCGTCACGCCCTCGAGACGCGCGATCCGGTTCAGGTTGAAGTCGTTGGTCATGATCCCCCAACCCTTGCGCTTGGCGGTCCGAACTAGGTGGGCGTCGATTTCGACGTTTGGCGTGACATCGTCGTCGACCACCTCGAGCTGGATGGTCGGATCCTTTTGCATCTCGGTCAAGACGTCAAGGCCGCGGCGGCCCCGCCGGCGCCGCGTTGCGTCCGCCGAGTCGGCAACCTGCTGAAGCTCTCGCAGCACAGAGCTGAGGATGACGAGGGACATGTCCACGAACCCGGTCTTGGCGATGTCGAGGATGCGACCGTCGATGATGACCGAGGTGTCGAGCAGGACCCCGCTCAAGCGGTGGCTTTTCTCTTCAGGGGCACTGCCAAAGAAGAGCGCAGCCAGCTCAGCGCGGCGCGTGAGGCCGACCGACGCTCCTTGCAGCGCTAGGAGGAGGGCCAGGATCGCTGAGACGATGTAGCCCGTGGGAGGAGCCACGAGACCGTTGACGAACACGCCGATGAGCACGGCGATGACCAGGCCGACCACAAAGCCCAGCAGGCCACTCAGTAGGTCTGGAAGCGGAGTCGAGGTGAGCCTGAGGTTGAATCCTCGCCAGCCGCCGAGCACATAGGGCGTGCCGAGGTAGGCGAAGATCAACCCTTCCAGGGTGGTCAGCGTGATCAGCACCGCACCGGGATGTACGGACCCATTGCCCTGCAGCGCTACACCCAAGACAAAGCCACCAACGGCTCCGATCCCCAACGCGACACGTCGGGCCAGGGTCTCGGAACGCTTCACGGGCTACCTCCTCAAGAGACCGATACTCCGGCCTCCCCTATGAATGCGCCAGACCGGATGGGTGAAGGAAAAGCGGCGGATATCGCCTCCGCCAGCGTCCGGACCTCGATGACCTCGAGCCCGGAGGGCCGCCCGGCTTTGCCGCCGGCCGGAATCAAAGCGCGCGTAAGCCCGTGCCGGGCCGCCTCTGCGAGGCGGCGATCCAGCTGGCCCACGCGGCGCACCTCACCCGCCAATCCCAGCTCCCCGATCACAACGAGGCCGTCCGGCAGGGGCCTGTTGTTCAGGTTGCTGACGATCGACAGGGCAAGGCCAAGATCGGCGGCCGGCTCCGAGACACGGATTCCGCCCGCCACGTTGACGAAGACGTCCGACTGCCCGAGTTTGAGCCCGGCCCGCTTCTCGAGCACTGCGATGAGCATGTGCAGACGGTTGATGTCGACGCCGTTGGCGATGCGTCGGAGCATGGCGTTTTGCGTCGTCGAGTTGACCAGGCTCTGGATCTCGACGAGAAGCGGCCGCGTGCCCTCGAGAGCGGCGACCACAGCGGTGCCCGGCGACGCCGTCGTCGCGTTGCCCAGCAGCACCGCGGACGGATCGGCCACCTCCTCCAGGCCGGCCTCGCCCATCGCGAAGACCCCGATCTCCTCGGCCGAGCCGAACCGGTTCTTCATGGCGCGTAGGACCCGAAGCTCCTGCCGCCGGTCGCCTTCCAGGTATAGCACCGTGTCAACGATATGCTCAAGGACCCTCGGCCCGGCGATCGCCCCGTCCTTGGTGACATGGCCGACCAGGAAAATCGGGACCGCGATCTCCTTGGCCAGGCGCATCAGGCGGGCGGCCGACTCACGGACCTGGGTGACGCTGCCGGCACTGCCCTCGAAGCCGGCGTCCGTCACGGTCTGGATCGAATCGATGATGGCCAGCTGCGGGGCTTCGGCCCGAATCGCCTCGCAGATCGCGTCGAGATCGGTCTCCGCCAAAAGGAGGATCCCCGCCTCCAGCGCGTTGAGCCGCTGAGCGCGCATCCGCACCTGCGGCGCGGACTCTTCGCCGGACGCGTAAAGCACACGGCCACCCCCGCCCGCAACCTGCTGGGCGGCGTGCATCAGCAGCGTCGACTTGCCCACGCCGGGCTCCCCTCCGACCAGGACCAGGCTCCCGGGCACGATCCCTCCACCAAGCACCCGATTGAACTCACCCCAGGCGAGGGCGCGCCGAGGCGACGCCTCGATCGCGAGCTCGGTCAGCGGCACTGGGCGGGCCCCGGTGGCGGTCGGAGGCTGGCGGCGCCCGGAGGCGGCCTTTCTCACCTGGAACTCCTGGAGGGTGTTCCAGGCGTGGCAGTGCGGGCACTGGCCCGCCCAGCGGAGGCTCTCACCGCCGCAATCGGTACAGACGAATGTGACCGTCGACTTGGCCATGCCCTACCCTCCCCTCCCCTCCAGGCGGGGAGGGCTATTGCCTTGTTCCATCGTCAGTCACTCTCCATCCTCGATGAGGTTTTTACAAGTGGACCCGTAGCCTTTTACAGCGCCGGTCGTTTGATTGATTCAGAGGAACACGCCGGGGTGCCTCCCGGGTCCTTCAAAGCGTACGGCGCCGCCCCGACTACCCCCGGGGCGGCATCGCGTTTCTGCCCCCCTCCTCCTGTGAGTCGCGGGCAGGCCCGGCTTGGCCGGAACTCCGGCGGTCGACGAATCGCTACTGGCGGTCCAGGTCGGCCAGGTGGTCCAGGGCGGCGAGGGGGCCTCTCTCCGCAAACACATCCGGCAGCGCCGCCCTGAGACTGGGCTGGACGGTGCTCGCCAGTTGGACCCGAAGCTCGAGCGACAGCTGGGGCCGGCGGCGGGCGTAGGAGCTCACGAACCGGCGCAGCTCAGGATCGATGCGGCGGAGCGTCTGCTCAGCCAAGGAGGCGGGTGCGTACAGGGTCGGCGGCAGGCCGGCCACGTATGCAGGCGGAAGGGCTGCAGTGTGCTGGTAGGTGACGCCAGGCTGAGGGCCCGGTGGAGGTGGTACGCCGCTGGGGTCGACCGGGCGCAAACCGCCTGGGAGCTGCCACAGCCACACGTAGTCCGAGTCCTTGACCACTATGGTCCCGGCCGCGAGGTCACCGAGCCGCTTCCCCTTGCCATTGGCGAACATCACCACAAAGCCCACACCGTATCCATACGGAAGGAAGTCGACGATCCTGACCACGTTGCGGATTCCGGCCTGCATGAAGGTCAACGGTTCGCCGCGGTCCCCGACCGCACGGAGCCGAAACGCCTTCTTGCCGATGGTCTGACCGGACCAGAGGGATTCGCTGACCCAGAAGTAGCCGAAAACGACCACGAAGGCGCCGACGATCTCGACCAGGCCGGCGATCGTACCTGATCCAGACATGGCGCCCACGGCGACGCCAAACAAAATCACCGCGACCAGGATCCCGGCCAATATCAGCAGGTCGAGGAGTTGCGCGATGGCGCGCGTCCCCAAGCCGGCCACCTGGTAGTCGAACGAAACGCGTTCGGGGGTGGCGATCACGAGGTCGGTGTCAGGGAGCGGACGCTCCATGTCAGGTATTTTGCTGTCCATGCGCTCTGAAGAGTTCGTCGCGCGGCGGCGAGACGACTGGAACCGCCTCGAGGACCTACTCGCCCGCGCGGGGGGAGGCAGTCTGAATTCGCTCGCACCCGCGCAGGTGCTGACCATGGCCGCGCTCTACCGGCGCGCCACCGCCGACCTCGCGCGAGCTCAGCGCGACTGGCCCGGCGAGCCGGTGCACCGCTACCTCAATGGTCTTGTCGGGCGAGGCCACGGCGTGGTGTACCGCCGAGGCGGCGAGGTCTGGCGGAGGATTCGCGCCTTCTACACGGAGATATTGCCGTCCACCTACCGGGGAGCCTGGCCATACCTGATCGCGTCGGCCGGGCTGCTGTTCGTGCCCGCCATCGTCAGCTACTTCGTCGTGCTCGCCAATCCCGATGCCGCCTCCGGCATCGGGGTTCCCCCGAACATCATCGATCGAGTGCACCATCACCAGCTGTGGACGGACATCCCGCCCGAGGTCCGCGTCGTGGCCGCTGGACTGATCATGACCAACAACATCTGGGTCTCGATGCTCGCGTTTGCTTTCGGCGTGGTCTTCGGGCTGCCGGTGATCTACGTGCTGGTGACCAATGGCATCAGCCTGGGCGGGCTCTTCGGCTTCACTCAGGCGTTCGGCCTCAGCGGCGGGCTGTTCGCTTTCGTGATCGGGCACGGAGTGCTGGAGCTGTCCATCGTGGTCGCCCAGGGCGCGGGTGGTCTGATGATGGGTTGGGCGCTGATTTCCTCAGGCAACCGAAAGCGGTCGGATGCGCTCGTTATCGCCACGCGCCGTGCCTTCATCCTGCTGCTCGGCCTGGCGCCTCTGCTCGTGATCGCAGGCACCATCGAGGGCAACATCTCGCCGTCGGATGCGCCGTTCGCGGTTAAGGTCACGATCGGTCTGACGACAGGAGTGCTCCTCTACTCGTACCTGCTCCTCACCGGACGGCCGGCGGCAAACGCTTTCAAAGAAGCGCGCGTTCCTTCAGCTCCAGGTATCGCTCGACGAGAGCTGGACTGAGACTGCCCGCGACGACGTCCAGCCCGAGCACGCCGCCCCGGCGAAGCAGCTCGAAACTCTCGCGGCGGCTGGCGACGAACTCTTCGGCGGCCGCCCACTCATAGGCCCGCGCCGAGCTGGTGACCGGAGCGTCCCGCGCGCGTAAGACCGCCGGGTCGGACATGGCCACCACGACCACGAGGTGGCGAGCGGCGAGCCTCAGACAGTGGGCGACCAACTCCTTCGAAGCCTCGGGATCCTGGACGTCGGTGAGCAGGACGACCATCGAGCGCCGGCCCAGTCGCAGCGCCATGTGGGTAAGAGCATGGCCGAAGTCCGGCTCCACGTAGTCGGCCTTGATCGAATACAGCGATTCGGTGATCCGGCGCAGCTGTGCGCTGCCCCGCTCGGGTTTGATGAACCCGATGACGTGATCGTCGAAGGTCATCAGACCGACCCGGTCGCCATACGCCTGTGCCACCCAGGCGAGCATCAGAGCTGCGTTGACCGCGTGGTCGAGCTTGTCGAGGTTGCCCGC
>CAAGKR010299608.1_pt1 | contig 10996 bp, 8 predicted proteins | sample 2556971 | NCBI WGS metagenome assembly CAAGKR01 (sample SAMEA5207829, study PRJEB30636) | soil metagenome | biome: forest; feature: boreal; material: soil | place: USA | collected 2011-09 | depth 1 m
GTAGTCTGCTGAATTCGCAGCGTGACCCGATCAACATCATTGATCGCGCCGATACGCAGCCACGAGTACCTCGTACCTCAAGTCGGATCGTCATATGCTCCCCGCATCCGCCGGGTCACGTGGTGGCCTGCTGGTGATCATCTCACCCAGAGAACGGTGAGCTCTCACCTCCGTTCGGCTGCCCGGGGCCGTCGACGAGCTGGCGGTAGGCCGCAACCAGGACATCTGCTTCGCTCTCGAAGTTGAACCGCCCAGTTGCGAACTCGCGACCTCGTGCTCCCCATGCGCGGAGCCGGTCATGATCGCTGGCCATCTCACGGACCGCGTCCGCGATGGCCCGCGGATCCCCCGGATCCACTTGGAGGCCCGCCCCAGCGCCGACGACTAATTCCTCCCATGCCGGGAAGTCGGACGCGAGAACTGCCAAGCCGGAGGCGAGGTACTCCAGGAGCTTCGTCGGCAACGAGGCGATGTGGTTGGGCTCTGGGAGAAAGCACACCACGCCGGCATCCGCCGCCGCGAGGAGCTCCGGTACGTCTTCGAACGGAACAACGCCTAGGTAGCGAACGTTCCCGGGCAGGTTTGCGAGCAACTCGTCAGCTAGGGTCTGCGGCGAGATCGCGCCGGCAATCGACAACTCCACCGCTTCTCCGTTCAGCAGCCGGAACGCATCGAGGACTTGTCGAGCGCCGCGGATCTCTGTCAGATAGCCGACGTAGACAAACCGCGTGACCGGGCTACCGTGCCTCGTTAGCCGTGAGCGTGCCTGAGCCGATTGCCCGACAACCCGGAGGGGATAGTTTCTCACCAGGATGGACCGGTCTCGCATTCGCGTGGGCTTGGCGTCGCGGATCACGCTCGTCGCACAGACAATGAGATCGCAGTAGGAGCCCAGAAAGCCCTCGATCGTTCGGGTCGCCAGCGAGACGCTCGGGCGGAGCCACGCCGGTATCCAGTACTTCGAGAGCACCGCTTCCGGGTAGTCCTCGTGGACGTCGTACACCAGACGGACCCGGGGCGCAGCGAGCCATCGCAGGAGAAAACAGAGCGGGAGGAGTTCTGGGTCGTGGAAGTGCCACGCAGAGAACCGACGCCGATTCGCCAGAAGGAACCGCGTGATGGAGACCCAGCGTCGCGGACGCGCCCTACGGCCTTCCCCGGCCGGTAGCGCGTGAAATCTAATGCCGCGTCGAGCCACCACATCTTCGACGTCGGGACTTGACGGCGCCAGGTACGTCACTGAAACTCCAGCAGCGCTGAGAGCCACGCTTTCCTTGTAGAAGATCCGTCCGTCCAGTGCTGGATGCGCCGAGGTGATCATCGCCACCTCAGGCATATGGTCACCCATAGCCGCCGAGCCGCTCCCCGGTCGCGTGCATCACCGAATGCTGGAGCAGTTTCACTCGAGCATACGCAGCCGACCGGTTATGGAAGATCCCCATCGGAGAGCAGCGACACGGTGAGCAACCCGTGGAACTTCGCTGGCGAGGTTCGCAGCCCCGTGACGAAGAGCTGGCGTCTCCTTTGGCGGCGCCGTTCTGGAGCAGATTCCGACGGCACGACCAGTCGCAGTCAGGTCGGCAAAGCCACGCTCGAACTGCGGCAGGATCGCCTGGGCCAAGGGCAGCCACGGGTGTCCACGTACTCCCGGTGGATCTGAGGGCGCCGCGATCGATCGCCAGGACGAGCGGAATACAAGGAGAGGATTTGTCCATGCTTGTTGGCTTCGTGAGCCTCGAAGCCCGAGGCTACAGCAGCCGCGGCCGGCGCCGCGGCGCGGCGATTCTCTGCTACGGCCACCGCCAGCTCGGGATGGATCTGACGTACAACGGCTGTAGCCTGGCCTGCACAGACCAATGTGACTTGGAAGAATGCCATCGTGCGCGATACCTTCTTGCCCTTCTCGCCTCCCCTGATTGGCGACGAGGAAGTCGCCGAGGTTCTCGATACCCTGCGTTCCGACTGGATCACCACCGGTCCGAAGGTGATGGCCTTCGAGGAGAGATTCGCGGCTGCGGTGGGGGCACCGGCAGCGCTCGCAGTCAGCTCTTGTACGGACGCCCTCCAGGTCGCGCTCGCGGCGTGCGGGATCGGTCCGGGCGACGCGGTGTTTACGACCACGATGACCTTCTGCTCGACGGTGCATGTCATCGAGCACCTCGGTGCGCATCCCGTGCTTGTCGACATCGAACCCGACACACTCAATCTGGACCCGGCGGCATTACGCGTGGCTGTTGAGAAGACCGCGGTCGAGGCCTGCTACGCGCCGCGCGCTGTCATCCCGGTGCACCACAGCGGCCACCCATGCGATATGCGCGCGATCCTGGACGTCGCCCGCGACCACGGCCTCGTATTGATCGAGGACGCAGCACACGCCCTTCCCGCCTCGTACCACGGCGACGTTATCGGCGGACCAGGCGACGGCAGTGTCGTGCGCGCCACCGCCTTTTCGTTCTACGCAACCAAGAACCTAACGACCGCCGAGGGCGGCATGCTTACCGGGACACCCGACCTGGTCGACGAGGCCCGCCTTTGGAGTCTTCATGGGATGAGCCGAGACTCCTGGCAACGCTACGCCAAAGGTGGCAACTGGTTCTATGACGTGGTCCGTCCGGGCTTCAAGTGCAACATGACCGATCTTCAGGCCGCGATCGGCCTTCACCAGCTCCCGAAACTCGAAGGCTTCCAGGCGCGGCGCCGAGCCGTGGTTGACTGCTATAGCGAGCACTTCGCTGGACTGGCGGGTCTGCAGCTCCCGATCCGCCGACCCGGCGTGGAGCACGCGTGGCATCTCTACGTTGCCCGTTTGAACCTCGATCAGCTCACGATCGCGCGCGCCGAGTTCATCGACCAGCTCGCCGCGCGTAACATCGCTGCGAGCGTCCATTTCATCCCGGTGCACGTTCACAGCTACTACCGCGACCGTTACGGGTTCGCACCCGACGACTTCCCAGTGGCGTGGAGCGAATACCAGCGTATGGTATCGTTGCCTCTCTATCCGCGGCTTTCGGACGATGACGTCAACGACGTGATCCACGCGGTGCGCGACATACTGTCGGCCTACCACGCTTGAACGCTCGGCGAGTGTTCGACGTCACCGTCGCAGTCGTTGCGCTGATTGTCACTACCCCGCTTTGGTTGTCGGCGGCGCTCGCTACCCGCGCGTTGGCAAAGGGAGTGGTCCTGCACCGGGCCCGGAGGGTCGGCCTCGACGGCAAGGAGTTCACGCTCTATAAATTCCGCTCCATGCACGCCGACGCGGTCACGAGCGGACCGGCGGTATCGCGTCGGGGTGACCCGCGGGTCACACGGGTAGGTCGCGTGCTGCGCCGAACCAAGATCGACGAGCTTCCCCAGCTCCTCAACGTCCTCCGGGGCGACATGAGTATCGTGGGGCCGCGGCCTGAGGATCCGAGCTACGTCGCGTGCTACACCCCGGAGCAGCGGCGTGTGCTCGACGCACGTCCAGGCCTCACGTCACCGGCTTCGGTCCGCTACCGGAACGAGGAAGCCCTGCTCGCGGCGGACAACGACGACCTGGATGCTGCCTACCGGCGGATCCTGACCGAAAAGCTCGCGATCGACCTCCACTATCTCGAGCATCGAACGGTCTGGACCGACTTGCGTGTCGTACTCCAGACTCTTCGGCGCGTCATCACCGGGTGACGACTTCAGTTGGCGAAGGTCTGCTCGTGGAGCCAGGCCACGACCGCGTCGTGGTCGAGGGCGTCCACCTTCTCGTCGAGCTTGGCCGGATCGAGCGGCGGAACGATCGCATGTGCGATGAGCGGATGGATCGGCCGCACATCGGCCTCACCGGCCGCGAAGACCTTCTCATGGAGCTTCTCTCCGGGACGCAGCCCGGTGAACACGATCTCGACCGTCCGGCGGGACCACGCAACAAGTCGCCGCGCGACATCCAGGATTCGCACCGGCTTCCCCATGTCAAGCACCAGCACTTCGCCGGGCCGGCCGATTGCCCCCGCCTGGATCACGAGTTGCACGGCTTCGGCCACCGTCATGAAGTAGCGGGTGACGTCGGGATGCGTGACGGTGACCGGCCCACCGCTTTCGATCTGGGCGTGGAAGGCATTCAGGACCGAGCCGCGGCTGCCCAGCACGTTGCCGAAACGAACACTCAAGAAGGTGCCGCTCGCTTGCTGCGCTGCCGACGCTGTCAGCCGCTCCGCGATGCGCTTGGAGCATCCCAGCACGCTGATGGGGTCCGCCGCCTTGTCAGTCGAGACGTTGACGAAGCGCTCCACGTTGCACGCGAGGCACGCGCTGAGCAGGGTTTGGGTCCCCCATACGTTCGTCTTGACGGCCTCGTGCGGATACTGCTCGAGCATCGGCAGGTGCTTCAGCGCGCCGGCGTGGAAAACCACCTCGGGTAGACGCTCCTCGAAAATGCGCTGGATGGCCGCCGGGTCCCGGAGGTCGGCCAGGATCACGGTCGGCGTGTCGAGGAGCGCTCGCCCCTCGATCGAGAGCTGGACCCCGTGTAGCGCGGACTCGTCGCGGTCGAGCATCATGAGCTCCGCGGGCCCGTAGCGCTGGAGCTGCCGGCAGAGCTCAGAGCCGATCGACCCGCCCGCGCCTGTGACCAGCACTCGCTTACCAGTGAGGTATTGAGCAATCGACTCGACGTCGGTGGTGATCTGGTGGCGCCCGATGAGGTCGGCCTCGCTCACGTCGCGGATGTCTCCGAGGCCAGGCGCGCCTCCGATGAGCTCGTGCACCGGGGGCAGCACCTTCACCGTGAGACCCAAGGCAATCGCTCCATCGGTGAGCTCGGCCACGAGATCGGGCCCGGCACGCGGCAGCGCGATCAGCAACGCGCTCACGTCGAGCACGCGCGCCTGATCCATCAGATCGGCGCGGGTGCCCACCACCGGTACGCCGTGGATCCGGAGTCGGCGGGCCGCCGGGTCGTCGTCGAGAATCCCCACCGGCACATAGGGGCTGCCCGGAACCTGCATCATGGTTCGGATGACCTGCTGACCAGCCACTCCCGCTCCGAACACGAGCAGACGTTCGGCGCTCGAGTCGTCGGGTCGGCGGCCGTGCTCAAGTTGGAGACGCATGGCATACCGGCCGGCCGCCATCAGCAAGAGCCCGAGCGCGCCACCGACCAGCACGACGCTGACCGGCACGAGGCGAGGATCGAGGAACTCCGAATCGATGAGCACCAGGATGGCCGTGGCGAGCCCGGCGGTCACACCCAGCATTGCCACCTCGTCGAAGCTGCCGTACCGCCAGCGCCGCCGGTAGAGACCCACGCTGACTCCCACCCCTGCCTGGATGGCCACCACCATCGGAAGGAACTTGAGGAGCTGCTCGCGGTCGAGGGGGCTGGGGTGAAAGTCGAAGCGGAGATAGAGGGCGACCCACGCGGCCACGCCCCACGCAGCCACGTCTATCAAGAGCTGCACGATCCCGAGGTACCGCTTCAGGCGGTGCGTGATCCGTGTCAGCATCCGTCTATCCCGAGCTTCCGGCTCGAGCCCCGGCACCGCCACGCAGAGGACGCGCGCGTCGTGACGACCCGGACGAGCGCGAAATGCGAGATCGACGTGACCCGGATCGGGGCTCTACACGGGGAATTTTGCCGACCGCGACCCCCCACGATCCTCGCCTTGGGTCCACGTACTTCCTTCCTGTTGAGGAGATGATCGTAGGGGCTCTGCCGCGGGTTCGTCCTGGAGAGGTCCGCCCCGGACCCGCCATCGAGGCCGACGGTGCCATGTCGTCCGGCCGGCTCCCGCCCGTCTCGCACTGTAGAGAACGTCTCGCCAGCCATCGTTCAACGGGAACCAGGGAAACAGCCCAGCATCGCCTGAGTCGGAACCGCCAGATCGCCATCAGTCCGACCCGAGCGCGGGCCACTCATCGACAAGGCCCACGCCGTACTCCTCTATATTGGTGGGTTTCCAGCGTCGGCGACTTGCCTTCAGGGCAGGAATCGCTCGCGACCGAACTATCTGACGACCAGGCTAGATGTTGATAACCAGCGCGCCAAGACCTGTTAGCGCGATGACGCACCGCTCCACAGCGCGCTCGTCTCGCCAATTTTGAGGCACCGAAGCGCGCCCACGGCGCTGACAGCGAGTGCCGCGACGGTCAGGCCGGGCTGGTGAGGGGGGTGAACGGCGCAGGGCCGTTCCAGGAACCTGACATCCAGCGCGGCGCTCATGGCCACTAGCCTGGACCGACACCGTCCCTCACCCGAGAACCCCGAGATGGTCGACGACGCCCCTGATCTCACTCGCTACGTCTTCTGGCTCCGGAAGGGCTGGTGGGTCATCGTGCTGGCCGCCGCACTCGTGGGCCTTGCCGCTAGTGCGACGCTGGGGCGCGCTGCGCTCTCGGGGACCTCCACAGTCAACGTAGCCGTTACGGCCAACGACCAGACCGCGACATTCAGCGGCGCCGGTCTCGCGATCCCCAGCAACGGTCTCCCGCCATCACTTACCCTTACGGCCATCGCGACCGGGCTCACCGACTCAGCCCATCTTCGGAACCTGGCTGTGGACGGCGAGGAACCTGCACTCACGATCACGTACAGCACTTACTTTGTGACTATTGGTGTCACTGCCAGTACGTCCTCGCGGGCAGGACGCGCTACTGAGATGTTCCTTGGCGCCCTCCAACAGGCCGTCGCTCACGCCGTCGACGACCAGCGAACAGAAGCCCGCCAGGCGCTCGACACTCGGCGCAGCGCCCTCGCGGTGGCAGCCAACGGGACCGGACCCGAGGCCGCCCAAGCCAACGCTCTGTTGCCCCAGCTAGACGCCCAAATTGCTGCGCTGGCGCCCACTCGCTCATCGCAGAGGTACTTCGTCGTCCTGAACCGGCACCCTGCGGTCGCAAATTCAGGCACGGGCCGCTCCGCCCTGCTCGTCGGTGTCGCCGGAGGGCTGGCGGGAGGCGCGCTCGCCGCTGGGTGCCTATGCCTCGCGGCCTTCTTCGACCCCTACCTGAGAACGCGTCGGGCGGTGGAGCAGATGACCGGGCCTGAGTCGGTCCTCGGCACGATCGCCAATGACGGGACCGGGCTTGCCGTGACCGCGGCTGCAGCGCACGCGCTGACGAATACCGGGCCAGTGCACCTCGTGGCCACGGATCCTCGCGTCGATCTCGACGCGCTCGTCCGGGGCTTCGATGGCCTCCCCGACGACCGCCACGGACGATTGCCACCCTTCGTCCGGCACGGCCCGCTCAACGCCGACCCGTCGATCCTGCGCGACCGCACGGGCGCGATCGTCGTAGTAGTCCAGTCAGGCACGACCAAGGCAGACGACCTTGTCTGGACGGTCCGCGCTCTGACCTCGGCTGGCCGCGAGGTCTCGGGGGTGGTGCTCGTCGGCGTCCCGGCACGCGAGTACCGGAAGGCGAGCATCTAGATCTAGATGTGATCCGCCGTGAAGGTTGTTGACGCAGGAGCCCTCACCTGATCGTTTGACGTCGCCAAGACCAACAGCGACAGCGGAAGGCCCGTGGCGGACGCTAATGTATTCACCCCGAAACGACGTGATTCGATGGGGTATGCAACTTTCTCGCTCTGACAACCATTACCCACGCCGTCGATCAATACGTCACCCCACGCGCGCACGAGTGTCGACATCGACAGCCGATCTCCAAGCGGCGCTCGATTCTTGCGGCAGTGACCAGATCGGGTCGGAAAGTTAATCATTACGCGGTTTGGGATCGGTGCCAGGCCTCGTTCGAAAGCAAACTCTCGTCGTCACACATCGTCATTATGACCGCCGTTGCGACCGGTGGATGGGCGCATTGGCAGCGAATTCGCGACTGTTGCCGCGATCGTCCCCCGGACCGCTGGAGCGCTCGTCGCCGTGGGGTTCTCGGCGAGCTACCGAGACCGTTCCAGCTGCCATCGTGAGCAGGACCCAGGGCAAGAGGTTGGCGCCGATGAACGACTCCAGCTGAATCACCATCAGCGCGTAGACTACGAGCGCGAAGGGCCAGAGCGCGATGCCGGACCGAGCTGCTGCCCGTCGAGCGGTGATCCACAGCAGGGTGACGGAAAAGGCCAATATCAAGACAAGGCCGAGAAGTCCCGTGCCTAAGTAGACCTCGAGGAAACCGTTGTGGGCCTCTCCGATCGTCTGACTTAGTCCGAGGCCTTGCACGCTTCGCTGGAACTCGGGGAAGTGCCAGATGCCAAGCCACCCCCAACCCCGGAACGGTCGTTGATCGGCGAACGTCCGGATGAGACTCCAGATCGGGGTCCGGGCTTCGAGCGTGGGATCTTTCCCGACCAAGGGCAGGAAGGTCTTGCGATCGAACCACGCGATCCCAATCGAGGCAGTGAGGCCAACCAAGGTGATCGCAGCCGTTCGTCCAGCCGTCCGCTCGCTCTTGCCACCTTGTTGCCGCAGCCCGAGCACGGCCCCGACGGCGAGCGCGGCAACACCGATGCCGAGCAGTGGAGTAAACGATCCTGATCCACGCAACAGGACCACATCGACCGCGGCCGCGGCGCCAAGCCCGATGACAGTACCAATTACAAGCGGGCTGGCCCAAGCGTGCGATCGTGACCAGAGCAGGGCGACGCACCCCACCGTAGCGACCAAGCCGAGCGCAGCAACGGGCCCCAGGGAGTTGCGGTTGAAGTAAATGCCGGTCCAATGGCCGTAACGGTCGTCCCAGCGCGGCGCGTGGCGCAGAACAGCGATGAGGCTCAGCAGTGCACCCATCTGCTGAGAGGCGAACACTGCGGTGATCTGCGAGGGCACTGTCGTTGTCTGGCCGACAACGACGCCTGCCGCCGCCGTCAAGCAGAGCAGGATCGCCTGGGTCATGGTGCGCGCCTGGTCTACCGACCACTGCGTGGACGCCAACACCACGACGCAGAACCCAACAAGCGGCAGCGCCAGGGAACGTTGCATCGCGCCGCGGCGGCGCTGCCGTACGAGACCTATTAGTAATACGCCATAAAACGCGGCGAAGAACACCTGGATCGTGGCGTCGTCGACAAAGTCGGTGGTGAGGGGCCCCATTCCCAAGCGCACCGAGTACACCGGACCAAGGGTGGTCAGAAACGTCAGGGCGAAAGTGGCAAACCAGCTTACGACCGCTCCCGGATTCTGTCGTACGCGCGCGCCCAGGGTGCGCAACCCCGCCGTCATGGCATCAAACTAGTTGCCTTCGCGCGCCTCGGCTAGCAGCGTCCAGGCCGGGACCCCCGCCAACACGTTGGACCCGGGCCCCTAGGCTTCTCGTCCGACGAGGGCGGTCAATCGTCGTGCTGGGCGCAGTGCTCGGGGGTCTGACTGTTGCAGCCCGCCGGGCACCCCACACACATGGCACCGGGAACCCACCGGGCCAGAGCGAAGGTGAGGAATCACTCGATCGTTGCCGAGGCCCGAATGTCGAGGCGCCAGGCGTCTTACGGCAGCCGCCAGCTTGTGTCCAGCTCGCGAAGCGAACCGAGGCCGCGAAGTGGACCCCGTGATCAGCGCCGGAAATCGCGAAGGGATTGCGGAGCCGGTGGGCCTCGACAGTACGGTCGGGGCTCAGCCGGAACCCGGCGGCCGTCTCCCGCGAATGCGACGCCGGACGAACCGCCGAGCTCGAGTGCGCAGAGCCGCCCGAGGCGGCTCTGCGCCTGGCATGTTGAGCATCGGTCCAATCAGGCGATCGACTCGGTCGGGGGCAGCAGACGGAGCGCGGCAGAACTGCACGAGTGGCGCGGCGACCGTCGACCAGCGCTGTTCGCGCCCAAAGCGCCCGGCGGCTGCTCCACATGAGATGCGGTGTGCCTGGTCTGTCACGAGTTCGGCTAAGGAATCGACGAGGGCGGAAAGGTCACCCGCTGGTACCGAGCTCCCGAGACCGCGAGCGCTGATCGCATCGCCCAGGGCGTCGCCGCCCGTCGCGATGACGGAACGGGCCGCCCAGAGGGCATCGAGGATGCGGGTCCGGTAGGAGAATACCGCTTCCAAATGGTCCAGGTGGGTGCTGACGACGACATCCGCTTCGAGCAGGTACGACGCGCGCTCGTCGTACGGAACCCAATCCAGGAAGAAAACGTGTTGTCCGGTCAGACCGAGCCGGTCGGAATGAGTTCGCGTATCGCGCGCGGCGTGTGTTTCGCCAACCTGGGGGTTCGGATGCCGGGAGCCGGCAAATACCAGACGCACTTCGGGGTGGTCGGTGGCGAGGACGGCCACCGCCTCGAGCAAGAGTCCCGGGTCCAACCAGTCATAGATACCGCCGCCCCACCACAGGATCACGTCGTCTGAGCCGATGCCTGGGATCACGTTGCGAAGTACGTCGCGCGTGTGGCGCGGAGGCGCGTCTTCGACGCCGAAGGGAACATCGCGCAGGAACAATCCAAAGTCGGGAGACACGGCGTGGGTAGCCTCATTGATCCGACCGGCGCCAGCCAGTGCCCCCAGCCAGAAGTCACGTTGGCGACCCCCCGCGCACAGAAACAGGTCGCCACGACGCAACAGGTCGTTGATGGCGCGACCGGCGCTCCACACAGCGCGCCGCCGGTAGTCAGGTTCGAGTGTGGCGGTCTGCTCCAAGGCTTCAAGCTGGTACGGGTCGTAGAGGTCCGCGATGAACACCGCGTGTGGTGCTCCGAGCGCCGGGACGCGGGTGAGCAGATCGCCTTGCGCGACGACCACGTCAGACTGGGCAGCTAGCCGCTGGAGCGTGGGGGTATCGGCGCCAGCGGTCGAGAATCCGGGTGTTGCGACGGCGCCGTCTCCGGGCGTCGCGGCGAGGGTCACGGCATGGCCGACGGGGTCGGCAGCGAGCGCGGCAGCGAAATGCCAGGCTCGCACCGCGGGGCCGGCGCGGCGAGCACCGAGCACCTCCGGGGTAGCGATCGGGATTCGTTGCGGCTCCGCGTCGTTCACCGCGTCCGGTCCGGTCGGTGGCCGTGGTCGAGCGCGCTGCCGCGCCACGAGCCCCCGAACGGCACGATGCCGCTTTCGTCCTTCGGCGACAGCGGTTCCACGGTGAA
>CAAGKR010189185.1_pt1 | contig 10993 bp, 10 predicted proteins | sample 2556971 | NCBI WGS metagenome assembly CAAGKR01 (sample SAMEA5207829, study PRJEB30636) | soil metagenome | biome: forest; feature: boreal; material: soil | place: USA | collected 2011-09 | depth 1 m
AGGCATACCTGGGCATCGTGGCATCGGCAGGCTGGCACGAGCTGCGATGAGCTGAAGGAATTAGGCGGCTGGAAATCCCGCGTGATGGTGGATCGGTACGCGAAGTTCGCCACCGATCACTTAGCGGTTGCAGCAGCGCGAATTGAGTCAGACCGTGGGGGAAACGTGGTGCCAATCTCACGATTTCTTCACGTTCGAAGCGAAGTCGCGTAACAGGTTCTCGTAACCCGTTGTATTGGTTGGTGGGCCGTGTTGGACTCGAACCAACGACCAAAGGATTATGAGTCCTCTGCTCTAACCGACTGAGCTAACGGCCCCGCTGAAGGGTGTCATGAAGCAGCGAGACACGATCATTATAACCGAGCGGGTTGGCGTCTCTTGCGCGCTGCAGCGGATGAGTGCGCTCCCTCGATGCCTGTCGGACTTTCATTGATATCGATGGCAATCAGGCCATTGTCGGCGTTGCGCGCTATCACCCCAACCCGGACCGGGTGAGCGCGGAATTTGCGGTCACGGTGACCGATAGCTGGCACGGTCGCGGCCTGGGACATGTGCTGATGCAGAAATTGCTCGAATGCGCGCGCGATGCCGGCTACGATTCGCTGGTCGAAACCGTGCTCTCGCTCAATTCCCCGATGTTGCGGATGACGCGGAGTCTGGGCTTTGAGACCGTGCCTTTGGATGGGGGGCAAACCCTGCGGGTCTTGATATCCCTGAAATGAAGTCAACTTTTGTTACCGATCGCGAATGATCGATCCAAAAGCGTTCGACCAAAGGTATCGAAGGGCAGCCCAGGTTGGGCTTCGATAGCGCTAAATTATCTGACCAACCATCTGTCCCTGTCGCGATCCCAATGCATGCAGCGAGCAGGATTCCGGTGCTGCCCGTCATGCACGCGGGCGTGGCCGACAAACAGCAGCCTTGGCTGCTGTTTGCGCTTGCGGGCTTTCAGCTCTCGTTTTCCAGGAAACTTCGCAGTTTTTCCGAGCGCGAGGGATGACGCAGCTTGCGCAGCGCCTTGGCCTCTATCTGGCGAATGCGCTCGCGCGTGACATCAAACTGCTTGCCGACTTCTTCCAGCGTATGGTCGGTGTTCATTTCGATGCCGAAACGCATTCGCAGCACCTTGGCTTCGCGCGGCGTAAGGCTGTCGAGCACATCCTTGGTCACTTCGCGCAAAGAGGCATAAAGCGCGGAGTCTGCCGGCGCCAATCCGGCCTGGTCCTCGATGAAATCGCCCAGATGGGAATCGTCATCGTCGCCGATCGGCGTTTCCATGGAGATCGGCTCCTTGGAAATTTTGAGGATCTTGCGGATCTTTTCTTCCGGCATCTCCATGCGTTCAGCCAATTCCGACGGATCGGGCTCCTGCCCGGTTTCCTGGAGGATCTGGCGCGAAATGCGATTCATCTTGTTGATGGTCTCGATCATATGCACAGGTATGCGTATGGTGCGCGCCTGGTCGGCAATCGATCGCGTGATAGCCTGACGGATCCACCACGTGGCGTAGGTCGAGAATTTGTAGCCACGGCGGTATTCGAACTTGTCCACTGCCTTCATCAGGCCGATATTGCCCTCCTGAATGAGATCGAGGAACTGCAGGCCGCGGTTGGTGTACTTCTTGGCGATCGAGATCACCAGACGCAGGTTAGCCTCGATCATCTCCCGCTTGGCACGGCGCGCCTTTGCTTCGCCGGTGGACATCTGGCGCGAGATTTCCTTCAGGTCCTTGATCGGGATGCCGACGTTCTTCTGCAACAAAATCAGCGCATCCTGCTGCTCGATGACGGAGGGCTTGAAGCGCGCCAGCGCAGCGCTATAAGCCTTGCCCAGTGAGATTTCATCCACCACCCAGCGCAGGTTGGTTTCGTTGCCCGGGAATGTCTTGATGAAATGGGCGCGCGGCATGTTGGAGTTCTTGGTGCATAGCTCCATGATCAGGCGTTCGCGGCTACGCACGCTATCGACCATTTGGCGCAAGCCGTTGCACAGCGCCTCGACCTGTTTGGCCGAAAAACGGATTAGCATCAGTTCAGCGGAAATCTCTTCCTGCAAATCCTTGTACGCGCGCGAGCGGTAGCCCTTTTCGGCGAGCGTCTTTTTCATCTTCTTGTACTGGCGGCGGATGCGGTTGAATTTCTCCAGCGAATCCTGCTTGAGCTGCTCGAGGTTTGCGGCCGCGATGCTACCGTCCTCGTCTTCTTCTTCCTCGATTTCCTCAAGCTCTTCTTCTTCGGAAAGCTCTTCTTCGGCGACCTCGTCCTCGTTGGGATCGACCAGGCCATCAACCACTTCATCGATGCGGATTTCGTCTGCCTCTACCCTGTCAGCCAGGCGCAGGATATCCTCGATGGTCGTGGGGCATGAAGAAATGGCCTGAATCATGTGCTTCAGACCATCTTCGATACGCTTGGCGATCTCGATCTCGCCTTCGCGCGTAAGCAGTTCGACCGAACCCATTTCACGCATGTACATGCGTACCGGGTCGGTGGTGCGGCCGAACTCGGAGTCGACGGTGGAAGACAGGGCTTCCTCGGCTTCTTCAACGGCATCCTCGTCGGTGACCGGCGCGGGCGCGTCGTTCATCAGCAGCGTTTCGGCATCCGGCGCTTCGTCATACACCTGAATGCCCATGTCGTTGAACATGGACACGACACCCTCGATCTGCTCGGCGTCGGTGATTTCCTCAGGAAGATGGTCGTTGATCTCGGCGTACGTGATGTAGCCACGGTCCTTGCCGAGCACGATAAGGTTTTTCAGGCGCTTTTTTTGCGCTTCGACGTCGGAAGCCTTGACGTCGATTTTTTCGTTTGCGGTCTTGTTTGCCGTTTTTGCCGTTTTTGCCGTCTTTACCATCTTTGCCATCGTGAGCACCCAAATAATCGTTGCGATGAAGCGGAACCCTCAATTATATCAAAATAATGTGCTAATCGGGCGGATTTCTGTATGCCGTCATGATATCTTTCTTCGCTCTTTCAGGTACTTCCGCCCCATAACTCACGGTACTCGCGCTCCTCATCGGGAGACAGCGGACCCTGAGCCAGCCGGGCCATCAATTCCTTGCGGCGCGCCTTGCGTAATGCGTCATGCTGGCTTCGCAGAAAATCCGCGAATTCCGCATCCGGATCCGCGCGTGCAGCCTCGGATTCAGCCATCATCGGCGAAGCGAGCGCCTCGGAAATGGCTTGCCCCTCCTCCTTGCCTCTGAAATGCTCAAGAATGAGACCGTTCGACACTTGAAAATCACGGTCGCGAATGTAATGGGCCAATTGGCCCAGTGCACGCAGCGTTAGCCCGGCCCCCGAAGGAACCGTCAAATCGAAGCGTGCAGCCAGTGCAGGCTTGGCAAGGAGATGGGATAGCATTTTGCTCTCGGGAGATCGGGCTGTGGGTTTTTTTCTGGTTCGTGCAGCCTCCGGCTCCGCAATCCTCGGTTTGACAGGCAGCAAGCGCTGCAGTTCGTCGGGACTGATGCCGATCAATTCGGCGAGGCGCTTGCGGATCATGAGTGAGAGCGCGGGCGCTTCGATCTGGCTCACCAGCGGCCTAGCGTCGTTGAGCAGGCGCGCACGGCCCTCTTCGCTCTTGAGATCGACACGGTTGGCGAGTTCTCCCAGCAGCAGCGCCGAAAGCGGCCTGGCATTCTTGAGTTCCTCCAGGAATGCATCTTTCCCGGCGCGTCTGACGAAAGTGTCAGGATCATCTTCCGGCGGAAGAAAAAGAAAGCTCACCGCCTTGCCGTCGGTCACGACAGGCAAAGAAATCTCCAGCGCCCGCCACGCCGCCTTGCGCCCCGCCTGATCGCCATCGAAGCAAAACACCAGGTTTTCGGCCATGCGCAACAACTTTTGTACATGCACCGGTGTGGTCGCCGTGCCGAGTGTGGCAACGGCGTTCTCCACACCACTTTGCGCCAGTGCGACGACGTCCATGTAACCCTCAACTACGATGACCGTCCCCAGGTCGCGGATGGCGCGGCGCGCCTGGAACAGTCCATACAACTCACGTCCCTTCTCGAACAGCGGCGTCTCGGGTGAGTTGAGATATTTGGGCTCGCCCGATCCGATGACGCGGCCGCCGAACCCGATGACATTGCCGCGCGCGTCAAGAATAGGGAACATTATCCTGTCGCGAAAGCGGTCGTAACGTCGGCCCTCCTCGGAATCGATCACCAGGCCGGCATCCTTGAGCGCTGCAGCCGAGTAATCGTCGAACACTGCCTTGAGGCCCTGCCAGTCATCGGGCGCATAGCCCAGGCCGAACTTGGCGGCAATCTCGCCGGAAAGGCCGCGATTCTTGAGGTAGTCGATGGCGCTTTCCGAGCGCTTGAGTTCGCGGCGGTAGAAGTTGAGGGCCGCGTTCATCACTTGTCCCAAGGACAGCGCCTGCTTCGTTTGCTCGACGGATTTCTCACGATTGCCATCATCCGGCACGCTCAGGCCCGCGCCCTCCGCCAGCTCCTTTACTGCTTCGACAAATCCGAGGCCCGAATACTCCATGAGAAAACTGATGGCGGTGCCGTGTGCACCGCAGCCGAAGCAGTGGTAGAACTGTTTGGCCGGGCTGACGCTGAAACTGGGAGTCTTCTCGTTATGAAAGGGGCAGCAGGCGGAAAAATTCTGGCCGGACTTCTTCAGCTTTACATGCCGGTCGATGACATCCACGATGTCGACGCGGCCTAGCAGTTGCTGAATGAAGTCCTGCGGGATCACGACAATGACTCCTCGAAGCTGCGGATAGTGCGGCCTGGCGTTGCTGTTGCATGCACTCGAACTTCACGCGCCAACTTCAGCATGCTCCTCTCGGTCCGCTTGGTCGGACACCAAGCTTCTCGCGTTGAGGGATACCGCGTCGCCGAATACCAACGGAACAGATTCCGCGAGCATAAGCCGGGTTAGCCGAGTCGGGCTTTGACAAGACCCGACAGCTTGCCCATGTCGGCACGCCCCGCCACCAGCGGGCGCAATGTGTTCATTACCTTGCCCATGTCCCTGGCGCCTTGTGCTCCAGTCTGGGCGATGACGTCATCCATGATTTTCATGACCTCGGCATCGGAAAGCTGCGCGGGCATGTAGGCCTGGAGAACATTTACTTCGAATTCCTCTTTCGCAACCAGGTCCGGGCGGTTGCCGGCCCGGTACTGCACGATGGATTCCCTGCACTGCTTGAGCATTTTGTCGATGATGCCCAGCACGTCAGAATCGCTTAGCGTGATGCGCTCATCGACTTCCTTCTGCTTGAGCGCCGCCTGCAGGAGACGAATGGCAGAGAGCTTCTCGGCGTCGCGCGCCTTCATGGTGACTTTCATGTCTTCGTTGATTTTTTCGCGTAAGGACATGTTTAACTCGCATTGACCTGGTTTAGAAACGACAAGGGCAGGCGCATCAATGATGGCCTGCCCGGGAAACTGCCCGAAGTAATGCCGGCTTAGTAAAGCTTGGGCGGCAGCATCTGGCTGCGCAGGCGCTTGTAACGGCGCTTCACTGCGGCAGCATGCTTGCGCTTGCGTTCGGCAGTGGGCTTCTCGTAGAACTCGCGAGCGCGCAACTCGGTCAGCAGACCGGTTTTCTCGACGGCGCGCTTGAAGCGGCGCAAGGCCACGTCAAACGGCTCATTTTCCTTCAGACGAACGGTCGGCATTGAAATCTGTTTCCTCGAAATTTTGAAAAGCTCAATATAATAACGATTTGCGCGATTCTTAGCAAGCACGGCCACTGCCCCCATCCCATCCCCACTTACTCTCACCTGCCACCCTATGCTTATCCTGGGCATCGAAACCTCATGCGATGAGACCGGCGTTGCGCTCTACGACACCGAATCGCGCCTGCTCGCGCACCAGCTGCATTCCCAGGTAGATATGCATGCTGCCTACGGCGGGGTAGTCCCTGAACTGGCATCGCGCGACCACATCCGCCGCCTGCTGCCTCTTGCCCGCGAAGTATTGGTCGCTGCGCAACGAAGGATCGAGGATATTGACTGCATCGCCTATACCGAGGGACCCGGGTTGGGCGGTGCGCTGCTGGTGGGCGCGAGCGTGGCGGCGGGCCTGGGATATGCGCTCGGCAAGCCGGTGATCGGCATCCATCATCTGGAGGGGCACCTGCTCTCGCCGCTGATTTCCGAACCCAGGCCGGATTTTCCTTTCATCGCCCTGTTGGTTTCTGGCGGCCATACGCAACTGATGCAAGTGCAAGCCATAGGCCAGTATGGCTTGTTGGGCGAGACCGTCGATGACGCAGCAGGAGAAGCGTTTGACAAGACCGCATCGCTGCTTGGGCTGGGTTATCCTGGCGGTCCGGCGCTTTCGAAACTCGCCGAGCACGGGAATTCTTCGCGCTTCAAGCTGCCGCGCCCCATGCTCAACAGTGGCGATCTCAACTTCAGCTTCAGCGGACTCAAGACAGCCGTGCTGACGCTGGTCAATCAGCACAAGGCAGACGAATTCCCCGCCGCGGATATTGCTGCCGCATTCCAGGAAGCCATGGTCGACGTGCTGGTCAAGAAATCGCTGGCAGCGCTCGAACAGACCGGATATACCCGGTTGGTTGTCGCAGGGGGTGTAGGCGCCAACAAACAGTTGCGCACGCGGCTTACCCAGGCTGCCCTTGCAAAAGGCTACGAGGTCTTTTATCCTCCGCTGAGCCTGTGCACGGACAACGGCGCCATGATTGCCTTTGCTGCAGCATTGCGTCTCGAAAGATCGGGAGCGGGGATTGGGGATCGAGGATCGAGGGGATTTTCGATCCGGCCGCGTTGGAACTTGGAGGAATACGCTAAAATGTCCGGTTAATCCGGCCCATTGCGGCGATATGCCTGCTCGGCCCTGCGAACCTCTTCCTCGGCTTTTGCCACGGCGTCCTCAAGCGCTTTCACCCGCTTTGGATATTCCTCGTTTGGAACCGATATGGCCGGGCAGATAATCCGCTCCGAGCCATCGGGATTCTTGTCCTTGGAGCAAACCACACGTCCGCTGCGTCCGGTGATAATGCCGGCCGCGTTGGGCTTGCCATTGTTATCGGGATTGCTGATGGTGGGCTGCAACTCTTCATCGCGTGGGTCTCGACCGTTCGCCAAAGCCGTCTCTGCGGCAGCCAACCGGGCTTGCGCTTTTTCCAGGTCCGCGCGAAGCTTGTCGCGAAGTGCCTCGCGCTTCCTGATGCGTTCGTCGAAATCCGATTTTTTCCCGTCGGAATACCGTTTCGGCGGCTCCGTGACATTGAGATTCTTGTCGATCTCAAGCGTTGTTGTCTTGCCGTCCTTCCCGGGTGGCTCGTCCGAATAGGTGACCTTGCCGTCTTTGTCGACGTCCCTGTAAAGCGTTTGGGCCTGCGTGGAAATGATCAGACTGCCCGCCGCCGCCACCAGCACTGCATTCAGCAAGCTGCGCATCAGGATCCGCTGCTGCGGCGAGGGTTCGGCTTGGACTGTTCCTGGTCTTCAGATTTCTTTGGGCTGGAGCTGGATCGGGCATTGTCCAGTTCATCTTCAGCCTGTCTTACGGCCGCCTCCAGCCGCTTGACCCTCTCAAAATAGGCTTCATTCAGGTGCCGTGCCGATTTGCCGGACTGCACACCGACAGTCATCCAGTCTTCATCCTGCGGCTCCTTGCCTTTTGCCAGTTCTTCATTCGCCAAATCCAGCTTGGCTCTGGCCTGCTCGACCTCTTTTTCGCGGGCGGCGTCGGTATCGGCGCGGCGCTTCAGTTGGCTATCCACCGACTCCTTGGCTTGGACAGGTTTGCTTCCCAGGGGTTTTGCAACGTTGCGCTCGGTGTCAATGTCGACCTTCTGGGCCGCCTGTTCCTTGGACGGTGGCTTGTCGGTATAGGTTACCTTTCCGTCCTTGTCTACTTGCTTGTAGACGGTCTGCGCCGATACGGCAAACGACACGGCCAGCAAGAGTGCGATAGGACTATACCTGCGCATATTGCATGCTCCTTGGTGAATCGAGTACAACAGCACTCATGGCGCCGCAAACCGGGCAATTCTGATCGCGGAGCAGCTTCACTTGATGCCATGACATTGTCAATCCGTCCAGCAGCAAGAGCCTACCAACCAGAGCTTCGCCGACATCCGCCAGGAGGCGTATCGCTTCGCTCGCCTGCATGGCGCCGATGATGCCGACCAGCGGCGCAAACACCCCCATGATGGCGCAACGCTCTTCCTCTGCCTCGGTTTGTTCGGGGAAAAGACAGTGATAACACGGGCTATCCGAACGACGGGAATCGAAGCTGGTGATCTGCCCGTCGAAACGAATTCCCGCACCCGACACCAACGGCTTGCGGTGGGACACGCAAGCGCGATTAATGGCGTGGCGCGTCGCAAAGTTGTCTGAGCAATCAAGCACGATATCGATCGTGGCAATGCGGGCCGAAAGCGCGTCTCCTTTGAGGCGTTCAGGAACTGTCTCAATGTTGCATTCGGGATTGATGGTGCCAAGAGTAAGCGCTGCGGATTCGGCTTTGTTGACGCCGATCGTACTTTCGCGATGAACGATTTGGCGCTGCAGATTGGTGAGATCGACCTTATCGCCGTCGGCAATCACGATCCTGCCAATTCCGGCCGAAGCCAGATACATGAGCGCGGCAGAACCCAATCCACCCGCCCCCACTACCAACGCGCTGGAGGCGAGCAGTTTTTCCTGCGCTTCGACGCCGAACTCTTTCAGAAGAATATGGCGGCTGTAACGTAAGAGTTGGGTATCTTCCATGACCGCTCCCGCTGGGGAGCAAACGCTATTTTTTCGCCGCGACGATCTTTTGTTCCGGCGGCCGGTTTTGGACAGGAAGCCCCTTGAGCTGGTTAAGGGCCTGTGTAAGCACGAAGTCCTCGAGTAAACCATCCGGGGTCATCACTGCTTTTGCTGATATGGCGGCAGCGGATGTCTTGGCAGCCGTATCATCAACGAGAGCTGATTTGACAGGCTTCTGCTCACCAGCCACGATATCCTTGATAGCCGCTTTGGTCAGCTCATCCACGCCGGCAAGATGTTTTTCCAGATCTGCTTCGCGCATGGCGAGGCGCTGGCTGCCATCTTCAACAATGATGTCCGGCGTAATACCCTTAGCCTGTATGGAACGGCCGTTGGGCGTGTAATAGCGTGCCGTGGTGAGCTTGATGGCGCTGTTGTTGCCGAGCGGCAGGAGGGTCTGTACCGATCCCTTGCCGAAGGTCTGCGTACCGATCACAAGAGCGCGCTTGTGATCCTGCAGGGCGCCGGCGACTATTTCCGAAGCAGACGCCGTACCGTTGTTGACCAGAACCACCAGCGGAACATTCTTGACCTCGGCGGGCAGTTTGGCCAGGTAATCTTCCTTGAATGTGCCGCGCACGTAATTCTCGCGCCGGGCGTAAAGCTTCATTTTGGCGTCTTCGGTGCGTCCGTCGGTATAGACAACGAGCGCATCTTTGGGCAGAAAGGCTGCGGATACGGCAACGGCGGCGTTGAGCAACCCGCCGGGATCGTTGCGCATATCGAGCACCAATCCTTTCAGATTGCCGCCGTTCTGTTTGTAAACATCCTGGATCGCTTTGGCGAGCTTCTCCCCGGTAGCCTCCTGGAACTGACGCACGCGGATTGAGGCAAAGCCGGGCTCGATGGTGCGCGAGACCACGCTTTGAATCTCGATGATGGCGCGCTTGAGCGTGAACACAAGCTCCTTGGGCTCGCCCTTGCGCAGGATCGTGAGCGTCACATTGGTACCCGGATCGCCACGCATTTTTTTCACCGCGTCGTTACTGGTAACGCCGCGCAAGCTGAGATCGTCCACCTTGATGATGTAGTCACCTGCCTTGATGCCGGCGCGCTGTGCTGGCGTTTCGTCGATGGGCGAAATCACCTTGATAAAGCCGTCTTCGACACCGATTTCGATGCCTAGGCCGCCAAATTTTCCCTGGGTGCCGACCTGCAGTTCGCGATAGGCATCCTGATCGAGAAATGCGGAATGCGGATCCAGCCCGGTCAGCATGCCGTTGATGGCTTCCTTGATGAGCTTCTTGTCCTCGACGTTTTCAACGTAGTCGCTCTTGATGCGGCCGAAGACCTCGCTGAACATGCGCAAGTCTTCAATTGGCAGATTGAGCGTAATTGCCTGTTTTTCTGCCATGGCTGAAAAGTGCAGGCTAAGGCTCACGCCGATAACGGCCCCCAAGCCGATCAATCCCGCCGCTTTGAGTTTGTTGCCCATCTTAAACTCCTCATCTGTACACCATACCGCCAACGCCTATTTACGCATCGGGGCAGGCACCGGTTGCATATCTATTTCCCCACCCATTGCATGGGATCAAAAGGCTTGCCTTTGTGCCTAAGCTCAAAGTATAACCCCGATTCTCCGGCCCCGCCGGTGTCACCAACCGCAGCGACCGCCTCGCCGCTCTGGATCGCTTCACCGACCTGTTTCAGTATGCTTTCATTGTTTCCGTACAGGCTCATGTAGCCCGAACCGTGATCCACAATCAGCAGGTTGCCAAAGCCCCGCAGCCAGTCCGCATACACCACGCGACCATCGGCCACAGCTCGAACGGATTGCCCCGTATCCGAACGGATGAACAATCCTTTCCATGTCGTGCCGCCTTCCTCTCTTGGGCCGCCAAACCGGTTCGAAAGTTCCCCGCGCACCGGAAGCTTGAGCTTGCCTTTCAGCACCTGGAAAGCCTTGCCTATAAAAGATGTATCGGCAACATCCTCCACTTCTTGGCCCGGCTTGCGTATCCGGCCTGTCGGTTTGGCTAAAAGAACTCTGCCGAGTTGTTCGACCAATTTGGAGAGACGGTCCTCGTCCCGCTTAAGGCGGCCAATCTCTCGCCGATTTTGGCTGATCACTCCGGCGATCCGGTCAAGTACTCTCCGGCGCACCTGCTTTTCCACTTCGAGGATTTTCCTGGCGCGCTTTTGTTCCGCCTCATTGGCGGCAAGCGCATCCTTCTGCTTGAGCGCCTCGGTTTGCAGCACCGCGAAATCCGCCAGGCTTTTTTGCATGCGGCGAATCATGTCG
>CAAGKR010060426.1_pt1 | contig 10991 bp, 12 predicted proteins | sample 2556971 | NCBI WGS metagenome assembly CAAGKR01 (sample SAMEA5207829, study PRJEB30636) | soil metagenome | biome: forest; feature: boreal; material: soil | place: USA | collected 2011-09 | depth 1 m
TCCTTTCGTAATGGGGACCCTAGAAGGGTCCCCAAGCCCCGCCCCAAGCCCCCCAGCGATGGGTCCCACCCTGCGCGGGGTCCCGGAGCGTATCCGCGCGCGCGGGACGGATCAAAGCCCAGCGGGATCCCACGCGATCGGGGGTCCGGGCTTCACGCGGCCGGCTGCGGAGCGAATCCGCACCTTCCAGGAGCGGGTCCGGGCGGCCGGAATCGCCGTCTACATCCGAACGCCGCGCGGCGACGACATCGACGCCGCCTGCGGGCAGCTCGCGGCGCGCGATCTGGTGACGCTTCGGCCATGGCAACCGACGACAATCTGACCTCGGCACGCGATCTGGCGATCGACGCCTGCGGCCGCATCGCCGAGTTCTGGGGGTTCACCCGCACGATGGGGCGCGCGTTCGGCGTGCTCTATCTTTCACGCGAGCCTCTCCCCCAGAGCGAGATTCAATCGCGGCTGGGGATCTCGGCGGGCAGCGCATCGATGACGCTGTCCGCGCTCGGGCGCTGGGGCGTGGCGCACAAGGTCTGGGTGCGCGGGCAGCGCCGCGAGCACTACCAGGCCGAGACCGACTTCTGGAAGATGATCTCCGGAGTCCTCAACGAGCGCGAGCGGCGAGAGATCGGCGCGGCGGTCGAGGTGGTGGGACGCGCAGAAAGCGCGGCGCGCTTGGCCAAGGTGGCGCTCGGCGCACCGTCTGCCGGCGCGCGCCGGGCCAAGGCCGAGACCGACTTCCTCGTCGAGCGCGTGACCCGCCTCGGCGAGATCTGCCGTCTCGGGGAGACGCTGCTCGACATGCTGCTCGGTCAGCTCACCCTCGACGTGGGACGTTTTCGCGACGTGCTCAAGGTCGCACCCCGGGAGACACAAGATCGGGACCCTGAGAGCGTCCCGCACCCCCCGCGACGAGCTCGTCCCGGCAAAGCCGGCCCGAGATCGCGCGATTAGATCGGGAAGGCGTTGGCCCAATCACGGCGGGCGCAGATCGCGGCCAGCGACTCGGCTTCGGGACTCCCAGGCTCGGGGGCCTGTCCGTACTCCCAGCGCACCTCGGGCGGTAGCGACATGAGAATCGATTCGACTCGACCGTCGGTGCGCAGACCGAACACGGTGCCCCGGTCGTAGAGCAGGTTGAACTCGACGTAGCGCCCGCGGCGCAGGAGCTGCCAGTGGCGTTCCTGCGGGCCCCAGGCATCGGCCCGCCGCCGCTCGACGATCGGTCGGTAAGCGGGGACAATGGCGTCGCCCACGTCGCGCACGAACGCGAACATCGCCTCGGCGTCGCTCTCGCGCGGTGACGAAGCGGCCGGCGCCGGCTGGCCCGCGGTTACCTCGGCGCCGGCGCCGAGGTAGTCGAAGAACAGGCCGCCGACACCGCGCGGCTCGTTCCGGTGGGGCAAGAAAAAGTATTCGTCGCACCACCGTTTGAACCGTGGATAGAAGCTGGGATCGTGCCCGTCGCAGCGCGCGCGAAGTGTCCGGTGGAAGTGCACGGCGTCCTCGGGAACCACGTAGAACGGCGTGAGATCGGTGCCGCCGCCGAACCAGGACGTAGAGCCGTGTCGCACGTGGCGCACGTTGGCATGAACCGTCGGGATGCGCGGACTTCGGGGGTGAAAAATCAGCGACACGCCCGTGGCGCGGAAATCGAGCCCGTCTCCTGGAAGCGCCGCGGCCATCTCCGGACGGAGCTGGCCGTGGACGTCGGAGAATCCCACCCCGGCCTTCTCGAACTGATTTCCGTCGGCGAGCAGGCGCGTGCGACCGCCGCCCCCGGCGGGCCGCGTCCAGCTGTCCTCGCGGAATCGGCCACCGCCGTCGATGTCTTCGATCGCCGCCGTGATCCGATCCTGCAGATCGACGAAGAAGGCCGCCGCGCGATCGTCGATCGATTTATCCAGCGCCGCCATGTGGCCGTCAGCCTCGCCGCTCGCTCGGGGTCTTGAGCGCCAAGACCCGCCGGTTCACGTCCCGAAAACCAGGATCCCGCTTACCGACGTTCTCGAAGAAGTAGAGCGCCTCGCGGACGTCTCCCAGTTGCTCGAAGACCGACCCCAGCAAGTAGTAGAGCTCGACCGACTCGTGCGCCGTCGCCTGCGGCAAATTGAGCGCCTCCTTGTAGCGCGCGACCGCCTCACCGAGCTCTCCCTTGGCTTCCAGGCACTCACCAATCATCGTGAGCGCGAAAACCGCGCGGGGTTTGTCGGCGGCCAGCTGCTTGAATTCGAGCACCGCCGCATCATAGAGCCCCATCTGCTTGTAGGCGATCCCAAGATCACCGTGCGTCGCGGGATCCGCATTCTCCGACGGGCTGAGCTTGGCCACCGGCCCCTGCACCTCCGGCCCCCCCACCCATTGCCCGTCGGTCGGGATGGCCCCCGCTCCTTCCAGAACGAGGGCGTTCCGGGCGCTCAAAAGCGGGTGACCCGGGAAGCGTTCCTCTAGCTCGGTCAACGCCGCGCGCGCCTCGACGTGCATCGCCTGGGCCACGAAGAAATCTACCTGCTCGAGCTCGGTCGCGAGCTCCTCGTCGTCGATGGCCGGAGCGGCAGGGAGCCCGGGGCGGCGCCCCAGAAGCTTGGAGGCCTCGGCGCAAGACGGATCCAGGACCAAAGCTCGTTCGGCGACTCGCGGCGCATCCGTAACGTGATCGGTTTTTAGCTGCGCGGCCAGCGTGGCCAGCTCGGAGGCCGCCTCGCGTCTCCGCCCGGCCTGTGCCAGCACCGCTGCCAGCCGTTCACGCGCGCCCCGGTGATTCGGCTCGAACGCGAAGATCCGGCGTAGGTGATCGATGGCCCGCTCGGGCAGCCCATACTTCACGAACACCTCGGCTTCGGAAAGAATGCGCGTGACGTCGTCCGGTGCTGGCGTCAGGCCCGACAAGCCGGGCCGGGAGAGATCGGACAGCGCGCCGGGCGGATCGAGGGGCTCCAAGGGCGGCGGCGTCAGATGCCGCACGCTTGCCGCCCCCGGCGGTAACGGCGGAGGTGTCAGACGCGCGCGCGACGCCGCGGAGCCGATCGAAATTCCCCAGCGCGCCGCCAGCCCGTGCGTCTCTCGATTGGTGGGATCGAGCGCCAGCGCCAACCGCACCGTGGCGTCGCGCGCCTCCTCGCGCCCGGCCTCCGCATGGATCTCCGCCAGCTCGAGCCACACGGAGATGGCCTTGCGCGGATCAAGTTGCGCCATCGCCTCGGCGAGGAGCGCGACGGTCTCAGGATCGCGCGGCGCGACCCTGAGCGCGCCGCGCAGCTTGGAGAGCGCCAGGCGGGGGTTCTTGCGCGCGATGTAGCTGGCGGCGAGCTCGCGCGCGACGACAACGTTGTCAGGCGTGTGGAACAGGAGACGCTCGGCGACGCGCACGAACTCGTCGCCGCGCCCTTCCAGCTTGAGCTGGTCGGCGGCCTCGGCGAGCTGCCGGACTGCCTCGTCCGCTTGACCCGCCTGCGAGGCCGCCTCCGCGAGGCGAACGCGCGAGACCACGTTGTCGGGGTGCAGCTCGACCATCCGCCGCAACGCCGGCAGCGCATCCGCGGGGCGTCCGGCCTGCTGGAACTCGACGATCGCCAGCTCCAGCTCGTGCAGGGCGTCCGACACCCTGCCGAGCTCTTGGTAGACCTCGCCCAGCTGTACGCGCACCTGTGGCAGCCCCGGCGTCAACCTGAGGACACTCTTGTAGATGGTGACCGCTTTGGGCAGGAACCCCTGACCGAGGTAAACCTCGGCCGTACGAAGGTAGATCTCGCGCGCCTCCCTCAGGGCGCCGTGCCGCACGTGAATCTCCGCCATCTTGAGCCAGGTCCGGGTGTCAATCGGATCCTCCTCCACCACGCGGCCGAACTCTTCGAGCGCTCGGTGGTCGTGCCCGCGCTCCAAAAACTTCTGAGCCGCGGCTAGATGCTTGTCCTTCTTCGTGAGCACCGGCCGATCAAGTCTACATCCGCTCGACGAGATGCGTGTCCATCTTCCCAGCCACGTAATCGGCGTTGGCTAGCAGGCGCCGGAAGAAGTCCAGGTTGGTCTTGCAACCCTCGACGACGAATTCGGCCAGCGCCCGGCGCAAACGGGCCAGCGCCGCCGGTCGCGTTTCGGCCCGAACAATGAGCTTCGCGAGAAGCGAGTCGTAGAAGGGCGGCACCAGGTACTGGTTGTAGATGTGCGTATCGACGCGAACCCCGAGACCTCCCGGCAGGTTGAGCGCCGTGATTCGCCCCGGCGACGGCGCGAAGGTGACCGGATCCTCGGCGTTGATCCGCAGCTCGATGGCGTGGCCGCGCGGGCGAATGTCCGCCGGAAGCTTGAGCGGCTCACCCGCCGCGAGCCTCATCTGCTCGCGCACCAGATCCACGCTGAACACCTCCTCGGTCACCGTGTGCTCGACCTGGATCCGCGTGTTCATCTCCATGAAATAGAAACGCTTGTCCTCGTCCAGCAGGAACTCGAGCGTTCCCACGGTTTGATAGCCGAGGCTCTCGGTGGCCTTGCGGGCGACGCCCAGAAGCTTGGCGCGCCGTTCGTCGTCGAGCGCCACGCTCGGGGCCTCCTCGACCAGCTTCTGATGCCGGCGCTGAATCGAGCACTCTCGCTCGCCCAGCGAGATGGCGCGCTTTCCGTCGCCCAGCACCTGCACCTCGACGTGACGTGGGCGCGCGATGAACCGTTCCAGGTAAACCGCCGGGTTGTCGAAGCCCGCCTGCGCTTCACTGCGCGCGGCGTTGAGCTGGGCGGAGAGCCGGGTTTTGCTCTCGACCACCTTCATGCCTCGACCCCCGCCGCCCGCCGACGCCTTGATGATGACCGGCAGGCCGATTCGCTCGATGGCCTCTTCAGCCTGCCGTTCGCTTTCGATGACGCCCGTGCCCGGCAGGACGGGAACGCCGGCCTTCTCCATCGTCGCCCGAGCCGAGACCTTGTCGCCCATGAGCCGCATGATCTCGGGCTGCGGGCCGATCCAGTGAAAGCCGCACCTCTTCACCACCTCGGCGAAGTGGGCGTTTTCGGACAGAAAGCCATAGCCGGGATGGACCGCATCGGCGCGCGTGATCTCCGCAGCACTTATGATAGCGGGGATCGACAGGTAGCTCGCCCTCGCCTGGGGCGGCCCGATGCAGACCTTCTCGTCGGCGAACCGAACGTGCAACGCGTCGGCGTCGGCGGTTGAATGGACCGCCACCGACCGGATGCCCATCTCGCGGCACGCGCGAATCACACGCAGCGCAATCTCGCCGCGGTTCGCTATGAGAACTTTCTTAAACACGCGGGGTCAGGACTTCGAGAGGCGGATGAGGCGCTGGCCGTACTCGACGTGCTCGCCGTTCTTGACCAGAATCTCCTCCACCCGGCCGTCCGTCTCAGCTTCGATCTCGTTCATCAGCTTCATCGCTTCGACGATGCAGACCACCTGACCCTTACGGACCGACTGTCCGGCGTCGACGAAGGGAGGCGTGTCCGGCGAGGCCGCCCGATAGAACGTGCCGACGAACGGCGAGGTAACGAACGAGCCGTCCGCTTCGGCTCCCCCCTCGACGGGGGGAGTGAGCGCGATGGGCCGCGCCGCTGGCGAACCCGCCGATGCCGCCGAGCCGTCTCGGACACCGCGCCGTACCCGCAAGTGGCCCGCTTTGTCTATCTCGATCTCCTCGAGGTCGAACTCGGCCGCGATCCGCGCCAGCACGCGCACCGACTCGAAGTCGATTCCCGACGTACCCTCCGGGTGGCTGCCCCGCGGTCGTCCGGCAGGCGGCTCGCTCACGACCTTGAGTGCCCGAGGCGGCATCTTGTCCTTGCTGTCCTTTTTGGGCATGAAAGTCGGCGTCCCTTTCAGAGATCGGCGCGCAGGGCTGGCGCGGCGACGCGCATCAGATACCGCGCCCGCCCGAGGCCCCCGTCCGGGAGAATCGCACAGCCGAGAAAGTAATCCGGGCTGAGCACCCGGACCACCAGCGTGAGCACGTCGGTGCGGAGCGTGAACTCCTCCAGCACCCCGGCATCGAGCGAAGTGAGCGTCCGGCGGGCCTGCGCAATGAGATGCGCGAACTCCATCGCCAGGGTCTGAACGTCGGCGAGCACGCCGGCTTGTCCGGCTTTGGCGTCCTTGGCGCAGGAGTCGAGGGTGACGCCGTCGAACCCCATAAGAACACATGCGACGCCCCCATCGATCTTGTCGAGCAGACTCTGGATGCTCTCGCGAAAGGAGATCGCCATTCTGACCCCTGGGCTTGTACCCGGTGCCGATTCGGGGGTCAAGCCTTGGGGAAGAAGCGCCCCGCGAGGTCGGACGCCGCAACGTCGACCAGACGTGCCTGGCCCACCGCGGGGCAGAACACGAAGCGAATCTGGTCCCCCCGCCGCTTCTTGTCGACGGCGAGGCGCGCTAGGACGCCGGGGTCGAGGCGACTCGCAGCGTCGGTTGGGAGCCCTAGCTGGTCGAGGAGCGCCCGACCCCGGGCGGCCAGCGCCGGCGGACCGATCCTCATCGCGGCCCCCAGATCGAGCGCGGCGATCATGCCGAGCGCCACCGCCTCGCCGTGCAGCAAATCGTACCCGGACGCAGCCTCCAGCGCGTGGCCGATCGTATGCCCGAAGTTCAAGATCGCGCGCCGCCCCACCTCGGTCTCGTCGGTGGCGACCACCTCGGCCTTCACCCGCACCGCACGGGTGATGAGATCCAGCAGGAGGGCAGGCGAAAGGACGGGCCCGGAGCCCTCCAGCAGATCGAGGATCTCGGGATCGGCGATGAAGCCGCACTTGACCACCTCAGCCAGACCCGCCGTCCGCTCGCGGAGGGGCAGCGTCTCCAGGAACGCCAGATCCGCGACCACCGCCCGGGGCTGATGGAAGGCACCCGCCAGATTCTTCCCGGCCCGCAAGTCGACGCCGGTCTTACCTCCCACCGAGGCGTCGACCATCGCCAGAAGCGTCGTCGGCACCGTGGCAAACGAGATCCCGCGCAGGAAGATGGAAGCCGCGAATCCCGCGTGGTCGGTGGCGGCGCCGCCGCCGATGCCCACCACGGCACCCCGGCGGTCGTACCCACGATCTGCCAGCCACTCCACCGTCCGCTCGATCTCCGTGAGGCTCTTGCAAGCCTCGCCGGCGCGCAGACTGAGGACGTCGACGTCGGGCAAGCGGGCGCCGAGCGCCGCGATCAGAGGCGGAAGGCGCGGCGCGCGCGCCGCGAGACCCCCGTCAACGAGCAGCGCCACGCCGGTGACGGCCGGCCCCAAGGCAACCGCCAAGATCTCGGCGACCGCCTCGGGGGTGAAGGTGCCGATCTGGACCTCGTAGCGGCGCGCGCCGAGCTCGACGGGAACGACCACGCTCATGCACGCACCGCCGCTGCGCCGAGGCCCAGGCGCGTGAGGATCTCGGCCGAGATATCGTTCGATGTGCGCCCATTCGTTTCGACGCACAGATGGGCACGCGTATAGAGCGCCGCACGCGCAGAGAGCAGCGCCCGTGCCGTCGCCAGGGGGTCCGCCTGCTCGTCGAGCAAGGGCCGCCCCGATTGAGCCCCGGCGCGGGCGACGGCCTCCTCCGCGGAAACCGCGAGCGCGACCACTCGTCCGCTCGAAAGCATCAGGTCCAGATTCTCCTGGCGACAGACGGCGCCGCCACCGGTGGCGATGACCGATCGGCTGCGCTCCGCCACGGCGCGGATGGCGTCGCTCTCGCGCCGGCGAAACCCTTTTTCGCCTTCGGCCCCGAAGATCTCCGCCACCGAGAGCCCCGCAGCAAGGGTGACCAGCTCGTCGATGTCCGCGAACGCCCAGCCGATCCGGGAGGCAACCAGCTTTCCGACCGTGGTTTTCCCCGAGGCCATGAAGCCGACTAGGAAAATCGGCGCATCGGCGCGGGGTTGCATTCGATTTTCTAATCCTAACCCAGAACGGCGGGTCGAGGGAGGGCGCGCGTCGCGCCTTTGCCCCTGAACAAGTTTTTTGCGTCGAACATGATCCGGCGTTCTACTGAAATCATGAGCGTTGAAGTCGATCGCGCCACCTTACCCTGCAGCGTTTGCGCTGCGGCCGTCACCGAGCTGCGGCGCGGACGTTGCTGGGGCTGTTACACCCGCTGGGCCGAGTCCCGTCCGGTGGGCCGCGGCGCCTCCTGCATGGCCTGCGGCGAGAAACGCCGCGCCCAGCTCAAGCTGGCCGAGATTCAGGGGCGAAGCCTTTGCTTTTGCCACGGCTGTGCGGCGCAGGTCATGCGCCTCGCTGAGCTGCCGGCGACGGTCGAAGAGCTTCGCCACGCGCTCAGGCGCGATCGCCGAGACGACGACCGACGGCACGACAAGCTGGATCACCGCATCTTCCCGCGCGAGCGTCGCGTGGGCGAGCGGCGGGGCCCGATGCGCGACGCCTTCGCCGATACCGACCCACGCATCAAGCTCCCGGAAGAAGACCTCGACGACGTGGTCCTCGATCTCGGGGAGTCCGAGCTCGAAGAGACCGACCAGACCCAGGTGCGCGCCAACCCGTCGAGCGCGTCACCGGAGCGGTAGCTCGACTTTCCAGACCTTCCCCTCCCGGACGGTGTGCACCGCCTGGCGATCACCGGTCGCGGCGTAGACCTCGATCTCGGCCTCATCGTCGTCGCTGTGGAGCACGCGGGTCCCGGACGGCTCCCACGCCGGCGGCAGCCAGCCCACGGTGACCAGATCCTCGGGCGAGAGCATCCGCGCCCCGCCGGTGGGGTGGGTGGCGGCCAGCAGCGCCTCGATGTGCGCGCGCGTGCGTGGACCGAAGCGGTCGTAGACAGCGCCCCGATCGCCGGCACGCGCAGCGGCGATCAGAGACCGCACGGCCGCTTCGGGGCTGGAGCCATCGTCGCGGTCGTTGCAAGCAAGGCCGGAGAACGCGAGGCCGGCGAGCGCCGCGCAGACGCCAAGCGTCGCCGTAAGCCGCCTCATGCGCCGGCCGCGCGCAGGCCGAGCCGTTCCCGCACGCGACCCATCGTCCGCGCCGCGACCTTCCGGGCTTCGGCGGCACCCCGCGCCAGGATCTCGTCGACGCGCGCCGGATCGGCGCGCAGCGCCTCCGACCGCGTGGCAATGCGCCCGAGATCGGTCTTCACCCCCTCGAACAGCAGCTTCTTGCAGTCGATGCAGCCGATCCCCGCAGAGGTGCAGCCCGCGTGCACGACTGCCTGCCGGTCGGCGTCGGAGAAGAACTTGTGCAGCGTGAAGAGGTTGCACTTCTCCGGCGTGCCGGGATCGGTCCGCTTGGCACGCGCCGGATCGGTCGCCGCCGTGCGCAGCTTGTCCCAGATGGCCGCCTCCGGCTCGTCGAGCGCAATTGCGTTGCCGAGGCTCTTGGACATCTTCGCCTGTCCGTCGAGCCCAAGGATCTTCGGCGTGGTCGAGAAGAGCGGTTGCGGCTCGACGAAGGTGTCGCCGAAACGGGCATTGAAGCGTCGGACAATCTCCCGCGCCAGCTCCAGGTGCTGGCGCTGATCCTCGCCCACCGGAACCCGCGTCGCGCCGTAAAGGAGAATGTCCGCCGTCTGCAGCACGGGATAGTTGAAGATGCCGGCGTTTACGTGGTCGGGGTGATGCTCCGACTTGTCCTTGAACTGCGTCATCCGCCCGAGCTCACCGAACGGTGTGACCGCGGACAACACCCAAGCCAGCTCCGTGTGCTCCGGAACCGCGGACTGCACGAACAGCGTCGCGCGATCGGGATCGACGCCACACGCGAGAAGCTCGATCGCCATCGCCCGCGCGCGCGCCTGTATCTGGGACGGTTCGTAAGGCTGCGTAATCGCGTGGTAGTCGACGATGCAATAGAAGCAGCGGTACTGTTCCTGGAGGGTCACCCAGGTGCGCACCGCACCAAGGTAGTTGCCGAGGTGCAGCTCGCCGGTGGGCTGAATCCCGGAGAAAACAGTCTCCATCGTCTCGCGTTGTTTAGACGCCACGCCCGGCCGGGTCAAGAAGATCTCTGGCGGCGATCCGCAGGGTTCGAGTCGGTCCGGTCCTTGCTTGGTTCCGAGATCGTAGGATAAGGTTCACGCGACGAGACCCCCCACTGAGGAGAATACCGATGAATCGCGGTCTATGGTTGGCCAGCGCCGGACTGGCGCTGGGTGTCGGATTGGTTGGCTCCGGTTGTTATGTGCGCCCGTTCGGGCCACCGGTCGTGGTCGGCGGACCTGTTTACGCCGAGCCGGCGCCGCAACCGCAGTACGCACCGCCACCCCCGGTCTACCAGCCGCCGCCAGCGCCAGCCCCGGTCGCTGACGCCACACTGTATCCAACGACTCCACCGCCCGATTCCATTCCGGAGTATCAGCCGCCGGCTCCCGGCTACGGGTACTATTGGGCCAACGGGTACTGGGACTGGACCGGCTATGACTGGACGTGGAACGCCGGCTTCTGGGCTCCGCAGCGCGCGGGCTATCTTTACTTTGGGCCGCGCTTCGTCTTCCTCGACGGACGGCCGGTCTATTACCGCGCCTACTGGCAGGGCCCGGGCGGCTATCGCGAGTACGGATACGGCTACGCCGGCCGCCCCGTTCCAGAGGCCTGGCGCGCGCGACCATCCGTCGAGCCGCAGGCGTGGCGTGCAAACGAAGTACACAATAACGGTTGGCGCAACAACCCGGGCGCTGGAACCTGGCGGGGCGCACCACCGCGCGGCGAGCCGGGACGTCGCATCGAACCGGGGCGTGCGGAGCCCGAGCGCCGCATGGAACCGGGGCGCGCAGAGCCGATTCGCGGCGAGGCCGGCCATCCGATGGAACCAGGGCGCGGCGAAGGAATGCGCGGCGAGCCGGGGCGGGGCGACGCGATGCATGGAGGCGCGCCGCCGCCCGGGGGCGGATTTCGTGGTGGTGGTTCGCCGGCCCCTGCGGGGCACGCCGCGCCGCCACCCGGGGGCGGATTTCGTGGTGGCGGTTCGCCGGCCCCTGTGGGGCACGCCGCCCCGCCGCCCGCGGCGCACACTGCACCCAGCGGCGGCGGCGGGCGCAAGAAGAAATAGAGCTCA
>CAAGKR010171521.1_pt1 | contig 10989 bp, 12 predicted proteins | sample 2556971 | NCBI WGS metagenome assembly CAAGKR01 (sample SAMEA5207829, study PRJEB30636) | soil metagenome | biome: forest; feature: boreal; material: soil | place: USA | collected 2011-09 | depth 1 m
CCCCGTGCGTGCGGGCGGGGATCCGGCGGACGGCATGCAGGAGCTGGCGGAGCACATGGTGTTCCGCCCGGCCGCGGGGTCCGGCTTCCGCGTCGAGCGCACGGGGCCGCGAACGTTCGCCGTGCGGGGCCGCGGCATCGAGCGGCTGCTGCAGCGCTTCGACGTCGAGAACGCCGACGCGATGGCCTACCTCGAGGGGAGGCTGCGCACGATCGGCGTGCTGCGCGCCCTCGAGAGCGAGGGCTTCCAGGCGGGGGATGAGATCGAGATCGCCGGCGTCCCCTTCGAGCTGGACCCGACATAAGCTCCAGCAATGAGGCGCATCGTGGTCAAGCTCGGCTCGAGCGTCGTCGCCGACGGCGACGGCGAGCCGCGCATCGACGTCCTGGCGGGGGTCTGCGACCTGCTCGCCGCGAAGCACGGCGAGGGCGAGGAGCTGATCGTCGTCACCAGCGGGGCGATCGCGCGGGGCATGCGCGTCATGAGCCTGCCGCAGCGTCCGAGCTCCATCGGCGCCCTGCAGGCCGCGAGCGCGGTGGGGCAGGGCAAGCTCTATCGGATCTACGACGAGCTCCTGCGCGAGCGCGGCGTGACGAGCGCGCAGGTGCTGCTCACCTTCTTCGACATGAGCGCCCGCACGCACTACCTGAACGCGCGGCAGACGCTCACGACGCTGCTCGAGTGGCGCGTGCTGCCGGTCATCAACGAGAACGACACGACCGCCACCGATGAGATCTCCTTCGGCGACAACGACTTCCTGGCGGCGCAGGTCGCCGTGCTCGTCACCGCTGACGAGCTGATCCTGCTGACCGACATCGACGGGCTCTACAGCGCCGACCCGCGGCTGCACCCCGAAGCCCGCATCGTGAGCGAGGTCAGCGACTTCGCGGCTCTCGAGGAGCTCGAGATCGGCCACACGACCTCGCCGCTCGGGTCCGGCGGCATGCGTTCGAAGGTGGTGGCCGCCGAGATGGCCACGGCCGCGGGGATTCCCACGGTGATCTGCAACGGCCTGCGGGCAGACGCCCTCGCGGCGGTGCTCGCCGGAGAGCGGGAGGGGACCCGCTTCGTGGCCCGGGAGGCGCGCTACAGCTCGTTCAAGCTGTGGCTGAAGTACGCCAAGCCCTCGCGCGGCACCCTGCTGATCGACGCCGGCGCCGCCCGCGCCGTGCGCGAGGGGAGCGCCAGCCTGCTGCCGGTGGGCGTGGTCGAGGTGCTGGGCGACTTCGACGCCGGCGACGCCGTGGAGATCGTGGCCCGCGCCGACGGCGACTCGGGGGCGGGGAGGACCCTGGCGAAGGGAATCTGCAACTACTCGGCCGAGGAGCTGCGGCGGGTGATGGGGCTGAAGTCGGCCGCGGTCAGGGAGATCCTGCCGCGCGCGACCGACGAGGCGGTGCACCGCGACTACCTCGTGTTGGATTGAGATGCACCCTCGCACTACCCTGTAGCCGATGGCAACGGTCACCTCCACGGTCGCCGATACCGCTCGCGCAGCCAAGCGCGCTGCGCGCGCGCTGGCGCAGATCGACACGGCCGTCAAGGACGCCGCGCTCCAGGCCATCGCCGAGGCGCTGACGGCGCGCGTCGAGGAGATCCTCGCCGCCAACGAGCGCGACATGCGGCTCGCGCGATCGGCCGGGATGGACGATGCCCTGCTCGACCGCCTGCGTCTCGACGAGGGGCGGATCGCTGGGATCGCCCAGGCGGTGGCCCAGATCGCTGCGCTGGCCGACCCGGTCGGGGAGGTGCTCGACGGCCATCGCCTGCCCAACGGCCTGGACCTGCGTAGGGTGAGGGTGCCGTTGGGCGTGGTTGCGGTCGTCTATGAGGCGCGCCCCAACGTGACGATCGACGCGGCCGCCCTGTGCCTGAAGTCGGGCAACGCGATCGTGCTGCGCGGCTCGTCATCGGCCATGCACTCCAATGCCGTGCTCGCCCAGATCGCCGCCGACGGCGCGGCCGCTGCGGGCCTCCCCGACGGCTGCGTGAGCCTCGTCGCGGGCGGCGGCCGTGAGGAGCTCACGGAGCTCGCCACGCAGACGGGCACCATCGACCTGATCATCCCGCGCGGCGGCGAGAGCCTGAAGGCCGCGCTCCAGGCGGTGGCGACGGTGCCGGTGATCTACGCCGCCTCGGGAAACTGCCATGTGTACGTGGACGCGCGGGCCGACCTCGACCAGGCGGAGGCGATCGTGATCAACGCCAAGACCCAGCGCCCCGGAGTCTGCAACGCCGCCGAGACGCTGCTGATCCACGAGCAGCAGGCGGCCGAGTTCGTTCCCCGCATCCTGCGCGCGCTCGGCGCCGCCGGCGTGCTCGTGCGCGCGGACGAGCGCACGCTCAAGCTGGCCGCGAGCATCGAGGGCACCGGGCCGGACGGCCTCAGCGGCAGCTCGCAGATCGCAGTGGTTGAGGCGGCCACCGAGGAGGACTGGGAGAGCGAGTACCTGGCGCCGATCCTCGCCGTCGCGCTCGTCGGCTCGGTCGAGGAGGCGATCGATCACATCGGCCGCTACGGCAGCGGGCACTCCGAGGCGATCGTGACGCGCGACACGGCCGCGGCGCGGGCCTTCCAGCTCGGGGTGGATGCGGCGTGCGTATACGTGAACGCCTCGACGCGCTTCACCGACGGCGGCGAGTTCGGGCTGGGCGCCGAGATCGGCAACTCCACGCAGAAGCTGCACGCGCGCGGGCCGATCGGGCTGCGCGAGCTGTGCACGTTCAAGTACCTCGTCGAAGGCGACGGGCACGTCCGCGAGTGATCAGCCGGTGGCGGGGAGGGCCTCCGGGCCGCATGCCACCGATCTGCGCTCGCTCGGCGTCCTCGGGGGGACCTTCAACCCCCCGCACCTCGGGCATCTCGCGGTGGCGCGCCACGCACGCGAGGAGCTGGGACTGGAGCGCGTGCTGCTGGTGCCGGTGCACACGCCGCCGCACAAGCCCGCCGAGGAGGATCCCGGACCGGAGCACCGTCTGCGCATGTGCGAGCTGTCCGTCGATGGCGTCGAGGGGATCGCCGTCTCTCCGCTGGAGATCGAACGCGGCGGGCCGTCGTATACGGTGGATACCCTGAATGCCATACATGCCAGCCATCCGGAGGCGCAGCTGACGTTCATCGTGGGAGCGGACACTGCGAGCACGATGGCGGCCTGGCGCGAGCCGGCGCAGCTGTTGGAGCTGGCCGATCTGGCGGTCGCCGCCCGCACGGGTTCGGCCCGTCGCGAGGTGCTCGACACGGTCGTCGGCCTGACCCCCGCCGGAGGGCGGCCGGCCACGGACAGGGTGAGGTTCCTGGAGATGCCGGCGATCGCGATCTCCTCCTCCTGCGCGCGCGAGTGCGCGGCACGAGGCGAGCCGATCGAGGATCTGGTGGGGCCGGCCGTGGCGGCGTACATCGCAGAGCACGGCCTCTACCGCTCGGCCGCCGCGGCGCATCCGCCCGCCGAGGTGCAGAGCTGATGCGCCCCGGCGAGCTCGTCACGGAGATCGCGCGCTATGCGGCCGACAAGAAGGCGATCGACGTCGTCGAGCTGGACCTGCGCGGAGTGCTCGGCTACACCGACTACTTCCTCGTCTGCTCGGGCAACACGGGTCGTCAGGCGAAGGCGATCCAAGACGGCATCCTCGAGGGCCTCAAGCACGAGCACGACACGATCCCGCGGCGTGTCGAGGGATCTGCCGAGGGCGGCTGGATCCTGATGGACTATCTCGACGTGGTCGTCCACATCTTCACGCCGCAGACGCGCGAGTTCTATCGCCTCGAGCAGCTGTGGGGCGAGGCGCCTGCGCGGGTCGCCGGCGAAGGGGCCTGAGCTCAAAAATGCTGGCATGCCCGCGTGCGGCGGGTGTAACATCACCGCATTGGGACGCAACTCAGCGGGCCAGCCGATCATGTCACTGCACTGATCGGCTAACGGGGGCGCCGGCCGCCTAGCCGGTCGGCGCCGAGCCCGCTGGCGAATATCGTCGCCTGCACGATCAGGGCGAGCGCCGTGGCCAGCACGAACGCCGAGAGCGTGTCGAGCTGTTGCAGGGATATCGCCAGCGCGAAGCAGAACAGGGCGAAGGCGCCGAAGCCGCTGAGGAGGCCTCGCAGCAGGCGCAGGAGCTCATCGGTTCCCCGCTGGGCGTGGGTGAAGGTCGCGAGCACGGTCGCGATGATCGGGAAGGGGGCGAGCAGGCCGCTGAGCTGCGGCCCCAGCCAGCCGGCGACCGCCGTCAGCGTGAGAACCAGCGCGAGCGCGCATCCGGCCCGCAGCGGCAGATCCCAGGCCGGCGGCGGGAGCTGGACGGGGAGATCCCTACCCGGCCTGGGAAGCAGGACGAGGCCGGCCAGCAGCCCGCCGCCAGCCAGGCCCAGCGCGGCGCCCGCCGGCAGCGAGACCGCGCTGAACGCCGCCGTGCCGACGGCGAACGCGAGCCAGCCGGCGAGCATGCTCGCTCCCCAGAACACGCGCCCGGCGAGCCGCGCGTAGACCACGACGAAGGCGATCAGCGAGACCAGGCCGAGGAGCGTGCCAGCGGCCGCACCGGCGGCGAACGCGCGCCCGTGGGCGAGCGCATAGGCGAGCAGGATCGGCCCGGCCACGACGGGCAGACCCGCGATCAGCCCGCCCACGCGCGGCCCGAAGCGGCGCGTCGCGAGGGACGCGCCGACGACGAAGCTCGGGGCGAGCAGCAGCTTCACGGCGAGCAATCCCACGCGCGCCATGATCGCGCACGCGCGCGGGAAGGCCCTCCCTGGTTGGCCCGGCGTGCCCCGGCCTGTGTTCGCGCCGAGCGCTAGCGAGTCGCGCTCGAGGTCCGGCCTCTGCTGCTGGCAGTACGCGGTTTGCGGGCGGTGGCGCGGGCTTTGGGTTTCGTGGGCGTGCGCGCTTTGGCTTTCGCCGCGCTGCTGGTTTTGGCTTTCGCCGTGCGGGCTTTGGGTTTCGCGGCGGACGCTTTGGCTTTCCTGGCGGCCGAGGCTTTGGCTTTTCCGGTGGCGCGCGACTTCGGCTTGGCGGCGGCCACTATGTCCCGCTGCAGGCGTTCGAGGTCCTTGCCGGTCGCCTTGCCCATACTCGCGGCATGGCGGCGGGCGTCGCGCAGCAGCCTCGCGAGGTCACGACGCAGATCACCTGCGCCGGCGCCGAGGCTGCCGCCGAGCTTGGTGAGGTCCGCCTGCGCCACGTCCAGCGAGTCGGAGATGCGGCGGATCACGCGGTCGTTCTCCTCCCAGCGCGCGCGGGCTTTCTCAGCGACGCGTAGAGGCCTTCCTGCCAGCTTGGTTCGTGTCTTCTTCGTGGGTGACATCGATGCTCCCTTTCGGTTCGAGACGAGATCTCCGGAGAGGTGAGGGTCTATCAGGAGCCTACGCACCCGCTGTGCGCTTCGTCAACGGCTTTTGCCGACGAATGAGCCATGAGGAACTGGGCATCCATTGCCGGGGATAACTGCTGGGCCCCTCACGCCCGGAGCGCCCTCCACGCCCTGCCGTGCTGGCTGCGGCTGCTCGGCTCACCATCGCAGCAGCGCCGCGACTTCGCCGTGCTTGCACAGCGCGGCAAGCTCGTGGCGCACGACGACGACGTTCACAGCCTGCTCCGCGGCCAGGTCGATCATGTGCGCGACGGCGTTGGCGCGATCAAGGGGCACACCATCCGCCGGGCAGCTCTCGCCCGCCGCGAACAGCTGCCCACAGCGCGGGCAAAGTCCGGCTGTAAGGCTCGCCGTCTCGCTCAGGAGGAGGACATCGACGCGCCGCTCTTGGAGCGTCGCGAGCACCTCGTCCAGGCCCGCCGCGGCCGCCCCGCCGTTTCCCAGGGACTCCTCGAGACTCGCGAGCAACTCTCGCTCACGCTCACGCCCTGCCCGCTCGATGACCGGCGCGATCGCGTGCGCGATCTCCTCGACCGGCGCCTGCTCGAGGTCGAGCGCCACCTGACCGGCGAGACGGCTGCGTAGGTCGGCGTGAAGGCTCGCCTCCATGGTCGGCCACAGCTCATCGGCGGCGACCACGACGACGTGATCGAACGCGCGGCGCCGGTGCGCGCGCAGCAGCCGCTCGGCCGTGTGGCGAACGTGCTCGGCGACCTGGTGCTCGATCCCGCGCTGGAAGCGCGCCTGCGACCAGCCGCCCTGCGCGTGGCGGCGATGGAGCGCGTCCTGGACCGTGGCGAACTCGACCAGTCCGTGCGGCCCGCCTCGGAACAGTCGCGCTGCCCGCCTGCTGACGACGGCGACAGCCCAGTCCTCCGAGGTGAGCTCGGCCGCGAGCGGCTCGAGCCACGGCACAGTATCGACCACGCACATCGGCTCGACAGGCTCGGGGAGCGGGACTGCCTCCAGCGCGCCGCTCGCGGCGCACGAGAAGATCGCGGCCGCGCGCGCCCCCCGAACCAGCTCCGGCCGGCGGCGCATGAGCTCTCGCACGCGCTCGGTATCAGCATGGTCGGCTCCGGCATGCGTCAGCAGCGCAGAGAGCTCGGTGTCGCGGGCCGCCGGGGTGGGGAACCTGCTCGGGTCCAGATCGAAGTAGACGCTCAGAACTGGGTGGCCGCCCGCACCGAGACGGCTCAGACGCCTGAGCGTGTCGGCTGTCACAGCTGTGGCTTGCATCGAATCGAGGTCACAATATGGCTCGGGTGTGCGAGCCGGCACCGTGGCATCCCACATCGTGAGGCCGGGATTCTACGCTCGCGCGGCACGAGCATGCGCGGGACTGCGGCCGCGACGGCGCGGGGAATGCGGGAAATCCCAGTTCGCCCTGTGGATGGTCGCGGATGGCAGAGACGCCGCAGCCCGCGAGGATCCGCGCATGGAGTTCGTCGACCGTCGAGACGCCGGGCGCAGACTGGCCGCGCAGCTGCGGCGGCTGAAGCAAGAGCGCCCGATCGTGATCGCGCTTCCGCGCGGCGGAGTGCCCGTCGCCTTTGAGGTCGCCGAGGAGCTCGAAGCGCCGCTCGACGTGCTTGCTGTGCGCAAGCTGGGGGCGCCCGGCAACCCGGAGTTCGCTGTCGGCGCCGTCGCCGAGGACGGCAGCGCCGTCCTCAACACGGCGGCCATGCGAAGGGTGGGAATGACGCAGCGGGAGTTCGAGCTCACACTCGAGTATGAGGTTGCAGAGCTGCACCGTCGCGTCGAGCGCTACCGCGACGGAAACACACCGCTCGACGTCCGCGACCGCACGGTGATCGTGGTTGACGACGGCTTGGCGACGGGGCTGACCGATCTGGCGGCTGTGCGGGCGCTTCGCGCTCGCGGTGCCGCGCGGATCGTGGTCGCCGTTCCAGTCGGCGCACGCGAGTCGGTCGCGCTTGTCGGTGAGGAGGCGGATGAGGTCGTCTGCCACACGATCCCGTCCGAGCTGCTCGGGGTCGGCGCCTGGTATCACGACTTCTCGCCGGTAGGCGACAGCGAGGTCCTTGCTCTCCTCGCTGCAGCATCGAGTCGCGCGCCCGAAGACCAGGCGCCGCGGCACATCCCGGTCGCGGGCGCGGGAGGCTGAGCCATGGCCATGGCCACGTCGCGGGCCGTCCCGCTCGGTGAGCACGCCGTCCTCGAGGCGCTCCGTCGCGAGGCGCACCCGCTCACCGGCGATCACCATGACTATGACGCGCTGCTCGAGCTTGTCGGCGGGGCTCGGATCGTCCTGCTCGGCGAGGCCAGTCACGGGACGCACGAGTTCTACCGCGAGCGCGCCCGCATCACCAAGCGCCTGATCAGCGAGCTCGGCTTCATCGCGGTCGCGATCGAGGGCGACTGGCCGGATGCCTACCGCGTCGGTCGCTACGTCCGCGGCGCGCGCCAGGATCGCGATGCCGAGGAGGCGCTGCGCGGCTTCCGCCGATTCCCGAGCTGGATGTGGCGCAACGCTGACGTTCTTGACTTCGTCGGCTGGTTGCGCACACACAACGACGGCATGCACCACACCGCGCGCAAGGTCGGCTTCTATGGCCTCGACCTCTACAGCCTCGGCGCGTCGATGGAGGCGGTCATCTCCTATCTCGACGAGCAGGACCCGCAGGCAGCTGCCCGCGCTCGGGCGCGGTATGAGTGCCTGCAGCCATACGCCGGCGACAGCGCCGGCTACGGCCAGGCGGTGCTGCTCGGTGTCGGCGAGCCCTGCCGCCGGCGTGTGCTGGAGCAACTCGTCGAGCTGCGCCGCGACGCCGGACAGTACCTGTCCCACGACGGGTTCGCGGCCGAAGACGAGTACTTCTTCGCCGAGCAGAACGCCGCGATCGTGACCAACGCGGAGGAGTACTACCGGACCATGTTCGGCGACCGCGCGGGCTCCTGGAACCAGCGCGACCGGCACATGGCCGACACGCTCGACCAGCTGATCGCCCACCTCGATCGTCACGGGGGCACGGCGCGGGTGGTCGTGTGGGCGCACAATTCGCACGTGGGGGACGCGCGCTCGACCGAGATGGCACATCGAGGCGAACTGAACATCGGCCAACTCATGCGCGAGCGCCACGGACGCGACACGGTCAACGTCGGCTTCACCACGTACGCCGGCACGGTGACCGCCGCGTCGGACTGGGGAGGACCGGCTGAGCGCAAGAACGTGCGTCCCGCCCGCGGCGACAGCTACGAGAAGCTGCTGCACGCGACACGTCTCCCCGCCCTCCTGCTCTGCCCGCTGGGCGCTGGGAAGGCAGGGCGCGTGCTGAGCGAGCCGCGCCTGGAGCGCGCCATCGGCGTCATCTATCGCCCTCAGACCGAACGCCAGAGCCACTGGTTCGCCGCCAACGCCGCCCGCCAGTTCGACGCGCTCATCCACCTCGATTCGACGCGAGCCGTCGAGCCGCTCGAGCGCACCCAAGTCTGGGAGCTTGGGGAGCCCCCCGAGACCTACCCCTCCGCGCTCTGACGACAAGAGCGCGAGAGCAGGAGCTGTTCCGCCTTGCTCCGCGATGTCGGCGGTCTTGCTCATACCGGTGGTTCGGTTCGAGAGCCACGCGGGCCAATGCAGCCAGCCGGACTCGAACCGGCGACCTCCTGGGTGCGATCCACGGCTCTGCGCACACGGAGATGAGAAGCTCGCCCGCCTGCCGGCGCCCAGCGGTCGGCTAGTTACGCCGCAAGCTACCCCGGCGAGGAATGACGCGCATCGGTGCAAGTTGCCAAGCGCGCTTGGTGATGACTACCGATCAACGATCACGTCACCGACCCCCACAGATCTGGTCAGCTCCCTGACCTTGATGTGATCGCTCAACTGTCGTATCTGTTGGCGTGTGCCCGTGCCGAGCCCGTGCCGGGTGGCGTTGAGGCAGCCGGCGGCCATGGCCAGGCGCAGAGCAACGTCCAGCTGCTCGCCGCCAGCCAGGCTTGCGCCAAGCGTGGCGAACATCGAGTCACCGGTACCGCGCGGCTCAAGCGTCTCGACGCGCGGGGCGGTCAACTCCAGATAGCGCCCGCCCACACCGTCGAGCACCAGCGCCGGCTCCTCGGCACGCGAGATGAGTACGGTCTCGGCACCTGACCGGTGCAGGCCGTCCAAAGCGTCCACCAGATCGTCCGCGCCAGCGCTGCGGGCGAGGCCCTCGCCGAGAGCCTCCTCCTCGCTGATCTTCAAGAGGTCCACACCCCCGGCCAGCGCGGCCTTCAGCGACGAGCCCGCGAGATCGGCGATGACCTTTACCCCGTTGCTCCTCAAATCGCCCGCCAGCCGGCGGTAGATTTCGCTTTCCAGGACGTTGGGGGGATCTACCCCTGTGAGCAGCGCCACACCCGCATCCAGCGCCGCGCTGAGCACCAGGCCGTAGAGCTCGTCGGCCTCGTGACGGGACAGGCGCTTGGACTCGGTACGCGCGAGCTGCTCCCGCACGCCGCGTCGACGGGCGTGGATGTAGACGCCGTTGGAGGCGGCGCACTCCACGCTCAGCAGCCCGACGTTCTCCCTCGCAATCAGCGCGCGCAGCACCGCGCCCGACTCGCCACCGAGGGCACAGCACAAGGAGACCTCGGTGCCGAGAAGCGCCGCCATCCGAGCGACCCAGAATCCTTGCCCGCCGGCGTGCAGGTGGATCTCCTGCAGCGGAGTGTCAGCCGCCTCGACGGTGATCGTCAACAGCGGCGAAGGCGCAAACACGACAAGTGATGCGCTGCTCATCACGCCACCGGAAGCAGGCCATAGAGCTTGCAGAGCCGCACCGTCTCGATCTCGAGTCCTCCACGCAACTCGCTGCGGTTCGCGTTCTGCGACGCGGTCGGGCTCTTACGTGGCGTGAGGCGGGTTGACCGCATGACTGATAGCCGCCAAATCGATGGACATTCCGGATCGTAGGCAGGGCTGCGGCAGCCGTCATCCGCTGTGATCACTGACGATTGCTCAGTAGCTCCTACTCGCTTCAGCCGAGAATGCGCACTCGTTCGTGCGACAGGACGACCGATGGGCCGGCTGCCAGGTGCGCATGGCTCTGCCGAGCCGTGCGTTGATGCATACCAGCGGCTCCCGCAGACGCTCGTCACACGGCTGGCCCTCGCAAGCGGGTCGGCGCAATCGGGTTCGGCAAGCAGCCGCGACGAGGATCGTAAGAATCGCTGATGTGAATGCGTCACAGAAAGCCTACGGTCGTCTGATGCTGCCGCCCACGGATTGGAACAGAAGTTGATCCAGGCGCGGCGGCACGGCGATTGGCGAGCCGTCTGGCGCGCGCACGCCGCGGGAGGGTAGGAGCGATGTCAGAGCAGGTGCTGCACAAGATCGGCAAGCGGCCCGGCTCGGGCCTGGCGCCGAACATGGCCGACTACGACCATGCCCGGGCGCAGTTCTCCTGGAGTGCCGCGAGAGCGGAACTGGCGGGCCTGCGCGGCGGCCGACTGAACATCGCTCACGAGGCGGTGGATCGCCACTTGGCTGGGCCCGTGGCCGGAACGGCTGCGCTGCGCTTCCTCGGCAAGCGGGGCGGCATGCGGCAGCTCACCTATCAAGAGCTGGCGCGGGAGACCGACCGCTTCGCCAACGTCTTGCGGGCGCTCGCCGTCGAGCGCCGGACG
>CAAGKR010499835.1_pt1 | contig 10985 bp, 12 predicted proteins | sample 2556971 | NCBI WGS metagenome assembly CAAGKR01 (sample SAMEA5207829, study PRJEB30636) | soil metagenome | biome: forest; feature: boreal; material: soil | place: USA | collected 2011-09 | depth 1 m
CCCCCCGCCGATGGCAACCACCGTGTCGACGCCGGCAGCGATCGCCTGGCTGACCGCGCGATCGGCACCGCCGGCCGGCACGTGCTGAGCAAGATCGGTGAACGCGCCGGCGGCGCGCGCCCCCAACGCCGCGGCCACACGCTCTGCCAGTCCAGCACCGCTCTCCCCGTGCACGATGAGCACTCGCTGCGGCTCGAGAGGCTCGAGGTGCTCCACGAGACGCTCGCTTTCGTTGACACCGAACACGACCGTCACGGGCCGCTGCTGATAGGTGAATGGTCCGATGGCTGGCGGCACGCGAACTGTCACGTCGTCCCCTGATAACCGGCGCTCGTCGCGGCGGGGCGCCTCACCGCGGCGGAATCGACCATATGGTCGCACGACGCCCAGCTTCATCCCCTGGCGTGCGGACGCCGGCGAACGCCGGCTCCGACGGCAGGTGACCCCCGTCTGTCTGGTCCTTGCCTCAGTGACGTCGCCCGATCACCCAGGCGGTCGCGGCACACCCACCAATTGCCCATGCACCAAGGACAAGAAAGGCGGTGACGACCGGTACCCCGGGGATGTCGACAAGCCCAGACCTGATGACGATTGCCATGTTGTAGAAGGGCAGAGCACGATGGACGTCCTGGAGCCAAACCGGGAGCTGCGAGATCGGGTAGACGATCGGAGAGAACAGCAGTACCACGAACATCAGGGCGTTGGTCACAAGGTTGGTCACGATCGGACTGGAGATGAGCAACGCCAGCCCGTAGCCGACGGTGATGGCGACCAGGGCGCACATGACCGCCGCCGGCACGATCAGAAGCGAGACGTGCAGATGCACCCCGTATCGCCACGACGCGACGATCAGGGCGAGGACGGTTCCTGGCAGGGCCAGCAGCGTGTACAGGAGAAAGGTTGACGTCGCCTGAGCACTGCGGGGAGCGACCAGATGTAGTCGAACGACCCTTCTGTCTTCTGCATCGCCACGCCGGTTGGGAGCATGACAAACCCGAGTGGGATGAGCGCCAGCGTCGGCGCTCCCGTCGCGATGAAGAGGGCCTGAGTGGGCGTGATGTGGGGATAGAAGAAGCCGTACAGGATCGCCATCCCCGCCCCCATCATGGTCTGCACCACGACCATCATCGGAGCCCATTCCCGCCTTCGCCCCAAGTCAAAGCGCAGCATCGCCCGGAGACTCGCCAGCCAGTACCGGACCCCGGAGCGCAGGTGGTCGCGCTCCGCCACCACGGCGTTCGACATGGTCCCGTCCATCGCTGTCATGGGCGCCGTCCCAAGGCATGCCCAACTTCACGAGGTACCCATCGAAGCCCGCAAACAGAAGGGTGTTCACAATGCACAGGCGCTCGAAGAGATACTGTCGCAAAGCAGCACCCGGCGGGATCGACCACAGTCGAACCACACCGCCAGCGTCACCGAGCGGAGACCGCTTGGGCCCTCTCGAGTCGACTCGCGGAACACCACGAACCGACGATCGTCGGGCAGGTCGACCTTCGACCTCACACGCGTGTTCGGGACATGCAGCTCCCCACGAGCGAGAAGGCGCCCTGTTGTGACAAGGCAGCCACGGCTTGCCATGCGATCCGTGCGCCGGTCGGGATGTTCCGCCCGCGGTTGCGTGGCCGCCCGCCCATCACATCTCCGTCGCGATCACCTGCATGGTCAGGATGCGCCGGGCCCGGTCCCTCCTGCCAGGGCTGAAGGTCGCCGGATCGCCGAGCCATTAGGCCCCACGGAGCGACAGTCACAGGTCATCGACCCTTGCAGACACGTGAGAATGACCCGAATGAGGCTCGTGGCACCGCCGGCACCAGCCACTGGGAAAGCTCTCACGTCGGCGTGGCGCGAACGAAGCCGGCGATGACCTGCGCGAGCTCGTCGCCCTTGTCCTCCTGGAGGAAGTGCCCTGCTCCGGCGATGGTCGTGTGGGGTTGGCCCGCGGCGCCGGGGATCTCCGCGCGCAGCAGGGCGTCAGCGCCACGGGTGATCGCATCCGAGTCCGAGAACGCGCAGAGGAAGGGACGCCGGAAGTCGCGCAGAGTCTTCCAGGCCGCCCGGTTCGCCGGTGCGGCCGGGTCGTCGGGCGTCGTCGGCACCAGCAGCGGGAACTGGCGAGCGCCCGCCTTGTAGGTCTCGTCAGGGAAGGGCGCGTCGTAGGCGGCAACCACCTCGGGGACGAGGTCGCTCACGCACCCGCCGCTGACGATCCTCCCGATCCGGAGTTCGGGCGTCTCCTGGCTGTAGCGCTGCCAGGCCAAAAAGGCGTCGCCGGAGTGGTGGTCCCCTGTCGGCAAGTAGGTATTCGCCGCCACCACCCGAGCGAAGCGCTCAGAGTGCTCCCCGACGAGGCGCAGCCCAATGAGGCCGCCCCAGTCCTGACCGACCAGGGTGATGCCATCAAGCCCGACCGCGTCGACCGCCGCCCACGTCCAGTCCACGTGCGCTTGGTAGGTGTAATCGTCACGACGGGCCGGCTTGTCGCTGCGACCGAAACCGACCAGGTCGATCGCAACCGTGCGCAAGCCGGCGGCGACCAGCACCGGGATCATGCGCCGATACAGGTACGACCACGACGGCTCGCCGTGCAGCAGCAGCGCGACCTCACCGTCCGGCGGGCCCTCGTCGATGTAGTGCATCCGCACGGTGGTCCCGTCGACCGCGGGCACCTCCACGTAGCGGGGCTCGAATGCATAGCCGGGCAGCCCGACGAAGCGCTGATCGGGGGTTCGCAGTATCTCCACTGACAGCTCCTCTTGGGTCACGACGGTAGCCGTGCGCGACCCTAGGATGTCAGGCTCGCGCTCCTCCCGAACCGCGCTGGAGCCGCTCCATCTCCTTGTCCACTTCCGCCGCAGTGATGGGGTGCTGGATGAAGGCGCTCCAGGCGTGAAGGACGAGGCCAATACCCCACCCGCCAATGACCCATCCTGGCCAGAAGTATCCCTGTCCCGTAGTGGCCCACACGAGAATCAGAGCGACGTTGACGACCATGTACGCGATCAGGTGGCTGACGAAGTCATGGCGCTCCTGAACGCGCCGTCTTGCCTCAGTGCGGAGATCTCCCTCCTCGGGGAGGCTCATCATGATGCCCTCCAGCTTCGCCGCCCAGGGGCGTCTTCCGCCGCGCCGCTCGAGCGAGCGCACTCAGCGTACGGAACGTCGAGCGGCCGTTCCAGGGCCGAAGGTAACCAGTCGCCGGGTCATTGTTCCGGTGCCGGCACCGCATTGAACTCCCATCGAGTCGGCGAGCCGGTGAAGTCGTCCTGGGCGAGCGCAAAGGCCCAGCGTGGTCGGACTCGCACGGTTGCCTGCGCGGTCGGGTCGAGGAAGTCGACTGAGTAGGTCGTCGCGTACTTCGCGTTGACGAGTGCGATGACGCGGGCGATGGATTCCGCATCGGCGACGATGTCGGCGACACCCTCGACCACCACCGGGTTGTCGGCGTCTTCAGTCGTGACAACGCACTGTCCATTAGCAGCCACGTTGCGGGCTTTCCGTGACGCCAGGCTGGAGGTGAACCACAGCAGCTGCGGCCCAGAATCCCACACCGCCCACACTGGCATGGCGTGTGGGCGACCGTCGGGCCACACCGTCACCGCCCAGTAGTTGCGAGAGGCTGTCAGCCGGCTCTCCGCCCACGACCACGGCAGCAGCCCGGACCCCTCGGTCGCTCCGAGAATGCCGTACCCGGGCATGTACGGTCGGGTGGCGCGTGGCTCGTCCACCTCGTCACTGTACGGCCCGCCCTTCGCTCACGGCGGCCACAGCCGGTCTCGCCTGCGGTCAACTAGCAGGCAATGAACTCACCAACGCGCTGAGCGCCACATCGTGGTCACGACGGGACCGTTGCCGGGGTATGAGAACTGTCCCACCGGCTCGAAGCCGACGCTTGCATAGCGGCGGTCATTCGCCGGGTTCGACGACTCGAGGTACGCGGCACGGTGCTCCTCGTCGATGACCGCGAGGTCGTGGGCGAGCAGCCACATGCCGAGGCCCTGACCGCTGTGGTCGGGGTGGGTACCGAGAAGTGACAGGTAGTAGTGTGGCTCGCTGCGCGGGTGAGCGATGTCGAAGCGTCGGAGCAGCTCGTGGAAGTTGTCCTCGTCGGGACCGAGCCCGGCCGCCAGCTCGGACATGCGCACCTCCTGCTCGGGAGACATCTCCGTGGCGCCTGGCGGAACCCACAACGATGTCGCGCCGCCGCCGTCGAGCAGCCACGTCCACGGGTACCGCAGCGTCCCTTCGGCGAACAGACGCCAGAACGGGCGGCGTCGCTCAGGGCTCAGCGTACCCAACGCACGGCTCCACAGCGGATCGTTGGCAAACGCCAGCTCGACAATGGTGGTAACCGGCTCGATATCCGCCGGCGTCGCCCGGCGTGCGGAGAGCATGCCGTCCATTGGAGTGGGACTGTAGCTGCACGTGTTGGTGGATGACGACACCGCGTACGTCCGGCACGTCGCGATTCGGCGGCGTCGCGGACCCCAGCCGGAGACCTGCCCAAGGCCGTACGAGACGGTGTCATGAAGGGCGGTCTGGATCCTGCTAACGTACAGCCACGCCGATCGGGCGACGTTCAGGGGGGTAGGGGGAGCGCCATGAGCACGAGTTGGGTTGGGAGGGCGACCCGGACCGCCGTCATCGTGTCGGCCGCCGCGACATTTGGGGATCAGCGCCATGCCCGCCGCCGCTCAGGCCGCGGCATCCGCCTCATCGCAGCCGGTACGTTTGGGGGTCAAGCTTCAGCACCCCGGGCGCGCGCCTCGCGGAGTCAACACCCTGACCGTGCGGTCGAGCGGCTCTCAGGGCGTGGTCTCGCCGAAGCCGAGGGTGTACCTGGTGTTCTGGGGCTCGCAGTGGTCCAGTGATCCCGCCGGGGTCGCACCCGACATGCAGAACTTCTTCAGCGGCCTCTTCGGTGCCGCGGACACGTGGGGCTCGATCATGAACCAGTACTGCGAGGGTGTGCCCACGGGCACCTCTGTCTGCGGCACCGGGAGCATCAAGATCAAGCACCCGAAGGTTACCCCGTTGAAGGGGGTGTGGTTCGACAATGCGGCAGCGGAGCCGTCCCATGCCACAGCAACACAGCTGGCCAATGAGGCCATCAAAGCGGCGATGCACTTCGGCAACACCACCCAGACGCCGAACCTCAACGCGCAGTACGTGATCCTCTCGCCCACCAACACGCACCCCGACGGCTTCCCGAACACGGGCTTCTGCGCCTACCACAGCTTCACGACATCAGCGACGGCGGGCAACATCGCCTGGACCAACATGCCCTACGTGCCCGACCTCGGCGCTGGCGCCTGCACGACTCTCGGTCCCGGTCGGCTCCTCGACGGCATCGAGTCAACGGAGACGCACGAGTACGCTGAGGTCCTGACCGACTTCTGGCCCAGCCGCGGCTGGAACGGCGGCAACGGCGAGATCGGTGACGAGTGCGTTCAGCTCGACGCCCACATCACTCTGTCCACCGGCACCTTCGACGTCCAGGGGCTGTGGTCGAACAAGAAGAACAACTGCACCACTCACGGCTGACAACCCGCAGCCTGAGAAGTTCGTCTACCGCTCCACCGCAGGACGCGCGGTATCGGCTTGCGTCGCAGCCAACCGGGCCAGGACGTCGCGGAAGATGGCGAGCTCGTCAGGGCTGACCGCCGTGGTCAGACCTCGCTCGACCTCGGCCATGACATCGCGGACCCGCGCGGCCGCGGTGTTGCCGGCGTCGGTGGCGACGATCACGAAGGAACGACGATCGACCGGGTTGATGCAACGCTCCACCAAGCCCTTGTCGGTGAGTCGATCGAGGATGCCCGTGAGGGTTGAGGTGCGGTGACGCACGCCCGATTGGAGCTCGGCGATCGTCGCCTGTCCACGCGGGCCGAGCAACGAGAGGACGTGGGCCTCCGCCTGGCTGAGTTGCGGATCCGTCAGCGCCTGCTCCAGCCTCAGCCCCAGGACGTGCGTAAGCCGCTGGACATCGGTCACCAGCGGCAAGGTCGACCGCGCTTCTACACCCACTGGCTGTCGAGCTCAGCGAGCGCCACCGCCTGACTCCGGTCTGCGGCCACCACGGCGCCGCAGATCACCCGTTGATCGCCGGCGAGCGTCGAATGCAGAAGTGTGCACTCGAATCGGGCGGGGCCGCCCGTGATCAGCGGCGTCCCGTGACGCCCCAGCATGTGGTCGATACCGGCGAACTGCGCCTTCCCCCTCGCGCGATTGGGATCGGCGAAGCGCGTTGCCACGCCCGTCTGCGCCTGAGCGAGGAAGGAGATACCGAACACCCCCGCCGTGTCGACGATATCGAGCAGACGCGATCGGCTCCGCAGGCACACCATGAGAAGCGGTGGTTCCATGGAGGCGGGGACCACCGAGTTGACGGTGGTGCCGTGGACACGCAGTGCATCACGCGCGGTCATCACGGCCACCCCTCTCGGAATGGCCTGCAGAACGGCGCGAAACCGGCTCGCCGGGATCGGCGCAGGTTGAACGACATCCGCCGCCCCATCGACGGTCGCCGGCGGGCCGGGAATGCGTCGACGATCCGGTGGCTGCCATCCGGCCCTTGCCGCGGCGCTGGACAGCAGCTTCGGGGAGTAGAAGTCGGCGATGAACGTCTTGTCGAGGAGGCGCGGTTCTCGTCGCAGGAACTCGGCGAAATCGTCGACCTCTCAGGTGCGGCACTGACCGCGGCGGCGACGAGGTACACCCAGGCTCGGGTGATCGTGTCGTGGTACAGCTCCGACTGGCCGTTGCTCGCCGCCAGCTTGCGGATACCGGCGGCCGCGCGGTCGACGGCTCGCGAGGGGCCGAGCTGCCGCACGTAGATCCAGGCCATGCGCACGTGCGAGCGATGAGGAAACCCGATTCGCTCGAAGCCACAGCGCTCGAACTCCGCGATGAACTGCTCGTCGGTGAGACGGGCGGCGTCATCGGGGTTGGGCATGACGTAACCGTATCACACGGTTTCGGAAGATCGCAAGTCCGTGCTTCCCCGGCGGATAATGCGGCCGCCGCCGGGTCAGCTCCTGGCACAGGGCGACGACCTCCTCGGGGCCTCGTCGACTGCGCTGTGTGCGCAGTGCTCGGGCCGTGGTTCCGGACGCACCCGCGTGTCCCCGTGACCTCCGCTGTCCTGTAAAGTCCCAATCCACTCAAAGGGCGACCAGCCGCCGCACTCACGCGGATTCCGGCGCTGCCGCCCGACCTTCAGGAGGGACGTCGTTGAGGCTCAACCATCGTCGGGTCGCGGGTGCGGCGGTCGCAGGTGCTCTTCTCGCCGCCGCGGCTGTGCAGGCTGCACCGGCGGGCGCGACGGCCGCCGCTGCTCCCTCGACACCATCCCACGCTCTCGGCAAGGCTCACTCGCATCTTGCCGCCAGCCAGGCGCTGCTCAAGTACTACGGCGGCACGAAGGGTGTCGGCGTGCAGGTCCATCCCAAGGTCTACCTCGTCTTCTGGGGATCGCAGTGGGGTCCGGCGACCCAGTCGGGGAACAACCTGACCTTCACGAATGACCCGGCCTCGGCAGCACCGTACCTGCAGAACTTCCTCCGTGGACTGTTCGGAGCCTCCGACACGTGGAGCACCTCGACCGACCAGTACTGCCAGGGCAAGACGGTCGCCAAGGGGGCGACGACGTGCCCATCGACGGCGACCTTCGTTCACCATCCGACAAAGTCGCCACTTGCCGGGGTGTGGGCTGACGGCGCGGCGGCCGCACCCGTCCAGGCCACCGACGCACAGCTGGGCCAGGAGGCCGACAACGCCGCTGTCCACTTCGGCAACGGCACCCCCAAGTCGAACAAGTCGGTGCAGTACATCATCGTCAGCGCCACCGGCATGCACCCGGGCGGATTCAACCTGCCGACCACCGGCTGGTGCGCCTGGCATGACTTCACCGGCGCCCATGACATCAACGTCATCACCGCGCGCGGGAACATCGCCTTCACCAATCTGCCCTACCAGTCCGACGAGGGGCCCAACTGCGGGCAGGGGTTCGTCAACACTCCCGGCCTGCTCGACGGCTGGAGCATCGTCGAAGGACACGAATACGCCGAGACCGTCAGCGATTTCTGGCCGCAGGCACCGGTGGGCGCCAGCGACCTGACCTCCGGCGGTTGGTTCGAGCCGGCCAGAGGTGAGAACGGCGACAAATGCGCCTGGATCACACCGGGCACGCCTGGGGGAGCGGCAAACATCACTCTGTCAACGGGGTCGTTCGCCGTCCAGTCACTGTGGAGCAACCTCGCCAACGGCGGCCTCGGCGGCTGCGTCATCACGGGGTAGCCGACTGGCACGTCGACATCGCAACGACCTGGTCCGGCAAGCGGGCGGAGCCATAGCGGCTCCGCTCGCTGGGCCACGACATACAGCGTGCATCCCGCGGAACCGCATCGCCCATCTCGTGCATTAGGGTCCCGGCATGACCGGAATGACAACGCGCGACCTTCCCCTCCTGGCGCACGCCGACGACGTCCGCCTCGCCCCCGACGGTCGCCGAGTCGCGTACTGCGTGACCACCGTCGACGCGGAGGCCAACCGGTACCGCACTCGGATCTGGCTGGCGGCGGTGGACGGCTCGGAGCCGCCGCGGCCACTGACCGCCGGCACTCGGGCCGACACGCTGCCGCGCTGGTCGCCCGACGGGCGTCTGTTGGCCTTCGCCCGCGACCTCGGCCCTGACGCCGAGCGCGGAGTGTGGGTCATCCCGATCGATGGCCCCGGCGAGGCGACTCGCGTGTGCGGACTCCCCGACGGGGTCAGTGAGGTGGCCTGGTCGCCCGACGGTGCCAGGCTCGCGATGGTTGCACGCGACCCGGACCCCGCTCGGTACGGCTCGCCGGGTGAGAAGCCGGCGCCCTCCGGGCTGCCCCCACGGCGCATCACCCACCTGTTCAGCCGCCTCAACGGCGAAGGCTGGGTCTACGACCGCCCCAGCCACGTGTTCGTGGTGCCGGTCGACGGCTCCGCCCGGCCGCTGGCCCTGACTGACGGACCGTGGTCGGCGGAGAGTGTCACCTGGTCGCCCGACGGAACGCGACTGGCTTTCGTGTCCGCCCGTCACGACGACCGCGACCTCGACCTCTGCAACGATATCTGGGTCGTGGACGCAACCGGCGGCCCCCTGACGGCCCTCACGGACACCTCCGCCTCGTGGTCCCTGCTGTCCTGGTCACCCGACGGAGGCCGGTTGGCGTTCGTGGTCGACCCCTCACCCCTCGATGGCCCGCGGCACGGCCGAGTCGGGGTGCTCGAGCTCGAGACCCGCACCCACCGCGAGCTGACCATGGTCCTCGATCGCAATGCCTCGCCCTACCCCGACCACCTGCCGCCGCAGTGGGTCGGCGACGACGTCTGGTTCCGGGTGGAGGAGGACGGAGCCGTGCACGTCTACCGTGTGGACGCCGGCGGCGGGACCCCCACGATGATGATCGGCGGCGAGCGGGTGATACGGTCGTTCGCGATCTGTGCGCCCGGAGGCACCCCTGTCGTGGCTGCGGTCGTCACGTCCCCCACCGAACTGCCCGAGGTGCACGTGTCCGTGGCCGGGGAGGACCTGCGTCGCCTGAGCGATCTGACCCGGACGCTGCGGGAGCGTGTGGACCTCGTCGCCCCTGAGCGTTTCACCGCGATATCGCGTGACGGAGCCGAGGTGGAGTGCTGGGCCATGGCCCCCCTTGGCATCGCCCCGGCGCAGCGCGTCCCGACGATCCTCAACATCCACGGTGGTCCGTTCACCTCCTACGGCTGGCCGTTCTTCGACGAGTTCCAGTTTCAGGTGGGCGCGGGCTTCGGTGTCATCTACTGCAATCCGCGCGGCAGCTCGGGCTACAGCGAGGCGTGGGGACGCGCCATACGCTGGCCCGAGGCGCCGACCGACCCGGGATCAGGGTGGGGCGGGGTGGACTACGACGACGTCATGGCCTGCGCTGACGAGGCGTGCCGGCGGTTCGACTGGATCGACGGTTCCCGGCTCGGAGTGCAGGGCGGCTCATACGGCGGCTACATGACCTCGTGGATCGTGGGTCACACCGATCGGTTCGTTGCGGCGTGTTCCGAGCGGGCAGCCAACAACCTGCTCACTCACGAATGCAGCGCCGACATCGCGGGTTCGTTTCGCACTGAGGTCGGCTTCACCCACCTCGAGCGGCCCGACCTGTACACCCGTCACTCGCCGTCGTCGTTCGTTGCGGAGATGCGCACACCGATGCTGCTGATCCACTCCGAGGACGACCTGCGATGTCCCATCAGCCAGGCCGAGGAGCTGTTCGTCGGCCTGCGGCTCTTGGGGCGGAAGCCCGAGCTGGTTCGTTTTCCCGATGAGAGCCACGAGCTGTCGCGTTCGGGGAGCCCCGCGCACCGTGCGCAGCGGGCCGACATCATCCTCGAGTGGTTCGCGGGCAGGCTGCAGGATCCACAGGGAGACTGATTCGACTCAGGCCGTCGCCAGCTGCTCGAAGCGGGCCGAAAAGTGGCGCAGCGCGGGCGGTTCGTCGACGATGCGGTAGCCCGTCAGATCGGCTGCGTGGCGGGCCACATGGTCGCAGACCTCGATCACGTAGTCGATGTGGCTCTGCGTGTAGGTGCGGCGCGGGATGGCGAGGCGTACCAGGTCCATCGCGGCAGGCGTCTCGGTTCCATCGGGGTGACGGCCGAACATCACGGTGCCGATCTCGCAGCCGCGGATGCCACCCGCCTCGTACAGCGCGACCGCCAGCGACTGGCCCGGGTAGTGCAACGCCGGGATGTGACCAAGCAGCGCCCGGGCGTCGATGTACACAGCGTGGCCGCCGGTGGGCTGAACGATGGGGATGCCGATCTTGGTCAACGCGTCGCCCAGGTATGCCGTGGAGCGGATGCGGTACTGCAGGTAGTCGTGGTGAACAACCTCGCGCAGCCCCTGCGCGATTGCTTCGAGGTCACGGCCGGCGAGTCCGCCGTAGGTCGGGAAACCCTCGGTGAGGATGAGCAGG
>CAAGKR010239022.1_pt1 | contig 10984 bp, 9 predicted proteins | sample 2556971 | NCBI WGS metagenome assembly CAAGKR01 (sample SAMEA5207829, study PRJEB30636) | soil metagenome | biome: forest; feature: boreal; material: soil | place: USA | collected 2011-09 | depth 1 m
CCCCCACGTGTTTGTCTGGACTGCCTCTGCCGAGGCCATCCTCGAAAAGATCGCCCGTTGTAAGGCTATTTACGAGACACTACACTAGGTAGAGGCAGATTGTCTCGGGCGTTGTGGGCAATGCCTGAGAGGGAGGATGGTCATGGCACCACAGGGAGAAGGTTCCGAAGTCGGACTTGTAAGCGCGACGGGTTGACTCCGCGAGCGATGCCTCGGCGAAGGAGTGAGCCGCAGCCACCAGCCGGTCCCGGTCCGTCGCCAGTTCCGTCGGTTTTCGAGCTAGCACTGTCAGAGCCACCTCTTGCTGAGGTCCGGGAGACGCCTCGATGCTCGGGCCGAACTCGGTGGAGCCCCCGGATGCCTCCGCGGAGCGGTCCGCGGGCGACATTTCGTCCATTATGTGCGGCTAAGTATACTGTCCGAGAAGAATCCCTTATCGGACAGTAGTTAACCTGTTCATTTTCGCGACACGCTGGAAAACGGATGTACCATTCTTGCCGGTGTCGAATACGAACCCAACGTCTTTCACCGACACGGCCCCCCTGCCAGCGCCCGCGGCTGAACTCAACGGCTTGGCCACGCCCAGCGTCGCCACGGACCTGCGGCGCCGTCGCGAGCTGCTGGGCTGGAGTCAGGCGGAGGCTGCCCGGCGGAGTGGGGTGAGCCGGACGGTGATCAACGAGATCGAGGCCGGCCGGCGGATGCCCCGCACCGCCACCTACGAGAAGCTTCGCGGAGCCCTCGGCCTCTCGCTCCCGACCGCCCAGGCGCTGCTGCGCCGACGGGAGCCGGAATCCCATACCGAACGGCAGCGGGCCACCCTGGCCGCGTGCCTCCTGACCTGCCGAGGCGGCACGCTGGCCGCGTTGGCCGAGGCGACCGGGGTCTCGATCCCCGCGATCCGTGAGCAGCTTTCCCTCTTGGGCGATCGCCTGGCCGCGGTGGGGCTGGCCGCAGTGGACGATGGCGATGAAGTCCGGCTTGTGCCTCAGCCCTGGGCGGCGGAGCCGGTGTCGCGAGTTACGACCTTGGAGGTACAGAAGGCGCTGACCAACGAGGCCGTGGAAGTCCTCGTGATCGTCGGGGTTCTGGGTGGGCCGACAAGGAGAGAGATTGAGGATCGGCGGGCGGGGGAGGACTGTGCCTCCCTTCTGGACCGGATGTGCCGGCGCGGGCTGCTCGAGAAAGCCCGGGACGACACTCTCCGGGGCGATCCCAACGTCTACCGGCTGACGGCGGTGGCGCTTGGGGCGATGGGGCATGCGACCTTGGAGTCGTGGCAGCTCTGGTGTGAGCGGGCCGTGAGATACGCCGATGCGTGAGAATCTCATGATGGTGCTCGCGCGACGACTCTCCTCGTGCCAACATGGCATTATGCGCGGGCCGAGGAGAATGCGTTGATGGCCGGTTCCGAAATCATTCAGGAACTGGTGCGGTCCCATATGGACGGGAACGAGGAGCGATTTCGCACGGTCGCGCTTCAACTGGCCGCAAGCGAGGCGCGTCGCGGCCATCGCTTGGTGGCCGGTCGCATCAGGGACCTTCTTGATCAAGCGGCCATGACTCCGCGCCCGAACCAACCGATTCCCCTCGCGCGCACCTCCCAAGAGCTCATCGGAATCCTGGAGGCAAGCTTCCCAACCACAACACTTCGTGACATCGTCGTCGACGGCGATACGCGAGAGTCTCTTGAACGCGTCCTTCAAGAGCAGCGATCACGCGACCTGCTCCATGAATGGTCTCTCAGCCCGCGCAGAAAGCTCCTCTTTCACGGTCCACCGGGATGCGGCAAAACCCTGGCGGCAGAAGTAATTGCAGGCGAACTGAGCATGCCGCTCATACGTGTGCGAATAGAGGTACTTTTCTCGCGCTATCTCGGCCAAACAGGCTCCCAGCTAGCCGCGATCTTTGCCGAGATGGATCGTGTGCGAGGCCTCTATCTCTTTGACGAATTCGACGGCATCGGCCGGCAGCGCGCAGACAGCCAGGACGTTGGCGAGGCAAAACGAGTCGTCACCACGTTCCTTCAGTTGTTGGACAGCGACCACTCGCACTCTCTTATCATCGCGGCGACGAATGAGGTTGAGCACCTCGATGCCGCGTTGTTCCGTCGCTTCGACGACACGGTGCTATTCCCTATTCCGACGAAGGACCAGCTCACCCGTCTCATTCAGATACGTGCCACCAGCGCACGGATTGCCAAGGTCGAGCAATCAAAGATCGCGCAGGAGTTTCAGGGGATGTCCTACGCGGACGTCACCAAGGGAACAACGGATGCATTGAAGTCCATGGTTCTTGCGAAACGCAAGTCTGTGACAGCAGAGGAACTGCGCGGGGCGTTGGAGCGGATTCGTCGCACCGGACGACCAACACGCTAAGTAGGTTGCATGGCCGATGAGTTCCTATCGCATTTGTCACTGTCGCGGCGCGAAACGGACAGATTCCGTACGCCGCGTGGAGGTGGTGGCGATCGTCCAGAAGTTCCAGCACGCGATCCGGGCCAACACGCAGGAGACCTCTTACGACAGATCGACGCGGTTGCCGAATCGTTCACGTCCTTACAGCAGAGGCGTTTGCCTGACGCCGTAGGACATCTGGTGACCGCAGAGCCTGCTCCAGGCGCAACACTTCTTCCGGAGGGCTTGGGTGACAAACGGACCGATGCCGTCGTTGTCCTCAGCTTGCCAGATCGGGCAGTCGTGCACCTTCGACGTGATCAGGTTGCCGCGTTGCGGAGCAAGGTCGACGTATACGGCGCCGGAAAGCGCCTCACGCCGTTAGGCCGGCCATGGAACGAACCTTTCGTTGCACCGCTGGAGACGGTCCGGTTGGCGACGCTGGCGGATCTGTCGGAAGGGGAGTACACGGACGACAACGTCGATTCCTCTGTCCTGTATTGGGTCGAACTGTGGGCAAACGGTGGACGGTTGACCGATGACGCCGAGCGCTCACGCGTTCACCGCGCGGTCAGCGAGCTCGGTGCGACCAATGGCATCGAGGCCGGGCGCATCCGTCGGTTTCGGGCAACGGAGCGGGACATCTATCTGATGCGCCTTCCCGGGCGCGCTCTTCTGGATATTCCGCTCACAGTGCCAGACGTCTATGCCATCGTCCCGGCGCGTACGGGCTTACGAGACGTCGATGTTCTCGGGAACGGCCGTGCATTGCTCTCGACCGCGATAATTGACGCGCCATCTGCTCGTGCGTCGGCCGTTGTGCTCCTTGACACAGGCGTAGCCGCGCAGCATCCGCTTCTCGAAACGGCCCTCGTGGATGCCGGAGTTTCCGTGGTTGTCGACAATCCCTCGCCACATGATGACCACGGTCATGGGACGCAGATGGCGGGGCTCGCTGCGTACGCTGATCTCGGTGCGAGCCTCTCTGGCGACGGGCGCGTGACGCCCCGCAATTGGCTGCAAAACATCAGGCTTATCGAGCGTAACCAGTCTAGCGACGATGACCGCCCATTTTGGGCCGAGCGCACGGAAGAAGCAGTCCTAGCTGCCGAGACCACTCCGGCCCAACGGCGTGTCTTCAATCTGAGCATTGGCGCTGAAAATCCCACATCAAAAGCCCACACGTCGTGGTCGGTTGGCATAGACCTCCTAGCGTTCAATGAAGGGAAAGGGCGATTGATTGTCGTCGCCGCCGGGTCCGTCGATCCGTCAGCCAGCCGTGGCGACTACCCAAACCTCAATCTCAGCAGTGCATTGGACGACCCAGCGCAGTCCGTCAACGCCGTGACTGTGGGTGCGCTCACTCAACGTGTAGGGCTTCCTGATGAGCCAGTGTACGGCACGCTGGAACCACTCGCCGGTGTGGGCGAACTGTCTCCCTACTCCGCGTGCGACGTAGGAGGCCCGCGCCCCATCAAACCGGAGGTTACAGTGGAGGGTGGCAACTGTGCGCCGGACGGGGCGCTCGCGGGAACGGGAGAGGCGTCGTTGAGCGTCCTCACCACCTCCCACGAGCATCTGACAAAGGATCCGTTGACTGTAGCTTGGGGGACGAGCGCGGCAGCAGCGACCGCGAGCGGGCTCCTGGGCGAGGTGTGGGAGGCGAATCCAACCCGACGCCCCGAAACGATCAGAGCGCTGCTGATTCATTCAGCGCGGTGGACCGGTGCGATGAAACGGCAGATGTCTGAGAAGGCCGATAAGCTCCGCTCGTTCGGTTACGGACAGCCTGACATCAGTCGGGCGAGCTGGTCGAGGCGGACCTGTCCAACCCTGATTGTCGAAGACGTTCTGCACCCCAGTCGTGAGGTTGCATTCGGGCAGGAGGGACGTGATGTCCTCTACTATCGGCTCCCCTTTCCGTCGGACGAGCTCCTGGCCCTTGGCGAGACTTGGGTGAATTTGGCCGTGACACTTTCATACTTTATAGAGCCAAACGAGGCCAACCGCCGGCTATACGCTGGAGCAGGACTACGTTGGGATATGCAGGGGCCAGTGGAGACTGATGACCAGTTCCGGCGTCGCGTGAACTTGCTTGATCGGCCCGCGGGGTATCAGCCGGCTACGAAGTCGTATCCCTGGGAAATCGGGCCGGACACAAGAAGCCGTGGATCCGTTCAGTCCGACAGGTGCAAGACCACGGCGGCCAGCGTTGCCGGCGATCGTCTCGTTGCAGTGTTCCCAACTCTCGGGTGGTGGGACAAGCGACAAGATCGGATGGCCGCCGAGATCCCGTTCTCTCTTGTCGTCACCGTAGACGCAGGTGAGGCAGACATTGATCTCTACGCGCTGATTGAAGCAAAGGTGTCGGTCCCAATCGAGGTGTGACGCGCCCCGGGGTGGCGATTGCCATGGCCGGAAACCCAAGTTTTCAGCTTGCATTTTGGGTGTCGGACTTCTGGCCGTCGGCTGGGGAACGATTTGCGCCATCGTTCATTGCCCATGAGGAGGGTTCCGATATGGCCACCGAACTGCGGGGACACAGCCCCACAACCTGCCAGGAGATCACGTGTCCCAAGTGTAAAACTGATGACCGTGCTTGCTGAAGGGGCCCGGCGCTGATGGCTGGCGAGAGTGAGAAGACGACCCGGCTGACGCGAATCGATCCACGTCTTGAGGCGGCGGACTGGGCGCTCGTTGACCGCGTTGCCGGCGTCCCGGTGGACGCGTATGCAGCGGAGGCCGTGAGAGAGTTCGAGACGACGAACGGCCCCGCCGACTATGCGCTCTGCGACGTTGGTCGCATCCTCGGGGTGGCTGAAGCCAAGAAGCTGACGCTCGGGCCGCAGGGCGTGCTGACGCAGGCGGAACGGTACTCCCGTGGGGTCACGCAAGAGGACTCCCTCTATCAAGGCGAGTTCAAGGTGCCGTTCCTGTACTCGACCAACGGCGAGGTCACATGGTTCCAGGATGTCCGGCATCCGCTGAATCGGTCGCGGCAGGTGTCGGGGTTTCACACACCGACTGCGCTGAACGAATTGCTGAGTCGAAACTTCGATGGTGAGCTGGAGACGCTCGATCGGATCCCGCTCAACGACTACTTGCGGCCATATCAGCGCGACGCAAACGCGGCGATAGAGCAGGCGATTACCGATCGCAAGCGCAAGATGCTCGTCACGATGGCGACGGGCACGGGCAAGACCGTGACCCTGGTCAACGAGGTCTACCGGCTGATGAAGTCGGGTGTGGCAAAGCGGGTGCTCTTCCTTGTTGATCGTCGTGCGCTGGCGGCCCAGGCGGTCCGAACGTTCTCATCCTTCGAGGCGGAGCCGGGTCTCAAGTTTGACAAGCTGTACGAGATGTACAGCCAGCGTTTTTGGCGAGACGATCTCGAGGAAGGCGGAACCTTCGACCCCAAGGTCTTGCCGACGAACTACCTCACCGATCCGCAGCTCGGCCAAGCATTCGTCTACGTGTCGACGATCCAGCGGATGACGATCAACCTGTTCGGTCGCGAGTCCGGGTACGTCGTCAGCGACGAGACCATCGACGACGATGCCGATCGGCTCGACATCCCGATCCATGCGTTCGATCTGATCATCGCTGACGAGTGCCATCGCGGCTACTCCGGCCAGGAGTTGTCGGTCTGGCGCAGGACGCTCGACCATTTCGACGCCATCAAGATTGGGTTGACGGCGACCCCGGCGTTCCACACGACCACGTACTTCGAGAACCTCGTGTACCGGTACGACTACGAGCGAGCTGTTCGCGAGGGCTATCTCGTCGACTACGACGCGGTGCGAATCAATTCGGACGTGCGCATGCAGGGCGTCTTTCTCAAAGAAGGCGAGCAGGTCGGCGAGGTGAATCCGACCAGCGGCGCGCAGCAGTTCGATTTTCTGGAGGAGGAACGGGCCTTCGACACTGCCGCGATCGAGCACGAGATCACGGCCCCGGACTCGAACCGCAAGATTCTTCAAGAGATCAAGGCGTATGCCAACGAGCACGAGGAGGAGCACGGCAGGTTCCCGAAGACCCTGATCTTTGCAGACAACGACCTCCCGCACACGTCGCACTGCGATCAGCTCGTCGACCAGGCGCGCGACATCTTCGGTAGAGGAGACGCGTTCGTCGCGAAGATCACCGGCAGAGTCGACCGGCCACTGCAGCGGATTCGAGAGTTTCGCAACCGGCCGAATCCCGGCATCGTGGTGACGGTCGACATGCTCAGCACCGGTGTCGACATCCCCGACCTCGAGTTCATCGTTTTCCTGCGCCCGGTCAAGTCACGGATCCTCTTCGAGCAGATGCTCGGCCGTGGCACGCGGAAAGGGGAGAAGTACCCGGACAAGGCGTTCTTCGTTGTGTTCGACTGCTTCGACGGAACACTGCTCGAGTACTTCCGCAACGCAACGGCGATCACCGCGGAGCCGCCGGCGGCGGACGGAAAGACGATCGCGCAGATCATCGAGGAGATCTGGCAGAACCGTGACCGCGAGTACAACGTCGGGCGTCTCATCAAGCGCCTGCAGCGCATCGACAAGCAGATGGCGGGCGGAGCGCGGGAGTTGTTTGCACGATTCATCGCCGACGGCGACATGGCGGCCTTCGCAAGAGGGTTGAGGGGTCGGTTGCAGTCAGAGTTCGCCGAGACGATGGGCGTGCTCCGGGATTCGGAATTCCAGACGCTGCTCGCTGACTATCCGAGACCATCGCGGACGTTCCTCGTCGCGCTGGAGACGCAGGACACGGTGTCGTCCGAGTGGCTCATCAAGGGCGCAACGGGCCAGGAGTACCGGCCGGATGACTACCTCAAGGCATTCGACGAGTTCGTCAGGGCCAATGCGGAGCTGGTTGTCCCGATCGCAATTCTGCTCTCCCGCCCGCAAGGGTGGGGAGTCGGCGCGCTCAAGGAACTGCGCCAGGCGCTCGCGTTGACCCCCGAACACTTCACGGAGGAGAACTTGCAGAAGGCCTTCAAGGTCACCCACCATAAGGCGCTCGTGGACATCATCTCCATGGTGAAGCGCGCCGCGGACGATTCGTCGCCATTGCTCACCGCCGAGGAGCGAGTAAATCAGGCGGTGGACCGCGTCACCGCGGCGATCGACCTGACGCCCGAGCAAGCGCAGTGGATGGAGTACATCCGCCAGCACCTCGTCGCGAACCTCTCCATCGACTGCGAGGACTTCGAGAACGTGCCAGTTCTGATGAACCGCGGCGGATGGGGGAGGGCCAACAGAGTCTTCGGGGACACCCTGTCCGACCTTCTCGGCAACCTCAACCGAGAGTTGGTGGCAGCGTGACCGACGTCGTCCAGAAACTCTGGGGTTTCTGCCACACCCTCCGCCACGACGGGATCGACTACGGCGACTACATCGAACAGATCACGTACCTGCTGTTTCTCAAGATGGCGGATGAGCGGGCGATCGACCTGCCGGAACACACGGACTGGGCCTATCTTCGCGCGCAGAGCGGGACGGATCTCACCGACGCATACATCGAGGCACTGAGGCTCCTGGGAAAGGAGCCGGGGATGCTCGGCGATATCTTCAGCGGTGCGCAGTCGCGGTTTCAAAACCCGGTCAACCTCAAGAAGCTCATCAGCCTGATTGATCAGACGGAGTGGGTCGCACTCGACGTTGATGTCAAGGCGGAGGCGTTCGAGGGGCTGTTGGAGAAGGCAGCGAGCGAAGGCAAGAAGGGTGCTGGCCAGTACTTCACGCCGCGCCTGCTGATCCAGTCGATGGTGCGGTGCATGAAGCCCGATCCACGGGCGAGCAAAGACTTCTCGATCGGTGATCCAGCCTGCGGGACGGGTGGCTTCCTCGTGTCCGCATATGAGTGGCTGCTCGGAGAGACAGGCGGAGCGCTCGACCGCGACATGGCAACCAGGGTGCGGAAGTCAACGTACGTCGGTCAGGAGCTGGTGCCGCGCCCACGGCGCCTCGCGCTCATGAACCTGTACCTGCACCAGGTTGTTCCGCACATCAAGCTCGGCGATTCCATCTACGAAACGCCGGGCTCAGAGCGCTTCGATGTCGTGCTGACCAATCCGCCGTTCGGCACGAAAGGCGCTAATCAAGCTCCCGATCGCGACGACTTCGTGGTGAGCACAAGCAACAAGCAGCTCAACTTCCTCCAGCACGTGATGACGACCTTGAAGCCCGGCGGAAGGGCGGCGGTAGTAGTGCCGGACAACGTGCTCTTCGCTGACCAGGCGGGGGAGGTCTTCAAGGTCCTCATGGAGGATTGCGACCTTCACACGGTGTTCCGCTGCCCGCGCGGGACATTCACGCCTTACAGCCCTGGCACCAAGACCTATGTGGTCTTCTTCACGAAAGGCCGGCCAACAGAGACAGTATGGATCTATGACGGGCGTGCGAATGTGCCGTCGATCACCAAGAAAGACCGGCCGCTGACGACGTCGCACCTCGCGGACTTCGAAGCGTGCTACGGCCCTGACCCGTATGGACGCGCAAAGCGGGCGGAGAGCGACTCGGGCGACGGTCGGTGGCGACGCTTCACGATGGCCGACGTCAAGGAGCACCACTACAAGCTGGACAGTTTCAAGTGGATCCGCGACGAAAGCCTCGATGATTCCGATGATCGTCGAGAGCCCGAAGAGCTTGCGACCGAAGCGATGGAAGAACTGCAGCTCGCGATCGACGAGATAGGCGACATCCTTCTGATCCTGGAAAACGCGGGCGCAGGATGAGCGAGGACCGTAGCGATCTGCCGGAGGAGTGGGAGGTCGCGTCCCTCGGGTCCGTCTGTGAGATTAACCCGCGGCGGGTGCGCCTGAAAGGGGTTCCCGACGACACGCCGGTGACATTTGTACCGATGGCTGCCGTGGACGCTAACCTGGGTGCCATCACCCAGGCCGTCGTTCGACCGCTGCGGGAAGTCAAGAAGGGCTATACCGCCTTCACCGACGGCGACGTGCTGTTTGCGAAAATCACGCCCTGCATGGAGAACGGCAAGGCTGCGATCGCCAGGAATCTTGAGAGTGGCCTTGGCTTCGGCTCTACGGAGTTCCACGTCCTGCGTCCGTCATCCGCTGTCCTTAACGAGTACGTCTGGTGGTTTGTCCGCCAACGAACCTTTCGTCAGATGGCTGAAGAGAGCATGACCGGCTCAGTTGGTCAGCTTCGTGTACCTCCGGACTTCATGGCACACACGCCGATACCGCTGCCGCCGAGGGTCGAGCAGGAACGAATCGTCGAGGCGATTTCCCGGACAGCGAACCATTGGCGGGCCGCAGTCACGCACCTGGATGGAGCGAGGCGGGCGATCGAACAGTTTCGCCAAGCTGTACGCGCTACAGCTTCCAGCGGTCGCCTGACAGCGGACTGGCGAGACACCGATCCAGTTCGGACTCCTGCAGAGTCTGTCGTCCAGCGCTCCATCGACGGGTTGGAGCATGTCGGGGAGCGACCTCAACGGTATCTGATGCCGCCAGAGCCTCAACTGAATGAAACGCCGACCTCGTGGCAATGGGCGCCCCTGGGCTGGTTGGCGGTCATCAAGGGCGGCATCCAGAAACAGCCAAAGCGCACACCGAAGCAAAATGCTTATCCCTATCTACGTGTCGCGAACGTTCGTCGAGGCGAGCTGGATCTCGAAGAGATCCATGAATTCGAGCTCTTCGACGGTGAGCTTGACACCTATCGGCTTGAACCGGGCGACCTGCTAGTGATTGAAGGAAACGGCAGTTTGTCGGAGATCGGGCGGAGCGCCGTATGGCAGGGGGCGGTCGAAAACTGTGTGCATCAAAACCACATCATTCGCGTCCGAAGCCTGGAGGTCTTGCCGGCGTTCCTAGATCTGTACTGGAATTCTCCGTACGGAGCGCAGCAGATTCAAGACCGCGCGGTGACCACCGCTGGTCTCTACAACCTCAGCACCAAGAAGGTTGCCTCGTTTCTGGTGCCTGTGCCACCACCCGAGGAGCAGATCGAGATAGTCCGGCGCGTCGGACTATTGCTTGCGCTCGCGGACTCGCTCATCGCGCGGATCGAAGCCGCGGGCAGGCGAGTCGACCACAGCTCGAACGCCGTGCTCGCCAAGGCCTTCCGGGGTGAGCTGCTGACCATTGCATTGTGAAGCAAATTTTCTTCGGGTACCCATCGACCCCCTACTTGAAGATTGCGCTTACGGCGCGGGTCGTCCGCATCTGAGTTTTGAGCAGCTGAAGGCGTCGCCGATCGCGTCCCCGCACGCGGCCGGATGGAAGACGCGGTACGGAACCCCGAAATCAATACACCGAGGACGTGTGCGGACGACCCCGGACAGCAATTTTGCGGTTTCCTAAACCTCGTGTCGGGGTTCGTTGGCTTCAAATCAGGCCGAGCAGCAGGAATCAGCGCCATCAGCCTGGCCTAAACCTAAACCCGACCCTGGTTGCCGCCTGCGGCGCCCCTAGCCATTCCCTCAGCTGATCGGGGCCGACCAAAATGTGGCGGCACCCCCTGGCCTGCTCCATCACGGCTCGTCGCAGTACGCGGCCAATGGCGCTCTCGAGCCGGCGAACCCCCGGTCCCCGCTCGTACTCAGTCGCCAGGAGTACAAGCGCGTCCTCCTGGATC
>CAAGKR010109458.1_pt1 | contig 10982 bp, 4 predicted proteins | sample 2556971 | NCBI WGS metagenome assembly CAAGKR01 (sample SAMEA5207829, study PRJEB30636) | soil metagenome | biome: forest; feature: boreal; material: soil | place: USA | collected 2011-09 | depth 1 m
CCGATGGCGTTCACGGGCGGCGTGTCGTCGGCATGCCAGGTGAAGTAGCCGAGCAGCCGTTCGCTCTTGTTGCTGGTGCCGAGCGGGAGCGCGTCGTACTTCGCGCTCAAGTCGAACAGCACGATCATGCGGGTTCGAGCCATCACGTTTCCGCGTCGGGCGGGATCGGCGTCCGGCTCCTGTGCCACGTAGCCGTCCACCGCGGCGCTGATATCCACCGTGCGAGACTCGACGCCGATCTGGTCGATCACCATCTGCGCGTGCGCGAGTGATTCCGGGCTCGACGTCCGGTACGGCATGCGCACGGCGATCACGTTCTTCGGACCGAACGCGCGCGCGGCGAGGGTGGCGACCACCGCGGAATCCAGTCCGCCGGAGAGGCCGACGACGGCCTTCTTGAAGCCGCGGCGCGCGAACTCGTCGCGCAGGAAGGCGACGAGCCATCCTTCCACGAGCGCGGGATCGATCGCCAGAGGTGGGGGAGCACCGCGGCTCGTGTCGCCGCCGGCGACGACGGTGAGCGGTGCGGAAAGGCCGCCCTCCGGCCTCCGGGCCGTGCGCGCGGCCGCGGGCCGCGCAGGCAGCTCGGAGCGGATCGCAGGTCGCTCGTCTCCCGCCGGCACGGTGCGGCCCTCGAACGCCCGGTCCAGTTCCTCGCGCAATGCCGGCAGCGCGGTCTTGAGATCCGAGAGCAACGGCGCGTCCGCGCGCGCGCGCGTGATGTCGTCGAGGTCCACGGACGCCGTCAGCAACGCTTCGTCCCACACCGGCCCGCGAGCGCGCGTGTCACCCCGCGGGCCCATGACGAGTGACGAGCCCTGGAACATCTTGCCGCCCTCGCTTCCGACGAGGTTCGACAGCGTGACGAAGACGCCGTGCTCTTCAGCGATGTCGCGAATCAGCCGGTGCCAGCGCGACACGCTCGCCGGCACCGATTCTCCGTCCTCGATCCCCATCGTCCCGCGCGCCGGCGCCGCCGATGAGACGAAAATGGCGTGCGCGCCGTCGAGCGCCGCGATGAGTCCCGTCAGCGAATGCCACGCATCCTCGCAAATGAGCATCGCCGCCCGCCCCCACGGCGCATCGAACGCGCGCACGCCGTAGCGCCGCTCGACGAATCGTTCCTCGTCGAAGAGCCCGTACGTCGGGAGGAAGTTCTTGCGGTGCACGTGCAGGATCCGGTACGCGCTGCCGCCGTCCCCGCCGCCGGACGCTTCACTCCACAACTGCACGTACATGAGGCTGTTGTGGAGATCTCCCTCGAGCTTTTCGTAAAAGCCGATTATCACGTCGAGGGGTGCCGCGCCGGGCGCGGCGGTCCGGTACGCGTCCGCGAGCGCCCGCGCGAGATCGTCGGCGGAGATCGCCAGCTCGCGGACACCACCTTCGACGAAGTATCCCGAGAGCGCGGTCTCCGGAAACTGCACGACGTCAGGTCGTGGTTCGAGCGCGGCCGCCTGCGCGAGCACCTCGCCTATGCGGCGGAGATTTCCCTCGAAGTCTCCCTTACGCGGACGGAACTGGGCGATTGCCAGGTGGAGGAGCGGCATCCTGATGAAAGCTCGCCCCCGGACGAGAGCCGGGCAACGTCGCGCGGGGTACACTTAATCACAGATGCTGATGACGCTTCCCGCCTGCTCGCGCCGCGCCCTCGGCGCCCTGATCCTGGCGTCTGCGCTCGCGAGAGCGCAGCAGCCGGCCGCCGCCGCTCCAAGGCCGGCGGTGGAGGCCTGGCAGATCATCATGCCGCCGCAGTCGACGCTCGTGTATGGGCGCGACAGCTCCCTCATCGGCGAGATCGGCAGGGAGTGGCGCACCAACGTCCCCATCGCATCGCTCCCGAAGTACCTCCCGCAGGCGTTCATCGCGGTGGAGGACCGCCGTTTCTACCAGCACGACGGCGTGGACGTGGTCGGTATCGCCGGCGCGATCAAGGGGAAGCTCCTCGGCGAAAACCGCGGCGGTGCCAGCACCATCACGCAGCAGCTCGTCGGCAACATGCACCCCGACATCATCAACCGGCGTGACATCAGCATCTCGCGCAAGCTCCATGAGCAGAGCGCTGCGCGCGAGATGGAGCGCCACTACACGAAGGCGCAGATCCTTGAGGCGTACCTGAATCAGATCGGCTTTGGTCACGGGTGGTATGGTGTCGAGTCGGCTGCACGCCACTACTTCGGGAAACCGGCGGCGCGACTGACGCTGGCGGAGGCTGCGACGCTCGCCGCGCTGCCCAAGGGGCCGGCGATCTACGACCCGGCCAGGTATCCCGACCGCGCGAAGAACCGCCGTGACGCCGTCCTCGAGCTCATGGTCAGCCAGAAGTTCATCACGCGTGCGGAGGCCGACGCGGCGAAGCGGCAGTCCGTACGGACCGCACCGGACGGCGGCGTCTCGGCACCCTCGCCGTATTTCATCGACGTCGTGCGGTCGCAAGCGGAGCACGCGGGGATCCGCGTGATGGACGGCGGCTATCGCGTCTATGCGACGCTCGATCCCGCGCTCCAGCGCGCGGGCGTCGTCGCGCTCGCGGAAGGCGCGGCGGCGGTCGAGCAGCGTCCCGGGTACCGGAACCCGACGTACGAGAACCACGCCAAAGGCAGCACCGACTATCTGCAGGGCGCGATCGTGGCGATCGATCCGCTGACGGGCGACGTGCGCGCGCTGATCGGCGGCCGCAACTACCAGGAATCGCCTTTCAATCGCGCCGTGAACGGCATGCGCCAGCCGGGCTCGAGCTTCAAGCCATTCGTGTACGCGCGCGCGATCCTGGATTCGGTTCCCGCGAATGCGATCGTGCCCGACACGCAGCTCGACATCCGCTATGACCAGCAGGCGTACCGGCCGAGGAACGCGGACGGCGAATTCCTCGGCAACATCACGCTGCGCGAGGCGATCACGAAGTCGCGGAACCCGGTGGCGGTGCAGCTCTGGCTCAGGAGCGGGCCGGATTCCGTGATCGCCCTCGCGCAGCGGCTCGGAATCACCTCGCCGATCGCGCCGTATCCGTCGAGCGCGATTGGCGCCTCCGTCGTGCAGCCGCTGAACTTCGTCGCCGCATTCACCGCGTTCGCGAATCTGGGTACGCCGGTGGAACCGCGCTTCGTGTACCGCGTGGAGGATGGCGCCGGTCGCACCGTCTGGACGCCGAGCGGCCGCGCGCTGCCCTCCGCACTCGATCCCGCGGTCGCGTTCATCGTGCGCGACATGATGCGGGATGTCGTCGAGCGAGGAACGGCGACGGCCGTCCGCCGCTACCTCCCACCGGAGGTGCCGGTGGCCGGCAAGACCGGCACGACCGACGACAACACGGACGTATGGTTCGTGGGGATGACGCCCGACATCGTCGCGGGCGTATGGCTGGGTCTCGACAAGCCGAAGCCGATCGCGGAGCGAGGCGTGGCCGGTGGCTCGCTCGCCGCGCCGATCTTCGCGCAGATGCTCGCGCGCGGGGGATACGACCATCCTGTGGGGACGTGGGATCCGCCGCCGGGCCTGATCACGGCGGACCTCGACCGGCAGACCGGGAAGCTCGCCGATGCCGCCATTCCTGCCGAACGGCGCTATACGGAGTACTTTGTCCCGGGGACCGAACCGGCAGCGCTGCGCGTGGACGCGTGGCGGCTCTTCCTGATCGGACCCCTTCCCTTCTAGGGGCACCTGGCCGATGGCCTTCACGCCGGTACAGAAACTCAGCATCGGGACCGGTACCGCGCTCGGCTTGCTCGCGCTCGCGGGGCTCGTCTCGTATGTCAGCCTGACACAGATGATCGGCGGAGAGCAGGCCGTCGCGGGAACCAACTCGAACATCTCACGGCTCGACCGCGTGGTCGCACGAACGGTCAACGCGGAGAACTCGGAGCGCGGGTATGTGGCCACGGGCGACTCTGCATATCTCGAGCCGATGGTCACGGCGCAGAACGACGTGGAGTACGCACTCGATTCGCTCCGCGCGGCCACGGAGGACAATCCCGGCCAGCGCAACAATCTCGACAAGCTCGAGCCGATGGTGGCAACGCGCTTCCGCGAGGTCCGCGCGATCGTCACGGCGCGGCAACGCTCGGGGCCGGACGCGGCGATCAAGCTCCAGAACAAGGAGAAGCCGATACGCGCTCGCGATGCGGTCGCCGCGCTCGCCAACCAGATGCGCGACGTGGAACTGCGGGTGCTCGGCGAGCGCACGCGCAACATGACGCAGAAGGGGCGTGCGGCGTCGAACTTCATCTTCGCCGCCTCGATCTTCGCGCTGCTGCTGGCGTTCATCGCGCTGCAGCCTCTCCGCCCGAGCGTGGCGCAACGGCTCACGCAACGCCTCTCGATGTCGATGATGCCGTCGATCCCCGAATTGCACCTGACGCTGAGCGAGGAGGCGCGCCACGGCGGCGACCGTCTCGTGCGGCTGCAGCAGGTGATTGCAGCGCTCAACGGCCCGGCCACCAGCGCCGAGGTCGCGCAGGCGCTCCTCATCCGTGGTGCGCCGCCGCTCGTCGCAAGCCTGGGAGTCGTCGCCGTGCGCGACGGAGGAACGTTTACCGTGCTGCGCACGGCTGGCGGCACCGTCCCGCATCTCGCCGCCGGCTCCACGATCCCTTCCAACCTTGTCGAGCCGTTCGCGGAGGCCGTGCGGACGCTCGACCCGGTGGTGATCGAGTCGCGCATCGAGCGAATGGGACGCTATTCGTCGCTCGGCCGCTTCTCCGAGGACGGTACGTCAGACGGTGCGTTTGTGGCCACCCCGCTGGTTGCCGGCGACGTCGCTCACGGCGTGCTGCTGCTGGCATTCGCCGACAATCGCGTATTCAGCGATGACGAGCGTGCGTACCTGGCGACGCTCGGGCGAATCGGCGGACAGGCGATCGCACGCACGCTGCGCGCGATCGCCAATCGCTAGGTGGACCTTCGCCGGCTGCCGCTGCTGCTGGCCGCCACCGTGCTCGCGCCGGCGAAGAAGACGGATGCCGCGAGGCACGCAACCGCTGCTGCGCGGCGCGACAGCGCGTTCGGGCCGAAGTTGAAGGTGGACTCGACCGGCAAGGTGAGGCCGATCAAGAAACCCTGACCGGCGACCCGCGTTCCGCCGTCGTCTGCACCACCACCGCGATCTTCGCAGGTGCCTCGATGATCGCGTCCGGGACGAGCGCGAACTTGAGCACGTCCTCGAGCGTCTCCGCCAAGTGGAACGAGAGCTGCGCCTGCGCCTCCTCGGGCACGTCCTCGAGATCCGCCTCGTTCTCCTTGGGCAGGATGATCGTCGAGATGCCCGCGCGAAGCGCACCGAGCACCTTCTCCTTCAAGCCGCCGATCGGGAGCACACGTCCGCGGAGGGTGATCTCGCCCGTCATCGCGATGTCCCGGCGCACGGGCCGGCCGCTCATCTCGCTCGCGAGCGCGGTTGCGATCGCGACGCCTGCCGAGGGCCCGTCCTTCGGGATCGCACCCGCCGGCACGTGGATGTGCGTTTCGACGGCGCCGAGCCGGGAACGCGGAATGCCGAGCTTCGCGGCGTTGTTGGTCACGTAGGTGAACGCCGCGCGCGCCGACTCTTTCATCACGTCGCCAAGCTGGCCCGTGAGGATCAGCGTGACAGGTGCGCCGCCCCCGCCCCCGCCACCGGTCCCGTCGCCGGAGGGCGCGTTCTCCACGCGCCGCGTGGACGCCTCGACGAACATGATGTCGCCGCCCATCGGCGTGTAGAACATGCCCGTGGCGATGCCGACCTCGTTGGCCTCGTTCGCCTTCTCCGGCCGGACCTTCGGCCGGCCCAGCAGCTCGCGCACTTCAGCCGCGGTGATCACGCCGCCCTCGATGCCCGTGTGCTCGCTCTTGGTCGCGATGCGGCGCGCGACCTTCCGCGTGACGGCGCCGATCTCGCGCTCGAGCTGCCGCACGCCGCTCTCGCGCGTGTACTTCGACACGATCGACATGATCGCGTCCTCGGCAAACCGCACGCCCTTCCCGCCGAGCCCGTTCTCCTCGAGCTGTCGCGGGATCAGGTACTTCTTCGCGATCTCCGCCTTCTCGCGTTCGGTGTAGCCGGCGAAATCCACGACCTCCATCCGGTCGAGGAGCGGCCCCGGGATGTTCTGGAGCAGGTTCGCCGTCGTGATGAAGAGCACCTCGCTCAGGTCGAATGGCACGCCGAGGTAGTGATCCGTGAACGTGTCGTTCTGGGCCGGGTCGAGCACCTCGAGCAGCGCGCTCGACGGATCGCCCTGGAAGCTCACGCCGAGCTTGTCCACTTCGTCGAGCAGGAACACGGGGTTCTTCGTGCCCGCCTGTTTCATCCCCTGGATGATCCGACCGGGCATCGCGCCGACGTACGTGCGGCGATGTCCGCGAATGTCGGCCTCGTCGCGCGTGCCGCCCAGGGCCACCCGCACGTACTCGCGGCCGAGTGCGCGCGCCACCGACTTGGCGATGGACGTCTTTCCAACGCCCGGCGGTCCCACGAACAGGAGGATCGGCCCTTTCGCCATCGCCCTGGCCTTGGCCTCCTTCTGGTCGGTGATCTGCCGGTCCTGGGCTTCGTCGCTCTTCTTGAGTGACGGCGTCGCGTTCTCCTTGCTCACACGGAGCTTCGCGGCGGGAAACTCGCCCGTGATCTTGATCTCGTCGGCGAGTTGCTGTGCGCGGAGCTGCCGGACGGCGAGGAACTCCACGACACGGTCCTTCACGTCCTTGAGGCCGTAATGATCCTCCTCCAGGACGTCGATGGCGTGTTTCAGCTCGAGCTGGTCGTCTGAGCGCGCGTTCCACGGAAGCTCGGCGATCCATTCCAGGTAGGTCCGGATGACCTGCGCCTCCATGGACTCGCGGCCGGAACGCTCGAGGCGCCCGAGTTCGCGCTCGACCTCGACACGCGCCTCCTTCGGCAGCACGAGCTTGTTGAGTTTTTCGCGCAGCTCCCCGATTTCCTTCGACTGGTCGTCGTCGCCGAGTTCCTTCTGGATCGCCTTCATCTGCTCGCGCAGGAACATCTCCCGCTGCCGCTCGCCGAGCTCTTCCTGTACCTGCGACTTGATCTCCTCCTGCGCTTCGAGCAGCGAGATCTGCCGCTGCACGTGCACGAGCACACGGCGGAGCCGCTCCTCGACGGACAGCGTCTCCAGCAACCCCTGCTTCTCCGGCACCGTCAGCTCGATGTAGCCGGCGACGAGGTCGGCGAACTTGCCCGGCTCGGTCACCTGATCGAGCACCTGGTGCACGACCTCCTCGGGCAGGCCGCGCCGCTCGCCGAGCTCCGCGGCCCGCTCACGGATCTCCTTGTGCAGCGCCTCGAAAGCCGGATCTTTCTCGTTCAGCGGCAGCATCTCTTCGGTGTTCATCACCACCGCGGAGAGATAGCCGTCACCCTGCGTGTACTGCAGGGACGTCGCGCGCTGCTCACCTTGCAGCAGCAGCTGCACGCCGCCGAGGCCGCGCTGCACCTGGCCGATTCGGGCGATGACGCCCATCGCATAGAGGATCTCGGCGCTCGGCTCGTCGGCGTTGTCGCGCTGCGCGACGGCGAAGACCAGACGGTCGCCTTTCAGGGCGGCCTCGATCGCGCGCAATGTGCCGGGGCGGCCCGCCGCGATGGGGGCCGTCAGTCCGGGGAAAATGACCGTCCCCCGCAGTGGGAGAACGGGAAGTGTCTGTCGTGTGCTCATTTCGAACCCTTGCTCCTGCGTTCCGTTGCGGGCGGAAGTGGGGCCGCTCGTTCCACTTAGCCACTCCCTTGTGGGATTGTCCCATCCCAAGCACCCGCAAGGGGCGTTCCACACTGAGTTACGACAGAAAGGCGGGGATTGCAACTTTCCCCTGCCCGGGTGACGTAAGGACTGACATCTCCGGTAGTTAGCAGGCGACTTGTATTGCTCCACCGCAGGGTGCTATGCTCTCCCTCTCGCAGACCCCCATTCCCGGTCCAGTGGACGAACCGAAAATCACGCAGTCGGACGCCGAGCTGAGCTCGCACGTCGAGCGTGTGCTCGCGGCGACGTACGAGCTCGACCGTGAGATCGGGCGCGGCGGAATGGGCATTGTGTACCTCGCTCGCGACAAGCGGCTCAAGCGGCCGGTCGCCATCAAGCTGCTGCCGCCGGAGCTCGCGTTCCGCTCCGAGATCCGCTCGCGCTTTCTCCGCGAGGCGGAGACCGCGGCGCAACTCTCCCATCCCTCGATCGTCCCGATCTACAGCGTCGACGAGAAGGACGGGCTCGTCTACTTCGTGATGGCGTTCGTGGACGGCGCCAACCTCGCACAGCGGATCCAGGAGCACGGCGCCCTCGACGCGATCGAGACGCGCCGCATCATGCGCGACGTCGCCGACGCACTGGCGTATGCGCACGAGCGCGGCGTCGTGCATCGCGACATCAAGCCCGACAACATCCTGCTCGACCGGCAAAGCGGCCGGCCGATGGTGACTGACTTCGGCATCGCGCGCGCGATCAGCGACGGCAACGCACGGCTCACCGCGACGGGCATCGCCATCGGCACGCCCGCCTTCATGAGTCCCGAGCAGTCCGCCGGCGACCGCGACCTCGACGGGCGGAGCGACCTCTATTCGCTCGGCGTCGTCGCGTACCAGATGCTCAGCGGCGACCTGCCGTTCAACGCGTCGAATACGCCGGCGCTGCTCGTCAAGCACCTGTCGGAGCGTCCCGTTCCGATCGATGAGCGGTGCCTCGACGTGCCGCCCGACCTCGCGCGCGCCGTCATGCTCTGTCTCGAAAAGAGTCCGGAGGACCGGTTCCCGAGCGCAAGGGCGCTGGTCGCCGCGCTCGACTCCGGCGACGTGCCGCAGCTCCCCGCCATCCGCGCCCAGACGCCGAGCGCGGCGCAACCGGCTTACTCGGGAGGCATGGCGCCTGACCAGACCCGCACGTACGTGCCGACGCGGGAGGACCTCGCGCGCTGGAACGATCCCGCGGTCGCAAAGTTCAGAAAGAAGCTCGCGCCGTTCATCGTCATCGGCGTCACCGTCACGGTGCTCGCGATTCTCACCGGCGGCGGCTCGAACTGGATGGGGCTGTGGGCGATGTGGGCGGTGTACATCGCGTACAAGTACGCCAAGCTCTGGAGCGACGGCTACGACTGGCACGACGTCTTCCGCCAGCCGCGCGACCGGCTGTTCATGGACGCGGTCGGCGAGCGCATCGACGACGTCCAGGCGATCTGGAACAAGCAGAAGCGCGTCGAGATGCGCGAGCGGCATCGCCGCCGCATCGGTGCTCCCGGCCTGTTCAGCCCGATGCCCGGTGAGTCGGCGCGCCCGGCCGCGATCAACACCGCCGAGACCGCCGCGCTGGGCTCCGGGCCGCACGCGCAGGCCGCGCGGCAGGCCATCAGCGACCGCGAGGAGATTTTCCGCCTCGTGGAATCGATGCCGAAGTCCGAGCGGCAACGGATCCCCGAGGTCATCTCCAGCGCGCAGACGCTGGCGCAGAAGGTGGTTGGCCTCGCCGCGACGCTCGAGGAGCTCGACCGCGCCTCCGCGCCACAGTCGGCCGTGGCGATCGACAAGGAGATCGCGCTGCTGGAATCGCAGGCGAATCCGCTCGACCACGCGGCGAGCGAGGAGCGCGTGCGCCGCCTCGCCTTCCTCAAGCGCCAGCGGCGTGCCGTCGCGGAGCTCGGGCGGCGTCGTGACGAGCTGGGCGGCAAGCTGGAGAGTTGCTCGCTCGCGCTGCGCAACATGCGCCTCGACGTCCTGCGGCTCAAGACGGGCGCACAGTCGTGGCAGCACGTCACGTCGGTCGCCGAGCAGGCGATGGCGCTCGCGCGCGAGGTGGACAACGCCGTCTATGTGGCCGACGAGATGTCGCGCCTCGCCTCGAGGCGCCCTGCCCAGCAGCGCGCGGCACCGGGCGGCCCGTGAGCGAAAGGCCTCCGCTCCGCGACGAGCGGGACGCACTTCGCGCGCGCGTGGAGCAGGCGGTCGGAGCGCTGTTCGAGATCGAGGAGGAGATCGGGCGCGGCGGCATGGCCGTCGTGTATCGCGCGCGCGACGTCCGGCTCCGCCGCAAGGTGGCGCTCAAGGTGCTGCCGCCCGAACTCGCATTCCGCGATGATGTCAAGCGCCGTTTCCTGCGTGAAGCGCAGATGGCCGCGCAGCTCTCGCACCCCAACATCGTGCCGATCTACGCGGTGGACGAGCTCGACGGCATCGTGTACTTCGCCATGGGGCTGGTCGAAGGCGATCCGCTCGCGCGGCTCCTCGCAAGCGAACCGCGGCCACCGATCATCGTCGTGCGGCGGCTCCTGCGGGAGGTGGCCGATGCGCTCGCATACGCGCACGCGCGCGGCGTCGTGCACCGCGACGTGAAGCCGGACAACATTCTCGTCGAGCGAGCCTCGGGGCGCGCGCTCGTCTCCGACTTCGGCATCGCGCGGGCAGCGGAGGGCGATCCACGCCTCACCCTCACCGGGAACGCCGTCGGCACGCCTGCGTACATGAGCCCGGAGCAAGCCATGGGTGATCGTGAGGTGGACGGCCGCTCCGACCTCTACTCGCTCGGCGTCGTCGGCTATCAGATGCTCACCGGTGAGTTGCCGTTCGGGGCGACGAACACGCCGGCGATGCTCATGAAGCACATCAGCGAGCGCCCGCCGCCGTTGCACGATGTGAGAGCGGATCTCCCCGCGAACCTCGTCCATGCCATCGAGCGCGCGATGGCCAAGGGGCGCGACGAACGATGGCCCGACGCGAGCGCCTTTCGCGACGCCCTCACCGAACACGCGACGGTCGCGGACGTCGACTCCCGGAGCCAGGACTCGAGGATCGGCCTGCATGCACGCGTGGGCGAGCACAGCGCCCTTCTCGGTTTGCGAATCGCGAAGGAGGACAAGGACGAGGTGCTTGGATCGCTGGGAGTGCATCTCGCCGCACCGGATGACCGGCCGGCGGTACCGGCCGTTGCCGGCGATCCCATCGAGCCCTATCCGCGATTTCCCGCGCTTCCGCCGAACTGGATGTTCCGGCCCGACACGAAGGAGTACGG
>CAAGKR010284798.1_pt1 | contig 10981 bp, 3 predicted proteins | sample 2556971 | NCBI WGS metagenome assembly CAAGKR01 (sample SAMEA5207829, study PRJEB30636) | soil metagenome | biome: forest; feature: boreal; material: soil | place: USA | collected 2011-09 | depth 1 m
CGCCGGCCCTAGCGGTGGGTGACCAACCGTCCCATGAGTCGCCCCCTACGACCGCTTTTTCGGTGAATGCACCAACGGTAATCGCGTTCCATGCCTGCGCGGGATCGTGCACCGGCTCGAGGTCGCTCCGCTCGAGGTGGTCGATTTCCAGTTGGGTCACGTTGCCGGCGCTCAACACGAACAGCCGGTGCGTCAGCTCCTCAGCGGGAGACAGGTAGAAGAGACCTTGTCGCGTTGGGTCAAACGCACGCCCTGCGGCCAGGGCATCGATCGCTGCTGACCACGATGTAGGCAACCCGCGATCGCGCTCGTCGAGGGACGTTACCGCCATGGCAAAGAACCTGCGGCGCGTGGGCGCCTGCACTTCAATGCGGCTCGCCGCTTCCGCCGTGATGGCGCCGTAGAGTTCCGGCTGATTTAGGTCTCGGGGCGGAAGGATCTTGACCGACTCCAGCCTGTGTGCCAGGTGGACGGACGCGGAGGATGCGAGAATCGGAGCAAGATCGCCGTAGAGGGCTAGACCCGCCATCGCGGTGCCGTGTCCACCGTCGTCGTCCGGCCCCCAGGCAGCGTCCACGGCGAGCGCGTCTTCAGACGCCAGCGAGAGCTCGATGAGAGGATGGCCCCGATTTACACCGGTGTCGAGTAGGCATAGGGCCGGCGCCCCGTCGCCAGGGAGCGTCGTCCGACTCTTCAGGTCGTCAACCCACGCCGCCTGTTGCTCTGGGGACGAGTCCACGAAGAACGAAGCGCTCTCCTTCGCTTTGCGGACCTCTGCAAGGTCGTTTAACACGTCGAGCGAGCCAGAGAGCTGCCTAGGGCTTGCCTTCACGAGCGCCACGATCCGATCTTCGAACTCAAGACGACGTGACGCGACGGCAAATCGGGCCATGCCGGCGAACTCTGTTAGGCGCTCGAGTTCCTTTCCGTCGTGGCGCCGGAGCCACACCTCCCACCAGATGGACTCCGTCTCGCCGGGATACACCTCTTGGGCATCGGTCCACAGCGCACCCAGTGTCGCCAACCTGAGCGCGGAAATCCGATCAACCATGTCTCTGTGCCTGGGCTCACCACCGGCTGTGGTCTCAGAGGCATACTGCTCAAATCTCTTCACGAAGTGCTTAAGTTTTCCCTCCGGAACCAACACAGTTGCCAGCTGCACCGATTCGCCCCGGGCATCGGGCGGCCTCTCCTGCACGGCAACGAGCTCAATGCCCTGGCGCTTGTCCTCGAGGCTTTCGAGCTTCATTGGCACGCCCGGCGGACCCTCGAACTGAATGTAGATTCCGGGCTCGGCGGCGTGTACGGAAATGGCCGTCGCTTGGCGACGCGCCAAGGCCTCCCGACCAATCTGACGAAGCGAGGCTTTCAGCGCTACGGCGTGCCGCCGCCTGTTCTCAGGTCCCCCGAAGAGGAACGGCGGGATGCGAGGGGGATGAGGCGTGTACCCCTCGGCGGCGGGCGCCTTCCGCACGAGGACATGCCGTCGGTTACGCGGAGCAGGCATCGGTCAAGAACTCGGATTAGCCCTGGGCAGAGAGTCTCTCGTTTAGGGCATCCACGAGCTCCCTCGTCTCGACAGTCCTTCGGTGAGCCAGAATTGCGTTCTTCGCGGCATGCTCACAGGCGCGGGCAAGATCCGCGTGACTGAGTCCCTGCGCGGCTTTACGTACCGCTGCCCAGTCGACCGCGGTCGCGTCAAGGAGGGCAAGTCGGGCACGTACCACTTTTTCCGCCGTCGCCGGCGTTGGCAGGCTGTACTCGATGACGGCGTCGAATCGGCGAAAGAGTGCCCGATCAAGAAGCTTGGGGTGATTAGTTGCGGCCACAATGATGCTGTCTGAGTCGTCCTGCTCCAGAAACTGCAGGAACGAATTGAGGACACGGCGAATCTCGCCGACGTCATTCTTCGCGGCTCGCTCAGTGCCGAGCGCATCGAACTCATCGAAAAGGTAGACGGCGCGGGTTTGCTGGATCGCGTCGAAGATGAGGCGCAGCTTCGCAGCTGTCTCTCCCATGAACTTCGTGATGAGGCCGTCGAGCTGGATCATGAAGAGAGGGAGACCCAGTTCGCCGGCTAGGACCGCGGCGGTCATCGTCTTCCCTGTCCCCGGCGGGCCGATCAGAAGCAGCTTTCGGAGGGCAGTGAACCCGTGCTCTTGGATTCGGCTTCTCTGGCGCTGCTCGACCAGAACGCGGTTGATCCGACCACGAACCTTGTCGTCGAGAGAAACATCAGCCAGCCGAGACTTCGGGTACGCCGCCGTGAGCAGCCCAGCAAGCTCGCCCCGCGGCTGTACCATGGGCACCGGCTTGACGGGCGGGGATGGCTTCGTGCGGGCTCTCGCTTGGTCAACCATCTCCCGAAGCTCCTGGGCGAACTTCGTATGCCCGACCCGAGCGGCCTGGGCTGCGACCTGCATCGCGATTGCAAAAAAACGCGAATCGTCGCGCTCTGCGTGGCTCCGGATGAGCGCTTTAACCTGGTCTGCGGTCGCCATCACTCCTCATGCGCCAAAAGAGCGGCCGCCAATGGCATATGCCCAGCTCCATGCACCCTGACCCTTGTCGAGCAAGCCTACCACCTCATCATCGCCGGCCGGTCCAGGCGAGCGACATTGTTCCGGAGCATTCCACTCGATTGGCTTCCCCGCTTCTCAAAACGCACCGCCTCGATTGAGGGGATCTGAAGCCCGGCCCCAGGTGACAGATGCGGTCAACCGAGGACGACTTCTTCGATAACCTTTGCGATCTTCCTGGCATCGAGCCCGCCGCCCGGGTCGTCACGCGTTTCGATGAGCGTACCCTCCGGGCCGCCCCCATCTTGCCACGGCCTGATCCCCGCCTTGACGTATTCCTGCCGCTTGCGCTCCCAGCGGGACCGGTATCCCGGATCGTCGAGCATGCCCAGGTGCTCCCAGTAGAAGGTGACGCCTCGCGCGTGGTCCGCTATCGTGAAGTCGGGATAGCGCACGCGACCTTCCTCCAAGACCCGCGGCTGTTCGTAGGCGTAGTCGATGCCACGCGCGTACAGTTTGTCCGCGATCACCAGCTCGGACTTAGATCGAACCAGGTCGCCGCCCTCGGTGCGGTGAATCAGACCCTGTTCGAGGAAGCGCGTCTCCTTTCCGACGAGGACCTCGCGCGGGCGCGGGTCTGTGAACAGGTTCGTCATCCGCCGCGCGATTTCGGAATGCTTCTCGCTCGCGAACCGTCGGAACTCCGAGAACGGCCCCCGGTGCAGGACGACCAGCCGATCACGGTGCCGTGTTAGCGCGGTGTAGAGCAACTCGCGAGAGAGCAGCCAGCAGGGATTCGGGAGAACGACGAAAGTGACGCCAAACTCGCTGCCCTGCGTCTTGTGCACTGTGAGCGCGTACGCCAACTCGAGCGGATTCGCGGCCTCGTCGCCGAACTCGCGCTTACTGAATCCATACTTGATGCCGAGCTGGCCGGCGAACTCGACTTCCAGCTTCCACGGTAGGCCCTTGAACTTCTTCGTCTTGTACTGGCCTACCACGACCCCGAGGTCGCCGTTGGCGATGTAGGCCCCGCCATCGACTTTCGGGTAGACATCCCAGCGGCGCTGGTTGACAGTGTTGATGACCTTGTCGCCATAGAGAACTGCCTGCGGGCCGAACGGCCGGGGAACGGTCCGATTCCAACCGTCCGTTTCCGCCACCTTGCGCCAGCGCGCGCGAAAGCGCTCCTGAACGGCGCGATTGAGCGCGTCAACACCTTCCAACCCGCCCCGCACCGGCGAGAGCATCTGCCATTCCTCGACCCTGGTGGCCGCGCCCGGGTTATCGGCGAATCGACTCCAGAAGAACGCGCGGTCGACGTTCTTGAACTGCGAGCCCCCCAACCGCAACTCGAAGCCGAGCTCGTCGTCTGGCCCCGTGAGCCCGAGCCCCGAGACCAACTCGTCTAACATCTTGCGCTGCAGGTCCTGCGGATCGGTCCACTGCACCACGCGCAGGCGACCGCTACTCGCTCCAGCCATGCCGTCCAAGACTTCATCTGCTCCCGGATCCAAGGCGCGGCCGCTGAAGTGCGATGCTAGCAGCACATCCTCCTGCCCGGCCGCCGTCTGTCGGCGCGGCACCGTCAGCTCCGCATAGCCCGGCGCACAACGTAGAGGAAGCGTTTCTACGTTCTCGGGGGCCAGCTCATGAACGATATCCACGAACGGCCGGCCTGCGCCGATCGGCGGGAGCTGCCGCGGGTCCCCCACAAGAACGTAACGCTCGACGTTCGTGCAGGCGTCGAACAGCGCCGCAAGTTGATCCTCGGTGATCATCGAGCACTCATCGATGATCACCGTTCGGTATTCGTCGCAGCGCAGCGCCCCGCGGTTCGGGAAATAGGACCCGGTGTCGCCGTCGTAGCGTTGGTATCCGTTCAGAAACTGGGCCAGCGTTCGGCCTGCACCGCGCTGCTCGGTCCGCTCCTCGAGCCGCACGCGCGCCTTGCCAGTCGGGGCGAGGAGCAGTACGCCCTTCTTGGCGATGTCTGGGAGCGCGCACAGCATCTTCAGGAGAGTAGTTTTGCCGGTTCCGGCCGAGCCGGTCAGCACCGCTAGGCGCGAACGGAAAACTTCCTCGAGCGCTGCGGCCTTCTCCGCTCGTGCCCGCTCTTCGAGAGCACGTTCCTCAGCGTCCGCAGGCAGGGCCTGACCAATCCCCTCGTCCACGAGCGCGCGCCAGTCGTGTCCGGCCTCGTGCGGCTTGCCCTTCTTCCGGCCGCGGACTTCACGGCGGATGATTTCGCGGCACGCTGCCAGCCGATCGATCTGGTAGGCCGCCTCTCCGGTGCCAGTCGCGACTCGCGTCACCACCGGATCGAACGTCGGGTCGGTCGCGTCGAGCACGCTCTCCCCCAGCGGGCACGACGGCTGGAGCGCACGGTCGCGCGCGCGACGGATGACCCAGCTCTGCGGTAGAACAGTGTGGCCCTGAGCGGCAGCTTCCTCCAGCAGGTCCGCTACGAGGGCGCACAACCGGCGAGGGTCCACGGGATCCTCGATGCGGCTCGGCTCGGGAAGGGGAAACTCGCGGCGCACGGCCTCGTCGGGAAAGAGCCCTCGGTCCACCGCTCCGAACGCGATTGGCTTGACACTGCGGCGGTCGCGCTCGAACAACAGATACGGATTGGCGAGCAACTCGGCGTCGGTGGTGTCGATACCCGCATCCTTTCGTTCCGTCTTGTCGTACATCCGGAGCGCCTGCACCTCGCCGATGGCGCAGCGGCTGAGCAACTCGAGGAGCGCTTTCCGTTCCCTGCTTAGGGTCTTCCAGCCCTTGCACACGCCGGCCGCCAAGAGCTTCGCCGTAGGACCGCCCAGGCGCTTGGGATCCTTCATCGCGTCGTCCACGAGCCGCCACGGATGGCCGCCACCCTGGCGTTCGCGCTCCAGCTCGATCTCGTAGGCGAGGAGGCTCCCGTGCTGGAAACCCCACTCGTAGCCGAAGGCTGAGAGCGCCGAACCAAGCCCCGGAAAAGCCCCGCGGGCCGTCCACAGCCGGTTAAGTTGGGCGTTGATCCAGGCAAGGGCCTTGTCCCACGGCCCTTCGACGTGACCACGGATGCGGTGCAGTGCCGCGGCACAGGCGACGAGTGAGGCCACGGCACCGTCGTGAGTCAAGAGCTGAGAACCGTAGGAGTAGGCCTCGAAGTGCTCATCCGGTGCGAAGGCGACGAACTCCTCAGGGTTCCCGATCTCGCCGCGGCCGGCGAGCGTCATCACGTCCTGATACGGGAACAGAAACCCGTCGGCGAAGCCGGGGCGGATCGAGTGCCCCACATTGCGTTCCCACAGCACGCAGCGCAGAGGCGGATTCTTCACGCTGTGGGCGTACTCGGTAGCCTGCCCCACGGACAGCGCGCGGCCGACGCCGACGATCACACGGCGTGACTGTTCCGAGAGCGGCGTGCGCTTCGCGTAGAAGAAGCAGAGTGACTCTTCCGGTCGAAGGGCACCGAAGAAGGTGTCGAGCAGCGTGAGCTGATTGTCGCGCTCCTGGACCCAGGCGGTCTCGACCTCCTTGCCGCCCTGGTTGCGGATGTCCGGCTCGCGGTCGGGCACCCAGCCGAGCTGCAGCCGCTCCGCCAGCCCGGGTTCCTCCTTCTTCGGGTTGCCCTCCACCTCCCCGCGCAACATCCAACGGAAGGGCACGCACGCCGCCGAGTGCGGCGGCTGCACGAAGCGCGTCGGTTCGAAATGGCCGTGCGTCTCTGGGTAGATCTTGGCGTAGGGATGGGTCATCGTCCGGCGCAGCTCGAACGGCGCCATGAACGACACTCGCTCGCCAACGCAGGGCGGCAGGTCGCTCGTCTCCAGCTCGTCGAGCCGCCGGCAGGCGCAGCGCGCCTCGGCCTCGTCGCGCTTGCCTTCGCCGATGCGAGGCAGGACCAGGCAGCTCGTGTTCTCCAGCGGCCGCACGCACACCGAGCCGGACCAGCCGCTATCGTGCCAGGGCACGCGGATGGTGATGTGGTGCGCCGGCAGGCGTCGCGCGCCGGGGGCGAGCGACTTCACGCCTTGCCCCCCAGTAGCTCGACCAGTTCCGCGACCACCTGCAATTCACCCTCATCGCCCGTGAGCACGATGGGCTCAAAGTCGGGGTTGACCGGCTTGAGGGCGATGCGGGTGTGGCGCCAGGAGTCGGCGTGCTTCGCCTTCTCGCTTTCGTAGCGCTTGACGGTATATCGCTCCCCGGTCTCAGGGTCGGTAGCGTCGCGCAGTTGCACGAGGACGGTTTTGCCCTGCCGCGTGCCCTCGACGGGCGCCGCGAAGAGGCACCAGGCGCCATCGGGGATAGCGGGTTCCATGGACTTACCGACGACCCGGGCGACGAACATGCCGGAGCGCAGACGGTGCTTGGTCTCGACGGCCACCCACTCGAAGCCGTCGTCCTCGATGTGCTGAGGATCGCCAAAGGCGCCGGCGGCGGCCTTGAGCGGGACGAGCGGCAAACAGGTGACGTAGCGCTCCTTCGGGTCCGGCTGCACGATGAGCGGCCGGAACGGAATGACCTGCGGCGCCGCGGCCTTTGCCTCGCCGGTCTGGAACGCCCCGGGCCAGCCGCCGTGCTGCCCAATAACCACGTCGATCTCCCGCATTAGACGGATGGTCTCGTTAAGCGCCACGACGATCTTCTGGTAGTGGGCGATGTCGTCCTTGGAGAGCGTGCGGCCCTTGCGGTCCTTGAGCCACTTCTCGCAGACCTGGTAGCCGCCGATGTGGAAGTTCCACACGGACTTGGGCACGCCGCGGAAGCCGATGGTGCCCGGCGTGGCGGACTGTCCCCTCTTCGTCGCTGGGGCGTTGAGCCAGACGGTGTCGTCCGACCAGCCGACCCGTCCGACCTCGGGGTTCTTCGGACCGGTGTAGGTGGTGCTGAATCGCTGGAGGCTGGGCGACTCCATAACGTGAAGGGCAACCAGTTCGGCTCCGGCGCGAGCGAGATTGCGGAACAGTTCGACGTTGTCCGTCAGCGGCAGGCGTGGGAAATCGATCTTCAGAAACTCGGCGTAGCGGGAGCGGTAGGTCTCGCTGTAACAGACGCCATACAGGTAGGCGAGGAGTGCTTCGGGGTTCGGCTCCTCTCCACCATCGGCAGAGAGGCGTTTCTTCCATGAGCGTAGCAAGTTGCTTTCGAAATTTGGCTGCGGACCGGAATTGAGCCGGAGTCCGTCGTCATCTGGAAACGTGAAAAGGGGAAAGAGGCAGGATTGCGTCGTAGCCTCGCCGTACTTGGTCTCCATGATCAGTCGCGTGCAAAAGAAGTGATCCATTGATGAAGACTTGTTACTCCTGGCCGAGACCAATGCGATGTTTCGGCCCGCGAGCATGTGTCGCATCACCTGTTTCACGGTACGCCACACAAGAGAGTCATCGTAGAAGATGATGCGATTATCGAACGGTCTATACGCAACGGCCGTTAGATGCTGTTCGAGATGCCGTTCCGCCCGGAGACGCTGGCGCGTCCGTCCAATATCCCAGCCCTTTTTCTCCGGAATGTCGAGGAAGGAGCAGAACTCGCTATCTGTTCCACTGAAACGCTGCGCAGACACAATCCGTTCAAGCAGGGGCGCTGTATCGAAGTCGATTACCACGTGGTCTCGCGCGGTTGTCATACCCACGCCGTGCACAACAAAGAGATCAGTAAGACTTACAAAGCGCTCGTACTCGGCCAGCGTCGCCTGGTCCTGCGGCACTAGGAGCCAGAACCCCGAGCGTAGCGACAGCGGCCGAGCGTGTACGGTGCTGGCCGTTGCTCGCGATAACACCTGATACTTCAGGGCGCGCGCGCCCCACAGCTCTGAATGGTTAACGCTTGAACTCTGCGGCGTGCTGCCACCGTTACGGTCAGGAGTGCGCCGGAGAAGGGAGATGCCTACTCCCTGTTGAATGTCGAACACGTTGTCATCGGGGACACCGGTCGGCGACTCTTCCCGACGTTTTTGATTCCCATGAAGATCTAGGACATCGATCCTGTTGAACGTCTCAAGCAGTGAATACCTGAGACCGCGGAAAGTGGGGTTCGCCAAGAACCCATGGTTCGTGATCACCCCTACGATTCCGACGCCCGAGCTCTCGATTGCCATCTCGTCAAGTCTCATAAACTTGACATAGTCATCTAGGAGCCACTTGGGATTGCGTTCATCGAGCGGCTCGCCGTCAATCGTGTAGTACTTGCGCACCGACGTCTGAATCCATTCGCCTCGATTGGCCGAGGTTCCCGAATACGGCGGATTCCCGATCACCACCGTGAACCGCTGCTTCCGCTTGATCTCGTTGACCGCCTGAGCCTCATGCGCGAGTGCCGGAATCGCGAACTCAAACCGCCCGGAGAAGTCGTGCGCTGGCTCCAGCGCGTTGGTCAGATAGATCCGCGCCCGCTCGTCGCTGCCAAAGCGGTAGCCAGTCTCGTAGAGCTTAAGCCCGATCTTGAGGTGCGCGATGGCGTAGGGCGCCATTAAGAGTTCGTAGGCGTGCAGGCGCGGCAGTAGGTGCTTGGGCACGTATTCGTTCCACAGCGGCTCGATCTTCTTCTCGCCATGGCCCTGCGCCTTCCACTTGGCGACCAGCGTCCTGTAGATGAGGTCGATTACCTCGACGAGGAAGGTTCCGGTACCGGTGGCAGGGTCGAGGATCTGGACGAAGGTCTGCTCAGGCCTCGTGCCTTCGGGGATCTTAAGGTCCTTGTGGCGCTGGGCCATCTCGCCCCAGGTGGTCGTGTCGGCGAGGCCGTCGTCGAGGCCGAACTCAGTGCGCAGCAGTTCGTCCACCGAGCGCACGATGTAGGAGACCACCGGGCGCGGGGTGTAGAAGACGCCGCGCTGCATCCGCTTCTTCGCGTCGTACTCCTTGAGGAAGAGCTCGTAGAAGTGGATAACCGGGTCTTCCTGCGGGTTGCGGTCGCCGAAGTCGCGGACGACAGCCTCCATGTTTGTGTCGTCGAGCAGCTCGACGACCTCGGAGACACCCAGCTCGTCGAAGTCGATCCCCGGCCCGCCCGCCTTGCCGCGCCGCCCGCCGATGGTCAGGAAGGTCTCCATCAGCTCCTTGAGGAATGGGTTGGTCCGCATGTGACCGGCGAAGTCGTCGGCCGTCTTCTTGAGCGGGTCGGCGATGCGCGCCGAGAGCAGGCCGTAGGCGATGGTCTGGGCGTACATGTCGGCGAAGCCGCCGGCATCGAGGTCGTGGACGAGCGCCTCCTTGAACGCCTTCATGAGCTTGGTGAGCGGGCCGCGCTCGGTCTCGATGGTGAGCGCAGTCTTGATGCGGTCGCGGATGGCGCGGGCAAGTTCGGCCAAGCGGATCGAGAGCTCCTTCGAGGTGGTGACGACCTCACGATGGCGCAGGGTGAAAGCGGCGCCCCAGCGCTGGCGCCAGGCCTCCACATCGGCGTCGTTGTCGGGCCAGGCGAGATGCTGAGTCAACTCTTTGGCTACTGCATCGAGGTGAAGCGCCGTGTCGAGGTTGTCCCAGCCGAGCACCTTGAGGGTCGGCAGGTCGTGTCCGTCTGCGGCCTTGGAGAAGTGGGCGAAGCTGATCTGGCGCTCGTCACCCTCGCCGTAGTTGGAGACGAAGAGCAGGTCATCCGCGGCCCAGGCGGTGCGCTCAGCGCTGTTGGCTGAGGCGCGCTTCTTGAGCGCAACTTGGCTCAGGATGCGGCGCAGGGCGACGACGGGGAGCTTCCTCGGCTCGAACTTGACGAAGAAGATGCCCCAGGGCTGGCGGGGCGAGAGCGGGCGCAGGCGCTTGATGCTCTGGATCTTGGCGGCCGTCTTGGGATCGATGCCGAGCTCGTCGGCCGTGAAGTCATAGAACAGGTCGTCCACGTCCTCGAACGAGTCGCGGGCGATGGGCCAGCCCATCTCGTCGCGTAAGTAGGCGACGAGCTGGTCGAAGCGTCGGATGGTCGCAAGCTTGGCGCGGTGGTCAGTCGGCATGGCCTCAGCCCTCATTCAATTCCATCCAGCAGCGGAGCGCCGGTTTGACCCCCACCGGCGCGTCTACCCGCTTGAGATAGGTGTTCTTGATGTGCTTTTCGATCTTGCCGCGCAGCTCGACCAGGGTCTCCTGCTCCATCGTGCACGCCCGCGGAGTGTCGGGCCCGGAGCGGATGTTGGAGACGATTTCGCCAAGTTCCTCGAGGATGGCGTCGCGGTCGAGGTCGTAGAGGTACCAGCGCGTGATGCCGGCTTCCTCAGTGAACTCGCCCTTCTCCTTGTCAAGCGCGGGGAGCGCGTAGCAGAAGAAGACACCTCGGGCGCCCTTCGCTGGACGCTTGCGGCCGCTAAAGGTGGCACCGGGTAGACGCTTCAGACGAGCCTCGAGCGTCGGATCCTGCTGGAGAAGCGACTGGTACTCCAGGTGCATTTCCTCGACCACAGTCTTGGTTCCTTGGTAGGCGTGGTTGAAATCCTTCAGGGACTCGTAGTCGTCCTCGGGCCTCAGCAGCTTCTTCCC
>CAAGKR010427730.1_pt1 | contig 10981 bp, 11 predicted proteins | sample 2556971 | NCBI WGS metagenome assembly CAAGKR01 (sample SAMEA5207829, study PRJEB30636) | soil metagenome | biome: forest; feature: boreal; material: soil | place: USA | collected 2011-09 | depth 1 m
CCGCAGCGGGATCCCCTTGAAGATCGTTGGCAGCACGCTCGCGACGGTCACGCGGTTTGGATAGTTGGGTTCGACGTTGATCGTCGCCCGGGTCACGACATTGCCCAGGCTGAACGGACCGGCAACCGCCGGAACCACGATCGAGAGGCCGTACGGCGCGCCGTTGTAGGGTCCCGTTAGATAGACGAATCCCGGGAATTCAAATGGTGCCGAACCGGCGCCGGCCTTCACCGTCGCGACCCCGATCTGGCTGGCCACCGGGCATTCGCCAGTGGCGGCCTGCGGTTCGCCGCACAGCGGAACCCCGGCGATCTTGCCCACCAAGCCCGGCGCCAGCACGGTCTTTACCTTTTCGAGGTACTGCTGGCCGTCAGCCCGCGCGAGGTTGAATGCGAACGACGTGTTCGCACCAGCGTTCCCAGGGGCCAGGTTCGCCGTGCTCTGACTGAGCGAGAACGGCAGCGGCGAGGGGCACCCCGTGGTCGTGAACGGACCCGCGCTCAGCACCGCCGGCTGGCCGGTGTAGGGAGAGAAGCTCGTTTCGGTGCTCCCCGTCCCGCACGTCAGCGGGTTGGCCAGCGGCGCCTTAGGCCCGCCGTTGAAGGTCAGCTTCACGTTGCTGAACGGCTGTTCGGGGTTTTCCGCGAACGTCGCCGTCAGCCGGCCAGTCGTTTCGTTCGGCACGACCGAGCCTTTCAACCGCACGGAGACGCCGTACCGCGCCGACTCGGCATCGATGTACATCGTGTACGGCGGTCCCGTGATCGGGCCGCTTTCGGGCCCGCCGAGATAGAGACTCCCCGTCAGAGGTTCGCCAGCCGGCAGATCCGGGACGGTCAACGTCACTTCGCCGACCTTTGATTCCGCCGGGCAGGTCACCGCGTTCCTCGTACCAATGCCAATCTGAGCCGGCGTGCAGGCCTTGAGACCGTTCGCAGCCGAGGGATTCAGCGTCAGGCCTTCGGGCAGAGTGACAACCGCGGTCCTGAGCTGGGAAGAGTCGATGCCAGCCGGGCTGGGATCGTGAGGCAGCGTCAGTTCAGTGGTGATGCCATCGGGCTGATCGTGCTGGGTGGTTTCTGCGCCCAGCGCAAATGCTGGGGCGAAGGGGACAGGCGCGAAGGGCGAGGCGCCGTTGCAGCCTTCAGTGGGCATTAGCGTGGTGTATTTCTTAGAGACCGTCGCGCCTGCGGTCGATTCGAACGCCACCGTGCTGGTGGTTGCCGGACCCACGCCCGCACAGTTGCTCGGGAGCGTGATGTATCCACCGTTCCCCGTGTCGCCGATGTTGCCTTTCAGGACCAACCGCGAAGAGATCAGGGGAATTGCGGTCGAGACGTTGATTTCGTAGTAATCGTGATAGTCGCCAGCCCATTCCACGTTTCCGTTGATGAGCGTGTGGGCGAAGTACTGTTTTTCCTCGAGCGCTTTTTCGGTGGCCGCTTTAGCCGCTTCTTTTTCGGCTTTGTTCCCAGGGAACCCTTCTTCTGGAAGCGGGTGTTCCGCAAAACCCTGTTCAAGCTTTCCTTTAGTGAGAGCTATCGGTAGTTCAAGTGCCACGCCAAAGACCGAAGCGACTCCTTGGGGCTGTTCAACGTTGTAGGCGATGCCTTCCAATGGCAAATCGGAGATTTCCGGTCCCGGTGCTTTCGAGACGCCTCCGGGTCCGGCGTAGACGACCACCTTGTTGACGCCGATGACCGTGCTTCCCGCGCCGCCTTCCACGCATTCCGGTTTCGGGTAGAAGCCGGTGCCGGGAATCTCTTCTTCTTCTTTCGGGCTGGCATCGAATTGCTTCATCGTGCACTTCGCAACAGCCTCGGGGTTCGTGCTCACGCCCGGGCCAACATCGGTGCGGACGTGCTTGATGATGCCGAGCGGAGCCTCGTTGGGGAACGCGCCGACGGTGGTGACCTTGAAGTCCGTGATCCCGAAGGGGGGGTGCCCGGCGGCCTGGGTATATGCCTGTTTTTCAGCTTCGGCCAGAGTTGGTTCCTTGGGGAACGAGTATGTGAACGGCCCAAATTTGGGTTCTTCCGAGCCACACGCTTCGAATGCCGCGGTGCAGTTGCCCGCCACGAGGGTTTCCACGCCGAATTCGGGTGCCGCCTGCGCCGCGGGCACGGAGAGGGCGACGAGCGCCAAGATCACGCCGAGCAGTGGCGCCAGAAGAGCGAAGCGAACGTGCGACCTCATAACCGACCTCCCAATAGACCCATGGCTCCTATACCCGGTTTGGACTCCCAGTACACCCCAAAGTTGCGGCGGCTCGTTGCTGTCATTCGACGATTCTTAGAAGACGAATCCTGCGACCCTCTTGCAAATCGCACCTTACACCATGCAAGGGGCGGTTGTCTAGGGAGAAGCGTTCGTCAGCCAGCAGGCGGGGAGCGACACAGGTTCGCGGCGCGCGAAAGCGTCACCTGGTCCGGCGTTTTCGCGATTGAGGCCGCGGTGTGGACGTCATACCGAGGATCCGCGCGAGCGCACGCTCGACCTCCGCGAGCTTCCCCGGCGGAAGCTCCCCCAACCTGCGCAACAGGCGCGAGCGCGCCACGCCTCGGACGGCTCCACAAATCGCTCGGCTCGGCCGGTCGACGCCATCGATGTCCTGAACCTCTGGACGCAACGCCGATGGCGGGAAAGAGCTCGACAGCGGCACCACGACGATTGGCTCCTGAGGCGACCCGGCGATGATCCGATCGGCCGAGACGACGATCGCGGGGCGGTTCTTACCAGGCTCGCCGGGCCTTGCGGCGCCGAACGACACGAGCCACACCTCGCCGCGGCGTGGTTCAATCGACGCTGAGGCCATCCTCGAAGTCGATGCCATCTTCGAGGGTTGACTCCCAGAGGCGCATCTCCTCCAGCGCCGCCGGGTTCTGAGCGTCGGCCAAGCGAGCCTGCCGCTCGGACTCGAAGGCATCCTCCAGCTCCCGCTCTTGTGCTATCTCCGCCAGCAGCGCCGCCAGCGAGATGCCGCGGGCGCGCGCCTGCTCGGCCAGCAGGTCACGAGTGCCGCGCGCCACCCGAATCGTCGCGGTCTCCGTCGCCATTGCAGCCATAGTATAGCGCCATCAGATAGCGCCATACGGGAAGACGAGCTTCGGTGGCTTTAGGGCGGATGTCGATCTCCGAGGCGATCATCTCCAACGGGAGTCCATACACCGGGGCCATCAGACAGGGCAAGCTTCAATAGGGATGCGAGGGAAAACCCCACAGATCGTCGCCCTAGGGGGCGGCGGCTTCTCGATGGAGCGGGACAGCTCGCTGCTCGACGACTACGTGCTGTCGCTGATCGACAGCCCACGCCCCCGCGTCTGCTTCCTGCCCACCGCCTCGGGGGACGCGGACCACTACGTCGTGCGCTTCTATCGCCGCTTCTCCCACGGCTGTGAGGCCAGCCACGTATCGCTGTTTCGCCGCGACCAGGGCACGGGCGGGGTCGAGGACGACCTCGCGACCCACCTGCTCTCGCAGGATTTGATCTACGTCGGCGGCGGAAACGTCGTGAGCATGCTCGGCGCCTGGCGCGCGTACGGGCTCGACGAGATCCTGTGCAAGGCGTGGCGCAAGGGCATCGTGCTGTGCGGGCCCTCAGCAGGCTCGCTGTGCTGGTTTGACGAGGCACTGAGCGCGTTCCATGGCGCGCCGCGCAGCGTGCAGGGCCTCGGGCTGCTGCCGTACTCCAACTGCGTCCACTACGACGCCGAGCCCGCGCGGCGCGCCGAGTACCACCGCTTCGTCGGCGACGGCATGCGCCCGGGATTCGCCGTCGAGGACGGCGTTGCGCTGCACTTTCGCCGCACCCGCCTGAAGTGGGCCGTGAGCTCACGGCCGAATGGATGCGCCTACCGCGTCGAGCACGCGGCCGACGGCGTGGTGGAGACTCCATTGAAGGTCTCCTACCTCGGCGACGGCGGGACCGGCGGCGGGGTCACGAGCCGGCCGGTCTCCGACCGGTCCGATGAGCCCGCCCCCGAAGCTGCGACCGCGTCCCGCAGGCCGCGCAGGCGCAAGGTCCGCATACCCGCCGGCGCGAAGGAGACCGACCGGCGGACAGTCTCCCCGGAGCCCGTCCCCGCGTGAGTGCCGCAGGAGACGTGCGCATGGAGGACAGGCTGATCTTCGCCATGGGTGGCGGCGGCTTCACGATGGAGCCAAACAACCCCCTGCTCGATGACTTCGTGCTGTCTCTCACTCAAGCGAAAGAACCCCGGGTGCTGTTCCTGCCGACCGCGTCCGGCGACACCACGGCCCAGATCAACGCCTTCAAGGCTCGCTTCGCAGATCGCCTCTGCGTAGCCGAATATCTCTCCCTGTTTCACCTGCGCGACCGCACCCGCACGCTGGCCGAGACCGTGCTCGCACAGGACATCCTCTACGTTGGTGGCGGCTCGATGCGCAACCTGCTGGCGCTCTGGCAGGCGCACGGGCTCGACCGCCTGCTCTTGGAGGCATGGCGTGCGGGCACGGTGCTCGCCGGCCTCAGCGCCGGAGCGATGTGCTGGTTTGAAGGCGGGGTCTCGCGCTCGAGCGGACCGCCTGAGGCCCTCGAGGGATTGGGGCTACTCGAGGGCTCGCTGACCGTCCACGCCGACGGTGAGCCCGAGCGCCTGCCGGTGTGGCTGGCGAGCGTGCGCGACGGCACGCTGCCCGGCGGATGGGCGCTCGACGACGGCGTTGGCCTGCTGTTCGCCGGGCGGCGCCTCGAGCGTGTGGTCAGCTCACGCCCCGGCGCGGGCGCCCAGCGCGTGGACCAGGTGGCCGGCGAGCTCGTCCGCCACCGCCTGGAGCCCGAGCTCCTCGGAGATAGCCCACAGGGCGCGCTCGGGGGAATCGACGAGGCCGTGGAGGAACTGCGCCGTGAAAACCGGCTGCGCCGCGGCATCGCCGGCGAGGGAGGTTAGGCGATGCAGGCCAGCAAAGTCGCTATCTGCGACTGCTCTTTCGCGCTTTGGCCGGCCTAGGGGGATAGCGCTTGCGCTCGGCCGCCGTCATCTTGCGGATTGTCAGCGAGCCGTCCTTGACCTGTCGCTCGACATCCTCCAGTTTCGCGACGCGACGCTCGGCGGCCCGGTCTGCCTGAGTGGCCATAACTCAAGGGTAGCGCGCCCTGGGAGAAAGCCGGTACTACGATCACCGGATGCGGCCCGACGGGGCGAAACACGGGGTGCTGATCCATCGGGGGCTATTGTCGCAGCTCGACTACGAGCGGAATCCCGTTGTCGAACCAGCTGCGATGGAGCTCCTTGATCTTCGCGCGCGTCGGTCGCCCACCGCGATGAAAGGTGCACTCGACGAAGTCGAACGGGTTGATGGTCTCGCAATAGATATCGGCCGCCGCTTCTATCTCCGCCGCATCTTGGCACTCGCGCGCGACTCCCGCGAATGTTCCTCCCCGGATGCGCAAGCGCACCTCCGGGTCTGCACGGATGTTCAGCACCCAGGCCGATGCCCAGCTCGTCGCGATCGTGTCCACTGTCGGGCGGATCATCACGATGTAGGCCTTGTTTCCACTGCGAATCACGTGGATGCATTTACGGCGAGCCCTCCCGGTTCTGCGGCCGGTCGTCGTGAGCACGCCGAATCCCGAAGGGGGCCGGGCCGTGAAGAACGGAAGCATCATCGCGCTGAGGACTCGGCCACCCCTCGCAGACCGCATGAACGGGTTGCGCTTTCGCTCCGGAAGGAACACCGGTCCGGTCAACCCCGCGCGAACTGGCCGTGGAAGCTATCGGCAGTCACAATCATTCCTTCCGCATCGTTTCATCCGAACGATACGTACCGTACGTCAGCGCAGCGAGGATGTCAAGCGCAGCTGCGGAGCGTGCCCTACCGATAGCCGAAGATCAAGGGAACCGTCTTAGTGATCGCGTTGCCGCCCCGGGGCACATAGCTCAACCTGATATTTGCCCGGACTCGCCCATGCCGTTTGACAGCTGTCTTGGCAGCGGGCCTCAGCTCCACTTCGAGCTTCACACGATCATCCTTGCGAACGGTCACTTTGGCGCGTTTGATCTGGCTTCCGTCGGCAACAACTTTGCCGGCCTTCGGCACAGCGAGCGTGATCACTCCATAGCACTCTCCTCGCGACACACGCGAAAGAACCTGAAACGTGGTCCGCTCACGGACCGCTTGTACTCGCAGCTTGCCTTGAGGCTTTGTCTTTACGTTGATCATGCGCTCAACTTACGAGCCGCTTTGGACGGTTTCTTCGCGCGGAAGCCTAATCGGCATTTTTCAGGCTCTTCTTGTCCCGTTTGGATGGCCCCGTCGGATAGGAAGACAACCACGAGCGGATCGAGTCAGCCATGTCGCCTATCAGCATCAACCGAGTCGTCCTCACCGGATATCTCACCAGCGACCCCGTCCTGCGCGCGCTGCCTTCCGGGCTCAGCGTGTGCGACCTGCGGATCGCGGTCGCCGCCAGACGCCGCGATCCGGTCACGGGGGAGTGGGGCGAGAGGCCCAACTACTTCGACGTGGTCGTGTTCGGCGGCCACGGTGAGACCGTCGCCAAGTACATGCAGAAGGGCCGTCCTATAGCCATTGACGGGCGCCTTCACTGGCGAGAATGGGAGACCAAAGACGGCCGCCAAGCACAGGCCGTGAACGTCATCGCCGAGACCGCGCAGTTCATGGGGAGCCCGCCGGGCGAGTCCCATGGCGCCGCCGGCAACGGCCAAGGAGCGCCAGAGGGCATCGCCGTAGGTGAGGAGGAGGCGCTGAATAGCGCGGACGGAGAGGAGCTTCAGAGAATGGACGAAGAGGCGCTCGCCGCAGGCCTAGAGAGCGCGGGCGAGGATCCGCAGACCGCGGGCGAGGATCCGCAGACCATGGAGGAGGAGGCGCTCGCCATGGGCCCCCTCGTGGACTACCGGGAGCAATAAGAAAGCGTCAATGAGGAAGCCGTGCGCGCGCCAAATCGCGCGCGAGGCCATGCGCGACCCCGATGCCGTAATTCGTGGCCTTGTGTGAGCCGGTGATCGCGACGGCAGGCTCGGTGAGCATGCCTTTCAAACGCCCTGGCGGCGCGGCGAGATATAGGACCGCGGGGGCTCCGGTGAGACCGGCGAGCACCGCCGGATAGCCGGGGTCGTGAGCGCACAATGCCGTCACACCCCGGGCGTTGGGGATCCACTGCTTCTGGAAGCTCTCGTAGCGGCTGCGCAGGTCCTGGTTCTCAGAGGCGCCGGCCGCGGTGATCAGCTCATCACCGTCCAGTTCCAGCAACCCGACCAGGCGCTGAGCGTCACTGCCCTGTTCATCCAGGTAGCGGCTGCATGCACGAAGCAGCCAACTGGAGCGCAGGCACTCCTCACAGGCTCGCGGGTGGCGCATTGCAGGGGCCGGAACGGGCATCCAGGCCAGGCTACGCAGCACTTAGGACGAAGCGCTCGCGCGGCAGAGGGACTCAGGGAGCTACATGTATGTTGACCGTGTTGCTGTAGCCGGAGGTGTAGGGGTAGCCCTGTGCGCCGTTATTGGGCAGGGCGACGCGGAATGAGTAGGTAGTTGGTTCTTCGGTGGCGTGGAAGTGGTAGCTGTAGTGGAACCGCCCCTTCGTGTTTGCCTCCACCTGGTCAAAGACTTTCCATACCCGCCCAATCCGCACCTCCACGTCGAGAGTCACACCCTGCTTTGGATATGGCCCACCCGCGATCGCGCCGGCCCAGTGGATCGAGTGCTCGTTGCGCGTGCGGTGCGGGGTGATCTGCAGTTTGATGCTTGGACGGACCAGGATGTTCGCCATCGCAGTCGCTGAGGGTGTCGTTTCGTCGCTGTAGGCGGTGTAGGAGAACCGCAGCTTGCGATCGGGGCCCTTCGGCACCTGGTAGGAGAAGGAGCCGTCGGCAGCGGTCTGGACGGCGCCGTTGATCGCTGCTTTGAGAGGCCCACCGCTCGTGGCGACCAGAACGCGGGCGTCACGAACCGGCACGCTTGCACAGTGCAGGACGCCCTTGATCGTGACGGCCTTCCCATAGGGGAACGCCGGTGGCTTGGTCTTGCCATTGACCGTGAGGCTCAACGCCTCCCCGGCACACGGAGACTGACCGTTGGGGATATGCGGCCCCGAAGGCCCACTGCCGCCAGCCGTGGTGATCGTGTGGCTGCCAACGATGGTCGTATTGCCCGCGGCGTTGACGATTTGCAATGCCAATTCATGCGAGCCGTTTGCGACGCTGCTCGCGTTCCAGCTAATGGCATCTGACCGGCTCAGAGGGCACGCGACGAAGTTTGTGTATGGGCACTGCGCCAGGTAATCCTTCTGCGCGAGCACTTTGCCATCGATGAGCAACTGCGCTGTGCGAACGCCGGTGTCGGCATCGGAGGCGTTGAAAGTCAGTGACTGGGTTCCGGCGAGGGGTCCGGTGCCTGCAAGCGCGCCGCCCGTGACCGTTGCGGAGGGCAGATTGTTGTCGCTGAGCGTCAGCTGTGCGCCGAAGAGCTGCAGATTGGGGTTCTCTCCGCTGCCGAAGGTGCAGCCGTTGCCGGCGTCGCTGTTCGAGCAGTAGTCCGCCAGGGTCAGCTCGGTCGTATTGGACGCCAGGGTCCATGCGTCAGGGGAACCCACACTATTTTTCGGAGTCGCTGCTTCCTCGACGATGCCGGTATTCGCGGATGCAAGCGCGAAGGTGGTGGCCCCCGAGACCTGCTGGGGCACGAACCACCAGACCCGCGCTGCACGGATAGTGATGCCACTGCCGGCGGGAACCGCCACCTGGACGCCGTCGAGGGTGGCCGGGCCCATGTATCCACCCTCGGGTCCAATCCAGTTGCCGGGTCCCCCGCTGCAGCTGCCCTTGGTGTTCTGCGGCGCGCCGAACACCGTCCACGGGCCAGAGTCGCTGGGGCTAGGAGGCGACGACGGGCAGTCGTTGATCACATAGCTACCCGCGTGGGCGCTCGCTGCGAGCGCGAGCACAGTGAGGATGGCCAAGATCCCAGCCACGGGCGATGGGAGTCCGTTTTGGGCTTTGAACAGTCTCGGCATTTCAAAAATTCCCAGCCTGACTCAGTGCTCGTGCACGACGACGTTTCTGGAGGTGCCGTCACGGAATGGGAAGTCCGCCTCGTATCGTGAGAGGACGCGGAAGCGGTAGGTGGCGGGGCCCGGGAACCTGAAGCGGTAGCTCGCGTGGTAGCGACCCTTCGCGTCAGTGCGGATCGTGTTGAACTGGATCCATTCCCCGCCTGAGGAGGCCTCCAGCACGAGCTGCTTGCCAGCTTCTGGGATCGGGGCGCCGTGCAGCACACCACTAAAGAAAATCTTCCGCCCAACGCTCGCGCTGCGCGGAGTGATCTTCAGGGTGATGCCGGCATGCACGGCCAAGCGCAGAGTCGCGATGGCCGCGGCGGACGCGGGATTCTGAGGGTTTGAGTAGACGAAGCGGAGCGCACTGGAAGAGACACCGCGGGGTAAGGTGAGGGTCCACTGGCCCGTTGGTCCTGTGGATAGGCTGCCGATCTGCTGCGTCCCGGCTCCGTGGTAGGCGGGAGTGTCACACACGGCGACGGTCGCGCCCGCGACACCGGCACCACCGGGAGCCGTCAAACGCCCAGTGATCCGGTCAACCGCTCCGTAGTGACTCGTACGCAACGCCTTTGCGGTGCTCGTCCAGCGTGCGGTCAGCGTCGCCTGGTTGGATGAGGTGGTGGCGGTACACGGTCCGTTCGGGGCCGGGCTCGCGGGCGGGGCCGGCGTGGTGATCGTGCCGTTGTAGCCAATGGTCTGGTTTCCCGCGGCGTCGTTGACGATTAGCTCGAGGGCGTGCTGTCCTGGAGTGAGCGCGCTGGCGTTGAGCGTCAGGCTGGCGCTCACCGATGGCTTGCATGGCTGGGCGTGTTCGAATGAGCGCTGCCCGTCTTTCGTGACGTTCAGGGACTGACAGGCGCCGCCGTTGGTGTCGAGGATCTGCGAGGAGACTGCGTGCCCGTCCACGAGCAGAGAGCCGCTGTAGACGCCGGATTGACCATCGCTCGCGTTGAAGGAGATCGCTTGCGTTCCGCTCAGCGTGCCGCCCGCCACGAGCGGCCCACTGACGCCATTGACGGCCGGTGGCGTGTTGTCGACGAGGTCGATGTCCGCGGCGTAGACGTTGTACTGCGACGAGAGCGTTCCACTCCCGGATGCCGGACACGTACCGCCAGATCCCCCTCCGCAGGATGCGCTCCATTGGATCTGCGTTACGCCGCCCAGACCGCCGGCACTGACCATGTTGGAAGGGTCGAATGCATTGTTCGGCGTTCCGCGCGAAGCGCATCCCAGCGATTGGGCGCAGAGGCCCTGCACGGAGAGCGGGCCCGGGCTGTAAAGCAGGTTGGACGCTGGCGCTCCATACGGTTGGGTGGGCCCATCGGCCTCGTAGCGCCAGACGGTAAAGCCGGCGATCGTCAGTCCGGTAGGCGCGGTGAATGTATCCAGGGCGCTATCGCTGTATGGATGGGATAGCCCGCCATCCATCGCCGCATATAGGGCTCCGCCACTAGCGCAGCTGTTGCCTGCGTACATGTAGCTGTCGTTGATGTTGTAGGTGACGTCGTCGACCGGCGCTGAGCGACCAGCGCTCGGCCCATAGGGGATTCGGCAGAGGAAGTCGTGATAGCTGTTCGCCCTGGCCAGCGAAGGCACAGCGAGAACGCACACGGCAGCAGCCAGGACCACAGCTACGAGCCGCGCCGGTGCTATCCATCCCCAGCGCCTTCCCACCGTCTCTTCTTCTATCGACAAGCCTCGCATCTCCACCTTGCTCTCATGAGCCTCCTATCCGCGCGCCCATCTCTTATACCGACCATTTCCCTCTGACGGGACACTTCAAGCGGCTCGGGCTCTGAGGCCGCTCTCGGCGAGTGGCCAGCCCAGGGGGTTTCGATGGCGATCTTTCCGTGCACTCTGGAGGAAGGAACCGGGAATCTGTCCCGTTTGGTTCGGCTCGTCGGATAGGGAGCTAGAGGCTCTCCACAACCCGTCCGATGC
>CAAGKR010210341.1_pt1 | contig 10980 bp, 9 predicted proteins | sample 2556971 | NCBI WGS metagenome assembly CAAGKR01 (sample SAMEA5207829, study PRJEB30636) | soil metagenome | biome: forest; feature: boreal; material: soil | place: USA | collected 2011-09 | depth 1 m
CGGCCGCACGTTCCAGGTCGTGCGGCCGTTTGCGGAAATGTCGGTCGAAGACAATGTGATGACCGGCGCTCTGTTCGCTTCGGGCAAGCACGTCGGCGTCGCCAAGGGACGCCAGCTTGCCCGCGAGCCGCTGGAACTGACCGGCCTGTGGAATAAGCGGCGTATGCTTGCCGGCGCACTTACTATTGGCGACAAGAAAAAGCTCGAGCTCGCGCGCGCGCTCGCCGTGAAGCCGAAACTGCTGTTGCTCGACGAGGTGATGGGCGGACTGACCAGGCAGGACATGATCGATCTGCTGCAGGTGCTGCGGCGCATTCACGCCAGCGGCACGACCATCGTCATGATCGAGCACGTCATCGAGGCTATTCTCCAGCTCACCCAGCGCGTGGTGGTGCTCAATTTTGGCGAGAAATTGTTCGAAGGCACGCCGCGCGAGGTGGTCGAGCATCCCGCCGTGATCGAGTCCTATCTCGGCCGCCCGCTCAACGTCGCAACGGCTGCAGGCACCGTCGCGGTTGCAACCGACTGAAAGAAAGAGCCACGATGAAAATCCGCGGTAACAGCGTGCTCATTACAGGCGGCTGCGGCGGCATCGGACTGGAAATGGCACAGGCTTTCCTGGCCGAAGGAAAGCGCGTCATCCTGGTGGACCGCGCGGTGGCCAGAGGCGAAGCGCTCGCCGCCGGCCATAGCGGCGTCACCTGCATTCGTTGCGACCTGGCTGACGCGGATGACGTCGTCGCGGCGCTGGCGCCGGTGTTTGCGCGCGAGGACGCACCCGACATCCTCATCAACAACGTGGGGATATCGCCGAAGTTCGATAAAGACGGCAATCGCGTAACCGTCTGGACCATGCCGCTTGAAGATTGGGAGCAGGTGTTTGCCACCAATGTCCGCTCGTACTTTCTCTGCACCAAGCTTGCGCTCCCGCGCATGATCGGTCGGGGCTATGGGCGGATCATCAACATTGCCTCCTATGCGGCCCGCACCACCGGTTATCAGGCGGCAACCCACTACGTGGCGTCGAAAGCCGCGGTGCTCGGCCTGACCAAATCGGTGGCGAAAGAGGTGACGCCGCTAGGCATCAATGTGAACGCGATCAATCCCGGCCGCATCGCGACGGCCATGACCCAAGATGTGTCCGAGGACGTCAATCGTGCGCTGATCGATTCGATTCCCGCCCGCCGGCTCGGCCGGCCGGACGATATCGCTAAGGTCGCCGTTTTTCTCGCGTCCGATCTTGCCGATTACCTGACGGGAACGGCAATCGAGGTCAATGGCGGTCTCTACATGGGGCCTTAATTGCTCCAACGGCCGAAACGCGCGTTCAAAAACGCGCCGTCGGCCGCTCAAGCATGGCAGCGATTTCGGCGAGCCTTCCCGGCTGGTCGAAGCTGCGAAGACCCGCCAGAAGGCGGCGCGCATTATCTCCATAAACCGGTTCAGCCACGGTGATGAATTTGCTTTCCAGTTCGGGCCAGCCCAGCGGACGGTCCAGGCTCCCAAGCGCCGCCTGGATTTCGGCAGCGAGCGCCGTCCCGTCCTCGCAATCGACTTCGACGCGCGCCGCCCAGCGCTCCATCGCCTCGGTCGGCACGACCTCGACGCGATCCACCACATTCATCAACGCGGCGTCGGCGATCTGCGCCGCGGAAAAATCGGAAGGAATCGCGGCGTGCCCGGACAGTCCCAGCGCCACGCAATAGGCGATGCTGAACTTCGCCTCGTTGGGCGTTTGCGGATGGGTCTTGCCGGCGATCTTGGGCGCCAGCGGGTTGACAAAGGCGCGGATCGCGCGGACACGCTTGCCGCGAAATTCATTCTTCAGGCGCTGGGCCGTTTCGAATGGCGCATGCGTGAGTTGGCACGCCGCGTACGGTTTGAAAGTATTGCGCGTAATCTGCCAGACTTGGCCGAGCGAATCGAGTTGGCTGCGCAGTTTCTGCTGCCTGAGGCTGGCAAAAAGCCCGGTCGTCTCGTTGTCAAGCATGTCATGGCTGGCATCGAGACCGCGCGCGGCGAGTTCGGCGGCGATCACCCCGTTCATCGCGGCTTTGCCGACATGGAACGGTTTCGCCATGCTGCCCGCACTGGCCATCAGGCCGGCCGATTGCGTAGCAGCCAGTCCGAAGGCGTTGGCGATCTGCGTGCGATCGAGGCGAAGAAGCGCGGCGGCGGCGGCGGTCGCGGACAGGTGACCCAGCACGCCGGTGGGATGCCACCCGTTGTGCGCGAGATTGACGCCGATGCCGCCCTCGCCGGCCACGGTGCCTACTTCGAAGCCGACGATGAACGCCGACAGGATGTCGCGCTCGCTGTGCTGGCGGTCCATGCCGACGGCAAGCGCCGCCGCCAGCGTCGGGCCGCTGGCGTGATAGGCGGTACCGAGATGCAGGTCATCATAATCGAGACTATGGGCCAGCGTGCCATTGATCAGGGCCGCCATCGCCGCCGCGCAGCGGTCACCGTAGAGCGAAAGCGCGGCGCCTTGGGTTTTCCACGCCAGTGTGTGCTCGCGCACGATGCGCGGGCCGGGATCATCCATGGCGGCAATGCCGACCGCAAACCAGTCGACCAAACATTGTTTCGCGGCGTCGACGACGTCCGGCGGAAACGCGCGCGGCGACGCGGTCATGATAAAGTGCGAAAGGCTATCGAGATTGGATTTGATCATCGCAGGTCCATTCAGGTGACGGCGCGCAAAGCGCCGGTGTCAGGACAAGTTTGAACGGCCGATGACGGGAATGATCGGCCATAAATGAAGGAGACTCCCTATGGTCGCAGCGATTCAGGTTCAGCAGCCGGGAGGTCCGGAGACGCTCGCCATCGGCGAGGTCGAGGTCGGTGCACCGGGTCTCGGAGAAATCCGCATCCGCCAGCACGTCATCGGCGTCAATTTTGTCGACGCTTATTTTCGCAGCGGACTCTATCCCTCGCCGGTCGGGCTGCCCTTTGTCCCGGGCAACGAGGCGGCAGGCGAAGTCACCGCTGTGGGCGCGAACGTGAGCGATTTCAAAATCGGCGACCGGGTCACCTACCTCATCACCTTTGGTGCCTACGCGGCGGAACGCGTGTTGCCCGCCCATCGCTCCATCCGCATCCCCGACGCCATCAGCTATGAACAAGCCGGCGGCATGATGCTGAAGGGCATGACCGTGCGCTACCTGCTGCGCCGAACCTTCAAGGTGGAGCGAGGCACAACCGTTCTGATCCATGCCGCAGCGGGGGGTGTGGGCCTCATCGCCTGTCAATGGGCGGCGCATCTCGGCGCCACGGTCATCGGCACGGTCGGGTCGAAGGACAAGGCCGAGCTCGCTCGCGCCAACGGCTGCCATCACACCATCCTCTACCGGGACGAGGACTTTGTCGCCCGGGTCAGAGAAATCACGGACGGGCAACTGTGCGACGTGGTCTACGATGGCGTCGGCAAAACGACTTATCCGGGCTCGCTCGACTGCCTGCGACCGCTCGGTCTTTTCGTGAATTACGGCAATGCCTCCGGCCAGATCGAGGCTTTCGATATCAATCTGCTCGGTAGAAAGGGATCTTTGTTCGCCACCCGCACCTCCACCGCCCATTATCTGGGCAAGCGCGAGGAGTTGCTGGCCGCCGCCGCCGATCTGTTCGCGGTGGTGAAAAGCGGTGCGGTGAAAATTCCGGTGCATCAACGCTACGCGCTCAAGGATGCGGCCAAGGCGCATCGAGATTTGGAGGGCCGGCAGACGACCGGATCCTCGGTCCTCATTCCGTGAAAGGGCGATCGGCATTGCTTGGCTCCGGGTCCGGGCCGCGCGCTCAAGCCGATCCGGTCAGATGCTCCGCCGCCCGCAAAGCCGTGACGCTGGACTTAACCAGCCCGCCCACGTAGCCGCCCGATGGGCCGCCTTCGAGCCCGCCGGTCGTTGTGCCGGCTGCGTAAAGTCCAGCGATCGGCTGGTTGTTCTCGTCGAGCGCGCGGCTGCAATCGTCGATCGCTATGCCCCCCATGGTGTAAGTGATGCCGGCGCAGAGCGGGATCGCATGGAAGGGCGGTTTTGTGACCGGATAGGCCTTTCGCTCGCGGGTCGTGCGTGTCGGGTCAAGCGCGCTCGCCTGATTCGAGGCCAGCGCTTGATTGTAAGCATCGACGGTCGCCTTGAGCCGCGCGGCATCGAGTTTAAGTTGCGCCGCTAGATCAAGTAGTGAGTTAGCCGAAATCAACGTGCCGCCGGCATTCACCAGATTGGGATTGGCGGGCACGATCATTTCCGTGGCCGGTCCGTCCCAGATAGCTTGATCGAACACAGCAACCGCCGACAGCGGATCGTCGAGCCGCGCGATGGCATTGGCGACCGAGACGCCGCCGCGCCCCTCATCGGCGAACCGCTTGGCATTGCCATCGATCACAATTCCCGCACAGGAAACGTAATCCATCCAAGGCAGCGGCCACAGATTCGGATTGTGAAGAGCTTCGCGCGAGAGCAGATGGCCGTAGAAATAGTCGAGGCCAACCAGTTTCGCTCCCCGCTCCTGCGCCATCGTCAGGCCATCGCCGATGGCAGTCGCGGCACCGCGTTGCTTCAGCCGCTCCGGGTACCGCGAATTATACTTGCGCAGGAAATCGAGATTTCCTTGGTATCCGCCATCGCACAGTACCACCGCCTTGCCAATAAACCGTTGCACCGCGCCGTTAAGCGTCGCCTCGACGCCGCAGCAGCGGCCGCTTTGGTCGGTGACGATCCGCTTCGCGCGCACGCCACGCTGCAACATGCCGCCGCGTCCGATGAGATTTTTCTCAAGCTGACGCAGCAGCACATCGCCGCCGCGACCTTCGTAATGCAAGCCAGGGCGGCCGAGCGCAGGAGGCGCCAGCACCCAGTTCTGCCATTCCATCGGGCCGCCTTTTATGAAGTGCATACCCTCGCTCTGCAGCCAGCGAACAGCGCGCTTGGCATCACGCGCGACTAGCTTGGCCAGGGCGGGGGACGCGCGGCCTTCCGTTTCTTCCTCAATCCGCTCGTAGAGTTCATCCTCGCTGCGCATGACATCGCGGTAGGCGATATGAAAGACGCCGCCGGTGTAACGCGAATTGCAGAGGTATTTGTCCTCGGCTCCCTTTTCCAGCACAAGCGGCTTGAATCCCGCCTGCGCTGCTCGATTGGCGGTTACGAGGCCGGCAATTCCGCCGCCCACGACGATGACATCTGCGTTATTACTGGTTTCACTCATGATATTCCTCAGCGCGGCAACAGGGTATCGGCAATGATCTGGACGAGTTCAACGAAGGTACGGCCCAGCACGAACACCACGGCGCCCAGCAAGACGCCGACGATCGCGGTCGGCCAGGCCCAGCCATAGGCGACAAGCAGCAGAGCACCGATCGGCATGGCCAGGGCAACGGCATCCGCCATGCGGTTGCCATAGCGGATCAGCAGATTAACCATCGGATAGGTCTTCATCTCAATGTCCCTGTATTGCCGGGCCGAGCCAGGGGTAGCCTCAGTCCAAAGCGGGCGTGGCGCTCGCGGCTTCGGGTATATCGGCGGTCACCACGTTGTAGGCGGCATGCCGACCGGCGAAACGCCCGGAGGTGAAAGCCCAGCCCAGGTGGTGACCATGGCCTTCTAGGAGCACACCTCCCATGCCGGTGAACCCGGCGGCATAAAGTCCTGGAATCGGCAGGTTGTCCGCCCCGAGAACTTGCAGCCTGTCGTTGACCGCCACGCCACCATCGGTGAAATTGATGAAGTAGCGGACCGGGCCGAGCGCCACGTAGGGCGGCCGGTCAAGCGGCGCGCGCGCGCCGCCCACGACTGTGCGGTTGTATTCGGCCAAGGCTTTTTCCATCGCCGCGGGCTCGGCGCCAATGGATGTAGCGAGCCCGGCGACCGTGCTCGCTTCGTGAAAAATGTCCTTGCGGTTGCGGCGATAATCGGCCACCGAGGCATAGGCAAATCCTGGCACGGTTGAGACGTAATTCGGCCAGCCGGAGAACTTTTCCACCAGCTTGCCGTCGAGCACGATGAAGGCGAGCTGATCGGGCTGTTGCGCCAAACTCGGACCGGGATCGCCCAATTCGTCCACAAAACGTTCGCCGAGGCGGTTCACCAGAACCGCTCCGCCCTGGAACATGCGCGGGGAAGGCACCAGCACGGTGGTGAGAAAACTCATCACGAAGGGATGCAGCAGCGCGCTCGGCAGCGACCCAAGGGCGAAATTCATGAATTTTGTGAGCAGCCGGTTGGGCGGCAGTGACGCAATCCATTTGCTCGGCGGCGCCTGAAATCGAATGCCCGACAAATGCAGATGCGGGTTGAGAATGCGGCCACCGAGCGCCAGCACCATATCGTGCCCGTCGCCGGTATTGGCTGGGTTGACCGGCTGCACTTTGGCCATCGCGGGCGAAATGTATTTTGCCCGCTTCTCTTCGCTCGCACTGTAATCGCCGCTCGTCAACACCACGCCGCCGCCAGCCCGGAACTCCGTTGAACCTTGCGAGCCGTCACAACGAACGCCGACAACACGTCCGCCCTCGACAATAAGCTGACGTGCCCGAGTAGAAGTCCTGATATCTACGCCAAGGTGACGTGCACGTTTTTGCAAATAATAGATATATGCTCTGGAGTTCGGCAGCACATTGTGCATGCGCGGCTTTCGGTGCGGTAGCTCCTTCATGGGGCCGAAGAACTCAACGCCCATGGACATCAACCAAAGCATCGTTTCCGTGACATTTTCAACCAAAAGCCGGCTGAGAGCTTCGTTTTCAGGCAGACCTAATTTTTGGTTGAAACGGCGCAAGTCTTCCAAATGGTCCTGCGGACAGTCGCGAATGCCGCTGCGGAGTTGATGCGGCGTATTGGTCGCGCTAATGGATCCGACTGAACGGGCCGTTGAACCGCCGAGCTGATCGTTTTTCTCGAGAAGGGCGACGCTCCGGCCGAGTGAGGCGGCTTCGACCGCGGCCGCGAGCCCGCTACCGCCGCCGCCGACCACGACCACATCGTATTGAAGCGTGTTTGAGACAGAATCAATTTGGTCGGCGAGCGGTCGGTCCATCTTCATCCCCAAATCTCCCTTTTCATTGCTCTGCTTGAGGGACAAACGGCATTGATGGGGCTAATGGCTTCACTCGGCGCTCTGCTGAAAATAAATAGCCTTTTCCGACCCGGTGAACCAGCTTTGCTCGAGAAACTTGGCGCGCCAAGGCGTTAGTCGTGCGGCCTTCAAAGCCGGAGAGTCGAACGCGCGCGCGTTCATGATGTAGTGGATGGCAAGGTGCGTATAGCCCGATTCACGATCCAACCGGTAACGTCGGGTCAACGACCAGTCCTTGCATTCGAAAATCATTGGAATGTGTTCGACGTCGTACCACTCGTCGAACTCTGCCTGCCAATCATCCGCCACCTTGAAAATCACGGTATAGAGCAAGGGAGCCGATGTCGGATCGTCGAGGCCGGGTTGCCGGACCTCCGAGCAGGCGGTAGCGCTCAAGCTGGCAAAGTCAACACCATCGGGCGCGCGCAGGTTCACGCCACGCGGCCGGCTTCGCACATCGGCGAGCAGCAAAGTTTGCGGCAGATTGAATGCGGTGTAGCACCCGAATCTTTCCAGCTCGGAAAATTTTGCGACTGTGGGAGCAACAACTTCGTCCCGCCACTTGGCGAGCGCCGGCATCGAATTTGATGAGGACTTGGCCACGCCAAGCCAGACACCGGGCAGCATTTATCCTCTCTATAATCCCGCGCTTATCGGCAGTGTAGCAAAAATATCTCAGAATGGAATTTAAAAGTCAAATTTCGCTATATAGTTCCGTAGTGCAGAATTGCAGGGCAGCAATGCCCAGTCACCCCGGCCAACGTGTGTTAGCTCTGCGATACAATTTACGATTGGGCGCTTGCCGTCATCGCTTGCCTACCATCGCGCGCACACCGCGCCGACAAGCGATAGCCATCGGAGGCAGGCCACGCCGCCAGAACGATCTCTTCATCGACGAAAATCGGCGCATTGGCCCGAAACGAAAATCGGCTCATGCGTCCGCTGAGCTGCTGCGCGCCGAATTGAGCCAGCGTCATGGCGGTCAATGGACCGTGCACGACCAGATCGGGATAGCCCTCCTCGCCGCGCGCATAGGGCTGATCGTAGTGGATACGGTGGGCGTTGAACGTAAGCGCGGAAAAACGGAAGAGCATAACCCGATTGGGAACGAGCTTGCGCATCGTTACGCTGGGCGGCGGCGCGTCGGGCGCGGCACCTTTCGTCTGAGCCTTCTCCGGCCGGCCGCCCAAATAGACGATGTTCTGCTCCTCTTCGAGCGCGAGCGGCCCCTGTCCGTCGCCGATACGGAACGCGTGGCGTACCGTAACGATATAAAGTGAGCCGGCCCGCCCCTCCTTGCGCTCGACCGCGCCAATCATGCGCGTGCGATGAACGATATCGCCGATGCAGATCGGCCGGTGAAATTGCAGCCGTCCCCCCGCGAACATTCGACGAGGCAACTTGATCGGCGGCAAAAATCCACCACGTCTTGGATGACCATCGACGCTGAGCTCCGACGTGCGAATGGCCGGCAAATGGTAAAGCCAATGCCAGAGCGGCGGCAGTGGATCCCGCTCGGAGAACTCGGTGTTCTCGAGATCGAGCGTCGCCGCCAGCAGGCGCGCCGGCTGCGGGCTGACCACATCCGTTGCGGTTTCGGACCTTCCGACCCAGGCGGCATAATCATCCACAATTTGAATTTCTGCGCTCACGCCGGCACTCGCAGGGATTGCAAATCGGCAGCCGATTGGCCGTGTTGCGCAATGATGCCGGCTTGCAGCAAACGCTCGAACTCCCTGGCCGGCATCTTCAACTGTTCCGCCAGGACCGCATGTGTATGCTCGCCGAGCTGCGGCGCCGGCCGTACGGGTTCGCGGGGAATGCTGCCAAAAGTCAGCGGCGAGCCCGGCATCAGATAAGCGCCGATGCCGGGCTGCTCCACCGTCTCGAACAAGGGATTGGCGATCGAACAACGCGGGTCTTCGCGCACCAATTGGGTGAAGGTCTGATATGGGCCCCAACACACGACGTGCTTGTCGAATATCGACCGGATCTCCGTCAGAGTCCGCAGGCGGCACCAGGGAGCGAGCACGCCGGCGATTGTCTCGCGCGCCTCAAATCGACCACCCTCGTTGGACAAATCAAGGCCAAGTTCTTCAGCGATCGTCTCCATCGTCGGCCCAAGACCGGTCGCCGCCAGCAGCGTGCTCCATTGCTTCTGCGTAATCGCCACGATCATGATGCGACGATCATCGCGCGTGGCAAAGTCGCGGGCGAATGCGCCATAGAGATAGTTGCCGATGGCTGACCGATTGCGGCCAAGAATTTGCGCCTCGGCGATGTGGCCCAGATGGCCGATCGTCGCCAGCGCCACATCGGCCAGGGACAGCTTGATATATTGCCCCTCGCCCGTCCTGTGCCGGCGCCGCTCGGCGGCCAACAGGCCGGCAGCGGCGAGCGTGCCCGTGATTGCGTCCCAAGCCGGAAACATGTGGTTGACCGGGTGATCGGGCACTGCATCGCCTGTCGCAAAGGGGATGCCCACGGCGCAGTTGATCGTGTAGTCGAGCGCCGTCGAGCCGTCTGGATTACCGACGATGTTCAGCATGATCAGATCGGGCCGCCGCGCCTTCAGCGCCTGATACGCCAGCCATCCGCGTGCGGGAAAATTTGTGAGCAGGATTCCGTCGCCATCCGGCGCAGTGATGAGATCGGCGGCCAGCGCGCGCCCCTCGGGGTGCGAGATATCGATGGCGACCGAGCGCTTGCCTTTGTTCAAGCCATGCCAATAAAGGCTGCGGCCGTTTTCGCTCAACGGCCAGCGCTTGTAATCGAGGCCGCCGTCGGGATGATCGATCCGGACCACGTCGGCACCCAGCTGGGATAGCGTCAAGCCTCCCAGCGGCGCGGCGACGAAGGCCGACAATTCCACAATCCTGAGACCGTCGAGAATGTTATACATGGCGCATGCCTAACGTTGAATGAAACTGCGGCCGATGATCTGCCGGTGGACCTGGTTAGTCCCTTCCCAGATTTGCGTGATCTTGGCGTCGCGCATGAGACGCTCGACGCGAAAATCCTTAATGTAACCGTAGCCACCGAACAGTTGCACCGCTTCCGTGCTGATCCGCATCGCCAAGTCCGAGGCGCGCATTTTCAGCATGGATGATTCCTGCGCCGTGTCCTTGGCGCCTGCCTCGACCCTTTGCGCCACGTGCCAAAGCCAGCGCTCGCACATGGCGAGATCCGTTGCCAGATCGGCCAGCATGAACTGGATGCCTTGAAATTCGACGATACGCCGGCCGGACTGGCGACGTTCGTTGATATAGGCGACCGCATCCTGGAAGGCAGCTCGCGCGATACCGAGCGCATGCGCCGCCACGCTCGGCCGCGATTTGTTGAGAAACTCGAACAACATCTGCAAACCTTGTCCGGGCTGGCGCATCAGATTGGCGCGCGGGACCCGGCAATTGCTGAACGACAACGCCGCTGTGCTTGATGCCCGCATGCCCATCTTGTTTTCAATCCGCTGTACTTCGAAACCGGGCGTGCCCTTCTCCACCACGACGATCGAAATCGCATCCCGGCCGTCGCCGAGCTCGGACCATTTTCCGAACAACACCAAGATGTCGCAAACATCGCCGTTGGTGATGAACACCTTCGAGCCATCGATGACGATCTCATCCCCCTCAGGCCGGAATCGTGTCCTCATTCCCGTTGCATCCGAGCCGGCATTCGGCTCGGTCAGCGCCAAAGCCGCTATGCCGCCATTGGCAATGCGCGGCAGCCAGCGCTTCTTCTGGGCATCGTCGGCGAAATCGACAATCGGGCAAGAGGCGTGGAAGTTCGTGGCCCAGACGATGCCGGTCGCGGCGCAGACGCTGGCAATTTCGCGGCAGCAGGCGAGATAGGCCGAGTACGACAGCGGCGACCCGCCATAAGTCTCTGGGATGAACATTTTGTTCA
>CAAGKR010281289.1_pt1 | contig 10980 bp, 11 predicted proteins | sample 2556971 | NCBI WGS metagenome assembly CAAGKR01 (sample SAMEA5207829, study PRJEB30636) | soil metagenome | biome: forest; feature: boreal; material: soil | place: USA | collected 2011-09 | depth 1 m
GGAGCTGATGTTCGTCGACTTCTTCGGCGTCTGCATGGACCAGATCTACAACCACATGGCCAAGATCCACTACGAGTCCGGGGGCAACCTCAAGGTGCCGGTGGTCCTCACCATGGCCATCGGCGGGGGCTACAGCGACGGCGCCCAGCACTCGCAGACGCTGTACGGGACGTTCGCCCATCTGCCGGGGATGAAGATCGTCGTCCCTTCGACGCCATATGACGCCAAGGGCCTAATGATCTCTGCCATACGCGACGACAACCCGGTCCTCTACATGTTCCACAAGGGAGTGATGGGGCTGGGCTGGATGACGCCCAACCCGCGAGCCACCGGCGAGGTGCCCGAGGAGCCCTACACGGTGCCGATCGGGAAGGCGGATGTGAAGCGTCCGGGGCGCGACCTGACCATCGTCACCGTCTCCTTGATGGTCCACCGCGCCCTCGACGCCGCCGACGACCTGGCCAAGGAGGGCATCGAAGCCGAGGTGCTGGACCTCAGGTCGTTGATACCGCTTGACCGCCAGGCGATAGTCGAGTCGGTGCGCAAGACCCGCCGCTTGCTGGTCGTGGACGAGGACTACCGCAGCTTCGGGATGTCGGGAGAGGTGATCACCAGCGTGGTCGAGGGAGCGTTTGACTACCTCGACGCCCCGCCGGCGCGACTCGCGCTGCCCGATGTGCCGATCCCCTACAGCCGGCCGCTGGAGCAGTTCGTGCTGCCCAGTCGGGACAAGATCGCGGCGGCCGCTCGGGCGCTTGTCGCCAAGAAGTAAGAGGAGCAGCCGGGAGGTGGGGGACGGGGGGCTCGCCCTCGTCCCTCCTTCCCTCAGCGCCATGGTCGGACCCGAGGAGGCAGAGTGCGTCGCGAGGTCCTGATGCCGCGCCTTGCCGAGGAGGCCGAAGAGGGCGTCGTGGTCACCTGGTTTGTCGAGCCGGGCGCGGCTGTCAAGGAGGGGGACCTCTTGGCTGAGCTCCAGGTCGCCAAGGTGAGCAGCGAGATGCACTCGCCCTTCAGCGGCCGGGTCGCGCAGCTGCTGGTCGAACCCGGCGGCGTGGCGAGGCACGGGGTTCCGATCGCCGTGATCGAGGCGGGCGAGGCGGAGGCAGCATCTGGCCGGCCCGCGCCACCGGCCCGCGTGGTGGCCGAGGAGAAGCCGCCGGCCGATGCGGGTCCGGCGCCGGCCTCCCCTTCGGCCCGGCGCCTGGCGCGCGAGCTGGGTGTCGATCTCGCCCGCGTGAGGGGGTCGGGGCCCGGCGGCCGCATCGTCGAGGCCGACGTTCAGGCGGCCGCTGCGCTGAAGGAGGTCGGCGAGAAGAACGCGGTCGCGACCGGCGGGCCTCGGTTCGAGCCGCTCACTCCGATGCGCCGCGCAATCGCCGAGCGCCTGACCACATGGCTTGGCTCGACCGCCCAGCTCACGCTCACGGCGGAGGCGGACGTGACGGCGCTGGCCGAGGAGCTCGAACGCATGAGCTCGGGCTCAGGGCGCCGCGCTTCGTATCTGGAGGCTGTGGTGCGCGCGCTGGCGCTTGCGCTTCGCAATCATGCGGCGGTGGGTGCTCGGTGGACGGAGAGCGGGCTCGCCTACACAGATCGGTGCGACATCGGGGTGGCGGTCGCGCTGGCGGACGGGCTGATCGCGCCGGTGATCAGGGACGCCGACCGCAAGGATCTCGCTACGCTGAGCGGCGAGATCGCCGGGCTCGCGGAGCGTGCTCGGGCGGGGGGTCTAAAGCCAACCGAGGTCGAGGGTGGCGCGTTGAGCGTGACCAACCTCGGGGCTTATCGCATCGACGCCTTCACCCCGCTGCTGCACCCGCCACAGACCGCCATCCTCGGCATGGGCAGGGCGCGCCTGCGGCCGGCGGTGATCAGCGGGGCGATCGTCCCACGCCTGCTCATGGTCCTGAGCCTCACTTTCGACCACCGTGTGGTCGACGGCGCACCCGCCGCCGCCTTTCTGACCGAGGTCGTGGGTCTGCTCGAGGAACCGGCACCCCTTCTTCGCCCCGTACCCTGAGACTCAGCTCATGCGTGTGATCGTGGTCGGCGCTGGCGTCATCGGCTGCTCGGCAGCCCTCGCCCTGGCGAGGCGTGGCGCCGACGTGACCGTCGTGGAGCGCGGCGTCGCGGGGTCGGGGGCCTCCGGGGCGGCGGCCGGAATGCTGGCACCGCTCTCCGAGAGCGATGCGCCGGGTGAGTTCGTCGACGTTTGCATGGCGGCGCTGCATGAGTTCGAACCCTGGCTGGAGTCGGTGGAGGAGCTTGCGCAGATGCACGTCGATCTCGTGCGCAGCGGCGTCCTCATGCTCGCCTCACGGCCTGAGCAGGAATGGGATCTTCAGGCGCGGCTGCCGTGGCAGCGCGATTGCGACCCACGTGTCGAGTACCTGGACGCGACTTCACTGAAGCGACTCGCGCCCCATCTCGGCGCGGGCTTCTTGGGGGCGATGCACTACCCGGGCGAGGTGCAGGTCGACGCCCGGCGTTATAGCCTCGCCCTGAGCCGTGCGGCCGTCGCCGCCGGAGCCCGCCTGCTCGAGGGCGCCGTGGTCACCGCCATCTCGACCGAGTCCGGCCGGGCCGTCGGCGTCGAGGTCGCCGGCGAGCGGCTGGCCGCCGATGCCGTGCTTGTCGCGAGCGGCAGCGACGGCTCGCTGCTGCACCACGCGGGGGTTCACCTGCCGCTGGCCGCGCTCAAAGGAGAGCTGCTCAGGCTGGTGCCGGCGGCGCGCCTGGCGGGATCGATCATCTTCGCGCCCGGCGGCTACCTGACGCCGAAGGCCGACGGCACCGTCCTGGTCGGAGCCACCCAGGCTCCCGGCCGCCACGACCTTGCGGTCGGAGCGGGCTCGGTGGCCGCCCTGCTCGGTTTTGCGTTCGGCGTCGTGCCCGCGCTGAGGGAGGCGAGATTCGCCGAAGCGTGGGCTGGCCTCCGCCCTACCCTTCCGGACCACGTACCCGCGATCGGCCTTGTGCCAGAGCTGGACTCGCTCTGGGTGGCGGCCGGCCACCATCGGAACGGCATCCTCCTCGCCGGCTGGACCGGGGAACACGTGGCCGCGGCCATGCTGGATGGCGCATCCCTGCCGGGGGTGGTCGCGCCGGGTCGTTTCACGGCTTCCGTCACGCGGTGACCCGACTCGGAGTCGCCAGGGGGGCGGCGGAGACGGCGTCGGTCGGCCTGATCGCCAACCCGGTCGCGGGCACCGACATCCGCCGGCTGGTCGGGCAGGCTTCAGGAGTGCCGATGCATGAGAAGGTGGCGACCGTGCGCCGCGTCCTGCGGGGCCTGGCCGCCGGCGGCGTCGAGACCGTCTTCTATATGCCTGACATCGCGGGCATGGCTCAGGCTGCGGTCGCCGGCGAATCCGCTCTCAGGTGCAAGGCGCTGCCTATGCGCCCGGTGGGGACGGCCGACGATTCGACCGTGGCCGGCCGTCTCCTGGCCGAGGCAGGAGTGGCCGCGATCATCACGCTTGGCGGTGACGGCACCAACCGAGCGGTGGCGCAGGGCTGCGGCACAGTACCCCTGGTGCCGATCTCGACGGGTACCAACAACGTCTTTCCGACCATGATCGACGGCACCATCGCGGGCCTGGCTGCGGGACTCTTCGCGAGCGGTGCGGTGGACCGCGAGGCGGCCTGCCGGCAGACCAAGCGCGTCGAGGTCGTGATGGCCGGTGGCGAGGACTTTGCGCTGATCGACGCCGCGGTGTGCCTGGACCACTTCACAGGCGCGCGCGCAGTGTGGGATCCGCGCCGGGTCAGCGCGGTCGTCATGACGCGCGCGGATCCCTGGGCGGTCGGACTCTCGTCCATCGGCGGCCGGCTTTGCGAGGTCTCCGACGACGATTCGCTGGGACTCTACGTCGAACTGGGTCGGGGACCTTGCGTCACCAGTGTGCTGGCCCCGGGCCTGGTCGTCGAGGTTCCAATCGCAGGTTGGAGGACGCTCGCTCTCGACGAGGAGGTCGCACTCGACGTCGGTCACGGCACCATCGCCCTTGATGGCGAGCGGCACTTGAGCGGCAGCGGCGATGTGCGGGCGCGGGTCACCCGCGCCGGACCGGTCGTGGTCGATATCCGGGGAGTGCTGGCGGCGGTTCGTCACCGGCAGGGTCAGGGTTAGCGATGGCTCGGACAGCAGCAGCGCGCGACTATCCCTGTACGTGTTTCATGTAGTAGTTCATGTAATACACGTGTCCTCAACGTTCCGCTCGGTTCCGGGAATGCGTGATCCGGCTGTGATCCGACGGAGGCGCCACATCGGACGAAGTAGGTGCACCTCCTTTCTCACCCGGGTCGGGTCTCGCGGCGGTCTTACGCCCTGGTCTCTTCTGTCCGCTGACCTCCCGAATGGCATGCGGCTCCCGCGGCCACTGATCTATTTGGCGCCACCGATGTCTCCTCGTGAGTGTTAGCTAAACGGTCACGCGGTTGACCACCCGCCGTCCGCCGTCATTGTCGCGCCGTTGACGTTGGATGCCTCATCGCTGGCGAGCCACGAGATCGCGGCGGCAATCTCATCGGGCTGCGCGGGCGCTGGCATCGTCGCCATCGACAGTTGTGCGCGCTCCATGGCCCACGGCACCCTGGGGGCGGCGGTGGTGCCGATGTTGGTGATCACCGGACCGGGCAGCACGGCGTTCGACCGGATACCACGCGGTCCGTAGAAGTACGCGATGCTCTTCACGAGCCCAATCACGCCGTGCTTCGACGTGGTGTAGGCGACCCCGGCCGCTCCCGCGCCGAGCGACGCCTCCGAGGCCACGGTGACGATGGAGCCCTTCCCAGCCGAGAGCATCACCGGAAGCACCGCGCGTGACAGGCGCATGACGCCCGTCAGGTTGACGTCAAGCACCCTGTCCCACGTTGCGTCATCGACCTCTCCCAGCGGGAGGAAGTGGTCCATGATGCCGGCGACGTTGGCGAGGATGTCGATGTGCGGTCCGGCCGCGGCCGCGATTTTCTCGACGTCCTGCTGCCTGGTGACATCCGCGGTCACGAAGTCGGCCTTGAAACCGGCTTTCTCGATCGCTGACTTTGTTTCAGCCAGACCGGCTTCGACTACGTCGCAGCCGATCACTAGAGCGCCCTCACTGCTCAGGCGAAGTGCGGTGGCTCGTCCGATCCCACTTCCGGCGCCGGTGACGATTGCGACCCTTCCTGCGTGACGTGCGCTGTCCATGTCTTTCACCTCCATCAGTCGACCGGAACCACTGCGCGGCAACTTCCGGGCTCCGCATATCCATCAAAGGAACACCGATACCGTACGTGACGAAGCGACCCTCGGGGACGAGCTCGATCAGCACGCTCGAGCGGGGCCGCTCCGTCGGCAGCAGAGATTCGAGCTCCCTGGATATCGTGGCAATGTCGAACGAACCGGCCGAGTGCCCGATCGCGGATGATGCTCGGTCCAGCTCTTTCCACGCAGATAGGGTCATGAAGAATCTGTTTGCGGCACGGGGGCCGGGAAGCCGCCGGCGCCTTCATCGATCACCATTACAGAGTCAATCGCTCGGTCCGGCGAGGCCTGTGCGTGTTCAAACCGGCTGCAACCAGCCACGTCGAACAAGTTGCCGCCACTGGTGACGCGCGCTCGGTGGTGGCCGCCACTCGATAGTGCGGGACCTGCGTCATCAGGTGGACCTCACTTGTTAGGGCGATGGACCCTATATGGACGCGACGGCCTGACTTAGGGTTGGCGCAGAGGTGATTCAGACATGATGTGGTGGTATCAGACTGGCGATGCGGGCTGGATCGGTTTCACGTTCGCACTCTTGCTTGCGGCCGCGATCGGATTGGTGCTGGCCGTCGTTCTTCGTAATGGTGCCCGGCCCTGGCCCGCAGCACACGACCGAGCTCTAGACATCTTGCGGCGAAGGTGCGCGGCAGGCGAGATCACTGAGACTGAGTTGGCGCAGGCGAAGCGGGTTTTGGGTCGCTGACCCAGCTTGATGGTTGATCCAACACACACGCGTGGACCAGAAGTCGCGCCAGTCGCCGCGGGTGCAACAGCCCTGGGGCCGCCTGGAACTGGCCCGCAGGAGCGGGATGGGCCGGACAGCGGCTCGCATCAGCGTATGACCCCATCGGCGCTCACACGTGCCGGAGAAGCTGCCATTCGTAATTTCCAAAAGCACCTGCTGGTTTGGCTTGCCCTCGTCGGCCTCGCAGCACTTGTCGTGGTGGTTGATCCGCGTCAACTTCTAACTGCCGTTGACCGCGTGCACGCCGGCACACTGATCTTGATGGCCATCTTGGCCATCCTCAGCCTGACGATGCGGAGCCTCGCGTGGCAAGCGATCCTCCGCGGCCAGGATGTGAAGGCCAAGGCCTTCAAAGTCGTTCGAGCCGAGTTTGCTGCCCAGGCGATGATCCTGATGCCGGCCGCCGACCTGGCTCGGGCTACCTTGTTGCGGCGCAGCTCGCGCAGCGCAGCCCATAAGACTCCTAGTGAGATCGCGGCTTCGATTGTCTTGGATGAAATTTGCTTTCTGGCGGCGTTGACACTCGCGGCCGTGCCCCAAGCGATCGGAGGCGTGGGGCCGAGCCTAGCAGTATTGGCGATCCTCGCCGGTTTCTCACTTCTGTTCGCGATGCTGATCTACGAGCCCGCGTACGCGGTTGGACTACGGCTCGTCAGTGCGGTGCGGCCATTGCGGAGCTGGACCAGCGCGCTACGGAGCATGCGCGTAGCCTTCGTCAAGCTTCTGCGGGCTCGGACTCTGGCCCGTGTCGCCTTTTTCGACCTCTGCGCGGTTGTGTTCGCTGTCGCACTGCTCTACGTCGCACTTCACGCTGTGGGCGCGAGCACTGCGGCCCTACCAGCGGTGGCGTTCGCCCTCGCAGTGGCCAATCTGACCTCTGGACTCAGCCTGGTGCCAATTGGATTGGGCGTGTTCGAGGGCACCATAACGCTGCTGCTGGTGGGGGCTGGCATTGCACCGGGAGAAGCTGCTGCCGCCGCTCTCCTCTATCGCGGATTCAACGATGGCTTCATGGGCGGCTTGGGAGCGATCATCGCGTTGGGGGCTCGGCGCCGGCGGAAGCCGTTACCAGCCGAAAGGCTCTCGGCGGATGCTCGCCCCAGCCTCGGTAGATGAAGACTGCCTGCAGGGGAGCTCGGGCGCGCGCGAGAATCCCGATCCGAAGCATGTCCTGTGGCCTGGAACGATCCGAGCGTCGCTTATCCTGATTGTGTTGATCATCGCTGGCGCCTTCTACTGGAACCGGCGGTCGCCGAATACATGAGTACTGTGCAACCAACCGCGGCGCGCTTCCAACCGACCCAGAACCTCGTGGAGACGCGGGGCCTCACGAAGAAGTACGGCGCCGGAGTCCTTGCCCTACAGGGTCTGAACCTCACCATCCATAGGGGCGAGGTCTATGGCTTGCTTGGTCCCAACGGTGCGGGCAAGACCACGACCCTCCGCCTCCTTACAGGCCTGATCAAGCCGAGCTCCGGAAGCGCGACGGTCGCAGGTGGCAACCCTGGCTCTGCCCAGTCACTGGCGCACGTCGGCGCAATGGTCGAGACCCCAGCGTTCTGGCCCTACCTGTCAGGGCGCGACAACCTGCGATTGCTGGCCCGCTACTGCCGGCTGCCCGACCGGCGCGTCGCTGCAGTCCTAGAAGAGGTGGCGATGACCGAGCCTGCCGATCGAGCAGTTGGCACCTACTCGACTGGCATGAAGCAAAGGCTCGGAGTGGCCGCTGCGCTCTTAAAAGATCCCGCGCTTTTGATTCTCGACGAACCCACCAATGGACTTGACCCGCAGGGAATCGTCGAATTCCGCGATCTCATCAAGAACATCGGTCAGGGCGATCGAACTGTGCTCCTCTCGAGCCACCTGCTAAGCGAAGTGGAGCAGATCTGCACGCGGGTGGGGGTTATCCGCCGAGGCGCCCTGGTTGCGGAGGGCACCATAGACGAGATCCGTGGAGGCTCACAACTGATGATCCGCGCGCAACCGGTCGATCTCGCGCGTCGGGTGCTCGAAGAGACCGTGGGGGCGGACAACGTCACCATCCACGATGGCGCTTTCGGCCTGAAGGTCGACATGAGTCAGACGGCAAGCATCGCGAAGCGCCTTGTCGAGGCTGGGGTCGATCTGACTGAACTGCGTCCAGGTGAGCGCTCCCTGGAAGACGTCTTCATGGAGTTGACCGGCACGGAGGGCGGACTTTGATCCTCGCCGCGGTCCGTGCCGAATGGTTCAAGCTGGTGCGCCGGCGGGCGCTGTGGGTGACCATCGCTTTGATGCTGCTCCTGGCGGTCGGGATCGAGTATCTGCTGGTCTACGTGGTGGCGACTCACCCACCGGCGCGGGCGGCCGGCGCCGGAGCCGCCTTGGCTGCGGCCCGAACGGGCCTCTATCCAGCTTCGCTGATCAAGAAATCGGTCGCCAACGTGGGCTCGCTGATCGGCATTTTCGCGCTGATCCTCGGTGTGCTGGCGCAAGGCAGCGAGTACTCGTGGGGAACAGTCAAGACCGCCTGGGTCCAGCTGCCTGGGCGCATATCGATCGTGGTCGGCCAGCTGGTTTCGCTTGCTGTCCTGAGCCTGATCATGGCATCGGGTCTCATCGCAGTCGACTCGCTAGCGAGTTATTTGATCGGCGCGCTTGATGCGCAGTTGAGCAACTGGCCGTCAGCCCTCGATTTCCTCAAAGGAATCGGCGCTGCATGGCTCATCCTTTATCTGCTGGCGGTACTTGGATTTGGTCTCGCCACACTCTTCAAACAGTCTGCGATGGCGGTCGGCTTAGGCCTAGCCTACGTCTTGGTGATCGAGAATCTGGTATTCGGCTTGCTGGGGAATCTCGGTGACCCGTGGAACCAGATCCAGCAGTGGTTCCCGATCTCGAACGCCGGCTACCTTCAGGATTCGTTTGGAAAGGTGAACTCTACGGTCACCGTCACGGTCACAGGTAGTGCGCCGGCAACCGCGACGCATGCGGTCATCGTTCTGGGGCTGTGGGCTATCGGAATTGCGGTTGTTTCAGCAAGTCTTGTGAGGGTGAGAGACGTAACCTGAGGCCACCTTCAGCAGACAAACTCCCGAGCAGACAAACGCAGCCGACCCACCTCGACACATAACGGAGACCGCTCACCGGAGGATGTGAAATGGCAGCACCGCGTTCAGGCATCAAGAAGATAGTCGTCGGCGTCGATGGATCCGAGCATTCAGAGGCGGCCATCGATTGGGCCGCCCGGATGGCAAAGAGCATGGGCTCGGAGGTGATCGCTGTGTTCGCGATCTCCCCGCCGGTCTACTTCGACGTCGGGTCCATGGCTTCGGTCCCACCACCGCAGTTCGACCCGGAATGGCGCGCCGAGATGAAGAAGGAATTCGAGCGTGACTGGTGCAAGAGCCTGCGTACGGCCGGTGTCAAATACCGGACGGTTTTTGAGGATGGGCACCCTTCGAGCGTGATCACTCAGGTGGCGGATCGCGTAAACGCCGATCTGATCGTGGTCGGTCGAAGAGGTAGGGGCGGGGTCGCAGAGCTCGTACTCGGGAGCGTCAGCCACCAGCTAGTCCTGCATTCCAAGCGCCCCGTGCTAGTAATCGAGGCGGCGCCCACGAAAGCGTCGAGGCGAGTCGCTGCGACCACCCGGAAGCGGCAGCCAGTGAACTCAAGAGGACTGGTCAAGGGCACCAAGCACTCGGCTGCCGCGCGGCGATTGTTTTGAGGTCGTCATGTCTGGCAGAGCTGGTTACCACCTGTGGCGAGGTCGAATGTGCACTGTCGCGTTTTTGTTGAACGATTCGTTCGAGCGGCTCCACAAGCGCTTGTAGGTCGCTGCGGAAACGCTTGTCAGTCAGTTCGATGGCATTTCTCTTCGCTAACTTGACCAGATCGCCAGGTAGTTCATCTGCCTCCGGCATTACAGCACCTCCGACGAGGGCTGGAATGACGCGGATGTTGCGATCCAACGCGTGTCCGATCTCGACCCTGACGTAGTCCTGAGGATCGTCCAGGCGTCGTCCGCGGGCGTTCGCGGCTTCCAGCCAACGCGGACCGATTAGAGCGATGAGTACGTCGCAGTGACCGATGGCGCGGTCTATCTCCTCGTTGAAATCAACCCCTGGTTCGATTGTGTCGACATCCATGAATACGCTGTTGCGTCCGAATCGCTCCACCAGCGCATCGGCAAGGCGACCGGCATTGGCCGCTGTGTCCTCGCGGCGGTAGCAGATGAAGATGCGAAGGGGCGGTACGTCTCCCTCGTATGAGGCGGATCTCGCTGTGTCGATACCGGAGCTATCACCGGTCACGTCGGTCTACCTCTCCCTGGATCCCTTTCTCCGTGGCCTATTCGGCGACGCTTCAGGGGGGCCGAACCCCGCCACGAGTCCCCTAAGTGCGGCCAGTCTACGCCTGGGGAGGAAAAATGGCTCAGCACCTCTGGAAGGCGCTTGGGAGTCGATTTGTCGCTCGACCCCAGCTCCCGAACCTGGCCCTTCCCATGTAGCAGTTCATGTAGTAATTCGAGGCTTTGAAACGGTCCGAAACCGGTCTTGCAGGCTGCGCTACGCCGTCAAACGATCTCAAAGTCCTCGAAAACGATCTCGGTGGACGAGAGCGCCTAGATTTCGGGACCGTGAGGCCCCGGGTTCAAATCCCGGGCCCCCGACCAGTTTCGAGTTCAAAATCGCCGTTTTCTGAGGCTGTCTTGAGTCGACGGATCACAGCCGGGTCACAAATTCCTCGGGAACCTGGCAAACGACGTTGCGTGGTAGTGACCGTCGTCAGCCGGCCTGAACTTGCTTGGTAGCAATCGGTGAATGCTGAGCCGCTTGAAGCGGAGGATGCAAAGCACAGGACCGTGACGCATCCAGTTCGAAAATCGCAGGCCCGCATGCCTGAGGACGCATAGCGCAGGACCGTGAGGCCTAGAGGTTGAAATCGCGGGCCACGAAGCAACCTCCCTTAAGCCAGACCCCCCTCGTGCCAACGCGCAGCGGAC
>CAAGKR010157616.1_pt1 | contig 10978 bp, 7 predicted proteins | sample 2556971 | NCBI WGS metagenome assembly CAAGKR01 (sample SAMEA5207829, study PRJEB30636) | soil metagenome | biome: forest; feature: boreal; material: soil | place: USA | collected 2011-09 | depth 1 m
ATGCCAGACAGGGCGAGGGCGTCTATGACGTGACTGCGATCTCGTTTCACGCTTATCCCTACATACAGGAGAATTATGCGTTACTTCCCAGCGGCGGCAGCGTGGGGGATGGCTATGGCCCGATGATCGTTGCGAATAAGACATACTCGCAGAGCGAGATTAAACAAAAACGAATTGCCGTGCCCGGGACGCTGACAACCGCTTATCTTGTGCTCAAACTGTTTGCCCCTGGGATTGAGACCGATGTGGTGCCGTTCGATCAGATTATTCCCGAAGTGCTGGAGGGGAAATACGAAGCCGGGCTAATCATTCACGAGGGACAGTTAACGTATGACAAGGCTGGGTTGCACCGCGTTGTTGATCTGGGAAAATGGTGGCACAAGATAACTGGCTTGCCTCTGCCATTGGGGGGAAACGCAATTCGCCGCAGCCTCGGGCCTGAGCTAATGGCAAGCGTATCCACGGCGCTGCGCGAGAGCATTCAGTACGCGCTGGATCACCGCGATGAGGCTCTCGCTTATGCCATGCAGTTCGCGCGTGATCTCGATGCCCAACTCGCCGATAAATTCGTGGGGATGTATGTCAATGAGCGCACGCTGGATTATGGCGCCGATGGCCGCGAAGCCGTCCGGCGTCTGCTGGACATGGGATATACAGCGGGAATCATTCCGAATGCTGCGAGGGTTGATTTCGTAGGATAGGGTTACTCGGGCTTCCTGAGGGCCGAATCGAATCCGCCGATTGGGGCTTCACTGTCTCCGGCGTGGCGAGGTACAATCCGCCGCATGGTTACATGCTCCGGTTGCGGGGCCGTATCTTCTGAGAACATCCGCTTTTGTTCCTCATGCGGGCGTGCCGTATCCATTCTTGATACGCCGACTTTGGATAATGCTAAAGACGCGAGGCCCCGGACCCCATCAAGTTCGCACCCGGCCCAAAGCGGGGGATTCGCGCCCGGCACTCTCCTTGCCGAGCGATACCGGATAGTCGCTCTGCTGGGGCGAGGTGGAATGGGCGAGGTCTACCGCGCTGAGGATCTCAAGCTCGGCAACGTTGTAGCGTTGAAGTTTCTTCCCGCCTCCGTTCAGAGCGATGCCACTGCCCTCGCCGCGTTTCATGCGGAGGTGCGGAACGCGCGCCAGGTCTCGCATCCGAATGTTTGTCGGGTTTACGACATCGGTGAAGTAGACGGCAAGCATTTTCTCACCATGGAGTACATTGACGGCGAGGACCTTGCGTCCTTGCTCCGTCGCATCGGCCGCCTGCCAGCCGACAAGGCTCTGGAAACCGCGCACCAAATCTGCGCCGGTCTCGCTGCCGCGCACGATTGCGGGCTGCTGCATCGCGATCTGAAGCCTGCCAACATTATGTTGGATGGACGCGGGCGGGTGCGCATCACTGACTTCGGTCTTGCCCTGACCCATGAGGATGCAACGGGCCGAAGCGAAACTGCGGGCACGCCCGCGTACATGGCACCAGAGCAGATTGGAAAGGGCGAGGCCAGTGTTCGCAGCGATATCTACTCGCTGGGTCTTGTCTTTTATGAGCTATTCACGGGACGCCTTCCGTATGAGGCAACGACTCCGATTGAATGGCGGCGCGCGCATATGGAATCCTCTCCGCGGACTCCATCGTCGGTGATCAAGGACATAGATCCAGTCGTGGAAACCGCGATCCTGCGTTGTCTGCAAAAAGATCCAGCACTTCGGCCGTCTTCAGTGCGGCAAGTAGCGGCCGCGTTTCCGGGAGGCGACCCTCTGGCTGCGGCGCTTGCGGCAGGGGAAACGCCGTCGCCGGAGATGGTCGCGGCTTCGGGCGAGACCGAGGGTTTGCGTCCGGCAGTGGCTTGGGCCGTGCTGGCAGCAGTCATTGTGTCAGTCACGGCGGCGATTCTGCTCAGCGCGCAAACTAAACTCTACCGGCGCGTTCCTCTGGAAAAGCCTCCGGAGGCACTCGCCGAGCGAGCGCGGGATATTCTGCAGAGCGTCGGCTACTCGGAGCCGCCGGTGGACACGGCGATGGGGTTCTACGAGAGCCACGCGTTTATGCGCTATATCGCGCAACACGACAAATCCAAGACGCGGTGGGATAACCTTGAGACCGGGGCGTTCGTGTTTTGGTATCGCGGAAGTCCCGTGCCCATGCCGTCTCTGCACTCGTTCTTTTTCTCGAATGCGCCGATATCTGGAGCGGTATGGCTCGATGACCCGCCGCTTGATGTGTCTGGTGAGACGATGATCAGGCTCACTCCGCGCGGTCATCTTATTCAGCTCATCGAAGTTCCTCCGCAGATTGAGAACGCGGAAGCCGGTGTGTCACAGCTAAACTGGGTGCCGCTGTTTTCTGCCGCGGGGTTTGATCAGTCGAAGTGGCTGCCAGCCCAGCCGATGTGGACTCCGCCGGTCGATAGCGATGCCCGAGCTGCGTGGACAGGATCGCTGGCTGAGCGTCCCGGTATCCCAATGCGGATCGAGGCTGCCGCATACCGAGGCAAGCCTGTCTACTTTGAGCTGATCGGGCCCTGGACCGCTGCTCGACGCCTGAACCCATATCAGGTAACCGCTGCCGACTGGGTGTTTCTGGTGTTTTTCATCGTTTTGTTTCTTACAGTGTTGGTGGGGGGCGCCTTGCTCGCTCGACGGAACCTGCGCCTGCACCGGGGCGATAGTCGAGGCGCCTATCGCACGGCAGCTTTTGTTTTTGGGGCTTATGCGGTGGCGTGGTTCCTTGGTGCGCACCACGTTCCGGATTTTGCCGAATTTCCTCTCTTCATGGAATTCTCGGTCTGGGGCGGTGGCTTTTTCTTCTTTGCATGGCTTCTTTACATCGCTCTGGAACCGTATGTTCGGCGCCGCTGGCCCGCCACGCTGGTTTCCTGGAGTCGCGTGCTGGCGGGAGGTTTTCGGGATCCACTGGTGGGACGCGATGTGCTTGCGGGTTGTCTTTCTGGATCGGTTTTGGCCGCCTTTCAACGATTGTTGTGGTTCGTTCCTTCCTGGCTCGGGCATCCCCCAACGCAACCATTTGACGGGCCAGATTGGCAGTTTCTAGGCGCCCGTACGACAATTGCCGCGACGGCGAGCTTCCTGATGGGCTCTCCTGTTTTCTGGCTTGCTGCTCTGTTTATCCTGTTCCTCTTAAGGACCTTGCTGCGCAGGCAATGGTTGGCCGCAGTGACATTCGTCATTTTATTAAGCATCTTCATAGCAGCGACCACCGAGTTTGAGCTCGTTGTTTCTATGGGCGGGTTGGTCTTTGCATGCGTAGCGGTCTTTCTACTGACCCGCTTCGGTTTGCTGACTGTGGTTACTAATTACGTTTTCTACAGCATCCTGGAAACCTTCCCACTGACGACGCACGGCTCTTCGTGGTATGCGGGCATCAGTCTGAGCGGGATTCTACTCATGGCCGCGATAGCGTTCTACGGCTTTTACACTTCTCTGGGGGGCCGACCCGTTTTCGGAGGCGTCGTGCTTGAGGAGTAAGTTTCTATCGCTGAGAATTTTTTCCGTCAGGATGTTCAGACCGCTCGTTCGCGGAAGTTGGGTTGCCTGCGTCTTTTTGTTTGAGCTTTTCTAAGGCTTTCTGCGCTTCCGCAGCGTAGGGTCCGTGCGGCAGGATCTTTAAGTAAGCCTGGTAGTGTACGGCGGCTTGCGCCGGGTCATCTACTTTTTCGAAAGCCTGTCCCAAACGGAAGTTCGATTCGGCATCGTTGTCCTTCCACAACAGGGCATCCTGATAACGGGCAATGGCCGCGCGGTAGTTCTTCCTCTTAAAGTAGAAGTCTCCAACTTCGACGTCCTTTGCCGCTTTGTGAGGATCCCATGGATGGAATTCCTGCGCGCTTCCTGACGTATCACCTTCAGCGTCGGACGCGTCGCTAAAGGGATGATCCTTGGCATCATCTTTCGGAGGGCTCAAATCAATTTGCGTATCGCGGCTGGAACTTTCTCCGGCCTCTTTATCTCTGTCGTAACGAGGGGGAGCCTGGTTCTGTCCGGGCGCTTTGTCCGGATGCGGGACTTCTTCAATCTGGGCTGCCGACCGCGTGGGAAGGAACGACAATCCCACAGCGAGCGCCAAGACCATTGGGGAAATTCTGCGAAGCATCACTACATTTTACCGCGAGTAAGGGCCGGTTGCCGCGTTGCTACCAGGCAAACCGCAAAAGCAGGTCCCTCCACTCCGCTTCGCTCCGGTCGGGATGACAGTGCTTCTTAATCCTTCTACTTCATTCCATCCAAGATGGAGCCAACAATTCCACCAACGACGCCTCCCTGGGCCGATTCTCTTGATGGTGAGGGCATGTATTCCATCAGTTGATGGGGCCGGTTCCACGCCCCTACGACGGGATGGCAAAGCGCAAGACGCAGCAAGCTGCGTCTCTACCTAACGTTTGCGTCTGGGGTAGAGTGGCGAAAGTCGCGTCACATCGACGGATGATGGCCAAAAAAAATGGCCGCTCCAAGGGGGGAATGGAGCGGCCAGTGTTGGCGAAATCCTCCGGGGAGGAGGAGAAAACTTTTTACATCGACGGTGGCGCTGCCTGGTTCGCGGCTGACGGCTGCTGTGCCGGTGCTCCGCCTTCCGCGGCCGTGTTGCTCATAAGGTGGACATCCACCCGTCTGTTTGCCGCACGCCCGGCGCTGGTCTTGTTAGACTCAACCGGCTTATCTTTGCCCAGCCCTATTAGATAAATCTTGTGAGCTGGAATGCCGTGCTCAGAAGCCATGTACTGAATCACTGCGTCGGCCCGGCGCTGGCTCAAACTGTAGTTGTAATCCGCGCTGCCGACTGAATCGGTCGCGCCTTCCACGGTGAGGATGTACCCCTTTGTGTTTGGGACTGCTTCGGCCATTTTGTCCAAATTTTCCTTGGCTTCCTTGGTCAGAGCATCTTTATTGAACCCAAAATGGACGGCAGCTTCGCTCACCACACGGTAATTATCGAGGTTGGCAACTGTGGTCTGGAGCATATTCACGCGGTTGACGGCGTTATCCGCCGAAGTTTGTGCCTGTGTCGCCTGTTGTCCGGCGAGCTGTGCTTTCTGGTCAACCTCGGCTGCCTTCGCCTGGATCTGCTGAATACCAGCCTGCGCGCGCGCGTCGACATCTTTAATTTCTTTGGTATTTTTCGCGGTCATGTCGTCCAGCTCGTTAGTCTTGTTGATTAACGGGGTCGTCTGGTTGCGAACATAATTCTTGCTCGAACAACCTACCGTCAGCGCCATGGTAGCCGCCAGCAAAATTGTTAACGAAGTGCGATTCATCTTTGAGGGCTCCTTCCTCTAGCTTCTTACAGAACCTTTACAGGGTCTTCGATGCGTATTAGAGGTTCGCGGGTTCATCCGCGCACGTCGTCATTGTACTGTGCACGAGCCATGCCAACCGCGACAATAGCGATGAAGGCACCTAATCAACAGATATTTAAGTAGTTACTGGCGCGGATGCGAGCGCGGATCCAGTTATAAGGCTTAAGACGCAGGGAAAATTTTATACGATTACGCGCACACCTTGAATCAGAGCCGGCCATCGCCATCTCTAATAAAATAGCAGCCTGATTTCAGTTAATGGATTTTCAAGCCAAAATTCGATCGCTCCCGGCGTCTGCCGGAGTTTATCTCTACAAGAATGCGGAGGGCGAGGTCATTTATGTCGGCAAGGCTGGGAATCTGCGCAACCGGGTTAGTTCTTACTTTCACCAGAGCCGCATTCAGGACGCGAAAACTGACACCCTGGTTCGCGAAGCGGTAGACGTCGATTACATAGTCGTCGCCAACGACAAAGAGGCGCTGGCCCTCGAGAACCACCTTATTAAGCAGAAAAAGCCCCGCTTTAATATTCTGTTGCGAGACGATAAGACCTATCCGTACGTAAAGCTGACCTTGGGCGAGCGCTTTCCCCGCGTTTACGTCACGCGCCGTCTACGCAAAGATGGGGCGGCGTATTACGGGCCCTATTTCCCTGCCAATCTCGCGTACCGGCTGGTTGATCTGATTCATCGGCACTTCCTGATTCCATCCTGCAAAGTGGATCTGGGGCACTTTCATCCGCGCGCATGCCTTCAGTACTACATTGGACGCTGCCTAGGTCCCTGCGTTGAAAGCCTGGGGACGCCGGACGCTTATCAGGAAGCCGTGCGCGATGTGAAGCTGTTTCTGGAAGGCCGGCCCACCGATCTATCGCGGTCTCTGCATGAGCGCATGGAGAAAGCCGCTCAAGCCGAAGAATTTGAGCGTGCCGCAAAATACCGGGACTTGATTTCGACCGTCGAGCAGTTGCAGGAAAAGCAGCGAATCGCGACCGTAGAAGGAGACGATGCCGATGTGTTCGGTTATCACTACGAAAATGGCATGTTGGCGGTGAATTTGTTTCACATGCGAGGCGGCCGCGTGCTTGATCGCAGAGAATTTTTTTGGGAAGACCTGCCGGAATTGAGCAATGTTAGTGGAGAGACGGGCGTCCCCGCCCGTCCAGACCAGAACTTGATCGCGCAAGCGTTGACGGGCGAGGACGCCCGTCTCTCCATCGATCTATTTAATCCCGGTGAGTTCTTTTCTGCCCTGCTTAAGCAGCTTTACATCGGACAGCCTTATGTTCCACGAAACATCTACCTTCCGGTGGATTTCGAGGATCGCCCTATGCTTGAAGAGGTTCTTTCGGAGCAGATAGCTGGCGCCAGCGGGAAAGCGGCGCGTGTGTATCTTTTGGTGCCGCAGCGCGGGGATAAACGATCTCTTCTCGACTTGTCCGCAAACAATGCAAAGCAGTCTTACGATCAGCGCTTTCGCGTGATGAAGCCTAACACCAGGGCTATTCAGGAAGCATTGCAGGATGCGCTCGCCGTTCCCGACCTTCCGGAGCGGATTGAGTGTTTCGACATTTCGCACATTCAGGGCGCGGAAACCGTTGCCTCGATGGTGGTCTGGGAAGATGGGCGAATGAAGAAGTCAGATTACCGCAAATTCATCATTCGCAGCGTAGAGGGCGTGGATGATTTTGCTTCCATGCGCGAGGTGGTTACCCGGCGCTACAAGCGCATTCAGGACGAAAAGAAGAAGATGCCGAGCCTGATACTCATCGATGGCGGGCTGGGACAATTACATGCCGCCGCCGAGGCTCTTGGGTCGCTGCAAATCATCAACCAGCCGCTTGCAGCTATAGCTAAACGGGAAGAGATCATTTATGTGTACGGCCAGGAGGATGAGCCAGTAGTGTTGGATCACCATTCGCCAATACTTCACTTGGTGCAGTTAATTCGCGATGAAGCCCACCGCTTTGCGGTCACCTTCCACCGCAAGCGGCGGCAGATGCGCGATCGCGCAACCGAGTTACGGGAAATCCCCGGAGTGGGGGCCAGCACCACCCGGCGCCTGTTGGAACATTTTGGCAGCGTGCAGGCAGTCAAACAGGCTGACGTCGCCGCGCTGTCAGCGGTGGTGACGCGAAGCCAGGCGGAAGCGATTCTCGGACATTTTCAGAAGTAAAACTATTAAAGAGTTTTGTCGGCAATCTCATCACGAAGGCGCGCTTTCGTGACATCGGGCAAATCCGACTCCTCAATGATTTCCCGAACCATAACCTTGGGAAGCGATCTCGCCAGTTCTACTGCGATAGCAATCGGAGTGTTCTCGTTCCGCAACAAAGCGATACTGATTTCTCTGCGGACGCACCACTTAGGATGAGTGCAAATTGTTTTGATGAGCTGCGGGTTTGCACGCCGCCGTGACAGCTCTTTGACTACGCCGGATTCGGTCAGGCGGCCATTCTGCAAAGCGGCATCGATCACGCGAGGCTCCGGTTCATTCAGCAGTGCTGCCGCCACCCGTCCCGAGGCGCGACGCGCCAGTGAAAGTTTTTCTCCCAATGAAAGTTTCTCAAGACGGATAATCAGGTTCCCTTCAGCGGCCATTTTGATGTCGGCGGCAATTGTCGGCGTTAAAGCTACACGCATGAGATCGAATGTGAACAAATGGCGCAAGAGTGGTAGCAGGACATGGCGAGGGGTTTTGGGATGCTGAATCAGCGCCAGCTTTACCTTGCGGCTTTTCATTAACGTGCTGTTTTTGGCAAATTTCTCCAACAGTTCGGGTTGCAGGTCCGGCCGCTTCAATAAGGAAAGAGCGAGATCTTCAGTGAATTCGGATTGGAGAGGATCCCCGGTGAGAAATGCGGCACTATTGGCTTCCATCGCGCTTTGGGCCATTGGCTCACGCTTAGTCATTAGGACATTCTTTGCAAACAACCTTCGCGCGGTTTGTGGAGCTGCGCTCCACAGGGCAGGTGGGGACACCTGCCCATACGTTTAAATATCCAAGCCATTTCGCGGTCTAAGTACACGATGCCGGGCCAGCTCCAGCGCGCCATGGACTGGCTCTACTATCTTTTCCTCTACCACTACCTGTGGACATTGGCGCATCAATTCATTGTAGAAAGTTTCTCGCACCAGCGCACTGTTCCGGAATACCCCACCGGACACGTCCACTGGAACCGATTTTGTATCGGAAAAGAGTCTGCCGACAATGGTTTTGGCCAATCCCGACAACTCGCGCCCCGCGAGACCCAAGACGTGCACGGACGGAACGTCCCCGGAATTTGCTTCGCCCAAAACTGCCGGAAACAATGCCGCAAAATCCGGCGGAGGAGATGCGTTGACCGCCAGCACCATCGCATCGCGAGTTTCAATATTCCAAACTTTCATAATCGCGCGCAACAATGAAGTTTCCCAATTGCCGCTTTCATCGGCAGCGCGCAATGAAGCCATAACCGCCGCGCGCCCGATCCAATAACCCGATCCTTCGTCCGAGATAGCAGAACCCCATCCACCGGCTCTTGCGGTTTTGCCGTTGAGATTTCGGCCATAGGCGATTGAGCCGGTGCCAGCAACCACGACTACGCCCGGTCCCGCACCGAAGGCTGCGTGAAGCGCGATTACCATGTCGCCGACAATCTCAATTTCGCCCGCGACCGTCTCCGAAACTATTTCTCGCACGGCCTCCGCCACTTCCGACCGCGCGGCCCCGGCGACTCCCACGCAAGTACGACTTATTTGTCTTGGATCAATTTTTGCCTCGTCACACGCTTGCCAGATTGCGTCCACCAACGATTTGCGCGCAACGGCTTCTCCGACACGAAGCACATTGCTGCCGCCCGCCCTCCCCGAACCTAGTACGGATTCCTCGTCGCCTACTAGAGACGACGTCCCAGTTCCGCCGCCATCAATGCCGAGGAAAATTCCCATTAGCGTAGTTTTATCATTTTCTTAGCAAGAAACCGCCGACGCGCCGAGACAGCGGCTATCAAACTATAGTGCACCTTTTTTGTTGCAATTTAACATTCCTGCAACATTTCTCCTACTATCATATGAACTCGGAGGCAATCTTCAAGTGGGCGCATCTCGACTAGCACAATTTGCTTTGCCCCTTCAAGTAGCGGCTATCTGCTACCGGGTGCGGGAAAGCGGTGTCGAGTTTCTCCTCGTAAAGACTCGTGGAGGCAGCAAGTGGACCTTTCCCAAAGGCGACCCTGATCGTTCTCTGACGCACAGTCAGGCCGCTGAGCGCGAAGCGTGGGAGGAAGCCGGGGTTCGCGGCACGGTCGAGCCGAAACATTTTGAATTATATCTACATTCGAAGGGTGTTTTCTGGAAGCCTTCCGGAGTCCGTGAATACGTGGTTAAGGCTTTTCTACTCGAAGTCCGCGGTGCCCAAGCTCCTCCCGAAGCGATGCGCAATCCAACATGGTTCTCGCCGAACGATGCCAAAAAGATTCTGGCTAAGGGGCGAGAGGTGAAGTACGCGAGAGAAATTCAAGCGGTGGTCGATCGGGCGCTGCAACAAATAGGAATGCCCGACGCAATGACCGCGCGACAAATATAGAAGGCTTTCTTTCTCCGCCCCGACTGAAACACCCAATTTGTCTTGCCCGTGTGTCTATTCTTCAAAATAGGTTTCTCGTGAGACGATTGAGTCATCGATGATTCAACTGTCCAATGCCGGGAAGCGCTTTGGCCACAAGCTCCTTTTCGAGGGAGCCGACTGGATGATCACGCCTAGGGACCGTGTGGGACTTGTCGGCGCGAATGGCACCGGAAAATCCACCTTGATGAAGGTGCTCGCGAGCTTGGAAAGCCTCGATTACGGCACCAGCAGCCTTGCCAAGGGAATTAGCGCCGGATACCTGCCGCAGGACGGGCTGACTCTGTCCGGGCAAACGGTCTTCGCCGAATGTATGTCGGTCTTCGATGACCTTCGCGCGATGGAGCAGGAGATGGAAGATCTGACAGCACGCATGCCGGATTTAGACCACACCTCGGCTGAATACTCGCAAGTCGCGGAGCGCTATCACAAAATCGAACATGAGTTCCAAACCCGCGACGGGTACGCCATTGATGCCAAGGTGGGGACCGTGCTTACGGGGCTGGGCTTCCGCAAAGAAGACTGGGGACGGCTGACCGATGAATTTTCCGGGGGATGGCAGATGCGTCTCGCACTGGCGAAACTTCTGCTCCAGCAGCCGAACTTGCTGCTGCTGGACGAGCCCACCAACCATCTCGATCTCGAGGCGCGCAACTGGCTTGAAGAGTATCTGACTCATTACCCCAATGCGTTTGTCCTGATCTCGCACGACCGTTATTTCCTCGATGTGACCGTAAACAAGATTGCCGAAATATGGAACAAGCGCATTCATCTTTACAGCGGTAACTACGAGAAGTATTTAAATCAGAAAACACAGCGGCTGGAGCAGCTTCAAGCGGGGTATCGCAATCAGCGCGAGCGAATCGAGCAACTGGAAATATTTATCAATCGTTTTCGTTATACCGCCACCAAGGCGAAACAGGTGCAGAGCCGCATCAAGGAACTGGAAAGGATGGAGCGGATCGAGCTTCCGGAAGAGGAAAAAACGATCCACTTCTCTTTTCCGCAGCCGAAGCCCAGCGGCAGAATCGTGGTGGAATTCGAAAATGTGGCGAAGTCCTA
>CAAGKR010247342.1_pt1 | contig 10978 bp, 11 predicted proteins | sample 2556971 | NCBI WGS metagenome assembly CAAGKR01 (sample SAMEA5207829, study PRJEB30636) | soil metagenome | biome: forest; feature: boreal; material: soil | place: USA | collected 2011-09 | depth 1 m
CCCCGCCGACCGCGGGGGTCGCCCCTATGCGGACCGATTCGTCCGCACTCCCGTCACCGAAACCGAAGGACCACGTACATGGACGCCGCGACGCTTGCGAACATCAAGACCGCACTCGAGGCCGAGCGGGATCGTCTCGCCCATGAGATCGCGGACCTGGAGCGTGACAGCGCCACGAACATCTCCGAGACGTCCGGCGAGAACAACTATCGCGACCACATGGCCGATCAGGGCAGCGCCACATTCGGCAAGGAACTCGACATGACGCTCGAGGGCGCCGCTCGCGAGATGCACGCCACGGTAGTGGCAGCGCTGGCGCGCATCGAGGACGGCACCTACGGCACCTGCGTCCGCTGCGGCCAGCCCGTGGCCGTCGAGCGACTCGTGGCCATGCCTGCGGCCGGCCTCTGCATCGCCTGCAAGGAGTGGGAGGAATCCCGCTAGTGCGCCGCCGCGGCGCGGTGATGACGGCTGCGATCTGCGCCGTCGTCGTCGGGGTCGACCAGGCGACGAAGGCGATCGTGCGGGCGCGGATGGATCCGGGCGCCTCGATCCCGGTGCTGGGCGACGTGCTTCGCCTGACTTACGTCCGCAACCTCGGGGCCTCCTTCGGGATGCTGCCGGGGTACCGCCCACTCTTCGTCGCGATCTCACTGTGCGTCCTTGTGGCGATCGCCGCATTCGTCGTGCGACGCCGGCCCGAACGTCTCTGGGTGGTGGCGGCCCTTGGCCTGATCGCAGGAGGGGCGCTCGGGAACCTGATCGACCGGCTCGCGTTCGGGTGGGTCACCGACTTCGTACGGATACCGTTCGACTTCCCCGTGTTCAACGTGGCCGATTCCTCGATAACCGTCGGGGTCGCCATGCTCGTGTGGTGGCTGCTCTTCGGCCCCGCTCCGCCTGAGCCGGTGCCTTCAGCCGACGCGGGCGTGCCCGGCGGGGGAGCCGACGAGAACGCCGGATCCCCAGAGGCGCTCTGACCATGTCCGCCGACGAGGTCCTGACCCATGGAGTGAGGGCCGACGAGGTCGGCACGCGCATCGACGTGCTGATCTCGGGATGCGGGCTGCTGCCAAGCCGCTCGGTGACCCAGAAGCTCATCGAGCGCAACTGCGTCCGAGTGAACGGGCTGACGGTCACCAAACGGTACAAGGTGCGCTCCGGCGACCGGATCTCGATCGAAGTGCCGCCGTCCGAGTCCTCCGAGCTGATCGCCGAGGACGTCGAGCTCGACGTCAGGGTCGAGGACGAGTCGCTCATCGTCCTGTCCAAGGCCGCCGGCATGGTGGTGCACCCGGCGCACGGGCACTGGTCGGGGACGCTCGTGCACGCGCTGCTCGGGTACTCAGACGACCTGGGCACGCTGGCCGGCGATGAGCGTCCCGGGATAGTCCACCGGCTCGACAAGGACACGTCGGGCCTGATGATCGTCGCCAAGAACGACGACGCGCAGCGCGCCCTGCAGTCGATGATCCAGCAGCGGCTCGTGGAGAGGCGCTACATCGCGCTGGTCCACGGGCGGGTCGTGCCCGACACGGGGCTGATCGACGCCCCCATCGGACGCCACCCCAAGGAGCCGCGCAAGATGTGGGTGAGCGACGTCTCCGGCGCCCGGCAGGCGGTCACCTCCTTCCGCACGCTCGAGCGCTTCGAGTCGGATGGGGTCGACGAGGGCTACACGCTCATCGAGTGCAAGCTGCAGACGGGCCGCACGCATCAGATCCGTGTCCACTGCGCCTACATCAAGCATCCGGTCGTCGGAGACCCGCTGTACGGGCGTCGCAAGCTCCGCGAGGACCTGGGGCTCACCCGTCAGTTCCTGCACAGCTACTCGCTGGCCTTCGACCATCCGGTCACCGGCGAGCGTCTGGCCGTCAGCGATCCGCTCCCCGAAGACCTGTCGGCCGCGCTGAGATCGATCGCCGACCGCAGCCAAGGACGGACCGCGGCCGGCGACGAGGTTGTCCCGGCGCTCTTCGCGCAGCCCGCGGAGGGCGCGGAGTAGGCGATCGGCCGGTCCGGCGGCCCTGTGAGGTCTGCATGGAGATTGGCCGTTGCCATCGTGCGGCATACACATGACGCGCTATCCTGATAGACCGCCGCCGCCTCGCTCCGGATGAGGGCGGTGGCAGATCGAAAGGGACGAACATGGAGGCCACTCAAAGAGTCCTGCTCGTCGAGGACGAGCGCTCGATACGGGACGCTGTGACCGCGTATCTCGAGCGCGAGGGCTACTGGGTCACTCCCGTCGCCGACGGCGCGGAGGCGCTGGAGCAGGCCGGACGCAAGGCCTTCGACCTCGTCGTTCTGGACCTGAACCTCCCGAAGGTGTCGGGCGAAGAGGTCTGCCGCCGAATCCGGGATGTCTCGGACGTGCCGATCATCATGCTCACGGCCAAGGGGGCCGAAGAGGAGAGGATCCGCGGCTTCGAGATAGGCGCCGACGACTACCTCGTCAAGCCGTTCTCGCCGCGGGAGCTCACGGCGCGCGTCCGCGCGCTCATCAGGCGCGCACACGCGGAGTCCGATCCGCAGAGGGACCGCATGGACTTCGGCGACCTCGTGATCGACCTGCGCGCGCACCGCGTCCACCTTGGAGGCGAGGAGATCGAGCTCACCGCCAGCGAGTACAAGCTGCTCGTGACGCTCGCGCGCTACCCGGGGCGCGTCTACCCGCGCATGGAGTTGGTGGAGAAGGTGCTCGGCTACGACTTCGAGGGCTACGAGCGCGCCATAGACTCGCACATCAAGAACCTGCGCGCGAAGTTGAACGACGACCCGCGCGAGCCGAGGTTCATCCAGACCGTGACCGGCGTGGGGTACCGGTTCGAGCCGCAGCCGGCCCCCGAAGAGGCGCCGCCTTCATGAGGCGTATCAGCCTCCGGGCCCAACTCGGATTCGCGTTCGCCGTGGTCGCCGCGTCGACGGCGCTGCTGGTCGCCATCGTCCTGGCGCTCACCTGGCAGAACGTCTTCGACAGCTACGTGCGCGAGCGCGTCCAGGCCAACGCGTCCAGCTTCGCCAAGATGGCGAGCGACTCGTTCGTGACCCCCGGCGTGTGGAACAGCCACGATCTGCTGGTACTCACGGCCATCGCCCGCAGCAACCGCATGCGCGCTCAGCTCCTGGACGCGCACGGCTTCGTGGTCGCGGACAGCTACTACCTCACGGGCGAGCCGCCGCTGCCGGGCGCGACCGGCGAGATCCAGCCGTCGACGCCCGCGACCGCCGGTCTGACTCCCATGAGCGCCCCCGTCGTCACTGCCCCGGTGTACGTGGGCTCCATCCAGGTCGGGTCCCTACGCCTCGCGTCCGCTTCACCCGGCTCTCTCCTGACCGACACCGACCTGCAGTTTCGCGACGCGTCGTTCAAGGGTCTGGGGCTCGCGGCGGCCTTGGCGGTCGCGCTGGCGACTGCCGGCGGCTTCTTCTACTCCCGGGTGTTCGCGCACCCGATCGAGCGCGTGACGCGGACCGCTGCGGCGATCCGGACGGGGGACCTGGACGCGCGGACGGGCATGTCGGGCGAGGACCCGGTCGGGTTGCTGGGGCGCACTCTCGACGAGATGGCCGCCTCCATCCAAGCGGAGAGGGAGTTCGAGCGCAGGCTGACCGCCGACGTGGCGCACGAGCTGCGCACCCCGCTGCAGGCGATCCAAGCGACCGTCGAGGCCATCCAGGACGGCGTCCTGCCTGCGGAGAACCTTGGCGTCGTCAGGGACGAGACCGTGCGTCTCGGGCGCCTGGCGGAGTCCATCTTGGAACTGTCCCGCCTCGAGAACCGCAGCGTCCGCTTCAAGATGGCGCCGATCGACCCCGCGGTCCCGCTGATGCGGGCCGTGGACAGTCATCGCGCCCTCTTCGAGTCCCTCGAACTGACACTCGACTCCGAGGTCGCCGAGGGCGCCACGGTGTCGGCGGACCTCGACCGGCTGACCCAGGCGTTCGGCAACCTGCTCTCCAACGCGGCGCGCTACACGCCGGCCGGCGGTAGTGTCACCGTGCGGCTCGCGATCGAGCCGAAGCAGGTCGCGGTGTCCGTGCGCGACTCGGGGATCGGGATCCCGGAGGAGCAGCGCGACCGGGTCTTCACGAGGTTCTGGCGCTCCGATGCCGCGCGCGAGCGGTCGCGTTCGGGCTTCGGCGTCGGGCTGGCGATGGTGCGCGAGATCGTGGACCAGCACGGGGGGTCGGTGTCGTTCTCCAGCAATGAGCCGGAGCCCGGGACGACCTTCGTGGTGAGGTTGCCCGCGACCAAGCAGCGCCAGAGAGTCTGACGCTCGCCCGGACCACTCGAGGGCTCGGCGGCGCTACGGCTCCAGGATCACCGGCACATTGACCACGTCGATCGGCGTGCCGTCCTTCGGCGAGTCGGCGAACACCCGGATCGATCCGACCCCGGCCTTGGCTTCCGGGAACGACGGCGAGACGGACCACGTTCCCCGCGTGCCTGTCCCGCTCGTGGCCATGACGGTGTCGTCGAAGACGAGCTTGCCACCGGCGTCGCGGATCTCCAGATGGAAGACCGCCTCGAACACATTCGCCGTTCCGCCGATCGTGTCCCCGGAGGTCAGGGCGCCTCGCCACGCGGGAACGTCGACCAGGATGGCCGGCGTCTCCGATTCGCAGGTCTTGCGGGTGCGGGGATGGTCGAGGATGATCCCCTCGCCGCCGAACACCTTCACGGTCTTGCCGTTCAGCTTGAAGGTGACGGCTTCCACGCCCGGGAACTGCGTGGCCGTGTAGACGACCTGCGCGAGCCGGTCGAACATCGACAGCGACCCTCCGCCGGAGGCGAACTTCGAGTCGAAGTCAACGACGGCGACGTTGGCCGAGATCGACACTCCGAGAAGCTTCGTGCCCTTCGGGATCATTGTCGACAGGCCGCCCGCCTTCTCGCTCGAGGTCGGGCCTGCGAGGAGCGACTCTAGCGCCGCCTTCAACACGGCCTTCGTGCCGGCGGGAGCCGTGCGCGCCGCGGGCTGCATCTTCTCGTTGAGCGCGAAGTAGACCTTGATGGCCACCGGCTCGCCGGCCGACGGGGGAGGCGTGGAGGTTGCGGGAGTCACCGTCTCCGTCGGCACGGGGGTGCTGGTGGCCGGGGTGACGGGTGTCGGTCCGGGAGCGGGAGCAGGCGCGCAGCCCCCCACGACGGTGGCGGCGAGAACCGCGACGAACAGACTCGTGAGCAGGCGCTTCATCTTTGATCGTCCCCCTCGCAAATCCGCTTGATGAGTCGATCGGCCGCCCCGCGCGCTGACCACTGCGCCGAGGCACTCTTCCATTATCTGTCCGGGTGCGGTACTGTCCAGAACGACCTTTAATCCGGTTCCGTGAGGCCGGCAAGGGACGACACAAGAACGCGACAAGATCGTTGACGGATAGTCGCGGGAGCATACCTCCGCTTGTCTCGATGCCTTTCGCCCAAGCCGCGGAAGGCGTCTTCTTTGTGCCGCCGGCACCCTTCTTCAGGGTGGAAGCGGCTGGAGCGAGGAGGTGGACCTAGGATGGCTGACCGCACCAAGGCCGTGGTCATGGACGCGACGGCCGTCGACCGGGCGATCACCCGCATCGCGCACGAGGTGCTGGAGGAGAACAAGGGCGCCGAGCGCCTGGCGTTCGTCGGCATAGTGACGCGCGGAGCGCATCTGGCGCACAGGCTGGCGGCGCGTGTGCGCGAGATCGAAGGGGCGGAGGTGCCGGTGGGCACGCTGGACATCTCCTTCTACCGGGACGACGTCTCGACCCGCAACAGTCCCGAAGTCCACAAGACGGACCTGCCCTTCGACCCCTCGGGGATCTGCGTCGTGCTCGTGGACGACGTGCTGTTCACGGGGCGCACCATCCGCGCGGCGATGGACGCCCTGATGGACTACGGCAGACCCGCCTGCATCCGACTCGCGGTGCTGGTCGACCGCGGCCACCGAGAGCTTCCCGTGCGCGCCGACTACGTGGGCAAGAACGTCCCGACATCGAGCCGCGAGCGCGTGCGGGTGCACCTGACCGAGACCGACGGTGAGGACGCGGCCTTCATCTTCGAGGACGAGGAGGTGAAGTGATGCTGAGCTCCCGCCACATCCTCGGGATGGACGACCTGGAGACCGAGGACATCGCCCGGATCCTGGAGACCGCCGAGTCGTTCGCGGCGGTCAACGAGCGGCGCATCAAGAAGCTGCCGACGCTGCGCGGGCTCACCGTGGTCAACCTCTTCCTCGAGCCGTCCACCCGCACGCGGACGAGCTTCGAGATAGCCGCCAAGCGGCTCTCCGCCGACGGCATCAACTTCACCGCGAGCGCCTCGGCCACGGTCAAGGGCGAGTCGTTGCGCGACACCGCAGCAACGCTGTCCGCCATGTCGTGCGACCTGGTGATCATCCGCCACAAGTACGCGGGCGCACCCCGCATCCTGTCGGAGATGATGGACTGCTCGGTCGTGAACGGCGGCGACGGCATGCACCAGCATCCGACGCAGGCACTGCTCGATCTCTACACGATGAAGCAGCACCTCGGGCATCTGGAGGGTCTGCGTGTCGGGATCGTCGGCGACATCGCGCATTCCCGCGTGGCGGGCTCGCTGATACCGGCGCTGCTGAAGGTGGGCGCGACTCCCGTGGTGATCGCCCCGCCGACGCTGTTGCCTTCGCGTCCCGACGTGCTGGGCGCCGAGGTCTCCTGGGACCTCGATGAACAGTTGCCGACGCTGGACGTGGCCTACATGCTGCGGATCCAGATGGAGCGCGCCGACGCCACGCCCTTCCCGAGTCTGCGGGAGTACGCCCGCTTCTACGGGATGAACTCGGCACGGCTCGGTGCGATGAAGTCCTCGGCCATCGTGATGCACCCCGGGCCCATGAACCGTGGAGTCGAGATCTCGGCCGACGTGGCCGACGGCGAGCGCTCCCTCGTGCTCGAGCAGGTCGAGTCCGGAGTCGCCGTCCGTATGGCCGTCATGTACCTGCTGCTGGGAGGTGCCGACAGTGGCGCTGCTGCTTAGGAATGCGCGGATGATCGACCCGGCCCTGGGGCTCGACTGCGTGGGGGACATCGTCATCCGCGGCGGCCTCATCGCAGAGATAGGCACGGATCTGAAGATCGCCAAGGGGGAGACAGTCGAGTGCGCCGAGAAGATCGTGCTCCCCGGTCTCGCAGACGTGCACGCGCACCTTCGTGAGCCCGGGCGTGAGGACGAGGAATCGGTCTACAGCGGGACGCGCGCGGCGGCACATGGCGGCTTCACGGCGGTGTGCGCGATGCCTAACACCGACCCGGTCGCCGACGAGGGATCGTCGGTGCGATTCTTGCGCGAGCGTGCGGCCGCCGAGGGCGCCGTGCGGGTCTACCCGCTCGGGGCGATCACGGCGAAGCAGGAGGGCCGCGCTCTCGCCGAGATAGGCGACATGGTCGGCGAGGGTGCGGTCGCCGTCTCGGACGACGGGCACGGCGTTCAGAGCGCGGGCATGATGCGCATGGCCATGGACTACGTCAAGAGATTCGGAGTGCCGGTCGTCAGCCACTGCGAGGACGAGTCGCTCGCGGGCAGGGGTGTCGTGAACGAGGGAGTGGTCTCGACGAGGCTGGGGCTGGCCGGCTGGCCCGCCGCGGCCGAGGAGACGCAGGTGTGGCGCGACATCCGCCTGTGCGAGCTCACGGGCTGCCGGCTTCACCTCGCTCACCTGTCTACGGCGGGCTCCGTGGAGCTGGTGCGGCAGGCGAAGGCCGCCGGACTTCCCGTGACCTGCGAGGTCACACCGCACCACCTCTTCCTGACCGAGGGCGACATCACGGAGTCCTACGACACGAACCTGAAGATGAACCCGCCTCTGCGCACGGCCGCCGACGCCGAGGCGCTGCTCGCGGGGCTGCTCGACGGGACCGTCGACTGCATAGCCACGGACCACGCGCCCCACGCTCCTCACGAGAAGGCGCTCGAGTTCGAGCTCGCGCCGTTCGGCACGACGGGTCTCGAGACCGCGCTCTCGCTCGTCGTGACGCGCTTGGTGGCCCCCAAGAAGGCGGACTGGGCCCAGGTCGCCCAGTGGATGTCCGTCGGCCCCAGAGCCGCTCTGGGGCTGCCGGAGGTGCGGATCGAGGTCGGTGCCTTGGCGGACCTGACGATCGTCGACCCCGAGGCGAAGGTCGAAGTCACCGCCGAGTGGTTCGTAGGCAAGAGCCGCAACTCCGCCTTCCTCGGGCAGAAGATGCTCGGCAAGGCGAGCGACGTGCTCGTGGGAGGGTACTTCGCCCTGCGGAACGGCAAGGTGGTCGTGTGACGCGCGCACGGGTGGACGCTCGCCCGCGCGCACGCGTGGGGGGTGGGAAGTGACCACGGAGGCGAGGGCGATGCTCGCCCTCGAGGACGGGACCGTCTTCGAGGGGTGGTCCTGCGGCGCTGACGGTGAGGCCGCCGGTGAGGCCGTGTTCAACACCTCGCTCGTCGGCTACCAGGAGGTCGTGACCGACCCGAGCTATGCCGGGCAGATCGTCACGATGACGATGCCCCAGATCGGCAACTACGGCGTCAACGGTGCGGACATGGAGTCGCGCGGCTCGTTCATGAGCGGGCTTGTCGTGCGCGAGATGAGCCGCATCGCATCGTCGTGGCGGTCCGAGATGACGCTTCCCGAGTTCCTGCGGCGCGAGAACGTCGTGGCGATCGAGGGCGTGGACACTCGCAGGCTCACCCGCCACGTCCGCGAGCGCGGCGCGATGCGCGCGGTCATCTCGACGGTGGACCTCGACGCCGCGTCGCTGGTGGCAAAGGCGGCCTCCTCCCCGGGGCTCGTTGGCCGGGACCTCGTGCGCGAGGTGGCGGTGGACTCGGCCTTCGAGTGGGGGAGCGAGGATCCGACGGGGTGCCTGCCGATCGACACGGGGGTGTTGCCGGTCGCCCCGACCTATCGCGTCGTCGCCTTCGACTCGGGAGTCAAGTTCAACATCCTGCGGCGCCTGTCCGAGGCGGGATGCGCGGTGCGGGTCGTGCCGCCGACCACCAGCGCCGCGGAGGTGCTCGCCCTCGACTGCGACGGGGTCTTCCTGCCGAACGGCCCGGGGGACCCTGCCGCGGTCGACTACCTGTACTCGACGGTGCGCGAGCTGCTGGGAGTGCTCCCGGTCATGGGGATCTGTCTGGGACACCAGATGTTGTCGCTGGCCGTCGGCGCGAAGACGTTCAAGCTCCGCTACGGGCACCGCGGCGGCAACCAGCCCGTGATGAACCTGCTGACGGGCCGCGTCGAGATCACGAGCCAGAACCACGGCTTCTGCGTGGATTTCGGCTCCATCGGGCCGCTGGACGCGGGCCGCAGCGCCGGACTCGCGCACGACCCCGGCGACCTGCGAGCGTGGGTCGAGGCCGGGGTCGCACCGGTGGTCACCAGTCGCGCGTATGGCCCGGTGCAACTGACGCACGTCAACCTCAACGACATGACGGTCGAGGGGATCCGCGTGCTCGAGCGGCGGGCGTTCTCCGTCCAGTACCATCCGGAGGCGGCGCCGGGTCCGCACGACGCGCGCTACCTGTTCGGTTCCTTCACCTCGCTCATGGACGGACGCGAGGAGTATCTGTCGGGTGCGGATCCGCGCTTCACCGAGAGGGGTCGGGAAGACGCGGAGATGGGGGGCTAGGAGATGTTGCGCACGGTACTTCTGCCGATCGACTTCAGCGCGGAGTCGGACCTGGTGATGCGGTTCTGCACCGGGCTTGCCGACCTGGGGGTTCGTCGGGTGGTGTGCTGCAACGTGGTCGACGTGACCGGGCTCGACCGGCCCGCGACCGAGGGAGCCATCGAGGTCGCGCGCGACCGCATGCGGGACGCGACCAAGCCCCTGGCCGACGCCGGTCTGGACGTGGAGGTGCGGATCCCCACGGGGGATCCGGAGCACGAACTCATGACACTCGCGGCCGAGTCGCACGTGGACGCGGTCGTGTGCGGGTCGAGCGGCAAGACGCTCGAGGACAGGCTGGCTCACGGTTCGATTTCCGAGGCCCTCGCGAGCGGCTCGGGTATCCCCGCGCTGACCGTGCGCTACGACCTGCTCCGGACCGTGAGCGATCCTTCCGCCCTGGCGCGGGGCTTCGGGCGGCTGATGCTGGTCCCCACCGACTTCTCGGGGACGGCCGCTCGGGCGCTCAACGTCGCGCTTTCCATCCCGAAGCGCTCCGTGGGCACCATCCGTCTTCTGCACGTCCTGGCAGAGGCCAAGGACGTCGGCAAGGCCGTGCAGCAGGAGACCGGCGCCGAGTTCCAGCTGCGCAACCTCGTGGCGATCGCCAAGGAGCGGGGCCTGTCCGCCACCCCTGTGATCGGCCACGGCGCCGCCGAGCGCGCGATCCTGAACGAGGTGGACGCCAGCGCGGTCTCCGGAGTGGTCATCGGGTCGCGCGGCCGCACGCCATACCAGGAATCCATCATGGGCTCGGTGTCGATGACGCTCATGCGCCAGGCGCCGTGTCCCGTACTGATCGTCCCGTAGCACCTGACGAGAGAGAGGGCTCTACTTGCCGAGACGCGACGACATACGCACGATCCTCGTCATAGGTTCGGGACCGATCGTCATAGGGCAGGCCTGCGAGTTCGACTACTCAGGAGCCCAAGCGTGCAAGGTCCTTCGCGAGGACGGCTACCGCGTCGTGCTCGTCAACAGCAATCCGGCGACGATCATGACCGATCCTGAGTTCGCCGACCGGACGTACGTCGAGCCGGTGACGCCCGAGTTCGTCGCCAAGGTCATCGAGGTCGAACGCCCCGACGCCCTTCTGCCGACGCTGGGAGGCCAGACCGGCCTGAACTGCGCCGTGGCGCTGGCGGAATCCGGTGTGCTGGAGAAGTACGGCGTCGAGCTCATCGGCGCCAAGCTCGAGGTCATCAAGAAGGGCGAGGACCGTCGGCTGTTCGCGGCCGCGATGGGGGCGATCGGCCTCGAGGTCCCCCGCGGCGACTACGCGTACAAGGTCACGGACGCCGAGCGCTTCGCCGGA
>CAAGKR010451994.1_pt1 | contig 10976 bp, 6 predicted proteins | sample 2556971 | NCBI WGS metagenome assembly CAAGKR01 (sample SAMEA5207829, study PRJEB30636) | soil metagenome | biome: forest; feature: boreal; material: soil | place: USA | collected 2011-09 | depth 1 m
ACCGTCCTCGCGGTCGCTGTGCTCGCGTTTGTCCTGGCCCCAGTCGTACTCGGTGTCGGGCGCAGGTCGCCCGCGCAACGCGGTTTACCCCGAGCGCACCGCGGGGCCCGGTCAGACCTCGCCATCGCCGCGCTGCGAGAAATCGAGTTTGATCGAGCGACAGGCAAGCTATCGGACGCCGACTACGCGACGCTTCGTGAGCGGTACGCCAACGAGGCGCTTGCGGCGATGCGCGCCTCGGCGCTGAACGCGCCCGCCACGCCTGACGATCCGGTTGAGGCGGCGGTGCGCGCATATCGCGATGCGCATCCGACTTGCGCAAAGTGCGGCATCCGTCCTGAAGCCGGTGCGATCTACTGCTCGAACTGCGGCGGGTTTCTTCGAGGTAAGTGCGACAGTTGCGGGACTGCGATCACCGCCTCAGGCGTTCGGTACTGTATCGACTGCGGCCATCGCCTCGCCGCTTAACTCTCCATCCTTTCCAATCGATTTCGCGCGATGCGAATCGGGATCACCGTGGAGCCGACGCAGATCGCCGCGGCTAATCCGAACCCGACGATCATCTCCGTCGGATCTTTCGGCTCGTTGAACGCGACCGAGCGAAGGTATCCGTAGACCGGCCGGGCTTCGGCGATGACGACCGCGGCGATGAGCGCGACGGACGCCATCATGAACAACAGGCCACCGAAGGATGTCGGGATCTGCGCCGCGTTCTCGGTCTCGAACTGCGGGAACAGCGTCCCGAATCCCATCGCCAGGCCCGCGAGCCCGAAGGTCATCAGGGTGATCGTCAGCGTCGACACCCACATCATGAATTCGCTCACCTCGAGCAGCGAGTTCGTGATCGTGACGATCGCCAGCGCAAGGATGAGGAGCGGAAGTGTACCGACCCAGAACTTCGCCCACAGCAGCTGATGCACCGACAGAGGGCTCGACCGCAGGAGCCACAGCGTGCGGCCCTCGAGACTCACCGACGGGAAGATGAACCGCGCCGCGATCGACGCGAGCACGAAGCCGGCGAGCACGAGATTCAGGAACGGCACGACGTTGATGAGAAAGAACGTCACGCCCTCTCCCTTGAGCGGGAGATACTTGATGTTGAAGACGTACACCACGATCAGCACCGCGAGCAGGATCAGCTGCGACCACTGCGTCGTGTCGCGGAAGAACAGGCGCAGCTCCTTCAACACCAGCTCGCGGCGCGTGACGCCGAATGGCGTGAGCAGGCGCGACATCGCGCGCCCGATGATGCCTGACCGCGCCCACTGCTGTCCGCTCTCCTGGGCCTTGCTGAATCCTTTCGTGTAGTACGAGCGCTGGATGAGCGCACCGATCACGATCGCCGACGCGGCGGTCGTCCACAGCAGGTACGGCGGAAGGGCCTCGCTCTGGTGCGTCAACCATCCCATCACCGTTCGTTGCAGCCATTCGCTCGGAAGGAAGGGCGACGTCGGCGTCCGCAGCACCGCGACGAAGTCGACGAGCGAGCGGAAGCCCTCTGGCCGCGCCAGCCGCTCGGGTCGCACGACGCGAAAGAGCAGCACCACGCCGCCGGCCGTCAGCACGGCGATCACGCTCAGGATGTCGCGCGTCCGACGCGCCGGAAACACGTTGACGAGGATCAGCGTGATCGCGCTTCCGACGACGGCCGGAATGAGGAGGAACGGTAGGAACGTCCCGAGCACGACGAGCGGAAAGAACGGACCGCCGTTGTACACGATGCCGTACGCCGAGAACATCGGCACCGCCATCAAGACGACCATCCAGCTCGAGTGGATCAGCGTTTCTATGAGTTTCGCCACGTACAGGTTGAACCAGTCGACGGGCCCCGAGACGAGGAGGTCCAGATCGCGGGCGAGAAAGAAGCTCGACAGCGCCGTGATCACGTTCGACAGCAGCAGAATGGCGAAGAATCCGATGAGGATCAGGCCGAGCAGTTTGCCGGCGAGGAGCTCTCCGATTTCGGGAACGCCCTTGAAGTAGAGCAGTAGCCGGTAAAGCACGCCGAAGATGAACGCCCAGAAGATGATTCCGAGCCCGCCGAGCAGAATCGCCCGCCAAGGTCCGTTGCGTTGCTCGGGTCGGGGCTTGGCGAGCGCCGAGCTCCACTTCGGCGACAACAGGTGCCAGACCGAGGGATTCGGGCGGACCAACGCCTCCGTGACGTCAGGCATCGAGCACGTCGATCAGCCGGCGCGCGGCCTCATCGCCGGTCAGCTTGAGGAAAATCTCCTCCAGGCCCGCCGTCGTCGCCGCGCCCGCGCGCAGTTCGTCCATCGTTCCCGATGCGCGAATCCCGCCGTTCTGCATGATGCACACTCGATCGCACATCGCCTGGGCCACTTCGAGGGTATGCGTCGACATGACGATCGTGTGTCCACGTTGCACGTATTCGCGGAACATGTCCTTGAGAATGCGCGCCGCCTTCGGGTCGAGTCCCACCATCGGCTCGTCGACGACGATCGCGTCCGGTCGATGGATGAAGGCGCTCGATATGATCAGCTTCTGACGCATGCCGTGGCTGTAGCTCTCGACGAGCTCGTCGCGCCATTCTTCGAGATCGAAAAGCGCCATGAGCTCGCGGGAGCGATGCTCGACTACCGGTCCGTCCTGGCCGAACAGTCCGGCGACGAATCGCAGGAACTCGGCGCCGGTGAGCTTCTCATATATGAAAGGGCGGTCGGGAATGAACCCGAGCTTCATCTTGGCCGCGACCGGATCCGACCAGATATCAACGCCACCGATCCGCACCCTGCCCGAGGTCGGTCGCAGAATGCCGGCGATCATCCGCAGCGTCGTCGTCTTGCCCGCGCCGTTGGGCCCGAGCAGACCGAGGAGCTCGCCCCGGCCAACGGTCAGATCGATGGCGTCGACCGCGGTGAAACTTCCGTACTTCTTCGTCAGCGCCGACAGCTCGATCATGTTTTCGGCGGTCGTCCGCCACGTGGAGGAAGATGAGGGGTGAACGGCTTCCATCCCGGCGGCCGCTGTGACGGGGGCAGCGAGCGCAGCCGGCGCTCCGTGGTGGTCAGCACCCAGTTCTCGAACGATTGCCCGTACGTCAGCCGGTCCACATTGGAGCCGAGCTCCACGGTCTTCACGACGTGTCCAGCCTCGTCGAGCCATCCATTGAAGCCGCCCGGCGTGGACGTGACCTGCCACGCGCGCACCGTATCTTCTCGTGCCGCGATCCAACGATGCGTTGTCGAGTCCAGCACCGCGCTATCAGGAATCACGAACACCGACTCGGCCCGGATCGTCGATCTCACCTCCACGACCTCCTGTCTCGCCGGATCGAAGACCGGAAAGGCGTAGTCCCTTCCGACGGCCGGTTGTTTGGTCAGTGCGATCGCCAGCGGCACGAGCTGCGGTAGCAGCACGATTCCATCGAGCTTGATCGTGCGAACCGTCGCCGGCTTGTCGCCGCTCGTGACCGAAAAGGTCATCGCCGTGTCGCCCAGCACCTTGCCCATCGTGCGGATGTCTACGCTGTTCGACAGCACGCTCGATTCGAATTCGCGGAGCTTGAGCGTTCGCGTGAGGGTGATCTTCGCTCGCGACGTGGATCGTGGCCGCGGACCCGAGATCTCGGTGACGAAATAGTCAGTGATGGTGATCGACGATGTCGTGGTGTCGACGATGGACGACGCATAGCCCACCAGTCCGCTATCGCGGCTGACACCGAAGTACGTCGTCGCTTGATTGACGCGCAGGGCCGCCTCGGCGAGTCGCTCGAGGCGCGGACGGAAAAACTCGCGGCGGGCGAGCAAGCCAAGTCCGGCCGCCCACAGGGCGAGCACGGCGATGGCGATCAGGACGCGGCGCAAGGACTGACGCGGCCCCGCTATTCCGGGAATGCTCGTGGCCACGACCGGCTAGGCGAGAGCGAGTGTTGTTTCACCGGTAATCCACTCCAGATACTTCTCCGTCCCAGCTTCGACGGGGAGCGCGAGGAGCTCGGGCACCTTGTACGGATGCAGCTCTCCGAACGCGGTACGCAGCGCGTCGAGACAGCCCGACCGGGTCTTGAGCATGATCATGACTTCGCGCTCGTCCGCCGTCTTGCCCTGCCAACGGTACAGTGATCGAGCCCCCGGCAACAATGTCCCGCAGGCGATGATGCGGCGGTCCAGCAGCGCCCGAACGAAACGTACGGCTTCATCCTCCGACGCGACTGTGGTCAGAACGACGATGGCATCAGTGTGGGGCATGTCATCACGAGCGCGGGTGAGGGGTTGACTCGCGGGAATCCCCTAGTGCGAGGGATCTGCAGTTCAAGTTAACCATACCCTGCCGCTTGTCTGCCACGGTGCTTGGCCTCAGCTTACCCTGGCTATGGCAGAAGATGCACTGATTGTTCGCGGAGCACGCGAGCACAACCTCCGAAACATCGACGTCAGGATTCCTCGAGACCGCCTGACGGTCATCACTGGGCTTTCTGGCTCAGGCAAGTCGTCGCTCGCGTTCGACACGATTTACGCCGAAGGCCAGCGCCGGTACGTTGAATCGTTGTCGGCCTACGCCCGCCAGTTCCTCGGCTTGATGGAGAAACCGGACGTCGATTCGATCGAGGGGCTGTCGCCCGCGATCTCCATCGAGCAGAAGTCCGCCGGACACAACCCGCGTTCCACGGTTGGAACGGTCACCGAGATCTACGACTACCTGCGGTTGCTGTACGCCCGCGCCGGCACGCCGCACTGTCCGAATTGTGGCCGACCCGTTCAGCGCCAAAGCCCCGCGCAGATTGCCGATGTCATTCTGACTTGGGAGCCCGACACCAAGATCGAGGTGCGCGCGCCGCTCGTGCAGGAGCGCAAGGGCGAGTTCCGCGAGCTATTCGAGAGCGTTCGCAAGCAGGGCTTCGTCCGCGCCTGGGTCGACGGCGAGCTGATCGAGGTCGCCGATCCGCCGAAGATGAATCGGCGGCAGAATCATAGCATCTCCGTCATTGTCGATCGTCTGAGCGTGAAGCCCGAGGATCGCAGTCGCCTCAGCGATTCGCTCGAGACCGCGCTCCGATTGGCGGACGGCGTCGCCGAAGTCGCCACCGCCGACGGCAAGTCGGTAGAGATATTTTCCGAGAAGTACGGATGCGCCGTCTGCGGCATCTCGCTGCCCGAGCTCGAGCCGCGGCACTTTTCGTTCAACTCGCCGTTCGGCGCCTGCCCGACCTGCGGCGGCCTCGGGACGCGCCGCCGGGTTTCCGAAGACCTGCTCCTCGGTGATGAGAGCATCTCGATTCTCGAGGGCGTCATTCTCCCGTGGGGCGAGCCGAGTGGGCACCTGCGCAAGATTTTGCTGCCGGCGCTCGCCCGGCAGCTCAAGTTCGATCTGAACAGCCCGTGGGGACAACTTCCCCAGTCCGTGCAGACGGCGCTCATCCACGGCGACACGTCGGCGAAGGGCGAGACGAAGTGGGAAGGCGTGCTGGCGAACATCGAGCGGCGGTACAATGAGTCCGAGTCGGACACCGTGCGCATGGAGCTCGAGGGGTTCATGATCGTGGTCCCGTGCAACGCGTGCGGCGGACGCCGCCTCAAGCGCGAGGTCCTCGCGGTCACGATTCACGATCGGAACATTGGTGAGGTCGTCGAGCTCGCGATCACCGAGTCGCTTCTGTTCTTCGAGTCCATTCCGATTCGCGACAACGGCCGCCCAGGTCTCGATCCGGAGATCGCCGGACCGATTCTCAAAGAAGTGCGCGAACGGCTGCGCTTTCTCGTCGACGTTGGCCTCGACTATCTCACGCTCGGGCGCGCCGCCGAATCGCTCTCGGGCGGTGAGGCCCAGCGAATTCGCTTGGCGACCCAAATCGGATCCCGCCTCGTCGGCGTGCTCTACATCCTCGACGAGCCGTCGATCGGTTTGCACCAGCGTGACAACGCCAAGCTCCTCAAGACGCTCGAGATGCTCCGCGATCTCGGCAACACGGTCATCGTCGTCGAGCACGATGAGGAGACGATGCGCGCCGCCGACCACGTGATCGATCTTGGTCCCGGGGCTGGGAAACACGGCGGCCTCGTCATCGCCGAAGGAACGATCGACGACATCATCAACAACTCGAACTCGCTCACCGGGATGTATCTCAAGGGCGAGCTCCAGGTCGCGGTTCCAGAAACCCGCCGCCCCGTGGATCCGCGGCTGGTCCTTCGCGTCGAGGGCGCGAAGGAGCACAATCTCCAGAACCTCACCGTCGAGATCCCGCTCGGCCTCTTCGTCGCCGTCACGGGCGTGTCCGGCTCCGGCAAGTCGACGCTGATCGAAGACATCCTCCATCGCGCGCTCGCCCGGCACTTCTATCGCGCGCGCGTTCTAGCCGGCGCGCACAAACGCATCGCCGGCTTGCAGCACATCGACAAGGTCATCGACATCGATCAGAGTCCGATCGGCCGCACACCGCGCTCCAATCCGGCGACGTACACCGGCCTCTTCACGCCGATTCGCGAGCTGTTCACCGAGCTTCCCGAGGCGAAGATTCGCGGATACGGGCCTGGCCGTTTCTCGTTCAACGTGAAGGGCGGTCGCTGCGAGGCCTGCCAGGGCGATGGACTCGTGAAGATCGAGATGCACTTCCTTCCCGACGTCTTCGTGCCGTGCGACGTGTGCAAGGGGAAGCGCTACAATCGCGAGACACTCGAGGTGCACTTCCGCGGCAAGTCCATTGCTGACGTCCTCGACCTCACGGTCTCGGACGCGCTCGAGTTCTTCGAGAATCAGCCGCGCATCCGGCAGAAGCTGCAGACCCTCGACGACGTCGGTCTGGGATACGTGCATCTCGGCCAGAGCGCGACGACGCTCTCCGGCGGTGAGGCGCAGCGCGTGAAGCTCGCCACCGAACTTTCGAAACGAGATACGGGCCGCACGCTCTACATCCTCGACGAGCCGACGACCGGCCTGCACTTCGAGGACGTCAGGCTGCTTCTCGACGTGCTTCATCGCCTCGTTGGACGCGGCAACACCGTGGTCGTCATCGAGCACAACCTCGACGTCATCAAGACTGCCGACTGGATCATCGACCTCGGCCCTGAGGGCGGTACCCGGGGGGGGACGATCGTCGCCGCCGGCACGCCCGAAGACGTCGCCGCTATTCCCGCGAGCTACACGGGCCAGTATCTCAAGGCCCTTCTAGAGAAGCGACGCCAGACGGCCTAGGCCGCCCTGAAGCAGTTGCCGAAATACCGACGAACCGACGAACCGCTCTTCCCGTTGACGGCATCACTCTCCCCTTGCGAGTGCGCCGCCCAGGCGTATGGTCTAGGTCCCGCCCTTTCCGCCACCCACGGAGTTCCTAATGAAGCGCGCATCAATTCTCCGCATCGTCACGCTCGCGTGCGCGGTTGCGTTCCCTCTCGCCGCGCAGCAGCCTGCTGCCTCGCCGCCGCTCACGCAGAAGCTCGGCGTCGGACCCGAGTTCGTCCTCGGGACGCTGCCCAACGGCCTTCGCTACTACATCAGGAAGAACACCGAGCCCGCGAAACGCGCCGAACTTCGGCTCGCCGTGAACACGGGATCGATTCTCGAGGATCCCGACCAGCTCGGATATGCGCACTTCATCGAGCACACGGCGTTCAACGGAACGACCCATTTCAAGAAGAACGATCTCATCAAATACCTCCAGTCGATCGGTGTCCGGTTCGGCGCGGACCTGAACGCCTCCACCTCCTTTGACGAAACCGTCTACCAGCTCTCTGTCCCCACCGATACGGCGCGCCTCCTCGACACGGCATTTCTGATCCTCGAAGATTGGGCGCACGGCCAGGTTTTCGATTCGACCGAAGTCGTCAACGAACGCGGTGTTGTCGTCGAGGAATGGCGCAGCCGTCTTGGCGCCAACGATCGCATGCTACGCGCGTTCATCCCGATCGTCCTCAAGGATTCCAAGTACGCCACGCGCCTCCCGATCGGCACCGAGGAGAGCATCCTCAAGGCGCAGCCGTCGGTCCTTCGCCGCTTCTATCAGGATTGGTATCGCCCCGATCTCATGGCGGTCGTCGCCGTCGGCGACTTCGACGTCGCGCAAGTTGAGGCGATGATCAAGCAACACTTCGGCTCGATTCCGCGCGCGACCAGCAATGCCCGCCCGAGGGTCGCCGCCGCCGTTCCCGACAACGCGACGCCGCTCATCGCGATCACCTCCGACGCCGAAGCCACCGGATCGAGCTTCACGATCGCGTACAAGCGCCCGCACAAGCTCGTCACCACCGTCGGCGACTACCGCACGCAGATCGCCGAGGGTCTCTACACCTCCATGCTGAACGCGCGTCTCCGCGAGATCGCGCAGAAGCCCGATGCGCCCTTCCTCTTCGCGTCGGTGTCGATATCGGGCTTCTTCGCCCGCGAAGTCTCGTCGCTTAACTTTGCCGCCAGCGTGAAGGACGGGGGGATCGAGCGCGGTACCGAAGCGGTCCTCATCGAAGCGCGACGGGTCGACCAGTTCGGATTCCTGCCGTCGGAGCTCCAGCGCGCGAAAGACAACACGCTTCGCGGCTGGCAGCAAATGTATGCGGAGCGCAACAAGACGAGCTCCGCCGCGGAGGTCGGAGAGCTGGTCAGGAACTTCCTCGAACAGGAGGACATCCCCGGATTGCAGGCCGAGTACGACATGACCCGGCGGTTCCTCCCCGAGATTACCCTGGCCGAGGTCAATACGATCGCCCGCGACTGGATCAGGGACGAGAACCGGATCGCCTTGATCACCGTGCCAAAAAAGCCGGGCGTGTCGGTTCCGACCGAGGCGCAGATCCTCGCGATGTTCGATCGAGTGTCGAAGGCAACCGTGACGGCGTATACGGAGACCGTCACCGATGAACCGTTGCTCGATCGGATGCCGACGGCGGGAAAGATCGTCAGCACGCGGACGATCGATGTCGCCGGCGTTACCGAATGGAAGTTGTCCAACGGCGCGCGAGTATTCGTCAAGCCGACCGACTTCAAGGCCGACGAGGTGCTGTTCAGCGCGTACAGCCCGGGAGGAACGTCGCTCGTGTCCGACGCTGACTTCATGTCGGCGAGCAACGCGAGCGGGATCATGCGAGCCAGCGGCGTCGGGAAGTTCAGCGCCATTGATCTTGGGAAGAAGCTCGCGGGAAAGGCGGCGACCTTGAACGCATCGATCGTCGCCACGACCGAAGGGCTTTCGGGCAGCGCTTCGCCCAAGGATCTCGAGACGCTCTTCCAGCTCGCCTATCTTCGCTTCACCGCGCCGCGGCTCGACACCGCCGCCTGGCTCGCCATGAAGGGACAGATGGATGCGGCCGTTGCCAACCGCGGGGCCATTCCGCAGGCGGCTTGGATCGATACGGCCACTGTCACGCTCACACAGCACAATTTCCGTTCGCGGCCGCCGTCGGCGGCGACGCTTGCCGAGATCAAGCCCCAACGGGCACTCGAGATCTATAAGGATCGCTTCTCCAACGCCGCCGACTTCACCTTCGTTTTCGTCGGCAACGTGACGCTCGACTCGCTCAAGCCGCTCGTCGAGAAGTATCTGGCATCGCTCCCTTCGACGGGGCGCGTCGAAAGCTGGAAGGACGTTGGCGACGCTCCGCCGGCAGGCGTTGTCGAGAAAGTCGTCCGCAAGGGCACGGCTCCGCAGTCGGCAACCCTCGTCGCATTTACAGGCCCGTTCAACTACATGCCCGAGACGCGAGTCGTGATGCTCGGGTTGACGACGCTCGCGCAGATGTGGCTGACCGACGCATTGCGCGAGGAGATGGGCGGTACCTACAGTCCGCAGTTCGGCGGTGGCGGCAGCAAGATCCCGCGCCCCGAGTATCAGATCGTGATCCAATACACGTCGTCGCCGGACAACGCCGACAAGCTCTGGGCGCGCACGCTCAGGGTGATCGATTCGCTCAAGAATGTTGGGCCGGGTGAGGCGGATCTCACCAAAGTGAAGGAGCAGATCATTCGCACCCGCGAGCTGAGCCTCAAGCAAAACGCGTATTGGATGGCGGGAATCACCCAGCGAGATCAGAACGGAGAAGACATCGGTGGCCTGATGAGCGCGTACGACACGCTGGTCAAGAATCTGACCGCCAAGGATATCCAGGACGCGGCCAAGCTCTATCTCGACACCAAGCGATACGTCAAAGTCGTCCTGCTGCCGGAAAAATGAACCACTCGCGCCGACTCTCTGTGTTTGCGGCGACGGGGGCTTCCCTCGTCGTCGCGCTGAGTCTCGCCGCTTCAGTTCCCCCTTCCTGCCAGGAAGCGGGGTTCACAGCGCTCCGGTTCGCCAGGATGGTCGACGGAAAAGGGCGCTCGATCGACGACGCGGTGATCGTCATTCAGGCCGACACCATCGTCAGCGTCGGGACGGGCGCGCACGCGGTGCCGGCGAATTCGCGGGTGATCGACCTGCGTCGATTCACCGCAATCCCGGGTATGATCGACGTGCACACTCACATGACGTACTGGCGCGACAAGGCCAAGCCACTCATCTCGGGGCCGCGTTCGAAAGACTCCATTGTCGCGGCCGCGGCCGAGAATGCGCGTCACACGCTCGAGACCGGGGTGACCACGGTTCGAGACCTCGGGGCATCGAACTACACCGACATCGCCATGCGCGATTCGATCAATAAGGGTTCTATGGTCGGGCCGCGCATGTTCGTCGCCGGCTACGGACTGTCGAAGGTCTCGGGCGCAGGGAGGGCCGGCGCGGCGCCAGGAGCGCCCCGGGGACGGGTGCGCGATACCAGCGAGATTCGCGAGGCCATCAAGGCGCAGGTCGATGCCGGCGCCGACTGGATCAAGATGTACGGCTCGACTGGCAGCTTTCAGAACGTGACCGGCACGCAAACATTCTCGGACGAAGAGATGCGCGTCGCGGTCCAGACCGCGCACGCCCTGGGTAAGCGCATTGCAATCCATGCCTACGGTGATTCTGCCGGACGGGCGGCGATGCTTGCCGGCGCCGAGTCGGTCGAGCATCCGGCTGGCTTGGACGACGCGACGCTCGCTGAATGGGCGCGGCG
>CAAGKR010312071.1_pt1 | contig 10973 bp, 12 predicted proteins | sample 2556971 | NCBI WGS metagenome assembly CAAGKR01 (sample SAMEA5207829, study PRJEB30636) | soil metagenome | biome: forest; feature: boreal; material: soil | place: USA | collected 2011-09 | depth 1 m
GGGGAAAAGACCGAAGCGCAGCTACAGCGCGAAAACGCGATCTTCGCCCTTCCTCCCGATCGGATCCGGATCAACCTAGACTCCGCGCGCTCTCTCTCCTGAGCCACGAAGGGTCATCAGCGGACGTGGACGAGCCGCCGGAGACACTCGATGCCGCACCGTTGCCGCTCAGCCTTGCCGAGGCCGAACGGATCATCGCGCTCCTTGAGGACGTGGTGCGTGAGCGAAGTGTCGTTCTCATCGGTGGGCAAGCGGTAGCCATCTGGACGGCCTACCTCCAAAGTCGCCTGACGGACGACACTCGTGGCTCAACTTCGGCGGCGGCATTCGTCGCTGCATCGGCGCGGCGCGCGCGAGTATCAAGGTTTGCTCGACCTGATCGCTTCCCCACTCGCAGGCTGTCCCGCGACTTCGGGTCGACCCGAGCGGTGGCTGTCAGCTACTGCGAGATCTGGCCCAGGGCGATCGGCGGGCATGTCTCGCAGCACCCACAAGCCGGACGCGGCGGTCAGACCTGCCACTAGGGCGATCGCACCGCTGTAGCCGAGCGCGTCGGCGGCTCCCCCAGCGATCAGGCCGCCAAAGACGTAACCCATGTCGCGCCAGAAGCGATAGACACCAACCACGGGAGCACGTGCGACCGGCGTGACCGCATCGGAAATCGCGGCGATCAGCGTCGGGTAGACCATCGCCGTGCCGACGCCCAGCAGAACGGCTGCCCCAGCGGCGGGAACGAGCGCACCATTGCTGAGTGCCAGCAGCGCCAGGGCGATCGCCTGGACGAGCATCCCCCCCGCGATCAGCGGCTTGCGCCCGAGCGAGTCAGACCAGGCGCCGGTGCCAATTTGCGCCACGCTCCAGACAGCCGGATAGATGGCCGCGATCAGACCGATGTCCGCGACGCCGGCTCCGTGGGCGGCGAGGAACAGCGGCACCAATCCCCACGCCAAGCCGTCGTTGAGGTTGTTGACGAGCCCGGCCTGGCTGCAGGAGCGCAACGCCGGCTCGCGATAGGTGGCCCGTGCGAACGCGCTGCGCAGTCGTGGGGCCGCGCCGCCGGCGCCTTGGTGGTGGTCGGCCTGCTCGAGCACGACGTGGGCGGCGGTATCGCGGACGAACAGCACGGACAGCAGGAACCCCACGACAGCGACTGTCGCCCCAGCGACGACGAGCACGTCTCGCGCGGCGAGCGTGGCCGCGAGCCATCCGCTCAGCCCGGCGGCGAGCGCGACGCCGCCGTAACCCGCGGACTCGTTGAGCCCCAGCGCCAGTCCGCGGCGGCGTGGGCCGACGAGGTCGATCTTCATCACGACGGTCATCGACCAGGCAAGGCCCTGGTTGATGCCGAGCAGGGCGTTGGCCGCAACGATCCAGCCCCAGCTCGGCGCGAGGGCGATCAGCAGCGGCACCGGCAGCGCGGCGGCCCAGCCCGCGATCAGGAGTCGCCGGCGACCGGCTCGCTGGGCCAGGGCGCCCGCTCCGAGGTTCGTCAGCGCCTTGGCGAGGCCGAAGGCGACGATGAACGTCAGGACCGCTGCGCTGGAGCCCAGGCCGAAGTCCTGGCGCCCGATCAGCGGCAGGGTCGAGCGCTCCAATCCGACCATCGCCCCCACGAATGCCGTGATCGCGACGAGCAGCGAGAACTGCGCGAGATTCTCGCGCAGCCCGAGTCGAGGTGGAGCGCTCACGAAACCTTGGCGATCGGGCGGCCGCTGCGGTTGGCCTGCACGATCGCGACCTGCTGCTCTGGCGCAGGCGGGATGTCGCTCATCAGCGCCTGCACGAACGCGTCCTCGGAGTCGTGCTGCAGCGCTGGGTTGTAGCGTCGCTCGAAGCCGATCGTCGTGGCCGGGTTGGCCGAGAGGCCGCGTCCGCACACCGACCCCGAGTAGTGCGCCGGGTAGAGCAGCACGTGGTCGGGGAGCGTCAGCAGCCTCTCCGTGAGCGAGCGGTACAGCTCGCGCGCCATCGAGTCGACCGTGTGCTCGCCGCTCGCGTGCAGGTCCGGGCGTCCCGCGTCGCCGGCCAGCAGCGCATCGCCGCTGAGCACCAGCCACGGCTCATCCGCTCGCGTGCGGTCGGTTACGAGGTAGGCGTGATGGGCCAGGGCGTGTCCGGGAGTCGCGATTGCCTGAAGCTCGGTGTTGCCGAGCTGGACGACCTCACAATCACCCAACGCGTGATGCTCGAAATCGACGCCCGCACCCTCGGGCACATACGCAGTTGCTCCGGTCCGCGCCACGAGCTCGGGCAGGCCAGAGACGTGGTCGGCCTGCACGTGGGTCTCGAACACGGCGACGATCGGCATGCCCTGTCCCTCGGCGAGCGCGATGTATTGCTCCACGAGGTCGACATGCGGGTCCACCACCGCGAACTGGCTATGGGTCTTGCAGCCGAGCAGGTAGGAGGCGCAGGCGGTTTCGTCGTTGAGCAGCTGTCGGAAATACACGCTTCGATCTCCAGGTCCGAGATTATCCTTGACAAGTTATCAATTGTCCTATTGAATAACAACCCATGGACGAGCGCCGCAGAAAGGACACCCTGTTCGAGGCGATCGCGCTGATGGGCAAGGCGTTCGCGAGCCCGCGCCGGCTCGAGCTGCTCGACCTGCTCGCACAGGGACCGCGTACTGTCGAGGGGCTCGCACGCGCCAGCGAGCAGTCGACAGCAAACGCCTCTCAGCACCTGCAGGCGCTCCACGCGGCCGGAGTGGTCACGCGCGAGCGCGAGGGCACCCGCGTGCGCTACGCGCTCGCGGGCGAGGATGTGCTCGGCCTCTGGCTGGCCTTGCGCGGCGCCTCGGCGAACCGACTGGCGGAGGTCGAGCGCGCCGCCCGCGACTACCTCGGCGAGCCCGTCGAGGCGATCGGCCGCGAGGAGCTGCGCGAGCGCTTGAAGCGCGGCGAGGTGGTGCTCGTCGACGTGCGGCCCGAGGAGGAGTTTGCCGCCGGTCACATCGACGGCGCGCGCTCCGTCCCGCTCGAGGAGCTCGAGCAGCGTCTGGCCGAGCTGCCCGCCGACCGGGACATCGTCGCCTACTGCCGCGGCCCGTTCTGCGCCTACGCACACGAGGCGGTACGCCAGCTGCAGGAGGCCGGACGCTCGGCGCTGCGTCTGCAAGACGGCTGGCCCGAATGGCAACTCGCCGAGACCAACACCGACAAGGCAAAGACCCGGAGGAGAGCGGCATGACCACGACCGAATCCCAACTGGACACCAGCGAGCTGGAGCAGCGCGTCAAGCGCATGTATGAGGAGGTGGCGCTCGAAGCTGACAACGAGTTTCACTTCGAGACCGGACGAGCACTGGCCGAGCGGCTCGGCTACCCGGCCGCTGCACTCGACCAGATCCCGGCGGAGGCGATCGAGTCGTTCGCCGGCGTGGGCTACTTCCTCGACCTCGCGGCGATCGTGCCGGGCGAGTCGGTCATGGATCTCGGCAGCGGCTCTGGCATGGACAGCTTGCTGGCTGCGGCGCTGACGGGCGCCAGTGGGCGCGTCGTGGGCATCGACATGACCGACGCGCAGCTCGCCAAGGCACGGCGCCTGGCCGCCGAAGGCGGGTTCGCCAACGCCGAGTTCCGTGACGCCTACATCGAGCGTCCCCCGGTCGATGACGCCACGTTTGACTGCGTGATCTCAAACGGCGTCGTCAACCTCTCGCCCGACAAGCCCGCGGTGTTCGCCGCCGCGGCCCGCGCGTTGCGCTCCGGCGGCCGTCTGGCGCTCGCCGACATCGTCACCGCCGAGCAGCTCCCCGAGGGCGTCACCTGCGACGCCGCGCTGTGGGCCGCGTGCATCGGCGGCGCGATGCAGCGCGACCGCTATCGCGAGGCGATCGAACACGCAGGCTTCGAGGTCGAGAGGTGGCGTGAGAACACCGCCTACCGGTTCGTCTCCGAGCGAGCCGACGATGCGACCCGTAAGTACGGCGTGACGAGCATCTCGCTACTCGCCCGGCGCCCCTGACCGACAAGCAAGGAGGAACGACATGAGCCCGGGCGAGTGGATGCGCTCCAACCTTACGACGCAGGGCTACTGCCTCAGCGACCCCGAGCGCCGCGAGCTATCGCTCGCCTTGCGCTTCTCGACCGGGCTGTGCCTCGCGCTCGTCGTCATCGCGCTGGCCCTCCAGTCGCCGGTGATGGTCTTTGCACTTTCGGGGATCGGCGTGATTGCCGGCTTCAGCGCGCGACACCCCTTCGATCATCTCTGGAATCGCGTCGTGCGTCATGCCGTCGGCGGGCCGGTGCTGCCACCCAACCCGCCGCGGCGTCGCCACTCGTTCAAGGTGGCGATCGTCTGGCTGGCGGCCGTCGGGGCGCTGCTGTCGGCGGGCGCGACGACGGCCGCCCTCCTTCTCGGGGGTCTGCTCGTTGCGGCGTGCGGCGCCGTGACCGTCGCGAATCTGTGTCTTCCGTCGGAGATGTTTGCCTGGTGGGAGCGCCGCGCGATGCGCAAAGGGACAGCGGCCGTATGAGCGCTCTGTTCCGTCTCAACCACAACAACAGGCCGGGTTGCTCCGGCCCAAGGAGGCACGATGGCTGACAACGACAAGGCCGTGATAAACCTGACGACCGGGCACGAGGACGCCGACACGGTGACCGTCGCCTTCCTGGTCGCCACCGCCGCGCTCGCCAAGGAACGGCGCGTGGTGATGTTCCTCACCAAGGAGGCGGTCCGGATCGGGCTGCCGGGCTACGCCGACGCGATCGAGTCTGCGGGGGCGCCTCCGGTCGCCAAGTTGTTCGACCAGTTCGCGCAGGGCGGAGGTGAGCTGTACGTCTGCCCGATCTGCTTCGAGGCGCGCAAGCTCGACAGCAACGCGCTCGTTGCCAACGCGACGCTCGCAGGAGCGACACCGCTGTGGGAGTTCATCGGCGACGGCGCCACCGTCTTCTCCTACTGACGGCGACGCTGCGGCACCGCGCGGAGAAAGACTTATTCGACCACGCCGAATGGCCAACAGCCTACGCAAGGACTCCCATACATAATCGGCAGGCTGCCAGTCAGGCTCTTGCTGAAACGCACGCGGTTCAGGTCCAGCGCTGGCTCGGCCATCACTCGGCCGCATTCACGCTCGCGACCTACGTCCACCTGCTCGACGGCGACCTCGGGGGGCCGCTGATGATCCCTCATAATGTCCGCAATGATGCGAAATGACTACAGAACTTCCGGAGAAGGCGTTATCCTCGACAGAGCGATGACCGTACCAGCCGAACACATTGATGCCCAACAGCTCTGGGATGAGAAGGAGAGGGCTCGCCGTGCCGATGTGGAGGCCCTACGCTCCGGGGAAAAGACCGAGGCGCAGCTCAAGCGCGAAACCGAGGCGTTCGCCTTTCCTCCGAGCCGCGCTCGTATCAATCTGGACTCCGCCCGCTCACTCTCCTGAGCGACAATCCGCCAAACCTTGATGTTGAGGCGCTCGATGCGATCGAGGTCTCGGCATCTCCGCTGAGCCTGGATGAGGCTCAGCGCATCATCGCGCGCATCGAGGACGTGGTCCGCGGGCGGCAGGTCGTCCTCGTTGGCGGACAGGCAGTCTCTGTGTGGATCGGCCAACTCGAAGATCGCCTGGGAGACAAGCTCACCACGGCGCCAGTGGTCAGCCGTGACATCGACTTCCTGGGCAACACGACAGACCTCCAACGCGCAGGCAATCTGCTCGGCGGACGGGTCCGTGTAGCCGGCTGGCAGCGCCGCACGCCGCTCGCCGGAGCGGCGATGTTCCTCGACAGCGACGGTCACACAGGAAGACCGATGCTCGAAGCTCGCATCCGACCGAGGCATCGAGGCTTTTGACGCTGTCCTCGATGACGAGCGCCTGCCCGAGAAGTTCAGGTCGGTCCGCCTGCCACAGATGCAAGACCGGATTCTCACCCTGCGCGAACGCCCGTCATCCTGACCGGGAGCGTGGGCCCTTTAGGGCAGGAGGTCGAGTTGGATCTCCTGCACCTCGTCGGCGGGCAGCTCAGCCGCCGCGGCGTGGTCGCGGAGGTGCTGCGCGCTCGGAGCCGAGTAGATGCAATAGGAGGTCAGGCCGTCTTCAGTGCGCACAACATGCGAGTGCTCCCACTCGATCTCCGGGAAGCTCTCGGCACGCACGCGGCGAGAGACCTCCGCAGCCGCCTCGACGTCGGCCTCGGTAACGTCGCCAAGCACACGATGTATCAAGAAGCGCGGCATCTGTCCTCTCCTTGCATTCGAGCGCGGATACCCGCACTCGCCAAGTATGCCAAGGTGACGGCGTGGTGAGCACTATCCGGCTGCTCGGGGCGCCGGTGATTCTGCAAGACGGCGTCGCGGCAGCGCCGCCGCGGGGTCGTAAGGCTTGGGGGTTGCTGGCTTATTTGCTGCTGTGCGAGCGTCCCGCCACACGTAGCGAGCTCGCCGAGCTGTTGTTCGCAGATGCTGCCGACCCACTCGGCGCGCTGCGCTGGAACCTTGCGCAGCTGCGCCGGGCGCTCGGAGCTGCGGCGGTGTTGCAGGGCGATCCTGTGCAGCTGGTGCTCGCTGTCGATGTCGTGGTCGACATCCTCGACTCGGGCTCTGCCGACGGGGTCCTGCTTGAGGACATGGAGTTCGCGGCCAGTCCGGCCTTCGATTCATGGCTGCTGGTGGCACGCCGACGGTACGCCGGCCGGACCGAGGCCGTGCTGCGTGAGACGGCGCTGGCCGAGCTCGCAGCCGGCCGACCCGAACGGGCGGTCGAGCTGGCCACGCGCCTGGTAGCACTGGACCCGTTTGACGAGGGCCACCACGAGTTGCTGGTACGCGGCCTGGCCCGCAGCGGCGACCGTGCCGGTGCGCTTGCGCAGGTCGCGGCGTGCCGGCGCCTGTTCCGTGGAGAGCTCGGGTGCGAACCCTCAGCGGCGGTGCTGCAGGCGGCCAGGCCCGGGGGCGCCGCCGAGGCTGCTGTCGGCGACCGTGTCGCAGCGCGAGGTCACCTCGAGGCCGGCGAGGCGGCGGTTGCGGCCGGTGCCTTGGAGCACGGGCTGAAATGCCTGCGTCAGGCCCGTGCCGAGGCTGGCGCATGCGGCGATCGGGTTCTGCACGCCCGCTCGCTCGTTGCCCTCGGCACCGCGCTTGTGCACGCCGTGCGCGGCCGCGACGAGGAGGGCGCCGCGGCGGTGCTCCACGAGGCCCTCGCCGTCGCCGAGGCGGCTTCTCACCGCGAGACACTCCTCGCCGCCCTGCGCGAGTTGGCCTACACGGACGTCCAGGCGGGTCGCCGAGCATCGGTCGAGCACCGCCTGACCCGTGCCGAAGGGCTTGCCGAAAGCGACGCCGAGCACGCGGCGATCCTCGCCGTACAGGGCATGAACCGCTCGGACATGGGCGACTACGCCGGCGCCTTCACCGCCCTGAACGGCTCCGTGGAGCACGCCGAGCGCTGTGGCGATCGCCGCCAGACTGCGTTCTCGCTGACCCTGATCGCGCGAGCCCAGTTGCTGCGCGGCGAGACGAGCGCGGCGATGCGCGCCCTGGACCGTGCATTGGGGCTCGTCGAGGCCGAGCGCTGGCTGTCCTTTCTTCCCCTCCCCGAGGCGATGCGCGGCGAGGTTGACCTGCAGCACGGGGACACGGAACGTGCGGCTGAGCGCTTCGAGCGAGCGTTCGCGCTGGCGTGCGAGCTGCAAGATCCATGCTGGGAAGGTCTCGCAGCTCGCAACCTCGGGCTACTGCACCGTGCTCGCGGTCAGCTGGGCTCCTCGCGCGAATGGATCGACCAGGCGCGCACCCGCTGCACACGACTACCCGATCGCTATGTCTGGATGCACGGCCACCTGCTCGACACGGCGATCACGTTCAGCCTCGAGGCGGCAGAGCGCGAGCAGACCCACAAGCTGATCCGTGCGCTCGGCGCGCTGGCGGCCCGGACCGAGATGCGTGAGCTCGTGGTGCGAGGTCTCGTTCATGCCGCACGAATCGGGCAGGCCGGCGCGCTCGACTCGGCGCGCACGCTGGCCGGCGCGATCGATAACCCCACGCTGACGCCGCTGCTCGTCGGAGATTCCTAGTCGCACACGCCCGCGCACACGGCCTGCGGCGACTATCGGCGTTACCGATTCGACCGGGCCGTGAGCGTGACGATCGGCGCGCAAGAACGGGGCCGGAACATCCAAACCTCGATAGGAGAAAAAATGCCCAAGTACGTCATTGAGCGCGAGATGCCCGGAGCCGGGAAGCTCAGCGCCGAGGAGCTGAAGGGAATTGCAGCGAAGTCCAATCAGGTGATCGGGGAGCTCGGCCCGGAGGTTCGCTGGCTCACGAGCTACGTCACAGACGACAAGGCCTACTGCGTCTACGTCGCCCCCGACGAGGACATCCTGCGCGAGCACGCGCGCCGCGGCGGCTTCCCCGCGGACCACATCTCCAAGGTCTCAACCATGATCGACCCGTCGACCGCAGACACCGCTGTCCCAGCTCAGGCCTGAGAACCGCATCCAACGAAGCCGAGATCCTCGCGAGCCGCGACATCCAAATCAAAGGAGGTAGAACATGCGATCCATTCCACGTGAGGACGTCCCGGTCGTCATCGACGACAACGGAGTCGAGGTTCGACTGCGCGACGAGGACGGTCTGTCGGTCGGGTTCGTGCGGCTGCCAGCCGGCGCCGACTTGCGCCCCGCGACCAAGGGCCTGCCCGACGATCTCTGCCCGTGTCCGCATTGGGGCTACATGATCAAGGGCCGTGTGCGGATGCACACGGTGGATGGTCATCAGGACTTCGCCGCCGGCGAAGCGTTCTACTGGGCCCCCGGTCACGCTCCTGAGGCGCTCGAGGACTCCGAGTACGTCGATTTCTCACCGACAGAGCAGTTCAGTCCGGTGATCGAGCACATCACCTCCGGGGCCGGCGCATCCGCGTGATCAGACGCGGGCAGCGCCAAGCTCCAGGAATGCTCGTCGATGAGGATCCCCGATGACGGAGGCGATCGTGCTCGGCGCGGGCGCCGCTGGGCTTGCGGCGGCGGCCACGCTTGGAGGCGCGGGCATCGAGGCGATCGTGCTCGAGCAAGCCGACCAGGTCGCGGCGAGCTGGCGGAGCCGCTACGACGGCTTGCGCCTCAACACGACGGCCGCGATGTCGACCATGCCGGGGTATCGCGCGCGCCGTCGGCGTTACGGAGAGTTCCCGTCGCGGGACGCGTGGATCGAGTACCTCGAGAACTACGCCAAACATCACAAGCTCGACGTGCGCTACGGCAACGAGGTCCAGAGTGTTGCGCGCGAGAACGGTGGCTGGCGTATCGGGACGAATCACGGCGAGCTGGACGCGCGGTTCGTTGTTGTCGCCATCGGCTACGACCATGACCCCGACCTTCCTGACTGGCCTGGGCGTGAGGGCTTCACCGGCGAGCTGATCCACTCCTCGGCCTACAAGCATCCCGAGCCGTACGCTGGCCGTGACGTGCTCGTCGTCGGGCCGGGCACGACTGGCTCGGAGATCGCGACGCTGATCCACCGGGGCGGCGCTGGGCGTGTGCGCGTGTCCTGCCGGACTCCCCCGAATGTCATAACCCGCAAGATCCTGGGGCTCTCGATCAACGTCTCCGGGATCGTGCTCAACCACGTCCCCGTCCGCGCCGCAGACGAGATCTCGTGGTGGTCACAGCGGATTTTGTTCGGCAAGCTCGACCGTTATGGGCTCCCACGGTCCCCGTATGGGATCGCCACAACAACGTTCAAGCGCCAACAAACGCCGGTGTATGACGCTGGGTTCGTGCGCCTCCTGAAGTCCGGCGAGATAAAGATCGTTCCCGCGGTCGCTGGCTTCGACGGCTCGGATGTGCTGCTCGCCGATGGCACCCGTATTCAGCCGGACGCGGTTATCGCGGCCACGGGCTACCGGCGAGGCCTGGGGCCGCTGGTCGGCCACCTTGGCGTCCTCGACGAGAACGGTATCCCTCTCGTCAGCGGCGGCAACGAGCACCCCTCAGCGCCGGGGCTCTTCTTCAACGGTTACCGGGCCGATCTCAGCGGCCAGTTGCGCCTCATGCGTCCCGACGCCCGAGCGATCGCGAAAGCGGCAAGGAAACAGAGGCCTTAGCCATGACTCGTGCTCGCTCCTGTATTTCCGGGGTGCAATCCGTGAAGTTTGTTGTAGCTTGTTTGGGCGAAGTACGCTCGGTGTTTCTATAAGTGGGGGTATTGCCTTGTCTGCTGTGTCGGATTCTGAGCTGAAGGCGCGCCATCGCGCGATGTGGGCGTCGGGTGATTACCCGGATATGGTCGAGACGTTCTTGCTTCCGTTGGGGCCGCGGCTCGTGGAGGCGTGTGGGATCGGCCCCGGCAACGTGGTCCTGGATGTGGCAGCCGGTACCGGCAACGCGTCGATTCCCGCGGCTAAGGCCGGCGCTCAGGTCACCGCCAGCGACCTGACACCTGAGCTGCTTGACGCGGGCCGCGCACGCGCCGAGAGTGAAGGGCTGACTCTCGAGTGGGTTGAGGCTGACGCCGAGCACCTGCCCTTCGAGGATGCTTCGTTCGACGTCGTCATGTCGTCGATCGGCGCGATGTTCGCACCTCACCATCAAGAGGTCGCGGATGAGTTGGTCCGCGTCTGCCGGCCGGGCGGCACGATCGGGATGTTGAACTGGACGCCCGAGGGCATGATCGGCGCGCTGTTCGGAACGATGGGACCGTTTGCCCCGCCGCCTCCGCCCGGAGCACAATCTCCTCCCCTGTGGGGTGGCGAGGGCCACGTCAAGGAGCTGTTCGGCTCACGCGTCGACTTCGGCACGCTGCGGCGCGAAGACCTGTCGATCACGGCCTTCGAGCATCCGCATGACTACGGCGAGCACTTCAAGGCGAAGTACGGCCCGACGATCACCGCCCAGGCGAATGCACGCAAGAACGGCCAGGAGGCCGAGTTCGTCGAAGCGCTGAACTCCTTCTGCGACGAGTGGAACCGCGGCACGCCCGAGCAGGCGCGCTTCGAGCAGGAGTACCTGGTCGTGGCCGGCA
>CAAGKR010275939.1_pt1 | contig 10971 bp, 12 predicted proteins | sample 2556971 | NCBI WGS metagenome assembly CAAGKR01 (sample SAMEA5207829, study PRJEB30636) | soil metagenome | biome: forest; feature: boreal; material: soil | place: USA | collected 2011-09 | depth 1 m
CGCAGCCGGAAATACGTTACGACCGGTGGAATGATCCACGGCAGCGAAAAAAAGAACGCAGCGCGAAGATGCATCAACAAGAAAACGGGGCGCCGCGAATTCGCGACGCCCCGCTGGAAGAGTGTGAGCTAGCGATTGCCGCCGCCGCCCCCGCCGGGAGGACGTCCACCGCCGCCTCCACCTCCCATTCCACCGCCGCCACCGGAGGATCCGCCGCCACCACCACCAGGCGGGCGTCCGCCTCCTCCACTACCTTGTCCACCACCACCGCCGGGCGGACGTCCACCACCGCCACCGCCTTGTCCGCCACCACCCTGGCCGCCACCGCCACCACCGGGCGGACGTCCACCGCCGCCACCACCTTGGCCTCCACCACCTTGGCCGCCTCCACCGCCACCGGGCGGACGTCCACCACCGCCACCGCCCTGGCCGCCGCCACCGCCGGGCTTGCCACCACCACCGCCTCCCATTCCACCGCCACCTCCGGAGGAGCCGCCGCCGGGTTTACCACCACCGCCGCCACTGCCACCGCCTTTGTCCTTAGCACCAAAGCTCTCTTCCGTACCAGCCATTCTGCTACCCTCCAGAGTTGGTTGTCACCAGGCGCGAGAAAAGCAATGCATGTGCCATATTAGGAACATGCAAGCTATAAATTCACTGCGCAAATCGCGCCACAACGAAAAACTTCTGTGCCAGTGAAGCACTTTCGCGCAGCGAAGCCGCTCGAAAGCGGCGCGCTCGTCGCACTCGTCGCACCCGCAGGTCCGCTCCAAAAGCCTGAAGAGCTTGCGCGCGCGCAGGAAAACGCGCGCACGCTCGGCTGGGAGCCGGTCGTCGGGCCGCACGCGAAGGAGCGCACGGGATATCTCGCCGGACACGATCGCGATCGGCTGAATGACATCAATCAGGCACTCCGCGATCCGAAAATCGACGCGATCTGGTGTTTACGCGGCGGTTACGGGATGATGCGGATTCTTCCAGGCATCGATTACGATGCGCTGTCGCGAACGCCGAAAGCGATCATCGGATACTCGGACATCACCGCCCTTCACGCCGCCGTGCAGAGGAAGTGCAGGCTCGTCACTTTCCACGGCCCCACCGCGCGAGAAAAGCTCCCCGATTTCTCGCGCGATTCGCTTCAACGCGCAGTGACCGCACATAGTGATTCCTGCGGTGCCAAGCCCAATGCGCGCGAGATCAACGCGGGGACAGCAGAGGGGAGACTGGTGGGAGGAAATCTCGCCGTGCTCTCTTCGCTGTGCGGCACTCCGTACATGCCCGATCTCGCCGACAGCATCCTCGTACTCGAGGACGTCAACGAGCCGGTGTATCGCATCGACAGGATGCTTCAACAGCTCAAGCTCTCCGGCGTGCTCAATGGGTGCAAGGCGATTGCATTCGGCGACTGCACGAGCTGTCCGGAAGACGCGGGCGGCGGCGAGGCGGGCGCTCGCCAATTCGACGAAGTCCTGGGCGAGCTGGCGCACTCGCTGGGCGTTCCATGCGTTGCTGGAATTCCCGTAGGCCACATCGCCGAGCAGTGGACGATTCCTCTGGGAGCTATGGCGACGCTCGAGACGGCGACGCGCACGCTCACCGTGACATCGTACACGTCCTGAGGCGGATTCAGATGGCGCACAAGACGGGCGAAGACCTGGTCGAAGAAGCCAAGCAGCAGATCGACGAAGTGAGACCGGAGCAAGTGCGCGAGATGCAGGCGCGGGACGAGAGAGTCGTGTACCTCGACGTCAGGGAGCCGAATGAGTGGAATCTCGGACGATTGCCGCACGCGGTTCACCTTCCGCGCGGAAATCTCGAGACGAAGGTCGAAGCTCTGATCGACCGGAGTCAGAAGGTCGTGGTCTATTGTGCCCGGGGGAATCGATCCGCGCTGGCGGCGCTGACGATGAAGCAGATGGGGTACGAGAACGTCGCCTCGATGGCGCGCGGCTTTCTGGGGTGGGCCGACATCAACGGCGAAGTCGAAGGATGACCGACGTGAACGCGGCAAGCCCGGAAGCGTTCGACATTCCGTGCGCGGACGGTCTCTTCATTCGCGGCGAGGTTTATCCCGCGGAATCTCCGCTCGGATCGGTGATCGTCTGCCACGGCTTCAAGGGATTCGCGCACTGGGCATTCTTTCCCTATCTCGCGCGAACACTCGCCGAGAACGGACTGACGGCGGTGACGTTCGATTTCTCGGGGAGCGGAATCGGACCCGACCGCGAGACGTTCACGCAGCCGGATGCGTTCGCCAGGAACACGTTCTCGAAGGAGCAGGACGACATCGAGAACGTCGTCGACTACGCGCGCCGGAAGAAAATCATCGATGGAAAGTTCGGGCTGTTCGGTCATTCACGTGGCGGCGGAATGGCGATCATCTACGCGGCGGCGCAGGAGGCGGAGGTGAAATCTCTCGTGACCTGGTCCTCGATCGGGCGCACGAACTGGTGGACGCCAGAGGAGGCTGCCATCTGGCGCCAGCGTGGTTATTCCGAGGTCACCAACTCGCGCACGGGCCAAGTGATGCGGCTCGGAACCGATCTGCTCGACGACGTGGAGCTGAACGGAAACACGAAGCTCAACATCGCCAACTCGGCGGCGAAGATCAAAATGCCGTGGCTGATCATACATGGAACGGGCGACGAGACGGTGCGAAGCGCGGAGGCTGAGCGTCTTCACGAGCTGTCGCCAAGGGTGAGCACGCTTCGCCTCATCGAAGGCGCGAACCACGGCTTCGATGCGAAGCATCCGCTCAGCGAAGTTCCGCCGGTTCTCGAGAAGGTCGTGCTGGAGACGGTGAAGTTCTTCGTCCGCAACGCGACATCGTGATGATGTGAGCGAAGGTGGGGGTGGGAGCGGGGCGGGACTGGCGCCGGCGATCGATTGACGACGCTCCTCGAGCATTCGGACATTGCGCGGCTCAGCTCCGAGCTTAAGTCGCACAAAGCGGTTGCCGGCGACAAGGAGGAGGGGATGCGCCGGGCAGCGGTTGCTTTGATCTTTCGCGCCCGTGCGGATGGAGCGCCGGAGCTGCTCTTCATCAAACGGGCGGACTATCCGGCGGATCCGTGGAGCGGCCAGATCGCTTTTCCGGGAGGAAGAGAAGAGACGGGCGATGCGAATCTCGCCGATACCGCGATGCGGGAGACGCGCGAGGAGACCGGAATCGATCTCCGGCGTGACGGGACGGTAATCGGCACGCTGGACGATCTACGTCCGCAGACTACGCGGCTCCCGGCGATAATCGTGCGGCCGTACGTGGTGCTGCTCAATCGCGTCGATTCCCTGGTACTGAGCGATGAGGTGGCCGAGGCGTTCTGGGTTCCGCTCGAGGTGCTCCGAAATGCGGCATCGTGGCGCGAGACTACTGTGCTCGCGCGCGGGATTCAGCTCGACCGGCGCGCGTTTCACCATCAGGGTCACGTGATCTGGGGCATGACCGAGCGAATCCTGGCGCAGCTACTCGCGCTGCTCGACTGAAGTTCTTCGCCCGGACCTGAAGTGCGATTCTGGTTTCGCGCGCTTCCTATGTGCGGTGGATTTCAGATCTGCGCGCGGTCGGTCGGCAATTTGTCGGGGCGCGTCTAAGTCGCGCGCGATCTCCTAATCGCGGCGTCGCGGTTTCGGCGCAAGGAGCTCAGTCGCGCGGCGCGGTCTGCGCCTCAGGGGGCTCGGACTTGGCTACCTGCGCGCGAGACTTGGAAGACTGTTTTCAGCCCCCGAAAGTTTTGTGCGTGAGCTCGACCGGGGTTGTGTTTGCGGCAACCGCGAGTTGCTGTGATGTCCTCACGGGTAGTCGGAGGGGGTCCTGCGTAGGACGCTCCGCAGCCCAGGCGCCGAGCGAAGCCGCGGGGCGAGGACAAGCGGCCGAAGCAGGATCCCCTCCGACGAACCGGCGTGAAAAACCAGAATCCACGCCGGCCGAAAGCACAAAGCTACCGATCGAGCTCCAGCACGACGAACGACCCCGGGATCATGGGCGGCCGCGGACGGGGACGATCCGCAGTGGGCGCGGGGGTCGGGCCGAAATCGGACGTGACCGTGTAGACACGATGCGTTTTCGTATTCACGTCCATCGTGCGCGCTCCGCGCTGGGTCGGCACCGTCGCGACCACCGTGTACTTGTCGGGCGTGTCCTCGTGCACGACCGTGATCGTTCCCTCGCCATTGGACGTGAACGCGGACTGCGACCCCGGATCGAAGCCGGCGCCGTCTACGCCATCGCCAACCGCCGGACTCGCAACGACCTTGCCCGTCCGCATGTCGACCACGGCCATCGTCTTGTTGCCGCAACCGGCGAAAAGGCGCTGGTGCACGCGGTCGATCGCGAGACCGCTGGGCTCCTGACAGGGGGCGAGCGGCCACCGAGCCAGAACGGTGAGAGTCTTCGGATCGAAGACAGCGATCTCGCTCTTGTCCTCGATGTTGACGTAGACGCGCCCACCATCACTTACTGCCGCCTCGGGTTTTCCGGCGAGGTCGACGTTGCCGATGACCGTTCCATTGGTCGCGTCGATCGCAGTCGCGTTGCTGGTGCCGCCGTTGAAGGTGAAGACGCGCTTCGTTGACGGATCGTACATGATCGCGTCCGGATTTCTGGCTTGAATCTTCACCACCGCGATTGGCGCGAGTGTCTTGTAGTCGAAGATCGTCACGCTCGAATCGCGTCCGTTGCTCGTGAATCCGCGGTTCAGCTCCGGCGCGACAGCAACTCCATGAATTCCGGCAGTGTTCGGGATGTCACCGATCACCTTGTCGGTTGCGAGGTCGATCACCATCGCGTGCGTTCCGCGCGAGAGGAAGAGCCGGTTTCCATCGGGATCGACGGTGACGTAGTCCCAGCCGCCGTCTCCGCCCACAGGGATCTTGTTAATCACGTGATAGCCGGCAGCGGTGGTCTGCGCGGTCGCGATTGGCGACGATGCAACAGTTGCCGCGACGATCGACGCGCCGAGCGAGAGCAGGAATTTCGACTTCACTGTTTTATTCTCCGATTGGGTGGCTTGATGATGCGTGGAAATCAAACTGCTCGAACTATGGTGCCGTGGAATCCTTCAGCTCCGCGGCGACAGCAGGCGGAAGACCGGCAGGAGCATCCTTGAGCTGAAGTACCGGTGATTCGTGGATGATCTTTCCGCCGAGGTATGAGGCGCGCGCAACAGTGCTGGCGGCCAGGAGAGACCCGATCACAACGCCGGCTCGCATCCATCCTGGAATCCCCTCAGCCGGCCGTTTCAGAGATCTCCACCATGAGTACGCGGCGAAGACTCCGATCAGGAGAATCACCCACAGCGCCCAGGTAGCAGCAGCGTCGTGCGCGTCGATGGTGCCTTTCTGGATATACCACGGATCGTTGAGGGCGTGATCGGCCCGCTTTCCGGTGAAATAAACGGGATAGACGGAAAGACCAGCCGCCGCGAGCGACCCCATCGCAGTCAGCCATAGCGCTCGATGCCTGAGGAGAAGCGCGAGGACCGTGACCGCAAACGCGAAAACGCTCAGCACCACGGGGAAGTGATTGATGAGAAGATGCGTGTATGGCCAGGACATCGTCGTGTAGGGTCTCGGGTGTGGGAACTGGCGCAACAGTTGTCCGCGAAAACTTACGGCGGGCGTGATGAGATTGCTGTGAAGCCGGGCGTGAATCGCAGGTCCGCAAAGGTGAATCCATGTAATGCTGCTGTCATCTACCGTTGCACAGAAAGTTAGGTGGCACTAACTTATTTCCTAGTTTCCCAATAATCCGAGAGCAGCCTTGGCGATACAGCTCGACCCAAAACGGAAATCTCTGCGACAGGAAGAAGAGGCGACGCCCACGCCCCCGCCCGGATGGCGACGCGCGCGAGCGACCCCCTCGCTAGTCGAGGTCTATCGCACGGTTCCCGTCACGGGCAAGGGCTGGTGGCGCAAGATCGCCGCATTCGCGGGGCCGGGTTACCTCGTGGCCGTCGGTTACATGGATCCGGGAAACTGGGCAACGGATCTGGCCGGCGGATCGAAGTTCGGCTACACGCTGCTATCCGTAATTCTCGCCTCGAACCTGATGGCGATTCTGCTCCAGGGACTCGCATCCAAGCTCGGTATCGTGACCGGCCGCGATCTCGCCCAGGCTTGTCGCGACAATTACTCCAAGCCAGTCGGATATCTGCTTTGGATCGCGTGCGAGATCGCCATTGCCGCGTGCGACCTGGCGGAAGTCATCGGATCGGCGATCGCGCTCAACCTGCTCTTTCACATTCCGATCGCGGCGGGAATCGTCATCACATCGGCCGATGTTCTGATTGTCCTTTACCTGCAGAACAAGGGATTCCGACTGCTCGAAGCGCTGGTCATCGCGCTCATAGCCACTGTCGGCGTGTGCTTCCTCTTCGAGATAATTCTCGCCCAGCCTCCACTCGGCGCCGTCCTGCGCGGGTTCATTCCCGCGCGCGAGGTCGTCAGCGATCCGTCGATGCTGTACATCGCCGTTGGCATACTCGGGGCCACCGTCATGCCGCACAATCTCTACCTGCACTCGTCCATTGTGCAGACGCGGCAATACGAGGAGACGCCCGATGGCAAGCGCGAAGCCGTGCGCTTTGCTTTCATCGATTCCACGATCGCGCTGACGTTCGCGCTCTTCATCAATGCCGCGATTCTCATCATCGCGGCCGCCACGTTTCATACGAGCGGGCACAGTGAAGTCGCGGAGATTCAGGATGCGTTCAAGCTGCTGACTCCGCTCCTTGGCGGCGGAGCGAGCGTCGTATTTGCCATGGCGCTGCTGGCGTCGGGACAGAACTCGACCATCACGGGCACGCTTGCAGGACAGATCGTGATGGAGGGGTTCCTCAACATCCGGCTCCGGCCCTGGCTGCGCCGGCTCATCACTCGCGGGATCGCCATCGTCCCCGCTGTGGTGGTGGCGTTGATGTACGGCGAGGGTGGCACCGCAAAGCTGCTCGTGCTCAGTCAGGTGATACTGAGCATGCAGCTCTCGTTCGCGGTGTTTCCGCTCGTGGCGTTCACGTCCGACAAGCTCAAGATGGGCGAGCTCGTGAACCCCGTCTGGCTCAAAGTGCTTGCGTACGCCGTTGCGTTAACCATTGCCGCGCTCAACATTTGGCTGCTGCTGCAAATCTTCCATGGACCGGTGAGCTGATGTATCAGCGTATACTCGTTCCCGTCGACCACTCGGCGTACGACGAAGTGATCATCGATCACGTCCGGAAGCTGGCGCGCACGTGCAACGACGCGTCGATCGTGCTGATCCACGTCGCCGACGGATGGGCGGCGCGCAACATCAATCAGCTCGATCTCCGTGAGTCGGAAGAAATGAAGAGCGACCGGGAGTACATCGAGGGGATCGCCGAATCGCTCGAGAAGGATGGCTATCGCGCCGAGGCGATTCTCGCGGGCGGCGATCCGGCCAAGGAGATTGCCGACTGCGCGGTGCGCGAGAAGTGTGACCTCATCGCCATGGCGACCCACGGGCATCGTGGACTATCGGATGTGCTGCGTGGCAGTGTAGCGAGCGAGCTCCGCCACATCTCGATGCTCCCGGTGCTGATGGTGCGTGGAAATCCGCACTCTCCCGCGGGACCTCGGCCGGCCTTATGAGCGCAGCGCGGGAAGCGACTGGAACGAGGGAGGCGATCACGGCTCCGGCCGAGGATTATCTCAAGGCGATCTACGCGATCGGCAAAGGATCCGGTCCCGCCGCGACGAACGAGATAGCGCAGCGGCTCGCGATTGCACCCGCGTCGGTGAGTGGGATGGTGCGCCGTCTCGCCGATCAGGGGCTGCTGGCGCACGAGCGCTATCACGGAGTAAAGCTCACCGAGAGCGGCCGGCGCGCCGCGCTCAGAACGCTGAGGCGTCATCGCGTGATCGAAGCGTATCTGTCGCAGGCGCTGGGCTATCCCTGGGATCGCGTGCACGCGGAGGCCGAGCGTCTGGAGCACGCCGCGTCGGACGAGCTGGTGGACAGAATGGCGGCGACGATCGGCGAGCCGGAAGTCGATCCGCACGGCGCTCCGATTCCAACGCGCGACGGGGCAGTCGACGAGACCGAATACACATCGCTCGCCCAACTCGCTGTCGGAATGTCCGGTACGGTCGTGAGAGTATCGGATGAAGATCCGGCGATGCTGAGATATCTGGCCGAGCTTTCGATACTGCCCGGCAAGAGGATCACGGTGAAAGCGCGCGCGCCGTACGATGGGCCCATCACGCTTTCCGTTGGGCGGCAGGAGCTGTCGATTGGACCCGCGCTCGCGGCAAACGTCTTAATCGCGCCGCTGGCAGACAGGCCTGGGAGGCGCGGCTAGCTTTCGAGCGTGCTGCTTCCATTCCTCGCCTTTGCGCTGATTCTCCAGGCGCCCGCGCCGCAGACATCGCAACGCACTATCGCAATTGACGAAGCTTTCGCCGCCCAGGCGCATCTGAGAGTCGGCGATCGGGTGGCAATTTCCGCGCGGCCCGGTGCCGCCGCGGCCGAGTCGGTGATTGTCGGAGCGATCGTAAGGAGGGGAGCGGATCCATCCGAAGTATCGCGGGGGGATTTTGCGGCCCGACTGCACCTCGATCAGCTGCAGCGAATCTCCGGCTACGGCGATCGCGTTGATCGCTTTGCCATTGCGACCAGACCTTCAGCCGATATCGACCAGACGCTCCAGCGTATCAATCACGTCGCTTTCGGATTCAGGGCATACCGGTCGCGGGACATCGCCGTCGAGACGTCGCGAACCTTCCAGGTGGTGAGCCGGTTCCATCGCGCGATCGGCGTCATCACGATCGTCGCGAGCTCCCTTTTTCTGCTGTGCATCATGATCCTCAAGGTCGAGGAGCGCCGGCGCGACATTGCGGCGCTGCGACTCATCGGGATCTCGCGATCGTCAGTCGTGCGATCGATCATCATCGAGGCGGCGGTCGTTGCGGTGCTCGGAAGCGTACTCGGCGTCGTGCTCGCGTGGGCGGCATCGCTCTTCGTCAACTGGCACTACCAGGCGTTGTACAGCACGCCACTCTATTTCTCGATCATCACGCTCCCGATAGTCGGGCTGGCTGTTTCGCTCTCGTTCGTGCTCGGAGTCGGGGCCGGAGTGCTGGCATCGATACGACTCGTGCGGACTCCGCCGCTCGCGCTGCTCGGACGCTGAGTGAGATCGACACTCGCGCAAGCATCGCTCATCCGGCATCGCGCCCGCACCATGCTGGCGGTGCTGGGCGTTGCCGTCGCGGCGGCGATGCTGCTGGACATGGTGATGCTCTCGACCGGGATGCGCGAGTCGTTTCGCGAGCTGCTCCTGTCGCAGGGGTTCGACATACGACTCGCGCCAAAGGGCACGCTTCCCTTTGACACGGACGCGACGATTCCGGGCGTAAGCACGATCACGAGCGTTCTCCGGAGCAATCCAGATATCCGCGAGATCAGCCCCGTGCTTGGAAGCTCGATACATATCCGCGTCGGATCGCACGACGTGAGCGCAGCGGTGCTCGGCATCGACCCAACCGTTCAGGGCGATTATGCATTTCTTTCCGGACGCGATGTTACGACCGCGGATGCGTTCGTGGCGAACGACTATCTACTCGAGAAGCTCGGTGCGCGATTCGGCGACACGCTCAATGTCGCCTCGGGCTATGATCCGCAGACGCGAACGTATTCCGGCCAACGAAAACTGGTGCTGACCGGAAAGGTCCGCTTCATCTACGGCGCTGCCGAACAATCAGCTGCCGCCGTACGTCGTGAGACCCTGGAGGCGATGGGCGGCGCCGAGCGGCGCGACCGTGCGTCTCTGTTCATGGTGCGCGTGCGCAAAGGCGCGAACCCCGACAGCGTTCGGAACTGGATCGAGACCGAAATCCCGAACGTCTCGGCGATCTCCATCACGACCGCGATCGAGCAGGTCGATCAGCGGCTCAGCTACTTCCGGCAGCTTGCGTTCATTCTTGGCGCGGTGAGCCTGTTCGTCGGATTTCTCCTCGTAACGACTCTCGTGACGGTGTCGGTGAACGAGCGGGCAGGCGAGATCGCGGTAATGCGGGCGATCGGCGTATCGCGGTCACACGTCGTTCAGCAGATCGTGCTCGAGGGTGTGGCGATCAGTTTGCTGGGCGCAGGTCTGGGGCTCGGCCTCGGACTGCTTACGGCACGGTATCTCAACTCGATTCTCTCCGCGTTTCCGGGGCTTCCGATGGCGATCGACTTCTTTCTCTTCCAACCCCGCGCTGCGTGGTCGGCCCTGGGGCTGTTGATAGTCAGCGGAATTGCCGCTGGGATCTATCCCGCGTGGCGCGCGGCTTCGCTTCCGATCGCGGAGTCACTCCGCCGTGAGGCGATCGCGTGAGCTCGCCGGCCCCGATCGTGTCTCTGCGCGATGTTCGCCGCGACTACGCGCTCGGCGCGGAGCGTGTGCACGCGCTCCAGGGAGTGTCGCTGGACGTTGAGCGCGGGGATTACGTGGCGATCGTCGGGCCGTCCGGCTGCGGAAAGTCTACGCTCCTCAATCTCATTGGAGTGATCGATCAGCCAACTTCGGGCACGGTGACCGTCGCGGGGAAGCGCGTCGACGCGATGAGTGACCGCGAGGCGACGTCCTTTCGGCTGCACAACATCGGGTTCGTGTTCCAGCGGTTTTATCTGATGCCGATACTCTCGGCGCTCGAGAACGTCGCGTTGCCGATGGCCGAGGCGAAGGTGCCGGCCAGAGAGAGGAAGGCGAGGGCGGAGGAGCTTCTCGAGTACGTCGGCTTGAGCTCTCGCGAGCGGCATCGTCCGTCGGAGCTTTCCGGGGGTGAGCAGCAGCGGGTGGCGATCGCGCGCGCGCTGGCGAATCATCCGGCTCTGCTTCTCGCCGACGAGCCAACGGGCGAGCTCGATGCGCGGACGGGTGCCGAAATCATCTCCCTGTTTCAGCGGCTGAATTCAGATGGGACGACGATAGTCGTCGTCACGCACGACGAGGATCTCGCGAACGCCGCTCGCCA
>CAAGKR010250059.1_pt1 | contig 10970 bp, 11 predicted proteins | sample 2556971 | NCBI WGS metagenome assembly CAAGKR01 (sample SAMEA5207829, study PRJEB30636) | soil metagenome | biome: forest; feature: boreal; material: soil | place: USA | collected 2011-09 | depth 1 m
CCGAGTAGCCGTCGGCGAAGGAGATGTGGCCCATGTGCTCGCCGCCCGAGCCGATCGCGACATCGTGGACGCCGGTGGCGATCAGCGCCGCGGCGAAGTGGACGGCCTGCTGGGCGGAGCCGCACTGGCGGTCGATCGTGGTGGCGGGCGTCTCCACCGGCAGGCCCGCCTCGAGCCAGGCGTTGCGGCCGATGTTCACTCCCTGCTCGCCGAACTGCTGCGCGCAGCCGGTGACCACGTCGCCGACCTCGGCGGGGTCGATCCCGGCCCGCCCGATCACCTCGGAGTAAGCCCTGGCGAGGAGGTTCGAGGGATGGAGATCCTTGTAGTAGCCCTTCTCGGGGTGGCCGCGCCCGATCGGCGTGCGCGCCGCCTCGACGATGACGACCTCGCGGCCTCCGAAACTGCCCTTGCCGTTGCCTGCCATGGACGCCTCCGTTCGATCGCTGCCGGTGTCTGAACTCTACCCAGGTTGACTGGCGAGTCAGCCAGGACAGGGGTCGCCACCCGCTGGCGGGGCCGCGTGATAGGAAACCGTCCGATGAACGCAAATCACGGTTACGAGAGTCCTGGAATCGCCGGCAGCGGGGCCATTGCCACTGGGCTTGCTGCTGTTTCCACCACGACAGCCGACACGATCCTGCTGGCTCGCAGCGAGGCATCCGCCTGGCGGGCTGAGGAGAAAGTCGTCGCTGCCTGCGCGAAGATCGAGGGAGCTGAGCCTTCGCGGCTGAGGGTCACCACCGACCCGGCTGACTTGGCTGAGTGCGACATCGTCGTCGAGGCGATCGTCGAGGAGCTTGAGCCTAAGGGCGAGCTGATTGCGACCGTCGCCGAAGCCTGCTCCGACGCCGACCTGGCCACGACCACTTCCTCGCTCAGCATCGCTGAGATCGCCGCTGCCAGCGGTGTCGACCGTCTCTTCGGCCTCCACGCCTTCAACCCGGTGCCGCGGATGAAGCTGGTCGAGGTCTGCTTCCCCGACGGCGCCGGCGGCGCCCGCGAGAAGGCGCTGGCCTGGTGCGCGGCGCTCGGCAAGACCGCGGTGGAGGTACCCGACCAGGCCGGCTTCGTCGTCAACCGGCTGCTCTTCCCCTACCTCTTCGACGCGGTGCGGATGATCGAGCGCACCGGCATGGAGGCCGGCGAGATCGACACCTGCATGAAGCTGGGCGCCGGGCACCCGATGGGCCCGCTGGCCCTGCTCGACTTCGTCGGGCTCGACGTCGCCGAGGCGATCGGCGACGCCCTCTACGCCGACTCCTCGGAGGCCGCCCACAAGCCGCCGGGCCTGATGGTCGAGATGGTCGGCAAGGGCAAGCTCGGACGCAAGAGCGGCGCCGGCTTCTACGAGTACGGCTAGCGGGCGGAACCGCTTATCCGCACCGCCTCGATGCGGTTCTCACGAACCGACTCGACCCGGATCGTGTAGCCGTTGGCGACGATCGAGTCGCCGCGCTTCGGCAAGCGTCCCAGCTCGCCGAAGACGTAGCCGCCGACCGAGTTGTAGGCGTCTGTGTCTACCGGCAGCTCGATTCCCGCGTCGGCGAGGTCGCCGAGTGAGACGTGGCCGCGGACGAACCAGTCGCCGTTGGTGAGCCGGCGCAGCGCCGCGGCGCGGGGGTCGGTCTCGTCCTCGATCTCCCCCACCACCTCCTCGAGGATGTCCTCGACGGTGACGATCCCGACCGTGCGGCCGTACTCGTCGACAACCACCGACAGCGAGGTGCGCTGGACCTGGAGGTCGTGGAGGAGGTCGTCGAGCGGCCGCGTCTCCGGAACGATCAGCGCGTCGCGGATCACCGGCCCGATCGAGGCCTCGGGCCCCTCGCTCATGTAGAGCCGGGCAAGGCTGTTGTTGTGGACGATCCCCTTCACCCGATCGGGGTTTTCGTCCTCGATCGCGACCAGTCGCGTGTGGCCGGAGGTAACACACTTCCGCAGCGCCCCCTCGGCGCTCTCCGACAAGTCCACCGTGACGACGGCCGGGATCGGGGTCATCACCTCGCGCGCCTCCTGCTCATGGAGGTGGAAGACGCCGCCGAGCATCCCGGCCTCTCCGGGGTCGAGCGTCCCTCCCAACTTGGAGCGGTCGATGATCTGCTTCAGGTCCTCGGCGGTGTGGCGCTCCTCGAGATCGCCCGGGTTGACGCCGAAGAGGCGGACGATCGCGTTGGAGAGGCCGCTCAGCGCGAACACCGCCGGGGCCGTGACGGCGCGGAACCAGTTGAGCGGGCGCGAGACGCGGCGGGCGGTGCGCTCGGCGTGGCTGATCGCCAGCATCTTCGGCACCTGCTCGCCGATGCTGATGTGGATCGCGGTGACCAGCGTGAAGGCGATCGCCAGCGAGAGCGCGGCGGCAACCCCGTGCGAGAGGCCGCCGAAAACGGGTTCCAGCAGCCTGGCCAGCGACGGCTCGCCGAGGAAGCCGATCCCGATCGAGGCCATCGTGATCCCGACCTGGCAGGCGGACAGAGACTCGTCGAGCTTGGCGAGCTGCTCGACCACGGCCTCGGCGCCGCTCTCCCCCTCCTTGGCCAGTTGCTCGATTTTGCCGCGCCGGCTGCGCACCAGTGCGAACTCGGCCGCCACAAAGAAGCCGTTGACGGCGATCAGGACGAGCAGCAGGACGAGCAGCAGGACCGTCATCGGCTATTTGGCCCAGTACTTCGGGGGAGGTCGTCTTCGGCCATTCGGCGCACGGAATATAGCTTCCCGCCACGCCGGCTCTACGAGAAGTGCCATATTGAGCGCGGAATGCGCATCGCAAGCCTCGTGCCGTCGGCAACCGAGATGTTGTTCGCTCTCGGGCTGGGCGACAGTGTCGTCGCGGTCACACACGAGTGCGACCACCCGCCCGAGGCGCGCTCGCTACCTCACCTGACCCGTACGGTGCTGCCCGATGTGCTCAGCGCCGGGGAGATCGACGACGCCGTGAAGGCGATCGTCGGCGAGGGCCGGGCGCTCTACGCGCTGGACGAGAAGCGGCTGGCGGAGCTGGCGCCCGACCTGATCGTCACCCAGGCTGTCTGCGACGTCTGCGCGGTGTCCTACGAGGACGCGGTCGAGGTCGCCACCCGCCTGCCGAGCCGGCCCCGGGTCGTCCAGCAGGACCCGAGCACGCTCGGCGAGATGCTGGAGGACGTGGTCCGGCTCGGCGAGGTGACCAAGGTGGAGGAGCAGGCCCACGAGCTGCGCGGCGAGCTGGAGGGAAGGCTCGCCGCCGTTCGCGCCGCCGTATCGGGGGCGACGCTGCCGCGGGTGATCGCGCTGGAGTGGCTGGACCCGCCCTACGTCGGCGGCCACTGGATCCCAGAGATGATCTCGATCGCCGGCGGCGAGGACGTCGCCGGACCGCCGGGGCTGCGCTCGCCCGAGGTCGGCTGGGGCGAGCTGGCGGGGCTCAACCCCGACGTGGTTATCGCGATGCCGTGTGGCTGGTACGTCGAGGACTCGCGCGCTCAGGCGGTGGAGCAATGGGAGCGAATCGAGGCGCTGGGCGCCGCGCACGTCTTCGCGGTCGACGCGGCGTCGACCTTCTCCCGCCCGGGGCCACGGCTGATCGACGGGGTCGAGATGCTCGGCCACCTGCTCCACCCCGATCTGATCGACCCCCCCGGCAACATCGAGTTCGCCGAGCTGCGGGCCCCCGTCTCCAAGCCCGGTCGCTCCGGGTAGTCGCTCAGGCGACGGCGAGCGCCCCGGCGACCGAGACGACCGCGATCGCGGTCATCACCGCCAGCTCCGCGGGCAGGTGTCGCTGCCCCAGCCTGCCGCGCTCCCCGGCGACGATCGCCAGCGCGCAGACGACGCCCGCGACGAGGCCGCCGAGGTGTCCGCCGAGGCTGATGTGCGGATCGCCGAAGCTGATCGCGAGGTTGAACAGCAGGATCACGCCTATCGTCCGGGCGACCGAGTCGAAGCCGCGCCCGCGGGCGATCACGAACGCCGCGCCGAAGATGCCGAAGATCGCCCCCGAGGCGCCGTAGGTGAGCGCGTCCGGGCTCAGGAGGAGCGCCCCGAAAGCGCCACCGAACAACGATGCCACGTAGACGGCGACGAAGCGCGGGGTGCCGATCGCCGGCTCCAGCAGTCGCCCGAGGAAATAGAGCGCGACCATGTTGAAGCCGATGTGGAGGAGACTGGCATGGAGGAAGGCTCCAGTGAGGAGCCGGTACCACTCACCGCTCGCCACCGACGGGCCAAACAAGCCGTAGTTGACAACCAGGCTCGCGCCAGGGGTGCTGAGGCCCCCGGGGCCGGAGGCGATCTCCGCAAGGTAGACGGCCACGTTGATCGCGATCAGGACGAAGGTGGCCGGCGCACGAACCGAGCCGCCGAACGCCGCCGCCCCGTGGGTCACTTTCGTCCGCTGCCGCATGCACTCCGGGCAGCGCATGCCGACCGGGGTCGGGGTCATGCAGTCCGGGCAGATCGGCCGGCCGCAGGAGGAGCAGGAAACCGCGGTCTCGCGGTCGGGGTGTCGGTAACAGGTCTGGGTCACGCGGACGAGCAGCCTACAATCGCCGCCGGTGGACGGCCCAAACCCAGCTCGGCTTTACGCGACCCTGGTCGGCGCCGCTCTCGTCGTCGGCGGGATTGTCGGCTTCTTCTACAGCGCCTCGTTCGGCGGCCCCGGCAAGGTCGACGACGTGTTGGGGATCCTCAGCGTCAACGGCTGGCACAACGTCTTCCACATCGCGACGGGAGCGATCGGACTGCTGGTCGCGGGCTATGCGGCGCGCCAGTACGCGTTGTGGCTGGGGGCCCTCTACGTCGCGATCGCGATCTGGGGCTTCGCGATCGGCGGCGGCGACTCGATCCTCGGGTTCCTCCCGGTCAACACCGGCGACAACATCCTGCACCTGGTCCTCGGCCTGCTCGGCATCGCCGCGGCATCGGCCACCCCGGTGAAGAAGCTAGAGCTAGAGGCGCGAGCGAAGGCCGCCGGCTAGCGACCGCAGGTCGCTGCTGGTCCGCTGCCTGCTGCGGCGCCGCAGCTCCAGCAGCATGAGAGCCCCGGTCGCCATGCCGCCCGCGCCGACGGCCACCACCGGGCGCACCCAGTTGCGCGGGTCGCGCAGGGCGCGCAGCTCGCCCTCGGAGAGCTCCTCGGCCCAATCGGAGAGCTCCTCCGCAGCCGCCTGGGTGACCGCAGAGAGCGTGTCCTCGACCCGCCCCGGGAGCCGCTCCGGCGGCTCGATCGGCCGCAGCGCGTCGGCGAGCAGGTGCTCGACGTCCCAGGTGCTGCCGGTCAGCCGCTCACTCGCCTCACTCATCGTTCATCCTCTCCTGGAGCTGCTTGACAGCGCGGTGGATCAGCACCTTGGTGGCGCCGTCGGTACGGCCCAGCGCACGGGCGATCTCGCGGTTGTCCATGCCCAACGCGAAGCGCATGACCAGCGCCTCGCGCCGGTCGTCGGGAAGGTGCTCCAGATTCTCCATCACCTGCCGCAGCTCCTCGCGCCCCTCGGCGATCGCCTCGGTGCCGTGGCGAGCCGCGATCGGGTCGGCGCTGTCCAGCGGGGCCTGCGGCCGGCGGGAGCGATCCCGGTAGTAGTTGGAGGCGAGGTTGTGGGCGATGCGAATCAGCCAGGGCCGCAACGGCCGGCCGTCGGACTCGCGCCGGGCCCGGTCGAAGTGACGGTAGGCCTGCAGGAAGGCCTGCTCGGTCAGGTCCTCGGCGTCGTGGTGGTTGCCGACCCGGTAGTAGGCGTAGGAGTAGACGTCGCGCAGGTGTGCCCGGTAGAGGTCCTCGAAGGCCCGATCCAGCTCCGCCTTCGCGGCGGGGTCGAGGCTGGCCGGCTCGACGTTCTCCTTGGCACCGCTCACTCGCCAAGCCTAGTGCGCTCACGCTGCCCGCCTCGACCTCTCGACCCGGCGCAATCCGGCCACCCAGGCCTCGGTGTCGATCTCGCCGCGGATCAGCGCCGCGAGCCCGTTCAACGCCTCGGCGGGCACCCCGGCCGCCGAGATCGCCTCGGCGAGCAGCGGTGCCGCGTCGAGACCCTCCGAGGCCTGGCCGATCAGCTGCGGGATCTCGGCCGCCGGCGTGCCCGCGCCAAGCAGCTCGCCGGCGCGGCGGTTGCGGCCGGTCGGCGCCATCACCGTCGCGGTCAGGTCGCCGACGCCTGCCAGGCCCGAGAACGTCTCCAGATCGGCGCCGCGGCCGATCGCGTACTCGATGCACTCGCGCCAGACCTCAGCGGCGGCGATCCCGGCGGCGTTGAGCCCGTGCGGCTCGGCCGCGGCGGCGGCCAGCGCGGCGGCGTTCTTGGCCGCGCCGGCCATCTCGACCCCGATCATGTCGCCGGAGCGCTCGCAGACCAGGCCGGCGCGGTCGAAGACCTCGCCCAGCTGGCCGCGCAGGTCGGAATCGGCGGAGCCGAGGACGAGGGCGGCCGAGCCGGAGACCGCCTCGCGGGCGTGGGCCGGCCCGCCGAGACAGGCGATGGCGCGGGCTCGAACCCTTTCCCCCACGTACTCGGCGGGGAGCTGGCCCCGCGGAGCGATCAGGCCCTTGGTCAGCAGCAGCACCGACGAGCGCGCGCCCGCCCGGTCGGCGATCTCCCCGACCGCCTGCGGAAGCGACTTCGAGGGGATCGCCAGGCAGACGAGGTCGAGGCCGGCCAGCTCGATCTCGGATGCCTGCCGCACCTCCAGCGAGTCGGGGAGGCTCACCCCCTCCAGATATCGCCGATTTTCCCGCGCCACGGCCATCTCCTCCGCCTGCTCGGCGGTCCGGGTGCCGAGCTGGACGTCGAGCCCACCCCGGGCGAGCAGCACCGCGACTGCCGTGCCCCAGCTTCCGGCGCCGATCACCGCGGCACGGCGCATCGGCGGCAGGCCACCCATGTCTTCCCACTGCAGCTCGACGTTGGGCCAGATCCGCGCGGTCACCGTATCCGCCAGCGCCTGCGATGGCCGCGCCGCTCGCGGGAAGGTCATCGCGCGGCCGAGCCTGACCTTCACCTTGCGTGGCCGGATCCGCCAGCCGCGCCGCACGTGTTCGGTGCCGAGCACGGCGGTCGGGATCACCGGCGTGCCGGTCTGCAGCGCCAGGCGGCCGACCCCGCGCCTCGGGGCGGCGAGCGCGCCGGTCCGGATCCGGGTGCCCTCGGGGAAGATGCAGACGGTTCCGCCGCGCTCGACGACGAGGCGGGCGGTCTCCATCCCGTCCTCGTCGGACTCGCCGCGGCGGATCGGGAAGGCGCCGAGCCGGGAGAGGATCCAACCCTGCCAGCGGTGCTGGAACAGCTCCACCTTGGCGACATAGTTCATCGGCCGGCGCCAGGGCAGGCAGCTGCCGATCACGAAGGGGTCGAGGAAGCTACGGGGGTTGGAGGCGACGATCAGGCCGCCCTTGACGCGGGCGTGCTCGCGGCCGTTGCGGGCATAGCGGAAGTAGACGAGGAAGAAGGGCGTCATGAAGACCCTGGCCAGCAGGTACAGCGGCCAGTTGACGCCGTGGGCGCGGGTGTAATCGTGGTAGCGCTGGAGTCGCTCTTCGCTCACGAAGAGCGCTACACGGGCACGGCAGCGCGGTTACCAAGCGCTGTCGATCAGCTGCTCGAGCTCGTCGCGGTTGGGAGGGTCGGGCGTGAATGCCAGCTCGGGGCGGATGAGGATGGATTCGAGGGCCTGGTCTAGCTTCGAGTGGTCGGCGCCCACTTTGCCGAGGCCCGGTGGGTTGCCGCCCAGGTCGAGGATGCGGGGTTCTATCTCGTCGCGGGTGGTGCCGATTGCCGTCGCCAGCTCGGAGAGGTGGTCGGGGGCTCGGGGGGCCATGAAGGCCATTGCGCGGGGGAGAATTGCTGCGTTGGTCTCGGCGTGGGGGCTGCCGCAGATGCGGACGAGGGTTTGGCAGATCACGTGGTGGATGGCGAACATGCCGGAGTCGAAGGCGTAGCCGCAGAGGATCGAGCCCAGGGCCAATGCGGCGCGGTCGCGATCGGTGGGGCCCTGGTCGAGTGAGGTCGAGATCAGCTCGGCGCCGCGCAGCGCGGTCATCTGGGACACCGGGTTGGCGAACGGGGTGTAGAGGGAGTCGGCGCCGTGCGCGAGGGCGTTCATCGAGCTATAGCGGAGCGGCTGCTCGGGCTGGCTGGTCATCGCCTCGGGGTCGGCGATCACCAGCGCCGGGCGGACCAGCCCGCCCACCCTGCTCTCCGCGGCGGCCGGCAGGCGGTGGACGCCGGTCATCTCGGCGCCCGACATCGTGGTCGGGATCGCGGCGACCCGGGCGCCGCTCACCGAGGCCACCGCCTTCGCGGTGTCGATGACGCGGCCACCACCCAGCGCGACCAGATGCGGCGAGCGGGCCGCGTCGAGGAGCGCCGCGGCCGCCTCGGGCACGCCGCCGGGGGCGACCTCGTGGACGGCAGCCGCCGCGCCCGCCAGCTCGGCGGCGCCGGCCAGCGCCCGCGTCGTCGTCAACAGCTCGAATGGGACGAAGCCGTGCTCGCGGAGGAGCTGAGGAGCCTGGTCGGCGCCCCTGCGGCGGAAGACGACGACGCGGCCGGCGTCGCGCCAGATGAAGTTCCCACTCACTCGGCGGAGACCGCCCGCGGGTTCCTCACCGGTCGCAGGTTGGGCTCGACCTCGGCCCGCAGGTGCTCGTAGTCGGGCGGCAGCGAGAGCTTCTCGCCGAGGTGCTCGAGCGGCTCGTCGACGGTGAAGCCGGGCCCCAGCGTCGCGATCTCGAAGAGCACGCCGCCCGGCTCGCGGAAGTAGATCGAGCGGAAGTAGAAGCGGTCGATCACCGGGGTCGGCCGGGCGCCGCCCGAGATCGCCCTCTCCCGCCACTCGGCGTGCTCGTCCATGTTCGAGGCCCAGGCGACGTGGTGGACGCTTCCGGCTCCCTGGAGGCCACGCTCGCCGGGCGGCTTGTCGTAGACGTAGAGGCCGCCCCGCTTCTCGCCGCGCGCCTCCCAGCCCTCGCCCGCCGGCTCGAACTCGAGCGCCTCGAGCAGCCCCCGGCTCGCGTCGGGCGCGGCGCTGTAGGCACGCACCGCGTGGAAGCCCTGGAGCGCCAGCTCGGCGGGAACCTCGGGGTGGTCGGCGATCAGCGGCTCGTCGCCCACCTCGACCACCGCCAGCTCGTGGTCGAGCCCCTCCGGGTCGGAGAAGCGCAGGCGGCCCTCGACCAGCTCGGACTCGGCGCCGTTCGCGCCGAGCCGCTTTGCCCAGAAGGCCAGCGAGTCCTCGGAGCCGACCCGCCAGACGATCCGGTGGACCGTGCCCGCCCCGGCGCGGCCCGGAGCGACACCGGGGAACTCGAAGAAGGTGAGGTCGGAGCCGGCGCTGCCCTTCTCGTCGGCGAAGAAGAGGTGATAAACGGCCGGGTTGTCCTGGTTGACGGTTTTCTTGACCAGGCGCAGGCCCAGCACCCCCGCGTAGAAGTCGACGTTGCGCTGCGCGTCCCCGGTGATCGCCGTTATGTGGTGAATCCCCTCGAGCTTCACTGAGTCACATATACCATCCTCCGATGAGCCGCGGACGGCGACGCACGGTGAAAGCGCTGGTCGCCCTGGGCTCGGTCCTCGCCTTCCTCAGCGTCTTCGCGATCTGGGTCGAGCGCCAGGCGCTCAACACCAGCGACTGGGTCGGCACCAGCGGCAAGCTGCTGCAGAACTCGGCGATCCGCAGCGCGGTCGGCGACTACCTGGTCGAACAGCTCTACGAAAACGTAAACGTCAAGCAGGAACTGAAGGGCATCCTCCCCGGCGAAACGAAGCAGTTCGCCGGCCCGCTCTCGGGCGGCCTGCGGCAGGTTGCCGGCAGCGGCGCCGAACAGCTGCTGAAGAGCTCGACCGCCCAGAGCCTCTGGCGGGACGCCAACCGGGCCTCCCACGAACAGCTCGTCGCCGTGCTGGAAGAAAAGAACGGCACGCTCTCGACCGAAAACGGGACGGTGACGCTGAACCTCGGCAGCCTGGTCACCAACCTCGCCAACCAGGTCGGGATCGGCGAAAAGCTGGCGGAAAAGCTGCCGCCGGACACGGGCCAGATCGAGATCCTCAAGTCGGACCAGCTGAAGACCGCGCAGAACATCGCCGTCGCGGTGAAGGGGCTGGCGCTGCTGCTCTCGATCCTCACCTTCGCGGCCTTCGGCGCGGCGATCTACCTGGCGCGCGACCAGCGCTGGGTGACGGTGCTGTTCTCGGGGATCGGCCTGATCGCGGCGGGCTTCGCGGTGATCGTCGCCCGCCACGTCGCCGGAGGGATCGTGGTCGGCCAGCTGGTCGCCAACGACAGCGTCAAGCCGGCCGCCGAAGCGACCTGGACGATCGCCACCTCGCTGATGACGAGCATCGCGACGACGGTGATCGTGGTCGGGGCGCTGTTCGCCGCCGCGGGCTGGCTGGGCTCGCCGACCGGCTCGGCACGGGCCAGCCGCAGGGTGCTGGCGCCGGTCCTGCGCGACTACCCGGCCTACGTCTACACCGGCCTGGCGATCGTCGTCGGCATCTACTTCCTCTCCGCCCCGACCCAGGGCCTGCGCTCCTTCCTCACCACCCTGATCGTCGCCGCCATGGCCGCCTTCGGGATCCGCGAGCTGAGCAAACAGACCGCGACCGAGTTCCCCGACGCCCACTTCCACGAGATGTTCGGCCGCACCAAAGGCCGCGTTGTCGACGCCGTGAAAGGCGCCAACCTCGGCGAGCGAGCCTCGAAACTGCGACTGCCGGAGATGCGGAAACCGGGCGACGAGACGGCCGAGTCCAAGGCGCCGACCGCCGTGACACCGGCCGGCGAAGAAGACGCCCGCCTCGCCCGGCTCGAGCGCCTCGGCAACCTGCACGAGAAGGGCGTCCTCACCGATGAGGAGTTCGCCGCCGAGAAGACCCGCGTGCTGGGCGGCGGCTCCGCAGGCTCGTAACCGCCAAGCCCGCCTCCGGAATCGAACCGGAAACCTCCTGATTACAAATCAGGTGCTCTGCCGATTGAGCTAGGCGGGCACGGTGCCG